>Ga0209431_10000657_pt1 | contig 28964 bp, 30 predicted proteins | sample RifCSP13_3_FD_184021 | JGI IMG/M metagenome (GOLD analysis project Ga0209431, IMG submission 184021) | Soil microbial communities from Rifle, Colorado - Rifle CSP2_sed 13_3 (SPAdes) (version 2) | ecosystem: Environmental > Terrestrial > Deep subsurface > Rock core/Sediment | place: Rifle...
CAATCTCAACACGTTTGCAGGTCCACAACCCGCACATGCCCTGTGACCTGGCAGAAACTGATCTGGTTTTTCAGCGATGTCGCGTGCCGTGAACTTCCATTCTTGAGTTGTCACCTATCAGTCCTCCATTATTCCCGTAAGCCCAGATAATGCACAAGCTTTTCAACGCGTCCATCATGCGCTATCCTGTGCAAGTCAGCGTAAACTCTTCGAAACTCCTTCGGACCCGTATCTCTTCCACCTAAGCCGTAAATGTAATCTACCACGAAAGGACGCACTTTGGCATCGTACAATGCATGCCGAACCTCATGGAAAACAGCTCCGCCATTGCCGCCGAAACTCATGCTTTTATCCATAACAGCAACAGCTTTCACGTTTTCCAGAGCACTTCGAACTGCTTCGACTGGAAAAGGTCTAAAAGCTCTAAGCCGAAGTAGCCCAGCCTTAACGCCTTCTTGTCTGAGGTCATCAACAACAGTCTTCATTGTCCCAGCAGCTGAACCGACGCAAACCGTCGCAACTTCCGCGTCATCCAGTTTGTAAGCTTCAATCAACCCGTTGCCATAGCTTCTCCCGCTTAGTTTAGCATATTCATCATGGACCTGTTGAATAACCCTAAGCGCGTTCTGCATGGCTTCTTCCTGCTGACGTTTAAACTCAAAATAGTAATTCGGCAAAGCAATCGGACCCATAGTCATGGGATTCTCCGTATCCAACTTGAAAGGCACAGTCTTGCCCTCATGAGTGAGCACATTTGGCAGTTGGCGCTCACCCACAAACTCCCTAACTGCGCCGTCAGGAAGAACATCCACGTTTTCAAGCGTATGACTAACTATGAAACCATCCAAGCCCACGATGATAGGAAGAAGCACATCATTGTGCTCTGCAATTCGGAAAGCCTGGATAATTGAATCATAAGCTTCCTGCGCGTTCTCCACATAAAGGTGAATCCAGCCAGCGTCACGCTGCGCCATACTGTCCGACTGGTCACCATGAATATTCAAGGGTGCCGAAAGCGCTCGGTTTGCAACCGCCATTACCACCGGAGTACGGCAACCACTTGTTACAAAAAGCATCTCATGCATCAACGCTAACCCAGCTGAAGCACTAGCCGTGAAAGTCCTAGCGCCAGTAGCAGATGCGGCAATGCATGCGGTTAAAGCGCTGTGTTCAGATTCCGTGCAGACGAATTCGGTTTGCACTTTGCCGTTTGCAACGTATTCGCTGAACTTTTCTACGATTATTGTCTGAGGCGTAATAGGGTAAGCCGCAACCACATCCACGTCTGACTGTTTTGCAGCGTAAGCTACGGCTTCGTCTCCATTCAACGCCATAAGTTCCTGCTTAACAATGTTGCTCTTCATCACTGTTCACCTTGCTCAGGAAGTTCCATCTTTATCGCTTTGGCCGAACATTCATTAGCGCAAATTCCACAGCCCTTACAGAAACTATAGTCAAACTCGATCTTGCCCAACTCGGGCAGCCACCGTATGGCGCCATCAGGACAGTATAAAACGCACATTAGGCATTTGGTGCACTTTTCCAAATCCCTAATTGGCATGTAAGTTTTCCAGTCGCCTGTCATGAATCCGAGGCTTGATTTTGAGCAGACTCCTGCAGGTGCAATTTCTTTCCAGGTTTTTTCGCGGCTCACTGCACTCTTGCCTCCTTGTAGGCTTCCTTGATGACGGCGATGTTTTTCTCCGCCAAGTCTGCTCTAAAGCGTCCTTTTACGATTTTCTCAATTCCTTCCATCGTAACCACCGATGTGGCGCGGGCAACGACCCCAAGCAGAGCTGTATTGGTTATTGGGGCACCCAAAATCTTCAGCGCGATTTCTGTTGCTGGAACCGTCCAAACTTTACCTTTCTCCACTCTAAGGTCTTCTTTCACCTTTGCAGGGTCATCCGCAGAGTTGATGATGATAACGTCGTCTTCATTGTTGATTCCAGCCGTTACTGGAACAGCTTTCACCAGCGAGTTGTCCAAAACAACCACAACGTCAGGATCGTAAACCGCACAATGAATCCTAATAGGCTCAGTGCTTATCCGCGTAAAAGCCATAACGGGTGCTCCCATGCGTTCTGGACCGAACTCTGGAAAAGACTGAATATATTTACCTTCGGATAAGGCAGTTCGCGCTAGGAGTTCGCTTGCTGTCCATGCGCCTTGACCCCCTCTGCCGTGCCATCTGAATTCCAACAGTTTCTTCAATTAAATCCCCTGCTGTATGATGGTAGTTTTCCCCTTCTACAGTAAAGTCGCAACATATACTTTTTTCTAGAAAAGCCAACATTTGACCATCCAATTACCAACATGTTGACTTTCATAGCGATATGCTGACCTTGACTTATTTAGGAAAGGAGATTATCAAATATAAGTGTTACATAATTTCTCGCAGGACGCTTACTGGGTGACTTGCAAGCAAAGCAAGCATCTAAGCAACCGCGAACTAATGCAGTGAGCATTTCTTGAAGTTGGATTCAGTATGCACGAAAAGCTTTTACCGCTGGAAAGAAAAGCCTTACTGTCAACGGTGTGGAGAAAAACTTGGCTGACGTTCTTTTGACCAGCGACCGAACTTTAATGAGCGATTACCACAGCAACGAATTTGTAGGGTTCGGAACGTGTGCTCCTCCCAATTTCATCCCTGAATGGTTGTACAGTTACCTGTTTTTCCCAAACATGAAGACAACCCATGGAATTCCCTTAGCTGCACCCTACGGCTTGAGGAAAGCTGAAGCCCAGCTCTTGAAAGATGGATTCAACGTAGCTACCGTAAGCCCAAACCATCTGAAACGATTCTTGCCTGAAGCGAAGGTTTTGGGTGTTCACGTTATGGACCCTTTTGGTCTGGGTCCTGCATCTAGCACTTTTGCCGCCATGTTCCAAAAGGAACCTTATTTAGCTGAGTATTTCAGGCGTCTATTTAGTAAACCTGAAATTTTGAAGGCGAAAAAGCGCGGTTTAAAAATAATTGTTGGTGGTCCTGGAGCATGGCAGTTCCGCTACCGACCTGAGTTTGCGGAAAAAAATGGCGTTGACTGCGTTGTTGAAGGTGAAAGTGAAAAAGTTCTTGCGAGAATCTTCAAAGCCGCTTTGAACGGAGACCCTTTGCTGAGGCATTACGAGGTGAGCGTTGGTGATGTGCCTAAGCTCGAGGATATTCCTGACATTGTTCAGCCTTCAGTTAACGGATTGGTTGAGATTGGGCGAGGTTGCTGCAGAGGATGTGAATTTTGCAATGTGACGTCCAGACCGTTGAGGTGGTATCCGCTTGAGAAAATTATTCGTGAGATTGATGTGAACATTGAGGTGGGCAAGAATCACGGGGTTACGCTTCACGGCGAGGATGTCATGCTGTACGGGTCCAACAACGCGGTGCCAAATGAGGAGAAGCTGCTTCAGCTTCATAAGATTATTATGAAGAAAATTGACAGTATTAGTTGGAGTCATTGCTCTCTGGCGGCTGTGGCGTCGAAACCGAAGCTTTTTGCGCAGATATCTGAGATTATACGTGCGAAGCAGGCTTGGTGGGGTGTGGAAATCGGAATTGAAACGGGTTCTGCTGAATTGGCGAAGAAGATTATGCCTGCTAAAGCGCTGCCGTTTAAGGCTGGAGAGTGGCCTGAAGTGGTTAAGCAGGGCATGGGGCTGATGCATGATAACTTGTTGGTTCCTGCGGGAACATTGATTGTGGGACTTCCGGAGGAGACGGAAGATGATTTGCTGAAGACGATGGATTTGCTGGACGAAGTTAAGGATTGCAGGAGTTTGATTGTGCCGCTTTTTTTTGTTCCGTTGGGCAAGATGAAAAACGAGGACTGGTTCAAGGATACAGCGCTGACTGAACTGCATGAAAGGCTGATTATTCAGTGTGCGGAGCATGATTTCCGCTGGATTGACAACCTTATAGATATGGCGTTTGCGGGCAGATGGTACAGTCCAGCGTTGAAGGGAGCGTACACGCTTTTCGCGTGGATGGCTAAGCGTAGGGCAATGCAGAAAGTCAAAGGTTTCCGTTAAATGAAAGCTTAAATAGTCTTTTTCAAACTGAAAGTGCATATGTGCATCATGGTGTGCCGCCGTAGCTCAGCCAGGTAGAGCGGCTGGCTGTTAACCAGTCGGTCAAAGGTTCAAGTCCTTTCGGCGGCGCCAAAAATGTTCCTGCTATTTTGTACTCAGAGTGGTCTATAGCCACAATTTACGCAGCTTGTAAACGTTGAGTGAATTTCGGCGTGACTGTTTTCAGTGTCCTCTGCCCTGAGGAATCTATCTTCATTGCGCGCTGAAATTAAGAATAGGTTTTTGCCTTGTGCCTGGCGAAAAGGAACTTCTTTTAAACTGAGCCGATAGTAATACTACATTGGAAGGAATTGGAACATGCCAGTTGACAAGGTCCCTGAAAAAAACAGTGTCTTCTTCGTGTGGCTCAACAGCTATGCCGGAGTGCTCCTGAAAACACCGTCAAAAACCCTGCTCATAGACCCCGTTGATGTAAAAGTTCGCAGTCATCCACAGGTAGACGCTGTCCTGATAACTCATGAGCATTACGATCACTTGGACCAGCGATTGATAACGGAACTTCAGAAAGCCACCGGCTGCGCAGTCATCGCAGACTCAGCAAGCGCAAGGTCACTTCGCGCCAACTTGCCAGTAGGTAAACTGGTGGAGGCGTATGCAGGGACGGAGACAAAAGTTGGCGAAGTCATGGTTAAAGCAGAAAAATGCCGACACCCCGCTACTGCACCTGTAACGTTCATAATTACAAGTGAAGATGGCTTGAAAGTGTTCCATACAGCTGACAGCCTGCCGTTTCCTGAGATGGCGGCCATAGGTCAAAGGGAACAGTTGGACGTTGTGTTCTGTACCGTCGGCATTGCACCAGGCACTTCGCCTGAAACGGGCTCCGAAATCGCTTGGTTAACCAAGCCAAAAGTGGCTGTTCCCTACCACACGAATTCGGTGACCACACAGAAAAAATTCGCCGAAATCCTGCGGCAAGAACTGCCGAAAACGGCATGCGTAATTCCAGAGGTAAACAAAATTTACCAAATCTCAAAGGGGAAATGAAAAAATGACTGAACAAAAGAAACGCGAAATGGCAAAAATCCTCCACAAAATAGACGCCTTAAAATTCGGATTGTTCAAGCTGTCAAGCGGCAAAGTGAGCCCCTACTACATTGACCTCAGGATAGTTCCCAGCTTCCCAGATGCATTCAGAGATATTTGCGACTTCTACGCCGAGCAGATTACCACGGAAATTGGACTTAAAGACTTCGACCGCATCGCAGGTGTCCCCGTCGCAGGTATACCCTTCGCGTCGCAGATTGCCTACAACCTCAAAAAGCCGTTCCTCTACGTGCGCAAAGGCGTGAGGCGTCACGGAAGAGAAAGACGTGTAGAGGGTATCCTCGTGTCCGGAGACCGAGTCCTGCTTGTCGACGATTTGGTTACAACGGGTTTAACGTTGAAAAAGGCAGCAGAAGCAGTACGCGCCGAAGGCGGAGTTGTGACAGAAGCAGTCGCGTTTCTGGACAGGGAAGAGGGCGGAAAAGAAAAACTTGAAGCAAACGGTATAAAACTTCATTCTCTGCTCCGAATTATCGAGATAGCCAACACACTTTATGAGATTGGAGCAATTGATGAGGAAAGTCTCAAAACGATAACGAAACAAATCAAAAAACGATAAACGCGAAAAAGCTAAAGAAGATAGTTATCCCGAACTACTATTCATAGAAGATGAGACCTTTCTCTTCCAGAAGCGCATGAAGGATACTTACAGAAGTGTAGACGTCTTCTTCTTTTTTGGCGCCCGTACAGACAAGTTTTCCGCTTGCAAACAATAGGATCACAACTTTCGGCGTTTCCATGCGGTAGATTAAACCTGGAAACTGTTCGGGCTCGTACATTGACCTTCCAAGAGTGTAAGCGGCTTTTTCAAGGTCAATCATGCCACCCAGATTTCCTGAAGCCACGATGTTCTGTATTTTCAATTCTGGCTTGCTAATGATTATGATTCCGCCTCTTTTGAGTTCCTTGATGACTTTAAAAACAGCTCTGCGCGCTTCTTTTTCACTTTTTGCGCCTGTGCACACCATTTTCCCAGAGCTGAAAATCAAGGTTGCTGTTTTGGGTCTTTTAAGCCTGAAAACCAGGCCTGGGAACTGTTCGGGCCGATATTCAACGCCTGGGTAGCCTTTGACGACGGCGTTAAGGTCAACTTTCTGGTTTAGCGTGGCGGAAGCAACTACGTTTTCTATGCTTATTGTGGCTTTAGATTTTGGCATGGGACCCCCTCTCAGCTGAATATCATGTATTAATAGGCTTTCTTTATAAATACATCTGCAACGTTGATTCCACGGCTTTTCTCTGATCTGTTGGGACTTTTCTGTGCCTGAAAATGGGCAGTACAAACTCAATCAGTATGAGCAGTATGATAAGAATGATAATTATCGGTATGCCTATAAAGGAGCTGTTCACGCCTAACACCTTATGCATAAAGATGGCGATGTGCCCGATCCAAGGTATTCTCATAACCACTTTGCCGTAAATTAGGTTAGCTGGGACTGGACTCCAAGGGTCGTACTCACTGCGGTCTGGAGTATTTGGCCATTTGTCCGCTCCGTTTCCATCGCCTTTTGTGTAGAAGTACAACGTACCGTTAATCTCTTCTTTGGCGACTATTCTGTGTACTATCTTTGCGTCTGGGTCTGTTGGGTACCAGGGGTTTTGGTAGACGATGATGTCGCTGTTCGGGTAATTAGCATTGAGGTCTTTTGGGTCGACGCCTTGGATGACTATTATGTCACCCACATGCAAAGTCCGATCGAAGGGATGTGCCCAGCCGTCGCATGCTCCGTCGTAGGGATGCACATGCTTCCGCTTATCACTGCAAGTGCAGGCGGGATTTTCGTGTTAAGCACTAACTGGGAGCCGAACCAAAACCCGAAAATAACTGCTACAATCAAGGCAACGACAACGGCAGTTTGGAAATACTCGTTTTTCCAGAGTTTTTTTATGGTGGCGGTCAAGTTTTGCCTTCCGTTTAGATGGTAAGTGGTTTTGTCTCTTGTAGCTGTTGGTGTTTTAATACTTAGCGCTTACCCTGCAATTGTTAAAAAAGAAAATGGGGGGAAGTGATGTGTAAGCGAAATCTTTCTGGGGCGTCGCTGTTGGTTGCGGTGTGCGTTTAAATTTTCTTTTTGCTTAGCACTTCGCGGAAAGTGTGGCCGCACTTGGGACATGTGTAGAGCCCGATTTCTAGCTGCATTCGTTTGCCTTGCTTGTCTGGGCGTCCTGCCATTTTCCAGGTTTTCTTCGGCTTCGAGACTTCGGTTCCGCATTTTGGACATTTTCCCATTTGGTTTCCTCCGTAATTATGTTACGCTTCATGGTTTCTCACGATGGTAGATAAATAACTTTGCATTGCGTTTGCATAGAAAACTCACGTATAAACAGCGAGATTAGACACGTTCTTGTTAAAGAATATTGAAACAACGCTGATACTGCTAAGCATGCAGTAAACAAAATGCGTGCAATACTCTCACTGCACCGTCTTTTTTTAGCTTTGCTGAATCGTGTGAATTTGCTCACCAAAAAACGCAAACTTCAAATACTCGATAAACGCTCCAAAACGCTTTTACCATAGATTCTCCGTCTTAATTAGGCGCACTTGAGGCTGCACCGTTTGCAAGAAACTTCTGAAAACGCTTTTGAGCTACTCGTAAAGCCCGTCCGGAGGCTCGTTGAGCAGAAAGGATTTCTTAGACCAACCGAGCCCCAAGAGAAAACTATTCCACGGATTCTTGAAGGCAAAAATGTTCTATTGATTTCGCCGACGGCTACGGGCAAGACTGAAGCCGCTTTGCTCCCGGTCTTAAGCATGCTCCTCCAAGCACCAAAAACTCCAGGAATCAAGGTGCTATACATTACGCCTTTGCGGGCTTTGAACAGGGACATGCTGGAACGTCTAGAATGGTGGTGCAACAATCTGGACATCAAGCTGGCGGTCCGACACGGAGACACTGAAACCAAAGAGCGCACACGTCAGTCCAGAAGCCCACCTGACATCCTCATAACCACCCCTGAAACGCTGCAGGCTATACTGTCAGGGTGGGTACTTCGGCAACACGTCCAAAGCCTAAAATGGGTAGTAATCGACGAGGTGCATGAGCTCGCAGACAGCAAACGCGGAAGCCAACTGAGCCTGGCATTGGAACGCATCCGCAACCTTATCGGCAGAGACTTCCAGATGATAGGCTTATCCGCAACCATCGGCAGCCCCGACAAAGTCGCCCAGTTTCTAGTTGGCAACAACCGCAGCGTGGAAATAATCCGCGTACCCGTCGCAAAAATGGTGAAACTTCAAATCCTGTTTCCGAAACCCACAGAGGAAGACGCAAGGCTCGCGGGAAAACTATACACTCACCCCGAAGTTGCCGCGCGGCTAAGGATTATCAGGGATTACATGCTCAAACATAAATCCGTGCTACTTTTCACCAACACGCGAAGCATCAGCGAGGTGCTAGCAAGCAGACTCAAAATGTGGGACATGGACTTTCCAGTCAGCATACACCACGGTAGCCTCGCCAAGCCAAGTCGAATAGCAGCGGAAACTGGACTCAAAAGAGGCGAACTCAGAGGTTTAATCGCTACTAGCAGCCTTGAACTAGGCATAGATGTCGGACGCATAGACCTGGTCATACAGTATATGAGCCCGCGGCAAGTCACAAGGCTTATCCAACGAGTGGGACGAGCAGGCCACACCTACGGGCACGTTGCAAATGGAGTAATCATTGGCATGGACAGCGACGACACCTTAGAAGCTATGGTAATCGCCCGACGCGCTCTCAAAGAAGAATTGGAGCCCGTAGACATCCCGCCTAAACCTTTCGACGTGCTGGCACACCAGATTGCAGGGTTGCTGCTAAAGACCAGGCGATTGGAATTCAATGATATCCTGGAAATCGCGAAAAAGGCATACCCGTACAGCGACTTGACCATGGAGGATGTGGAGAAAATCCTCAAGTACATGCACGGACGCTTCCCCCGGCTAGCTTGGGTAAGCTTCGAAGACAAAGTTGTCCTAAAACCGTCGAGGAGCAAGGCACTTTTCGAGTATTATTTTGACAACCTAAGCATGATTCCTGAAGAGAAGCAGTTCCTTGTTATTGATCAGTCCACCGACTCTTCTATAGGCGTGCTAGACGAGGCGTTCATGGCAGAGTACGGCAAAGTAGGCACGAAATTTATCATCCGAGGCAGCTCCTGGCAAATCGTCTACACCACCGAAGACAAAGTCCACGTTAGACCAGTGGACGACCCAACAGGCTCCATACCTAGCTGGATAGGCGAGGAAATTCCCGTGCCTTACGAAGTGGCGCAGGAAGTCGCGTCTTTAAGAGGTTTCGTTGAAGAGAAAATCAAAAGTGGGCTTTCTCCGGAGGAGACAAGCGCGTTGCTCTCAGAGCAGTACCCAGCGGACCAGGAAACGATTCAACGTGCGTTAACCGAGACATTGGAGCAGGTTAACCTTGAAATCCCCATGCCAACGCCAAAGCGAATGGTGTTCGAGGACTGGGGAGAATTCGTTATCATTCACTGCAACTTTGGCTCCCTTACGAATCGCGCCCTCGCACAACTACTTGGACAAGTGTTGTCCGACAAACTTGGTTTCGGAATTGTCGTGCAGCACGACCCCTACCGCATTTTCGTGCAGACCCTGGGCAATGCAAATGCAGAACGCCTTGTGGAGGTGATTGGTGAACTCCGAAATCTGGACGAGCAAGCCATCAAAGATACTCTTACAAGGTCGACCGTGAAGACTGGACTTTTTAAGCGCCGTGTCATCCACGTGGCACGCCGTTTCGGTGCCTTGAAGAAGTGGGCGGATTTTAGCAACGTGAGCCTGCAGAAACTCGTTACAAGTTTTGAGGGTACGCCGATTTACGATGAAGGTTTGAAAGAAGTGTTCACGAAAGACCTTGACGCTGACGGTCTTGTGCAGATTTTGAAGGAAATTCGGGATTGCGAGATACAGTTGCAGAGTGTTGACACGGGCGGAAACGCGACGCCTGTCGCGCGCACTGGCATTGAGAGGGTAAGCATGAAGACTGACCTTATCCCGCCAGAGCGGATGCGTGCCGTGCTCGTGGAGTCAGCTAAAGCAAGGCTCCTGAATGAAACTGACAATTTCATATGTACAAACTGCTGGAGCTACATGGAAATGATAAGAGTGAAAGACTTACCTGACAAGCCTAAATGCCCACACTGTGGTTCCCAAGCACTAGGCTTATTGAAAGTCGAGGAGGAACGTGCCGACCCGCTGATCGAGAAGAAAGGGCAAAAACTGACAAAAGACGAAGAAAGGCTGCGCGTCATAGCTGTTCAAACTGCGGAGTTAATAGCGAAATATGGTAAAGCAGCAGCGGTGGGGTTGAGCGCACGCAAAGTTATGCCAGTAGACGTTTCTATCGTTCTTGAGAAGGAACCTATGCTCACGGACAAGTTTTACGAGCTTATCCTAGAGACAGAACGCAAAGTGCTGAGCAAAAGATTCGGGTAGCGAAACATCATTCAACCGCAAAACAAACGCTCGAAATACCTTGCAACAACTATTTAAGGGCAAAATCAATTAACTCTGTTCAGCGCGTCAATAGAATAGGAGAGCCACAAAGTGGAATTAAGCAGAAAAAAAATGCGGGACGAAGTTCTCGAGCGCGTCAAATACGTAAAAACGTGCGTTATGGCCAGGGAATTGTGCCTTCTGGTCCGTACCAATAGAGCAGTGCTGGAACCAAAAGACGTGCAGGATATCTGCAAGTACATTTCAAATCTCTGCAAAGAAGAAGGCTGCAGCGAACCCAGCGTGCTCTGCCAGAAAGCAGCGGCATCGGTTGGTTCGGAAGACGAAGAGAAGTACCTGGAATTGTGTTCTCAGAGCTGCGTTAAATGCGGCGAAGCCAAGAGGCCGACGCCGAAAAGGGAAACCTATGTGGCTTGAGGGGGCGCGTGAAACCTTTAAGACCTTGACCTTTGTTAGCACGAGACACGGAGACATGTGACATTGTTCATTGCACCTTTTGTTCCAAGTCCCCTTCCAGTTGTTCAGCATATGCTTGAGTTGGCCGAGCTTAAGCCAGGCGAAGTTTTCTTTGACTTGGGTGCTGGGGACGGGCGCACTGTTATAATGGCTGCGAAGGCTTTTGGCGCCCGAGCGGTCGGCGTTGAGATGCGAGAGGATTTGGCGAAGCGCGCAATGAGTGTTATTCACGATAACGGGCTCTCTGACCGTGTGACCATCGTAAACGGAGACATGTTTAGGGTCGACTTGACCTCCGCAGATGTTGTTTTCCTTTACTTGACCACAAGCGCAAACGAGAAGGTGAAGCCCAAAATGGAGGCAGAGTTGAAGAAGGGCGTGCGCGTGGTTTCGCATGACTACGAGATTGTTGGCTGGAAGCCTACGAAAGTGGAAAACTTCGTGGAGAACCCATCTCTAGGTTATCCTTCGCACACAATCTACCTGTACAACAAGTCATAGCTTTTTCAAGCTAAAGTTCGAACTATGCAAAGATTCAGTTTTGGAAAAAGTTTTATGGCGAGGTTCGCCCTTTGTTCCCCATGGCAATTGATTATGACTAGGTATGGCTTATGTTAACTTGCAGGACTCATCGAAATACTAAGAGTAAAAGAGACCTCACTGGCTAAAGCGTTCTAAGATTTTTGGCGATTCGGGGTTCTTCGTGGTCCATTTCCTTGATTCGGGTTTCTATGAACTCGGCAACGCGGTCTTCGCTGAATTTGCGTTCTTGTTTCTGGCGCTCGAGCTGCTCTTTTACGGTATTGAGCATTTTCTCCACATCGAAAGGTTTCATGACGTATGCGTCAGCGCCCTTGTTCAAGGCTGCAACGGCGTTCTGAAGCGTAGGGTAGCCTGTGACTATGACTTTTCGGATTCTAGGCATGGTATCACGGACTTTGGTAAGGAGTTCTGTACCGTCCATATCGGGAAGTCTAACATCAATCAACATTAGGTCGTAGTGGGTTTTTTGGCTCTTTTTTACTGCCTCTCCGCCTGTGCCCGCCGATTCAACATCGTAACCTTCTTCCTTCAGGATTGCCGATACTACTTTGGTGATGTTTTCGTCATCATCGATAACAAGTATTCGAGACTGATTGTTCATTTCGTAATCCCACTATAATCTTCGGAACGGGTAAATTTAACCTATATGCATTTGCAGTCATGATTGAAAATATCTCACTTTGCAGAATCAGCTTTTTGCGGAAAAACTAAAATGCATCAACACAATTCTTCCATAGTTAGGAGTACACTCGAATGCCTTATAACGAGCTTCGAAAAGATTACCTGCTGAACCGATGGGTTGTCATAGCAACCGAACGTGGCAGAAGACCAACAGATTTCGCTAAACAAAGAAACGAGCGAGCTAAAACCTCCACGTGCCCACTGTGCCCGGGGAATGAGCACATAACCCCGCCTGCTGTGCTAGTCTACTTGCCGTCAAATGGCGGAATCAGGAAAGATAAGGAGCAAGGTGACTTTCGCCACAAAAACTGGCTCGTCCGAGTGATCCCAAACCTCTACCCAGCGTTCTCACTGCTAAGAGACCCAAACGACCAAGTTCAAATAATGAGAAGTGACAACTTCGGCTACGCCGTAGGGCATCATGAAGTTCTCGTCGAATCGCCGAACCATATTGGGCATCCCGCCGACGCTGAACTGAGTCAGCTTGTTCACCTCATCAACGCTTACAAAGACCGCCTCGGCGAAATGGCAATTAAACCCTACGTGAAGTATGTTCAGATTTTCCGCAACCACGGGTTGGAAGCGGGGGCTTCACTTTCACATGCCCATAGCCAAATCATATCCACTCCGTTCGTTCCAAGAATCATAGCGGAAGAACAGTCAGCAAGCAAAAACCATTGGAACCAACACAAGCAATGCGCCTTTTGCGACATAATTCAGAAAGAAAAAACATCTCAAAGGTTCATAGGAGACAACGATAGCTTCACGGTTTTTGCGCCTTTCGCCAGCGTTCACCCCATGGAATTCTGGATAATTCCCAAGCGCCACGCAGCAAACTTCCTCGACCTTACGCAAATGGAAACAGAAGCATTTGCTGAAACTTTGAAAGCCGCCATGAAAGCCTTAAAAAACCTTGTGAATGACCCGCCCTACAATTACGGTTTCCACCTAGCGATAGACAAAGACGCAGAGGAATATTATCACTGGCACCTTGAGGTTTATCCGCAGCTAGCCATTTGGGCGGGATTCGAAAAAAGCACAGGCATTTACATAAACACAGTCACGCCTGAAACAGCAGCGCAAGAACTCAAGAAAGCCCTAGACGCTCAAACTGCTTAGAATTTCTCTCTCGTATTTTGGTCTCATTCGCAAGACATCTTCTACGTAGGCGCGTAATGGTTCTGCCACGCTCCACGCTTGCGAAATACAGCCCCGAGGTTTGTGAGGGGAATCTCCATCGAAGATTTCACTTATTGTTCCCAGCGCTGCTTGAGATACCTGCCGCGCGAAAAGCGGAAAAACGAAATTTTGCAATGCGAAGTCACAGTTTTGGCTTGTGTAGCCTTTTGTCTTTAGAAACGCTGTCGTGCAAGGCCCCATAAGCCAAGGCCAGACTGCGCCGTTGTGGTATCCTTGGTCTCTGCTTCGCCGGTCACCAAAGTAAACGCCTTTGTAGCGGGGGTCGTTTTGTTCAAGCGTTCGCAAACCGCAGGGAGTCGAAAGCTCACGTTCAACAAGACCTAAGACTTTTTCATTTTTGTCGTGGCTAAGCATGGTGAAATCAAGTGCTACAGCAATGATTTGATTAGGTCTCAGAGATGCGTCTGCGTCTGTCTCTCCAACAACATCAAACAAGCAGTCGCCCCTGTTGTTCCAGAACTTTTCGTTAAAGTTCTCGTGGATTTTGTTAGCCAACGTAGCATACGATTCAGCAAGGTTCTTTTCGCCGAATTTTTCTGCTAGCAGCTGCACCGTCCGCAATGAGTTGTACCATAACGCTTGAATCTCTACTGCTTTCCCAGCTCTGGGCGTAACGGCCCTGCCGTCAACCTCTGCATCCATCCAAGTTAATCGGGAACCATGCGCAAGTAAACCGTCATGGTCCATTTTTATACCAAAGTTTGTTCCCTTCATGTGACTTTCAATGATGTCTTTCAGATTTTCCCAGAGCTGTTTTTGAACGAAGCCGAAATTACCCGTGTACTTGAGGTACTGAAGAACTGCGTTGATAAACCATAATGTGGCATCAACTGTATTGTACGAGGCTTCTCCAGATTGGTCTTCCAAATAGTTTGGAATTAAACCGTTCCTGCAGTGTGCGTTGAAATTGGCGAAAACATTTCTGGCATCCTCGAACTTGGCAGTCACAAGCATCAAACCAGGTAGGGCGATGAATGTATCTCTTCCCCAACTCTCGAACCAGTGGTAGCCTGCTATGATGCTTTTCCTGTCATATTCGCTTTTAACTGTGAAAGTGTTTGCTGTCAAAAGAATCCAACTTAACCAATTACTTGTAGGAACAGCTACGTTAGAACCGTAGAAGTTGGCTAATGACATGGTGCGAAGATACAGCTCTCTGTTGAGCATGCGCTCAACGTCGGACATGGTTACGCAGATTTCATCCAAAATGTGGGTATTCTCTCCGCTATCTTCGGCTGCTGCTATGATGGCAAGTTTTCCCTCGTCTTTTCCTGGAACGATTACCTCGAAATATCCTGGCTGATAACAGTCGTCGATGCCGCTTTCTCCGCGAATAAGATCTTCACGGTAGAGCAACCGCTCAATCCAGTTGGTTTTCTCAAAGAACTCGCCATCAGTTGCCCTAACCGCAACTGATACCTTGGGAAAATCAAAGATTAACTGCGCTTCCCTGTTGCCGTTTTGCTGTTGGCTGAAGTTTAGCGAATTTCTCCATCTGTCTACAACTGAATGGAAGTGTCGACATGTTATTAATGGAGTAGTTCTGATTTTAACGTCTGAGTTGCTTCTGTTCAGAATTTCGTAAACCGCAACCACCGCGTTTTTTCCGTTGGGCATGAAGATTGTCTTTTCCACCGTCACTTCTCCTGCAGTGTAAACATAGTGGGGAAAAGGGGATACTGAAAACTCTTTGAGGAACTGGTAACCCTGGGGGAAAACGGCGCCTTGAAATTCGTTTGCTCCAAACGAGTAAACGTTGTTCCCCACGCTGACTTCCTCGTCCAGCTTTGAGAGGCAGACTGTTCGGTCGCCTGGAGGATGCAAAGCTGCGACAAGCAAGCCGTGGTATTTCCGCGTGTTTATGCCCAAGGCTGTGCTTGAAGCATAACCGCCAATTCCATTGGTCACCAGCCACTCTCTTTGGATGGTGTCTTCAAAATGTGAAAGTTTTTCGTGAGTTAACTTCAAAGTTGGCAGGTTCATTTTAAGGCATCAACTTGGCAATATTCTTGCCACGTGGGACACAGAAATAGTTTGCGACAGGCGCGCACTTCGTCCTGAACATGAGCAAATGTGGCTTTTTAAGCTTGTACTCAGTTAGGGTTTCAGCGTAACCCATTCCTTTCGCAAACACCAGCTCAGCTGCATCGTAGACTTTCATGAATTCAGGCGAAACTTCTTTCAGTTGCAAGCCAACGGCGTCCGCTCCAGTGGTTAGCACTTCATCTGCTAGCCTGTCCATTCCCGCGAACGAAACGTCGACCATCGTAGCATCGTTGATTACTGGCGCGCTCTTGACGACGTAGGTGACTGTTAATCCCATGTTTTTCAACTGTTCAACTAGAATGGTGTCGAAAATGATTTCGCCGGCGTTGTCTGCTAAATAAAGTATCTTAGAGGTTTTCTTTGATAACTCATAAGCTTTGCCTATGTCATCTATAACTAAGTCTTTCGCTGCGTCTTTCAAAGTTGTACGCAGGTCTTTGAGGGTGAAGGTGTGTCCCGGAATGTCAAATTCCATGATGTTGCCCACGATGGCGCAGAGGCAGGCTTTCTTAAACCTGTCCTCCTGACTGTAACCTTCGTTAACAAGCCCGTGGACGTAAGGCAAGAGCTCCATGGCTTTCTGGTTACTCAACCTTTTGCTTCGCTCGTAAGGGTCTTTGTTGCCTGACAGCTTCCTGACCAATCTGTCTCTTTTGGTGCCGAGGTCAGCTGCAACCGCTGTGGGTCTGAATTCGCGGTTCAGCAGTTTCAAAAGTTCAGCCATGCATCTGAAACGTAACGCTGGGTTTGTAGTTGCCATGTAGGTTTCTGCCATTCCTCTGGAGAGCAGGCATGAGGCGCATTCAGCTTCGACCTTCAATGATTTCCCAACGTTACTATTTCTTCGCTGAGTCTGCAAACTCTCGTATTACAGTATATGGGTTTTTCGCTTTCACTATTCCACTTGCAACAAGCACACCCTGCGTTCCAAGGTTCAACGCTACTGTAACATCTTCACCGTGGCTTATTCCAGCGCCGCAGAGAATTACCGCTTTATTGTTTACTTTGCGGACAAGCCTGATTGTGTTCGTGACAGCTTCGGGTTGTGCTTTGGAAACGGCAACTCCTGTTCCTATAAGTTCTGGCGGCTCAATGCTGATAACGTCTGGATTCAAGTAGGCTGTGGCTGCGCTTATAGCCGGATTGCTTGTACATATGCAGGATACGAGTTGCTGTTCATTGGCTCGTTTGATAACTGCGTCTATGTCAGCCAGTTTCATTTGTCTTTCGGAGTGGTTTATGAGAGTGCCCACTGCCCCAGCGTCTTTAACAGCCTCTGCGAGAACATGCCCTGTGTTGCTGCCAGGTTTTATAGGGTCTATATGCTGCGCATAAACAGGGATTTCAACAGCGGCTGAAACAGCAGCTATGTCTGTGAATTGAGGCGCAACAGCAATGTAGATGCCGGTGTCTTTGGTTACTTTTTCAGCTTGCTTGGCAAGTTCAACGGCTCTTTTCCCTGTTGCCTCAAGGTAGGTTTTGAAATTAATAATTATCATTGGTGTCTGAGGCTTGTGTATCACAGTGTTTTTCACCGCTCTATGGTTGACGTTGAGGACTAATAATGGTTTTGCCCTTAAGCCGAAACAGTTTTTTGGCTTGCAGCGTTTGAAGCCGATAGAACTTGGTTATTAGACTGCGAATAAGAAGTAACTCCTTTCAGCTTTGAGCAGGAAAAAATGGTCAGTGTTTCTCATTAAATATCGACTTTCTGACGGATACTCCTCAATCCAAGAGGTGGACCTTGGAACGGTTTTGGTCTCAAATTTTCTTTTGTTTTAGAGTAAGCGTTTCTCAGCATTGTTTTCAGTAATATCAGCTATCTCTTGGGTAAGTATTGCTATTAATTGTCCATTCTTGACAACTGCCACTCTTTTTGCGCTCTTTGTGCGCATTGATTTCAATGCATCAGTCATAGTTTGTCCGGGTTCAAGTGTCAGCAAAGGTGTGTAGTCGAGGTCTTTCGCCAAGGTTCTTTCTGGGTTCTTCTTCCCTTCCACCACTTCCTTGAGGAGGTCTCGATCACTGATTATTCCCACGGGTTTATCGTTTTCAGTTATGAGAACTGAGTTAACGCCGTTATTCAGCATCATGCTAACCAGTTTCGAAACTGTTTGCGCGTTCGAAACCGTGATTGCTGGGAGGTTCATACCTGCTTGCGACGTAATTTCTGAAATTTCTGTTCCTCGCTTCCATGTATCGTTAAGCATTTCGAATACTCTTTCGCTTGATCCTGGGTCGTTAGTGTAGAACGCGTCAGTCAAGTAGAGGGAGTCATCTGTTATGTCGTTCAGCGGTGCCGATTTGAACATGAACAGGTTCTTGTTGTCGACAAGCATCATTGTCATGTAGTTGATTGGCACATGCTTTACTTCATAATTTTCGGAAAGCTTTTTTGCAGCTTCAAGGTTATCCAAATCTATTGGCGCCATTAGCCTGAATTTTACGCCTGCTTTATGGTGCTTACTGAAGGGGTCCTTCTCTGCAATGCTGTTCAAGCTTTGCGATGAGGTTATCATTATCACGTCTTCTTTGGCAGCGTTTAGAACTTGTTCAACTTTTGCCCAGGCTGCGCCAGGGTTTTTTATTACAACTGTTTCTCCAATCGGTATGCCCGTCTTTAACTCGTCTATCCGTTTGCTGGCTTTCACTCCGATTTGCCACATCTGATTGAAGAATGCCTTCAATATGGAGATGAACATCTTGTCATTAATCCATAAGCCTTCATCCTCAATGTTCAAAATGGAGGCTTCTTCTCCGCTTGAAGCGTAAAGGATGGCTTCTTCCTCGTCTTTTATGAGAAAACGCGGGAAAAACTTGGAATTCAGATTAAGATGTCGAGTCTCAACATTTTGTTTACCCCTTTCATCTGAAACCCTTTTTTCCAGCCGCTCCATTATCTTAAGATTGTCTTTTGAGATATCAGCTATAATTTTGAACTGGAGGTCTCGTTTGTTAGCGACTTGAACGAGTTCATCAAAAACTCCGCCTATGTCTTCTTGAATCACGCCTAGACCCGTTGTTAAGACGTAAACTGTCTTTTTAGCTTCGTCTATCATGTTCTGCATTTTCGAGTGGATTTTCTTTTTTCCGCTGATAACTAGGAACTTGGCAACTGTGAAGTCTGATTCGGGCGCGCTTATTGAATGCCAAGAAGAAATTAGACTTTTTTTCTGAGTGTTAAGGCTTTTAACTTCATTTTTCTTCGCTTCAATGAATGACTCCAGTAAAGTTTCGAATGGAACCACTGTGAAACGCGTTGGTCTTTCAAGCGTAGCTTCTATGAAGCCTTTTTCCTGCAGTTTCTTGAATGTTCGGTAGGCTTGTACTCTCTCCATCTTAAGCCGTTTTGCTACGAAGCTAGTTGACTGCGCTCCACTTTTGGCAAGGAACATGTAAACCTGTATTTCTCTTTTTGAGAAACCTAGATTTTGAAGAAATTTCAAAATGTCTTTTTCGCTCAATGTTATCCGAACCTTGAGTTATGACTTGTAACAACTTGAGTGCTACAATGTGTTAAAGATTCTATAATATTTAAGCACTACTTGAGGACAAGAGCAAAGCGCCAGTTTTTCCTCGGTATAAACCCAAATAAGACTGGCAGCAATTTAAGTTCCATATTCATTTGTGTCTTGCGTAGCAGTGAGTTTTAGCCATTAGCGTTTTTTTTTACGTTCCCCTTTTGGGTTCATCAGCTTTGTTATTTTTCCTCTTCTAAAGTTTCCGCTTCAAAAGATAGCCGTGGCGCGGGTTGTCCCATGCATGATCAAAGCAAAATACGCGTTTTTGTTTTATCTGTCAACTCGTTGTTGGATAGGTGTTTTGTGTAATCAACTTCTCTTTTATTTTGTGCTGCAGATTCTGTTTTGGGTTTGGGTTGTTTTGCGAGATTTGTTGGGAAGTTAGAAGTTGATGGGGAAGTTGGAAGTTGGCAAACGCGTTGTTTTTTGCCTGATTGCGTGTGGAAGGCGGAGTTGTTGGGCGAATACGGGTTTTTTGATTTGTGTTTGTTTGCGTGTTTGTTTTGAGAGGTGGTTTGGAGGGTATTGTGTGTGGTTTTATTTGGTTGGTTGTTGGGTTTTGGTGTGTTGTTTTGCTGTCTGGATTTGGGTTTGGTGTTGTTGTTGGTGTTGTTGTTTTCTATGAATTTTGCTGTTGCAGATTTTTTAGGAAGATATTTGTCCTGAACGTTCGCCCTCTTGGGTCGATGAATCCAAAAAGACAAGTGGCTAAATGCACACTGCGTAGCAGAATTTATAAGAGTCGGCTACAGAGGACTTAGTATCCTTGATGGAAAACAAGGATACGACCTTTAGGCTTTTACTAAGATCGTTAATTACTCGGAACGAAGTAAACTATTGGCAAGATTCTAACCAGAAGGGTGGAAGGTAGCGTTGGAAAAAGGAAAAAATCGCATACTAGTGGTTGATGACGACAAATCTATTCTCAGAACATTTACTCGTATTCTCCAGAAAAATGGGTACGAAATTGAGGTGGCAGAAACTGGCAAAGAGGCAATTGAGAAGTCAAAGAAGAAACGCTACAATTTGGCTTTGATAGATATACGGTTGCCTGACATGGATGGAACTGACCTGCTCGTTAAGCTGCAGAAAACTATGCAGGATGCGGTAAAAATAATGATAACTGGATTTCCCTCGTTGGAAACTGGCGTAAAAGCTCTTGATGAGGGTGCGGATGCTTACCTTGTAAAACCCGTAAAGCCTGAAGAGCTTTTGGCGCTTATCGACGAAAAACTAAAGGTTTAACACCACAGCTAGCAAAAGTTGATAATCCTAAAACTCTTTGCTTATAGCTTACCAGCTAAAGCAAAAACGCAGGAGTGTTCTAATTTCAATTTGGGAGATGAAAACTCATGCCAGAGTTATACATTTCGAAATCGCAACGGACAACCCTGAACGCGCCGCGAAATTCTACAAGAAAGTTTTCAGGTGGAAAATTGAGAATTGGAAGGGACCGGCAGCCTACTGGCTCGTCACTACTGGCGAAGACAAGGAACCAGGAATTAAGGGAGCCATATTGAAGAAAATGGAGCAAGCACCTGCAGCAATCATAAACACTATAGATGTGCCTTCAGTTGACAAGTTCGTGGAAAGAATCACTGAAGCGGGCGGAAAAGTTTTGATGCCAAAACGCGCGGTTCCAAACGTTGGCTATATGGCTTACTGTATTGATACTGAAGGAACCGTTTTTGGAATAATGGAAAACGACCCTACCGCTAAATAATTCTATTTTAATCTCCTCACATTCAAGAATAATACTATCAAGGAAGTTGGCAGGTTGGTTTCGAGTGAAATGAAAACCGCTTTTGCAGCGCTTTTCCTACTGATGTTTCTCAGCGTTTTGATAGCCTTTTCTGTTGGATTCAATCCTGAAGCGTTGAGCCAAACGCAAGACACTTACGGTGTCGAGGTTGCTTTTCCACAATTAACTTTTAGCCAACCTGTCGGAATCTATCACGCTGGAGACAGGACCGGTAGACTCTTCGTTGTCGAGCAGCGAGGAAGTATTCAGGTTTTTGAAAACTCTCCAAGTTCAACCTCCAAAGTTTTCTTAGACATCACTGACCGAGTGCTTTTCGGGGGCGAACAAGGTTTGCTAGGATTAGCTTTCCACCCAAGCTACCAAACCAATGGTTATTTTTACGTGGACTACGTAGCGAACAATCCGCTCAGAACAGTAATTGCCAGGTACTCCTTAATGGCTGACGATTTCAACCAAGCAAACAAGTCCAGCGAACTTGTGTTGCTCGAAGTTGCTCAGCCTTTTTCCAGCCATAAGGGAGGGCAGTTAGCGTTCGGACCAGACGGTTACTTATACATTGCATTGGGTGACGGCGGTTCTGGTGGCGACCCATTTGGCAACGCGCAAAATCGATCTTCCCCGCTGGGAAAAATCTTGCGCATCGATGTTGATTCCGACTCCGGTGGACGTAACTATGGAATTCCAACAGACAACCCGTTCGCGAGCAACACTGTTGGCTATATGGAAGAGATTTACGCCTATGGTCTGCGGAATCCTTGGAAGTTCAGCTTTGACACTGTAACATTGCAGCTTTGGGCAGCAGATGTAGGCCAAAGTCAAAGAGAAGAAATAGACATTATTGAAAAAGGGAAAAACTACGGTTGGAATATAATGGAGGGAACCTTGACTTACACGGCTGGAAACCAAACAGGACTCGAACTGCCTATATGGGAATACGATCGCGACGAAGGAATAGCTGTAATCGGTGGTTTCGTCTACCGTGGCTCTGAACTGACCGGTCTAATTGGCAGTTATGTTTACGGAGATTATGGCTTAGGCAAAATATGGGGACTCTCATATAACGGTCCGGGCACAGCGACAAACAGATTAATCAATGACACCAATCTCGTTATCTCTTCCTTTGGCGTTGACCAGCAAAACGAGCTTTACATGTGCGCTTTTGACGGAAAAATCTACAAATTAGCTGGCCCCGATTCGGTGCCCCCAACAATTGGTACGCCCAGTCATATTCCGCAAAATCCGCTACCAAATCAAGAAGTGACCATCTCCGTCAACGTGACCGATAGAAGCGGAATTCAAAACATAACCCTTTCCTACCGAAAAGGCGCCACATGGGTCAACGTTTCCATGACACCCGTAGCAGGAAACACGTTCACCGCTAGCTTACCAGCTCTGCCAAACCAGACATTCGTAGAATACAGAATAATCGCCAACGACAACATGGGCAACATGGCTATCAACGATAACCAAGGGGTTCTTATACTCATACTCAGTCATACCCGAATACCCAGAACCCCTCGCTCTTTCACTCTTGCTCGGAGCAACACTGCTCACTTCAATTACGCTCACGAAACGAAAACTCAACTCCTCACCGCATGACTCTTCTAGCTAAAAAATCTTTGACCATTTGATCGTGTTCAAAAGCCAAGACTTCCGAAAGATCATCCAAGCTGAAAAGCTTAATTTCTGCAATTTCACTTTCTTGCTTCCATATTTCTCCACCCACGAGGTCAACCAAAAAACATGCGGGAAAATAGTCATACTCCAGCCCAGCTTGGATCCCTTTCTCACGGTACTCGCCAACTTTGCCCACTATCTTAACGTCCAGACCTGTTTCTTCCTTAACTTCCCGCACCACAGTCTGTTCCACAAGTTCTCCACGTTCTGCTCTTCCACCTGGAAGCGCCCAATACCCCACGAAGGGCGGTGTAGACCTTTTGATAAGTAGTATTTTGTCTGGTGGGTATATGACAATGGCTGTTGCTGTTCTTCCAATAAACTTCATTGGCTGTCGCTCAGTTAAGGCGTGTTTTCAGGAAATAACTGTTTCGCGGACCGACAAAATTGCGTCAGAAAATCAAAGAAGAAGGAAGAAAAGCAAAAGAGGAACTGCTTTTAAGTCTTCACAAGTTTTCCGTTTTTCGCCGGCACAAAAACAGCCACAGCCACCGCAGTCGTCCACAAACCATTTTTATCCCCTACTGCAGTTTGTGTCATGTTGGCGGTCTTGATTATTAAGCCGCTGGTTTTGAACAACTGTTTTCTCTCGTCCCAGGCGGTTTCTGGGTCAAACTGGATGCCCATGGTTGTTGCAAGCATTGTTGCAGCCAAGTCTTCCGAGTAGTCGCCTGCTGTTTCGTCGGTTTGCCCATAGCTGTGATGCTCTGAAAGGTAGCCGTACTGGTTTTTGCCTGAAGGAATAGCTACGCCGATTGAAGATGCAACCAGCCTGTGAGGCTCGTTGGTGGCGTTTCTTGCTATCACAACGAAGGTTATTTCGCCCGGCTGAACTAGTTTCAAACCCTTCTCGCGCGGTAGCATCTCGCACCCCGGTGGAACAATGCTTGAGACGCTTACTAGGTTACAGTGTTGTATGCCTGCATCTCTGAGTGCAAGCTCAAAAGACTGCAATTGCTCTTTGTGTTTGCCGACGCCTTTGGTTAGGAAGAAGAATTTCGGTATCATTTTTCGTGTCGCAAATAGACTGTACAGAATGGATTTAAAAAGGTTTTTATGGCGATATCTCCCGTCCATCTTGCCTTTTTGTTTCTGCTGTGATTTTTTAGGATTTTATGTAGAATTGAGTTCTGTATGGAATAAGTCAGCGAAAAGTGTTGCGACAAAAGGCTTAGATCAGTGTTAAGAATTCTTTTAAGAACGAATTCTAGCCCTAACTCCGCAGCTTTTAGGTAATATGGTTTAAGAAAACCTATTATTCTTGCCCATTTTGCCTAAAAGGGCTTAATTCACGCAGAATGACTATCAGGTGCATATTACCTAATAGGTAATATGAAAGGTCATTCTAAATCGCCTAAAATTAGCCGCTTACACCTAAAAGACAATAATTCAGTTTCTTTCTAAAAAATATTACCTAGAAATTGAGAAGTTACGGTTCTAGAAGCGGGAAGAAGTCGCGCTTAGACTCTAAGGAGAGGAATAGAACTGGTGAGTGTTGCACAGATAAAAATGTGAATGCTGTTTTGTACGCTTTCACAGAGTGTATTTGTTAAATAACAGAGCACTACAAAAACCAAGAGAAACCATTGCCCTCCAATAAGGAGTTGGCGGGGCTTTTTAAAATCGCAGTTGAAAACTGCCAAGAGGGGCTTTCAGAACACCAAAAATAGGTTTTTTGGTTTTTCAGAATCCACCAAGAAACTGTGAAAGGGATTTGGTCATCAAGAAAGTGCATCGAAGCCGTTGGTGTTTTCCCGTACCCGTTCGGGGGAAATATTTTTTTAGAAATACTTCTTGTTTCATTAAAAGCTCTTCGTTTTAGCTAATGGATTTATTTAGGCTTTTGCTTCTAAAAGGACTGTTAATTGAGAGACAAGAAAAATATAGCGCATTAAGCTAAGCTGACGTGAGGTTAATCGTGAAATTTCATCAGAGCGTGTTCAGAGACGAAGCGAAATTAGACATAAACTACCTTCCAAACCGCTTGCCTCACAGAGAAAAAGAACATCGCCTTCTGATGGAATTCTTCAGTTTCATCACGCGTTTTCCTGAAAGAATGGCTCAGCGAGTCATAGTTACAGGGGACATAGGCACGGGTAAAACCGCTTTGTGCCAGCGCTTCGGCGCAGACATGACTGTTGAAGCGCGCAAGAGCGGGGTTAACCTCAATTACGTGCATGTTAACTGCCGCGAATACCGGGGCAAAATGTTCCTTGTAATCCAGCACGCAGTGAACATTCTTAGCCCGAATTTTCCGAAACGCGGTTTCTCATCAGAAGAAATCCTGAAAACTCTTCTACAGCATTTAGACGAGAAAAACGCGTTCATGATTCTTGCTTTAGACGAGTTCGATAGTCTCATCGAAGCAGAAGGCTCAGACGCCGTTTACGCTTTAACGCGGCTGCAGGAGATGCGGCAGAACGCACCTCAACGTATATCGCTCATCTTTATAATGAGAGACCTGAAACTTGCGGAGCGTTTGGATGCGAGCGCAAGAAGCACGCTACAGCGCAACGTAATCAGCCTCGAGAAATACTCAAAAGAGCAACTTATGGACATCTTGAACGACCGTGTCTCAATTGCTTTTGAGCCGTCAGCCGTCCCTGAAGAAGTATTGAATTTAACAGCGGACTTGGCCCGCGATGAAAGCGGAAACGCGAGATTCGCCATTGAGCTGCTTTGGCGAGCGGGAAAATATGCAGACGCTGAAGACCTTGGCGTGGTTGCCCCTGAGTGTTTGCGTAAAGCTGTCTCCAGCATCATTCCCATAACACAAAAAAGCGAACTGGTGAACATGGGTTTTCACGAGAAGCTTTTCTTGCTTGCTGCAGCTGAAGTTTTCAAGGACAGCCAGAAGGCTTATGCATCGCTTACGGAGATTGAGAAGGCTTACGCCGTTACCTGCGAAGAGTTTGAGGCGAAACCGGTCAGCCACACTCAGTTGTGGAAGTATGTACAGTGGGTCTCAGCTTTGGGCATACTGAAAACTGAGGTTTCAGGAGAAGGAACGCGTGGACGTTCAACGTTGATTTATTTGCCTGCTGTCCCTGCTAGCGAGTTGGAGAAAGAACTGCGCGCAGTTCTTGCAAAAGGAAGAGGGTGAGGTAATATGGAGATTGAAGAGGTTTTCTCTTCAAAGCCGAGAATGAAAATACTAAAGCTGATTGCGCGGCTTGGTGAACTGAACGTTTCAGATATTGCGCGCAGAATAGGTCTAAACTTCACTGCGACCAGCCGCCACCTGCAGGTTCTAGAGCAGGAAGGCATACTTCAGCAAAGGGTATATGGCAGAATTCGTATGTACAGGTTTAACCAGGCTTCGCCTAAAGCGAAAACTGTGATGAATCTGATCGATGCTTGGGAACAGGCAAATAAACATTGACAAGACTTTAGGTCTCGGGAGGAAATTGGAAGTTGACCATGGTTGATGTCTCGTCCAAAGCGGAAATATTCCGCGAGGCGACAGCAGCTGGAACAATCAGGCTTAAACCTGAAACTGTGAAACTCGTCATTGAAGGCAAAATTGCTAAAGGCGACCCTTTGTACACTGCAAAGATCGCCGGTATTTTGGCGGCGAAGAAGACGAGCGAGTTGGTACCGCTTTGTCACCCGTTGCCGTTGACGAGTGTGGAAGTTGAAGCTAAGGTTGTGGGTAAGTCCACGCTGGAGGTTACATCTACCGTTAAGACTAAGGCTCAGACGGGTGTCGAGATGGAGGCGCTCACGGCGACTTCTGTTGCGTTGCTGACGATTTGGGATATGACTAAGCAGTACGAGAAAGATGCGAAGGGGCAGTACCCAACTACCGCAATTGAGAACATTCATGTTGTTAAGAAGTTTAAGCAGGTGTAGTGTGGCATGAGTGAAAGCGTGAAAAGTCACAAGGAGCATGCGCCGAAGAAGCTGAACTTTGCCGTTTTTATTTGCAGCACCTCGCGGTATCAAGCCATGCAGAAGGGAGCCCAAGTTACTGACGTTTCAGGTGACACAATTGAGTTAATTCTGAAGAATGCGGGGCACAATGTGTTGTTCAAAAGAACAGTTTCGGATGACAAGGAAATGATTGAGCATGCGGTGAAAAGTGTTTTGGATAACTCGGGTGTCGACGCGGCGGTTTTCTGCGGCGGTACAGGAGTCACGCATTCAGACGTTACGATTGAGACGGTTTCGCCTTTTTTTGAGAAGACGCTGCCTGGTTTCGGAGAGTTTTTCCGACGTTTAAGCTATGACCGGGTTGGCTCAGCCGCGGTTATGTCGCGGGCGGCGGCTGGCGTGGCGCGGGGGAAGGCTCTGTTTTGTATCCCTGGTTCCCCTGATGCTGTGCGGGTTTCGGTCGAATCGCTTATATCGCCCGAGGCTGCCCATATCGTTAAGCACGCTCGGGAATAACGCTATGAGTTTATTAGATAACTGCGGCAGGCCACTGCTTAACTTGAGAATAGCGATTACTCAGCGTTGCAATTTACTTTGCGCGTACTGTCATCGCGAAGGCGAGGTGAAACGTGCTAACGTTTCCGCCGAGAGAATGAGTGTTGAAGAGATAGTTCGGATAGCTAGGATTGCGGTTGGCCTCGGCATTTCACGAATTAAGCTGACTGGAGGAGAACCTCTTATGAGGGAAGATGTGTGCGAAGTTGTCAAAGGAATAGCCGCGGTTCCAGGTGTGAGAGATCTTTCTATGACCACGAACGGCTTGCTGCTTGGCGCGTTGGCGAAAGACCTGCGCGCGGCGGGATTGAGACGGGTAAATATCAGTCTTCCATCTTTGTGCGCTGAAACATACCGCAAGCTTACTGGCGGAAGACTCGAAATCGCTCTAGAAGGGATCGAAGCTGCTATCGTGGCTGAATTTTGCCCAGTTAAACTCAACATGGTTATCCTTGAGGGCGTGAACGTTGAAGACATTGCTGACATGATTGAGTTTGCGAAAGTCAAGGGTGTGGTGCTGCAACTTATCGAGTTGGACCCCGTAAACGTTAGTAGCCAATATTACACAGCGCATCATAGGTTCCTGGACGAGCAGGAAGCCATGCTCAAAGAGAAAGCGGTCAGCGTTGAAACTAGGCAGTTTATGCATAACAGGCGCATTTACCGTTTGCCAGGCGTGACGGTTGAAGTTGTGCATCCTATTGAAAACAGCGAGTTCTGCATGCATTGCACGCGCCTAAGAGTTACAAGTGACGGTAAATTGAAGCCGTGTCTCATGAGAAACGACAACCTCACAAACATTCTGACGCCGATTCGCGAGGGTGCAAGCGACGAAGAACTAAAGCAGTTGTTCACTCAGGCAAACTTGCTAAGAGAACCCTATAACAAGGGCAGTTGAGGTTCACCTGAAAAAGAACCCAGTTTATTGGCTACGGAGATTCTGAGGAGTCTGCTTCACTATCGTTTTCGTTCAAACTTTTCTTGACCACTTTCTTGAGTTCCGACTCAAATTCAGGTGCAAAAGAAATCCCCAAATTCTCCTCATAGTAGACGCATAGAAAACGAAGCACTGCATACGCCTCTGCGGAGCTTTTGGTTTTTCTGAGGAGTAGTTCGTTTATTTTGTTTCCTACCCGAGCAAGCTTGTCGAAGTCAAGTTCGATTTCTCTTTCGGGGCGACGTTTTTCAGACAAATGTCATCACTTAAACCAACTATTTTGAATGCGGGTTATTTGTCTATTTTGCCATGTTTGTCTTGAATTAATGCGTTTTTTTCTTCGGCTATGAGTTGCGCTGCTTCTGTTTTTTCGGATTTGGAGCGTAGTGTGGCTTCTTCTAGAATTATTTTTGCTTCTTCTTGTTTTTGCTTCACCGCGTCAACTATCGAAGATTTGTTTCTGTCAAAAATTAAGGCAAGATCATCATAGGAGTATCCGTTGTAAACTGGGTTGGGTGTGATGTTGGGAAACAGCTCTTTGAATTTTCGGTCTTCGTCTGTCCATTTTTGTTTTTCTGATTCAGTTGGCTTACTGCCGAAAAAGAACAGAGCTACGACGAGCTTTAGCTCATCGCTCATGCTGTGGCTGCACATGCTGACTGGATAAAGAGCGATTAGATTGAGAAAGTAGCTTTCTGCAAACTGCGCCACTTCCAGGCGAGATTCTTTTTGAAGTCTACGGTGGAATGCGTTGATTTTTTCAACTATCTGCTGAGCCGTTAAATCGCCTAGAAAAGTTTCTTTGGGTGGCAGTTTTACGTCTCGAATTTCCAGCTCACTTATACTCATGCTTTTTCGCCATTTGCTTGCAGCATTTCTCTCCTTTGGATAAGTAAAGCATGCTTTAAAAGCTGTCTTCGAGCGCAGCGTCCTAAAGTAATTAGATTGGAGCACGAATGGAGAAATCTCGACCTTGGGTGTGTTTATTATTTGATCAGTTAGTAGTAGTGAACGTTTGCTATAGCACAACTTCTTTTTTCCGTTTGCGTTGCCAGTTCTGATTGGCTGCAGGGCTGTGGTGTGTCTTGTGATTGGGAAGGGACAAGGGACAAGCGGAAGGGAGGA
>Ga0209431_10000658_pt1 | contig 28959 bp, 25 predicted proteins | sample RifCSP13_3_FD_184021 | JGI IMG/M metagenome (GOLD analysis project Ga0209431, IMG submission 184021) | Soil microbial communities from Rifle, Colorado - Rifle CSP2_sed 13_3 (SPAdes) (version 2) | ecosystem: Environmental > Terrestrial > Deep subsurface > Rock core/Sediment | place: Rifle...
ACGAAGACCCTATTATTATACATAGCGACATAAATCTACTGCGCGACTCCGGGGCGGGGTCGGGCGGTGCTCGCGCTCCTCACATACTGATGTGTATGCTCCGGGCGCTGTGCTCCGGCCTCCCCCACCCCAAAGCCGCTCGCTACGATTTCTGTCGCTATGTATAAAACCGTCTTTCGCCTGCTCGCCTTGCTGCCGTTGCGTACTCTGCACACTCTGGGCACATTGTTGGGACGCATCACTTTCCGGACATCCGATCAATACGCGCGGCGTACCAGGGAAAATTTGCGCCAGTCTCGATTGTTTGCCGATGAACAACACTATGCCGCCTTGCTCGACGCGTCCATCAGCGAGGCGGGCAAAAGCATTGCCGAGCTGCCCTGGATATGGTGCAGGCCGCTGGAACGAGTCTGTGCCACGGTACTAAGCTGTCAGGGCTGGGAACATGTGGCGGCCGCCCACGCCCGCGGCAAAGGCATTATCCTTCTCACGCCACACTGGGGATGCTTCGAAGTGGTCGGGTTATACATCGGACAGCATCTGCCGCTGACCTGTTTGTACCGCTCGCCCAAACAGGCTTGGCTGGAAAAAGTGATGCGTGGCGGCCGTGAACGCGGGTTGGCGCGCCTGGCATCGGCAGATGTGAGCGGCGTGCGCTTACTCTACAAAGCGCTCAAGCGCGGCGAGGCGATCGGTTTGCTGCCCGACCAGGTGCCCAGCCAAGGCGAGGGTGAATGGGTGGATTTCTTCCAGCGTCCGGCTTACACCATGACCTTGAGTGGCCGTCTGGCCGAGTCCAGCGGTGCGACGGTATTGTTAGCCTATGCCGAACGTCTGCCGCGCGGGCAAGGCTATGTGATACGCATAGAGCCCTTGGCACTGGACTTCGCCAGGTCCGTGCCACTGCAAATCAATCAGGCGTTGGAGCGCGTGATCGCAATCTCTCCGGCCCAGTATCTATGGAGCTATAACCGCTACAAGATCCCGCGCGGCGTGGTGCCGCCGGATGTGGTCAGGGAGCAGTGATGCCGGCACGCCTGGGTGTTTTCATTTTGTGGTTGATTCATTTTCTGCCATTCCGCGTCATCGTTGCGATAGGTAACGGTATCGGGTCGTTGCTTTATCTGCTGGCTGCCGAGCGCCGCAAAGTAGGCGCCATCAACTTGAAACTGTGCTTCCCCGGCTTGAGCGAGGAGGCGCGAAGGAAACTGTTGCGCGGTCACTTCAAGATGTTCGGTCGCGGCCTCATCGAGCGCAGCATATTGTGGTGGTCGAGTGCCGAGCGCATCAGCCGTTTGGTCCGTGTCGAAGGTATCGAACATTTCGATGCAGTCAGGGGTAAACCCGCCATTCTGCTGACGCCGCACTTCGTCGGCATGGATGCCGGCGGTCAGTGGGTTGCGCAGCACACCGGCACGGTGTGCATGTATGCGAACCAGAAGAACCGTTACCTGACCGAATTGCTCTTGAAGAAGCGAGCCCGCTTCGGCAACCAGCGGCTTTATTCGCGCCAGCAGGGCTTGCGCCCCATCCTCAAGGGGATGCGCGAAGGCTGCCCATTCATCTATCCGCCGGATCAGGACCAAGGTATAAAGGACGGTGCGTTCATCCCTTTCTTCGGCGTGCCCGCCGCGACGATGACATCGGTGCCGCGCATTGCACAGATGACCGGCGCGAAAGTCCTGCCCGGCATCACGCGCCTGCTGCCGGGCGGTGAAGGGTATGAGCTGACCTTTTATCCGGCGTGGGAGAATTATCCGACCGGGGATGACATCGCCGATACGCGCCGCATGAATGAGTTCATCGAACAGCGCGTGCTGGAGATGCCGGAGCAATATTTCTGGCTGCACAAGCGGTTCAAGACAAGGCCCGAAGGCGAGAAGAAATTTTATTAAACCCCCTCAATCCCCCTTGTCAGGGGGAAGCGATCTCCTCCCCTGACAAGGGGAGGCCGGGAGGGGTTGGAGGGTAATCAATGAAATACCATGACCTGCGCGACTTCATCGCACAACTGGAAAGAATCGGCGAGCTCAAACGCGTGAGCGCACCCGTTTCGCCGAATCTGGAGATAACCGAGATCTGCGACCGCGTGTTGCGCGCGCAAGGGCCCGCAGTGCTGTTCGAGAACGTCACGGGACACGACATGCCGGTGCTGGCCAACCTGTTCGGCACACCGCGCCGCGTGGCATTGGGCATGGGCGAGGAGAACACTGCTGCGCTGCGCGAAGTGGGCAAATTGCTGGCTTACCTTAAGGAACCCGAACCGCCCAAGGGTTTGAAAGATGCTTGGGAGAAATGGCCGGTGTTGAAGCAGGTACTCACCATGTCGCCCAAGGTGCTGTCTTCTGCGCCGTGTCAGGAGATCGTTTGGGAAGGCAATGATGTGGACTTGAGCAAGCTGCCGATCCAAACCTGCTGGCCCGGCGATGTCGCGCCGCTGATCACCTGGGGGTTGGTGGTTACCAGAGGTCCGAACAAATCGCGCCAGAATCTCGGCATCTACCGCCAGCAGGTGATCGCGCCGGACAAGGTCATCATGCGCTGGCTGGCGCATCGCGGCGGCGCGCTGGATTTTCAGGACTGGCGCAAAGCGCATCCCGGTGTGCCGTTCCCTGTCGCGGTGGTGATCGGCGCCGATCCGGCCACGATACTTGGCGCAGTCACGCCCGTGCCGGACTCGCTATCGGAGTATCAGTTCGCCGGATTGTTGCGCGGCAGCAAGACCGAACTGGTCAAATGTCTGGGCAGCGATCTGCAAGTGCCGGCCAGCGCCGAGATCGTGCTGGAAGGCGTGATCCATCCCGAAGAGATGGCGCTGGAAGGGCCATATGGCGACCACACCGGCTACTACAACGAGCAGGAAAGATTCCCGGTGTTCACGATACAGCGCATCACGATGCGCCGCGATGCCATCTATCACTCCACCTATACCGGGAAGCCTCCCGATGAACCGTCCATGCTGGGCGTGGCGCTCAACGAAGTGTTCGTGCCGTTGCTGCAAAAACAGTTTCCCGAGATCGCGGATTTCTATTTGCCGCCGGAAGGCTGCTCGTACCGAATGGCGGTCGTGAGCATCAGGAAGCAGTATGCCGGGCATGCCAAGCGCGTGATGTTCGGCATCTGGTCCTATTTGCGCCAGTTCATGTACACCAAGTTCATCATCGTGGTGGACGACGACATCGACATCCGCGACTGGAAGGAAGTGATCTGGGCGATCACCACCCGCGTCGACCCGGTGCGCGACACATTGCTGGTGGACAATACGCCGATCGATTATCTGGATTTCGCCAGCCCGGTGTCCGGCCTGGGCGGCAAGATGGGCCTGGATGCGACCAACAAATGGCCGGGCGAGACGCAGCGCGCGTGGGGTACGCCTATCGTGATGGACGAGGCGGTGAAACGGCGAGTGGACGAAATGTGGGCCGAGTTGGGCCTGTAGTTTCACTGACAACTGACCGGAGCAAGCTCCGAATTTTGCCTAGGGAAACGCCGATTTAATCCGTTCGTGGTGAGCCTGTCGAACCATGATCGGATTAAATCTATAACAATCAATTGGTACTGCTAACCCTTCGACAGGTTCAGGGCGAACGGATGATTTATTGAGCTTTACATAATTCATGACTGTTAAGTGATTTACCGTAGGGCGGGCTTTGCCCGCCGCGTCGGGCCGCTTCGACAGGCTCAGGACAGGCGTAGCCCGACCTACGAGATGCGGAGACTCTGTCTTCAAATATGTAATCCTCAATAATCTGTGTTTCCATGGCTCTGATCAGAACCTGACCATGCCCGCAACGCTCAGCACATCTACACTGACAGCCACCTGATTTCCTATCATGTAGCGATCCCAGCTGAATCGTACACTCATTAATTGGTTTATATCGTATTGGCCGCCCAGGCCGTAAGTAAAAGAAGAATTGTGTTGTACCTGGTTAAGCACCTTCCATGCGCTGCTGGCGTAACTTAGCTTCACAAACAGTGAGAACGGCATGTCGCCGGGATAAAAGGCCAATGCGCTGACACCCATGGCGGTGGCTCTGGAAGAACCCGTGTTGCCCAAGTCTATGTACTCAGCTTCGACCGCAAGATTCGGGCTGATGGTGTAACCACCCAATACACCAATGGCCGTCGGAGAATTGATCATGCCTGAAATGGTGTACTTTGCTTTCCCCAGTCTGACGCCGGCGTACATATCAGCCGCATCTGCAGGGGCGGCGACGAAAGCGGCCAGCAAAGCGGCCAGCGCAGTTTTATGCATGGTTCATTCCTTTGGTATTTGTGATGCGGCTTGCGTGCAGCCAACCCAATATATTCTCAGCCCAAGGCGCATCCTATCCAGCATGAGGGTGTGAATCAAGGGACATCATAAAATTGGCTTATATCCATTGGGTTCATCAGTCGAAAAAACCGGAATGAGTCCGGCTTCTTTGGTGCTCAGTCAGGGTAGAACTTGAACACATCTGTAACGGACTGCGAATCGCCATTACCCTTATAAACCCAGATTGTCCATTAGGCAGAAATTCCACCCCAACCCCTCCCAACCTCCCCTTGTCAGGGGAGGGGCAGACCGAGCACTCCCCCTGACAAGGGGGAGCTGGAGGGGGTTTCGAGGCTAATGGATTATTTGGGATAAAAGCGATGCCGGCAGCGAAAGCTGCTTCATCGCTTTCCTTGCTCGTTTCCGCAAAACGCACAGGCTTATCGTCACAAACAACTTTAGCTTGTTTGCGTAATCTGTTATTTTTTAAGTATATTTATTTTTCTTTAACTTCCGGTGCTAACCCCTTGTCCTGTAAAGAAAAATCCTGTTTTACCGCTTGACCACTGGGTTTTTATCCAATATAGTGCGCGCAAGTGGTAAAAAGTGGGTAAAAGTGGGGGTAAGAGATGTTTCAGGGAGCGGCACAACTCAATCTGGATAACAAGGGCAGGCTCGCGGTACCGTCGCGTTATCGCGACATGCTGCTCGCGCATTGCGCAGGCAGCCTGGTGGTGACCGCCGATGCGGATGGCTGCCTTCTGGTTTACCCGCAACCCGAGTGGCAGCCGATCCGCGAAAAGCTGCTCAAGCTTTCCTCGCTCAATCCAAAGATACGTGCCCTGCAACGCCGCCTGATCGGTTATGCCGAAGATGTGGTGATGGATGGTGCCGGGCGCGTGCTGATCTCTCCAGCCCTGCGCAGCTACGCCGTGCTGGACAAGCGCGTGATGCTGGTCGGCCAGGGCAATAAATTCGAATTGTGGGACGAGACGAAGTGGCAGGCGCAGCAAGAGGCCGGCCTGTCGTTCATGGATGGTGAATTGCCGTCCGAGTTGGAGGGCTTCTCCCTGTGAGTGGGGGGCTGGCCCATACCACCGTTCTGTTGAATGAAGCAGTTGAAGCTCTCGCGATCAAGCCGGATGGCATCTATGTGGACGGCACGTTCGGGCGGGGCGGACACAGCGCGCGAATACTGGAGCAGTTGGGCAGCAAAGGCAAATTGATCGCGCTGGATAAGGATCCGGCGGCGGTTGCAGCAGGCAAGACATGGCGCGATGCGCGATTCCGGATAGTGCACTGCGGCTTCGCGAAATTGGCGGAGGTGTTGCGCGAGCAGGGCGTGGAGAAGGTGGATGGCATTCTGCTCGATCTGGGGGTGTCGTCTCCGCAGTTGGATGATGCGGAACGCGGTTTCAGTTTTCGCTTTGATGCGCCGCTGGATATGCGCATGGATGTCAGCAGCGGGATCACCGCGGCGCAATGGCTGGCGACGGTGGACGAAGGTTTACTCGGGGAGGTGATACATGATTACGGCGAAGAACGGTTTGCTAAGCAGATTGCAAGAGCGCTTGTTGCGGCGCGCGCAATTCAGCCCATCGACACTACGCGGCAACTCGCCGAACTGGTTGGCAAAGCGGTACGCACCCGTGAGCCAGGGCAGAACCCGGCGACACGCACGTTTCAGGCTATACGGATTTATCTCAACCAGGAACTCGAAGAGCTTGCGCGGGTGCTGCCTGGCTGCGTGAAGCATCTCAAGAGCGGCGGCCGCCTGGTGGTGATCAGTTTTCATTCGCTGGAAGATCGCATCGTGAAGCATTTCCTGCGCGACATGGCCGAGGGTGACAAGTTGCCACGCGATGTGCCGATACGTGCCAGCGAAGTACCGCGGGGCAAATTGAATTTGATCGGCAAGGCGGTGCGCGCCGGCGAGACTGAGGTGCAGGCCAATCCGCGCGCGCGCAGCGCGGTGATGCGTGTTGCGGAGCGCAGTGATGTTGCGTAGCAGTAATGCGCTGAGTGCCTTGCTGCTGGTGGCGGTGGTGATATGCGCATTGAGCGTGGTCACCTCGCAGCACAAGGCTCGCAAACTGTACATCGAGTTGCAAAAAGAAAAAGAGCATGCGCAGCAAATGGAAGTGGAGTGGGGGCAACTGCAACTGGAGCAAAGCACTTGGGCGACTCCGGCTCGAGTAGAAAAAGTCGCAGCCCGGCAATTGCAGATGCATCTGCCCAGGAATGGGCAGGTTCAATTCATACGGTTAAAACAGCCCTCACCACAATCCTCTCCCGCCAGCGGGGAGAGCGTAGCGAGGGGGGCGAAGCCAGGCGATCATCCCATCCCCCCGGGGATGGGGGATTAACAGCTTTAACGGAGAAAAACCACAGCCATGAATCATTCGGTAAGCGCACATCCGGACAATATGGCGAATTTGCCAGGATGGCGCGCCAATATGCTGTTTGTGCTGCTGCTGGCAGGGCTGACGGGATTGCTCGGGCGGGGCGTGTATTTGCAAGGGATACACGACGACTTTCTGCAGAAAAAAGGCGACGCTCGTTACAGCCGAGTGATTGAAGTCAGCGCACATCGCGGCATGATTTCCGATCGCAATGGCGAGCCGCTGGCGGTGAGCACACCTGTGGAGTCGGTCTGGGCAAGTCCTTCGGATGTGGAAGCTGACCGGAGGCAAGTGAATAAATTGGCGCAAATCCTTGGCATGGACGCGGAAGAGCTGAAAGATCGATTGTTCGATACATCGCGTGATTTCGTCTATCTCAAGCGGCAACTGCCTCCCGATAAAGTCGAGAAAGTGGTGGGTCTGAATATTCCCGGAGTGATGTTGCAGCGCGAATATCGCCGCTATTATCCGGCGGGTGAGGAGGCTGCCCAGATATTGGGCTTTACCGGACAGGATGACAACGGGCAGGAGGGGCTGGAACTGGCCTTGCAGGAACAACTCGCCGGCAAGCCCGGAAGTCAGCGAGTTATCAAGGACAGGCGCGGACGCATCGTTGAGGATGCCGGCAGCCTTCAGGCATCCAAGCCCGGCAGCGATGTCTTGCTCAGTCTGGACAGCAAAGTGCAGCATCTTGCCTATCGGGAACTGGAGATTGCCGTCAAGCAACATCGGGCCAAGTCCGGAGCGATAGTGGTCCTCGATGCACGCAGCGGAGAAGTGCTGGCACTCGCCAACTATCCCGGCTACAACCCCAACAGCCGCAATAACGCCAGCAACAAGGCGATGCGCAACCGCGCGATAACCGATCTGTTCGAGCCTGGCTCGACGATGAAACCGTTCACCGTGGCGACTGCGATCGAGGCGGGCAAAATGCGCCCCAACACCCTGGTCAATACAGAGCACGGAGTGTTCATTGTGAACAACAGGAAAATCCACGACCAGCATCCGGCCGCGATGATGACCGTGTCACAGATCATACAAAGATCCAGTAACGTAGGTTCGGCCAAAGTGGCCTTGTCGCTGAAATCCGAGATGCTCTGGCGGGGCCTGTCGGACAGTGGATTCGGCGTACAGACAGGCAGCAACTTCCCGGGTGAAGCATCGGGCAAATTGCGCGATCCGAAAACCTGGCGGCCCATCGAGCAGGCCACCATGTCCTACGGGCATGGCATCTCGGTCAGTCTGCTGCAACTGGCGCGTGCCTACACCATCTTCGCCAGCGACGGGGAATTGAAGCCGGTCTCGTTTCTCAAGCTGGATACGCCGGCAACCGGAAAGAAAGTATTTTCTGATCGAACTGCCCGCGCGCTGCGGAATATGCTGGAGATGGTGGTGCAACCCGGAGGAACCGCACCTCTGGCGCAAGTGCCCGGTTACCGTGTGGCGGGCAAGACCGGCACCGCGCACAAGCTGGAGGACGGGCGTTATGTTGATCGCTATGTCGCTTCATTCGTCGGGTTCGCGCCGGTATCGAATCCGCGGCTGGTGGTGGCGGTGATGATAGATGAGCCAGGCAACGGTGAGTATTACGGCGGGTCGGTGGCTGCGCCGGTGTTCAGCAAAGTGACCGGCGAGGCACTGCACATGCTCAACGTGCCGAACGATGCGCCGCTGGATAACGTCATCGTTTCCCCGGCTTCTGTCATCAAGGAGGAGGTGTGATGTTTCCTCTTGAACAATTGACGGCGTTGAACGTGCCCATCACACGCCTGGTGACGGACAGTCGCGCCGTGCAGCCGGGAGATACCTTTGTCGCCTGTCCGGGTGAAAAAGCCGATGGCAGGCAGTTCATTGCAGCCGCGATAGAGAAGGGCGCGAACGCGGTGATATGGGATTCGCAGCATTTCGTCTGGAACGATGCATGGCAAGTGCCCAATTTCGGTGTGGCCGATTTGCGCCACAAGGCCGGGTGGCTGGCTGATGCGGTTTATGGCGCGCCATCGGAGAATCTGTGGCTGGTGGGTATCACCGGCACCAACGGCAAGACCTCGACCTGCCATTGGGTGGCGCAGGCATTGAGCGATATTTCCAGAAAATGCGCGTTGATCGGGACATTGGGCAACGGCTTTGCCGGCAAGCTGCAAGCCACTGCAAATACCACGCCGGATGCAATCCGCGTGCATGGCCTGCTTGCCGATTATTTACGCGATGGCGCGCAAGCCGTTGCGATGGAGGTGTCCTCGCACGCGCTGGCGCAGGGAAGGGTGAACGGCGTGCGCTTCGATGTGGCAATGCTCACCAATCTGAGCCGCGATCATCTCGATTATCACGGCGACATGGAAAGCTATGCGGCAAGCAAGCGCAAACTGTTCGATTGGGATCAATTGAAATATGCGGTGCTGAATCTCGATGACGAGTTCGGCGCTGAGCTCGCAGAACAACTGCGGAATGAGACCGTCGAAGTGATTGCTTACGGCATGAGCGATGCCGCATTGCAACTTGCCGGCCGACTGGGTCTCCGCATGGTGTATGGCCACCTGGCCGAAATGAGCGGACATGGGTTGCGGCTGGATGTCCATACAAGCTGGGGCGGGGCGCAATTGAACAGTGCGCTGGTCGGGCGCTTCAACGCGGCGAACCTGCTGGGCGCACTGGCGGTGCTGCTGGTGAGCGGCATCGGCTTGAGCGATGCGGTGCGATCATTGAGCAAGGTGCAGGCCGTGGCCGGGCGCATGCAGCGTCTCGGCGCAGCGCAGCAGCCGACGGTGATCGTGGACTATGCGCATACGCCGGACGCGCTGGAAAAGGTGCTGCTGGCATTGCGTGAAGTCCGCCCCAAGTCTGCTGATCCGGACAGCGGCCAGTTGATCTGTGTATTCGGCTGCGGCGGTGACCGCGATCGCGGCAAGCGAACGATGATGGGGCGGGTGGCAGAAAGATTCTCCGATCATTGTATCGTCACCAGCGATAACCCGCGCAGCGAAAACCCGCTGCACATCATTGCCGAAGTGGTCAGCGGCATGACTGCGAACAATCACGAGATCATCGCAGATCGCGCCGCTGCGATCGAACGCGCCATCGCCATGGCGAGGCAAAGCGACACTGTGCTGGTGGCTGGAAAAGGGCATGAGGATTATCAGGAGATCGGCGGGGTGAAACATCCGTTCAGCGATGTGACTGTCGCGCAACGGGCGTTGCAGTCATGGCAGGCCCTTCGACAGGCTCAGGACATCCGGGGAGTTGGAGAATGATGATGCTGTCACAGGCCGCTCAGGTATTGAATGGCCGTTTGGTTGGCGAGGATGTGCGTTTCACTGCAGTGTGCAGCGACAGCAGAAAGATGACGCAGGGAGATCTGTTTATCGCCTTGCGCGGCGAACATTTCGACGGCCATGAGTTTGTCGGGCAGGCGGCACAGAGCGGTGCGGTTGCGGCTATGGTGAATGCCGATAGTTATGAAGCGCATCCCTCAGTCCTCAGCTCTCAGTGCTCAGTCCTCGTGGTAGCGGACACCCGCCTTGCATTGGGCCAACTCGCGGCCTACTGGCGCGACCAATTCGATATCCCGCTGGTGGCGATCACCGGCAGTAACGGCAAGACCACCGTAAAGGAAATGCTCGCCGGCATCCTGCGCACAGCTGCCGGTGGCGATGCTGCGGTGCTGGCGACCAAGGGCAATCTCAACAACGATATCGGTATGCCGCTGACCCTGTTGCAAATGGGCGCGCTGCATCGCTATGCGGTGATCGAGATGGGCATGAATCATCCCGGCGAGATTGACTATCTGGCCCGTATCGCCTGTCCCGATGTGGCGCTGGTCAACAATGCCAGCAGCGCGCATCTGGAAGGACTGGGTTCGGTGGCAGCGGTGGCGGCGGCCAAGGGAGAAATCTTTGCCGGGCTGCGCGCAAATGGCGCGGCGATCATCAACGCCGACGATGCCTATGCGCCGCTGTGGCGATCTCTCGCGGGAGCGCACCCGTTGCTCGAGTTCGGCTTGGATCAGCAAGCCGACGTGTACGGGCGATGGCTGCCGAAGGATTTTGGCTTGCAGATCGAGGTGCGGACACCGCAAGGGAATTTCACCGCAGATTTGCAGGTTCCGGGCGCGCACAACGCGCGCAATGCCTTGGCTGCTACCGCTGCCGCAATCGCATTGAACGTTCCGCTGGAAACCATCGTTGCGGGCCTGGAGAGATTCGGCGGAGTGGCCGGGCGCCTGCAGCGCAAGGCGGCGAAACATGGCGCGGCATTGATCGATGACACTTACAACGCCAATCCGGACTCGATGCGCGCTGCGATCGGTGTGCTGGCGCAAGCCGCCGGCAAACGCGTGCTGGTGCTGGGCGACATGGGTGAGTTGGGCGACGACGCTCCAATCCTTCATGCCGGGATCGGCAGAGAAGCGCGTCGTGCCGGTATCGAAAGGCTTTTTGCGCTGGGCGCGTTGAGTGGTAACACAGTAAGCGCATTCGGCAGCGGTGGCCGGCACTTTGAACATATCGAAGATTTGCAGGATGCGCTGGAAAAGGAATTGGACGCGAACACCACCGTGCTGGTGAAAGGTTCGCGCTTCATGAAAATGGAACGCGTGGTATCCAGCTGCGTGGACACCGGGAAGGGGGAAGGGATAAGGGATAAGGGTGGAGCGGACACTGGCTCTCCCCCTTCCCTCTTCCACCTTCCCCCTTCCCAAACCAAGGAGGCCCACTAATGTTATTGGCGTTAGCCCAATGGCTGTCCCAGGACGTAAGGTTCTTCAGTGTGTTCAATTACATCACGCTGCGTACCGTAATCGCGGCAATGACCGCGCTGGGAATCTCGTTCCTGGTCGGGCCGATGATGATCCGCAAACTGACCGCCTACAAGATCGGCCAGTCGGTGCGCAGCGACGGGCCGCAGACTCATCTGGTGAAAGCCGGCACGCCAACCATGGGCGGGGCGCTGATCCTGACCTCGATCGCGATCACCACTTTGCTGTGGGGCGACTTGCACAATCATTATGTATGGGTGGTGCTGCTAGTCACGCTGGGTTTCGGAGTGATCGGCTGGGTGGACGACTACCGCAAGGTAGTGCATCGCAACCCGAAGGGGTTGACGGCCAAAACCAAGATGTTCTGGCAGTCCATCATCGCACTGATGGCCGGCTTCTATTTGTGGAACAGCGCCAGCCTCCCTGCGCATACCGAGCTCATCGTGCCGTTCCTGAAATTCCTGGTGTTCCCGCTTCCGGTATTGCTGTTCATCGCGCTGACCTATCTGGTCATTGTGGGCACCAGCAATGCAGTGAACCTGACCGACGGATTGGACGGGCTGGCGATCATGCCCACCGTGCTGGTGAGCGGTGCATTGGCGATATTCGCCTATGCGGCTGGCAATGTGGTGTTCTCGAAATATCTCGGCATTCCTTACATCCCAGGTGCAGGCGAGCTGGCGGTGTTCTGCGGAGCGATCGCCGGTGCGGGCCTGGCCTTCTTGTGGTTCAACGCCTATCCCGCCGAAGTGTTCATGGGTGATGTCGGCGCACTGGCGCTCGGTGCAGCCCTCGGCACGGTGGCGGTGATCGTGCGCCAGGAACTGGTGCTGCTCATCATGGGCGGTGTGTTCGTGGTGGAGGCGGTGTCGGTGATGATCCAGGTGGCTTCGTTCAAGTTGACCGGCAAGCGCGTATTCCGGATGGCGCCGCTGCATCATCACTATGAACTGAAGGGCTGGAAGGAGACCCAGGTCGTCGTGAGATTCTGGATCATAACGATATTGCTGGTATTGGTGGGTCTGGCGACCCTCAAGTTGAGATGACACAGCATAGAGACAAATCGGTGCTGGTGCTCGGCCTTGGTGAAACCGGGCTGTCCATGGTGCGCTGGCTCAGCGCACAAAGCGCACACCTGCGGGTGGCGGACAGCCGCAGTGCGCCGCCGGGTTTGACCGAGGTCGGACAATATGTACCCGCCGGACAGATCTATTGCGGGAACTTCAACGATGCGCTGTTTGACGGCATCGAGCTGATCGCCATCAGTCCGGGTGTGCCGTTGCGCGACCCGGCAGTGGCAAAGGCGGTCGCACGCGGTGTTGCGGTGGTGGGCGACATCGAATTGTTCGCGCAATCGCTGCCCAAGGATAATCGTCCGCACATCCTCGCGATCACCGGAGCGAACGGCAAGACCACCGTCACCAGCATGGTCGAACATCTGTGCAAGGCAGCGGGCAAGGATGCAGTGGCGGCCGGCAACATCTCTCCGGCGGTGCTGGATGTGGTGCTGGAGCGTGGCGTGAACCAGCCCGAGGTGTGGGTACTGGAGCTGTCCAGCTTCCAGCTGGAAACCACCTACACCCTGAATGCCGATGCCGCAACGGTGCTGAACATCAGCGAGGATCACCTCGATCGCTATGCAGACATGGACGAATACAGCGCCGCGAAGGCGCGGATCTTTTCCGGCTGTGGCGTACAGGTGTTGAACCGCGACGATGAGCGCAGCATGGGCATGGCGCGCAAGGATTGCAGGATCATCACGTTCGGCCTGAATCTGCCCGGCAATGAAAGTGATTTCGGGATAGAGAGCATTGAAGGGGAAACCTGGCTGATGCAAGGCAGCCAGCAATTGCTCAAGGCCAGCGAGTTGCAGGTGGCCGGGACACATAACGTGGCGAACGCGCTGGCCGCATTGGCGCTGAGCCGTGCGATAGATTTCCCGATGCCCACACTGCTCGATGCCTTGCGCAGCTTCAAGGGGTTGCCGCATCGCGTGGAGCGTGTGGCGGAGTTCGATGGCATCACTTACTACGACGACTCCAAGGGTACCAATGTCGGTGCGACCATCGCCGCGTTGCAGGGATTGGGATGCAAGGCGGTATTGATAGCGGGCGGCGAAGGCAAAGGGCAGGATTTCACACCGCTCAATCCGGTTGTGGCGCAACACGCCCGCGCCGTAGTGTTGATCGGGCGCGATGCACCGCTGATAGGTGCGGCCCTGAATGGCTGCGGTGTGGATGTATTGCGCGCCGAAGATATGAATGATGCGGTGCGGCTGGCGGCACATCTGGCGCAAAACGGCGATGCCGTGCTGTTGTCGCCGGCCTGCGCCAGCTTCGATATGTTCCGCAATTACGAGCATCGCGCCGAGGTGTTTATCGAAGCGGTGCGCGGACTGACTCAGGAGAAATCATGGTCTCACTAGTCTCCGCAAGGAATACAAAAAGGCCGGGCAATCCGCCATCGAAGCATGGCGATGCGAAATTGATGCCGCCAGTGCGTGCCCGGCGATTCCATCTCCACCCTTCCTCAGCACCCGCAAGGAGTACGCCGGTGGGTACCCGGGGATTTCATCCCCACCCTTCCGCAGTCAGGACGCGCATCCGCCCATCTCAGGCGCAATTCGACGAATTGCTGATCTGGGTATTGATAGGCCTGCTCGCACTCGGCTTGGTGATGGTGTATTCCTCTTCGATCGCCACGGCGGAAGCCAATAAATTCATCGGCTTCCAACCGGCTTACTATCTGTTCCGCCATGGCGTGTATATCGCCGTCGGGTTGATTGTCGGGCTGTTCGCATTTCAGATGCCGGTGCAGTTCTGGCAAAGCTACGCGCCCTATCTGTTCCTGTTCGGGGTGGCATTGCTGGCATTGGTGCTGATTCCGGGTATCGGGCGAGAAGTGAATCATAGCCGTCGCTGGCTGCCGCTGCTCGTCATCAATCTGCAACCTTCCGAATTGATGAAGCTGTTCGCGGTGTTGTATGCAGCCGATTACACGGTGCGCAAGGCGAAGATCAAGCATCTGTTCATCAAAGCCTTCGTGCCGATGCTGGTGGTGATGGTGTTGACCGGCGTGCTGCTGCTGCTCGAACCGGACATGGGCGCATTGGTGGTGATTTGCTCCATCGCGCTGGCGACGCTGTGGCTGGGCGGCTTCAACCTCACGGTGTTTGCCGGCCTGATCGTGTCCCTGCCGTTGCTGTTTGCGGCATTGACGATATATGCGCCCTACCGGATGCAGCGTGTCGTCGGCTTCATGGATCCGTGGGCCGATCCCTACGGCAAGGGCTATCAATTAAGCCACGCGCTGATCGCCTTCGGGCGCGGCGAATGGCTGGGCGTGGGCCTGGGCGGCAGTGTGGAAAAATTGTTCTACCTCCCGGAAGCGCATACCGACTTCCTGATGGCGGTGATCGCGGAAGAATTGGGGTTGGTCGGCGTGACCGCGGTGATCATGCTATTCGCGCTGCTGGTGGTGCGTGCGTTTCAGATAGGCCGCCATGCAGCGTTTCTCGAGCGTAATTATTCAGCGCTGGTCGCGCAAGGCATCGGCGTGTGGATAGGGGTGCAGGCGATGATCAACATCGGCGTGAACATGGGGGTGTTGCCGACCAAAGGGTTGACCTTGCCATTCCTGAGTTTTGGCGGCAGCGGCATGGTGGTGAATTGCGTTGCCGCCGCGATACTGCTGCGGGTTGACTACGAGAATAGGCGCATCGCAAGGGGGCAACCGGTATGAAGCTGAGGATCGAGGATCGAGGATCGAGGATCGAGAGCAGTGTGCCGCCGCGCGGCATGCAAGGACGCGGCGCAGCCGCGACAACCCCTCAATCCTCGATCCTCGATCCTCGATCCTCGGTTTCTAGGTCTATCCTGATCATGGCCGGCGGCACCGGAGGCCACATTTTTCCCGCATTAGCGGTCGCCGACATCCTGCGCTCCCGGGGTTGGCGGGTTACCTGGCTGGGCGCACCCCTGAGCATGGAAGCCGAACTGGTGCCCAGGCACGGCTACGACATGGCGTGGGTGCGCTTTTCCGGGGTGCGTGGCAAGGGCTTGTTGCGCAAGCTGCTGCTGCCATTCAATCTGCTGGTTGCGCTGTGGCAGAGTACTGCCGCGATACTCCGTCATCGTCCCGATGTGGTACTGGGTATGGGCGGCTATATCACTTTCCCGGGCGGGATGATGGCGGCAGTGCTGCGTCGCCCGCTGGTGATACACGAGCAAAATTCCATGGCCGGTTTGAGCAATAAGGTGCTGGCGCGATTCGCGCAAAAAGTGTTGAGCGGTTTCCCCGATGTGTTGCCGCATGCGGTCTGGTGCGGTAATCCGGTGCGCGGCGACATCGCCGCATTGCCCGATCCTGAGCAGCGTTATGCCGCGCGCAAAGGCAGGCTGAATGTGCTGGTGGTGGGCGGAAGTTTGGGCGCAAAAGCGATCAACGAAACTGTTCCGCTGGCACTCGCGTTATTAAAGAAAGATGCTCAGCCGAATGTGGTCCATCAAACCGGAAAACAACATCTGGAAGCGGTGAGGCAGTCGTATAAGCAGGCCGGGGTGCAGGCCGATATCAAACCGTTCATAGACGAAATGGCCAAGCATTACGGTAATGCCGACCTGGTGATCTGCCGCGCCGGTGCGCTGACGGTCGCAGAACTTGCCGCAGCGGGGGTGGCGAGCATATTGATCCCGTTCCCGTTCGCGGTGGACGATCACCAGACCTGGAACGCACGCTTTTTAAGCGAGCGCGGCGCGGCGTTGTTGCTGCCGCAGAGCGAGTTGAGCGCGGAAAGACTGGCGCAGATGCTGCGCGAGCTGATGGATGGGGGACGTGACAAATTGTTGGCGATGGCGCTGCAGGCGCGCAGCGCAGCCAAGGCAGATGCGGCGCTCAACGTCGCCGAAGTCTGCGGAGCACTGGCGGAATCATGAAACATAAAGTCAAACACTTGCACTTCGTCGGCATCGGCGGTTCCGGCATGAGCGGCATCGCCGAGGTGTTGCTGAATCTTGGTTTCCAGGTGAGCGGCTCCGATCTTGGTAAAAACGCCGCAACGCGACGCCTCAAACAACTGGGGGCTACGGTGTATCTCGGCCATGCCGAGCAGAATTTGACCGATGCCGATGTGGTGGTGGTTTCGACTGCTGTAGGCAAGGATAACCCCGAAGTTTTGGCCGCGCGTGCCCGGCACATTCCGGTGGTGCCGCGCGCGATGATGCTGACCGAGTTGATGCGCTTGCGTCAGGGGATCGCGGTGGCGGGCACGCACGGCAAGACCACCACGACTTCGCTGACTTCCAGTGTGTTGGCCAAAGGTGGTTTCGATCCCACTTTTGTGATTGGAGGGAAACTGAACAGCAGCGGCAGCAACGCCAAGCTGGGCACGGGCGAATTCATCGTGGTCGAAGCCGACGAGTCGGATGCCTCGTTCCTGTATTTGCAACCGATACTCGCGGTGATCACCAACATCGATGCCGACCACATGGAAACCTACGGCCATGATTTTGAAAGGCTCAAGCAGGCGTTCGTGGATTTCGTCGAGCATCTGCCGTTCTACGGCAGGGCGATGTTGTGCGTGGACGATGCCAACGTGCGCGAGATACTGCCGCGCATCAGCAAACCGGTGACGACTTATGGTCTCAGCGAAGGCGCGCAAGTCCGTGCCGTGAACGTGCGCCATCAGGGTGGGCAGATGCGCTTCACCGCGCAATGCCGCCAGAACGGTACTCCCAAGGATTTGGACATCACGCTCAATCTGGCCGGGATGCACAACGTGCTGAACGCGCTGGCCGCGATCGCGGTTGCATTGGAAGTGGGCGTGGCGAGCAACGCGATCGTGACGGCACTGGCGGAATTCGAAGGGGTGGGCAGGCGCTTCCAGAACTTTGGTGAAGTTGGCCTGGCCGATGGCGGCAGCTTCACTTTAATTGATGACTATGGACATCATCCGGTGGAAATGGCAGCCACACTGGAGGCGGTGCGCGGCGCGTTCCCCGGCAGACGACTGGTGCTGGCTTTTCAGCCGCATCGCTACACGCGCACCCGCGACTTGTTCGAGGATTTTGTGAAAGTGTTATGCAGCGTGGACGCGCTGGTATTGACGGAGGTGTATGCGGCAGGCGAGCCGGCCATCGTCGCGGCAGATGGACGCGCGCTGATGCACGCACTGCGTGTGGCGGGGCAAAACGAAGCGGTATTTGTCGAGCAGATCGCAGACATGCCGCAGGCGATCATGCAGATGGCGCGCGATGGCGATGTGGTCGTCACTATGGGTGCCGGATCGATAGGCGGTCTGCCGAACAAATTGCTGGGAAGAAGCGACGCTGATGCAACCGGGAAAATGCCGGCCTTACAGAAGACAGATGACAGATGACAGCGACAGAAGACAGAGGGCAGAGGACAGAGGACAGAGGTTTTGTTGCCGCTGTGCGGCAATCTTTCAATAAAGGCGCGGCAAACGGGTGCCCGGCCAATAGTTCTTCGGAGCCGCTCAACGCTCAGTCCTCAGTCCTTAGTCCTCAGTCCCCTGAACTGCGCGGCACTTTGCGCAATCAAGTTGATATGCGCAAGTACACCAGCTGGCGGGCGGGCGGTGTGGCGGAACACATGTACCAACCGGCCGATCTGGATGACCTGCTGGTCTTTTTGCGCAGCATGCCGGTGGATGAGCCGCTGTATGTGGTGGGCCTGGGCAGCAATCTGCTGGTGAGAGACGGGGGTCTGCGCGGCACGGTTTTGTTGCTGCACGGCGCGTTGAGCGAGTTACGTCTCGAGATAGACGGCAGCGTGTATGTCGAAGCCGGTGTGCCGGGGGCGAAGCTGGCGCGCTTTGCTGCGCTGCACGATTTGAGCGGTGCGGAATTCTTTGCCGGCATTCCCGGCACGCTGGGTGGAATGCTGGCGATGAATGCCGGTTGCTACGGCAGCGAGACATGGGAAAAGGTATTGAGGGTGATGGCTGTGAACCGGCAGGGTGAAGCGCAGGTGCGCACCGCAGCCGAATATGAGATCGGGTATCGGCATGTCGCCTTGCAAGAGAAGGGAGAAGGGAGAAGGGAGAAGGGCGGTGCAGCGTCCGAAGGTTTTACCCCTCCCTCTTCCCTCTTCCCCCTTCCCCAAGAAGAGTTCTTCCTCGCCGCCTGGCTGGCTTTTGCACAGGGTGATGGCGCAACCGCGCGCCAGGAGATCAAGGCGCTGCTGAGCAAGCGTATCGCCAGTCAACCGTTGAATCTGCCGAATGCCGGTTCGGTGTTCCGCAATCCGCCCGGTGACCATGCGGCACGGCTGATCGAGCAGTGCGGGTTGAAAGGCAGGCGTACCGGCGCCGCGCAGGTATCGGAAAAACACGCCAATTTCATCGTGAATGCCGGCAATGCGACTGCGGCAGACATCGAGAGTTTGATCAATGAAGTGCAGAGCACAGTCGAGCAACAGACCGGCATAAAGCTTCACCCGGAAGTACGCATTATCGGTGAAAAGAAACTATGACCCCGCCTCTCAATCCTCAATCCTCAATCCTCAATCCTGCCACTTTCGGCAAAGTGGCAGTGTTGTTCGGCGGGCGTTCTGCCGAGCGCGAGGTGTCGCTGAAGAGCGGCGCGGCGGTATTGGCGGCATTGCATCGCAGCGGTGTGGATGCCTATCCGTTCGACCCGGCGGTGCAGAATTTGCAGGCGCTGGTGGATGATGGTTTCGATCGCGCCTTCATTGCGCTGCATGGCCGATTTGGCGAGGACGGTACGGTGCAGGGCGCGCTGGAATTGTTGGGCATCCCTTATACCGGAAGCGGCGTGCTGGCCTCCGCGCTCGGCATGGACAAGTGGCGCACCAAGCTGGTTTGGCAAGCCAGCGGGTTGCCGGTGCCGGATTATGCGCTGCTCGAACAGCAGAGCGATTGGCAGGCTGTCGTACATCAGTTGGGCTTGCCGCTGTTCGTCAAGCCAGCCAACGAAGGTTCCAGCGTCGGTATCAGCAAGGTGAAAGAGCTGGGCGAGTTGCCGGGGGCATTTCTCACTGCGGTAAGGCACGACAAGCTGGTGTTGGCGGAAAGTTTCATCGGCGGCGGCGAATATACCGTCGCGATCCTGGGCGAGCAGGCGTTGCCGGTGATCAAGATAGAACCGGCCAATGAGTTCTACGATTATGAGGCCAAATATGAGCGCAATGACACGCGCTATCTGTGCCCCAGCGGACTGCGCGTGGCGCAGGAGGCGGAAATGCAGCGGATGGCAAAACGATCCTTCGCGCTGATCGGCGGACAGGGTTGGGGACGCGTTGATTTTCTGATGGATGAGGCGGGCAGGCCCTATTTGCTCGAGGTGAATACCTCACCCGGGATGACCGACCACAGCCTGGTGCCGATGGCGGCGCGCCAGGCAGGTATGAGTTTCGAACAACTGGTGCTGCGCATACTGGAGCTGGCACATGTGGGATAACGACGCCCTGCTGCGCAATATCGCCAACACGATGCTGGTCTTCAGTGCGATCGCGGTGTTGTATGGCTCGGCATATTACGCTTTGCATCTGCCGGGAGCGTTCCCGTTACGCAGCGTACGCTTGAGCGCTGTTCCGCAGCGAGTCGATGCGGAACAGGTGCTGCAACTGCTGCGCACGGAGGTGCAGGGCAATCTCATTACTGTGGATATCGAGCATTTAAGGCGGTCATTGGAGAAGCTACCCTGGGTGCGCAGCGTCAATATCCGTCGCGAATTCCCGGGCCGCCTAGCGGTGCAGTTGGAGGAACATCAGGTGTTGGCGCGCTGGAATGGCAACAAGTTGGTGAATATTCAAGGCGAGGTTTTTGTCGCGGAGAGCGGGCAGGAACTGCCGGGTTTCATCGGACCGGAAGGCACATCGGCCGAGGTGATGCAACATTATGCAGAGTTCAGCCGGCAACTTGCGCAATTGAATGAAAGCGGGTTTCTCAATTGCCCCCTCTACCGCTTGCGGGGGAGGGTTGGGGAGGGGGGCAGCGTGCGCGGAACGTGCTCAGATGTGGATTTGCACGCGGAAAAATTGAGCTTATCGCCTCGCCATGCCTGGCAATTGCGCATCAGCAACGGCATGGTGCTGGAACTGGGGCGCGAGGATGTGCAGCAGCGGCTGGCAAGGTTTGTGGCGGCGTACCCGTACACAGAAGACAGAATACAGAAGACAGGAGACAGCGGTGCGGTGTACGTGGATTTGCGTTACCGCAACGGGTTTGCCGTCAGAGGATAGAGGGTTGGTGTTGAAGATTTTGAGGGTAGGAGTTGGAGGCCGGATGAGGACAGGTTTTCTGTTTTCTGTCCTTTGGCCTCTGTCCTCTGGCACGGAGAACGAGAGATGAGCAGAAACAGGGAAGCAAAAAATCTGGTGGTCGGGCTGGATATAGGCACGTCCAAGATCGTGGTCATCGTCGGCGAGGTCAAGCCGGAGGGGATGCTGGAGGTGATCGGCATGGGCATGCACGAATCATCCGGGATGAAAAAAGGCATGGTGGTCAACATAGATGCAACGGTGGGTTCGATCCAGCGCGCGCTGGAAGAGGCCGAGCTGATGGCGGATTGCAAGATCCACGAGGTCTATACCGGTATCGCGGGCAGCCATATCCGCAGCATCAATTCGCGCGGTATGGTGAAGATCAAGGAAAAGGAAGTCGTGCATGCCGATATCGAAAGAGTGGTCGAAACAGCCAGCTCGATAAGTCTGCCCGGCGACCAGCAGATCCTGCACATCCTCGAGCAGGAATTCAGCATAGACGGTCAGGATGGCATCAAGAAGCCGCTGGGTATGAGCGGGATGCGCCTGGATGTCGAGGTGCACATCGTCAGCGGTGCGGTGTCGGCGGTTCAGAACATCATGAAATGCATCCATCGTTGCGGCCTGGAAGTCAACGAGCTGATCCTGCAGCCGCTGGCTTCGAGCAAGGCGGTGCTTGAGGAGGATGAAAAGGAATTGGGTGTCTGTCTGGTGGACATCGGCGGCGGCACCACCGACATCGCGGTGTTCACCGGCGGCGCGATACGGCATACCGCTGTGATACCGATCGCCGGCGACCAGATCACCAATGATATCGCGATGGCATTGCGCACCCCGACGCAGGATGCCGAGGACATCAAGATCAAGCACGGCTGCGCACTGCGCCAACTGGCGGACGGCGGTGCGATCGAGGTGCCCGGCGTGGGCGAACGCGGCCCGCGCATGCTGTCGCGCCAGACCCTGGCCGAAGTCATCGAGCCGCGCGTCGAGGAATTGTATTCGCTGGTGCAGCAGGAGCTGCGCCGCAGCGGTTTCGAGGATCTGTTGTCATCGGGGATCGTGATTACCGGCGGCAGCAGCGCCATGCAGGGCATGGTCGAGCTGGGCGAGGAGATATTCCATCTGCCGGTAAGGCTGGGCGTCCCGAAATATGTCGGCGGGTTGTCCGATGTGGTGAAGACACCGCGCATGGCGACCGGAGTGGGTTTGCTGCTGTACGGCCTGGAGCACCATCACCGCGAGGAGGAGACACGCATGCAATCGAACTCGTTTGGTGACGTATTGGCAAGAATGAAAGCATGGTTTCAGGGGAATTTCTAGCGGGTAGGGGCACGGCGCGCCGTGCCCGTACGGTGTTTTGTTATTAACATAAGGAGACGGCGATGTTTGAAATAATGGAAACACTAACTCAGGATGCGGTGATCAAGGTGGTTGGTGTGGGTGGTTGCGGCGGCAACGCCGTGGATCACATGATCGAGCAGGGCGTGCAAGGGGTCGAGTTCATCGTCATCAATACCGATGCGCAAGCACTCAAGCGCAGCAAGGCACGCACCCAGTTGCAGATCGGGGCATCAATCACCAAGGGTTTGGGTGCGGGGGCCAAGCCGTCGGTCGGCCAGGCGGCCGCGGAGGAGGATCGCGAGCGCATCAAGGAGATGATCAGCGGCGCACATATGGTGTTCATCACTGCGGGGATGGGTGGCGGCACTGGAACCGGCGCCGCGCCTATCGTCGCGCAAATCGCAAAGGAAATGGACATCCTGACCGTGGCGGTGGTCACCAAACCATTCGCTTATGAGGGCAACCGGATGCGTTTTGCCAAGGCCGGTATCGAGGCGCTGCACGAGTATGTCGATTCCCTGATCATCGTGCCGAATTCCAAGCTGATGGAGGTGCTGGGCTGCGATGTCACCGTGCCGGAAGCCTTCAAGGCGGCCAATGGGGTGTTGCAGGGCGCGGTGGCGGGCATTGCCGAGGTGATCAATGTGCCCGGTTTGATCAACGTGGACTTTGCCGATGTGCGCACCGTGATGTCGGAGAACGGCATGGCGATGATGGGTTCGGCGGTCGCATCAGGGCCGGATCGTGCCCGTGTCGCGGCCGAGCGCGCGATCGCCAGCCCGTTGCTGGAAGATATGGATATGACCGGTGCGCGCGGTGTGCTGGTGAACATCACTTCCTCAAGCCAGTTGAAGCTGAAAGAGATTGATGATGTGATGGAGTCCGTCCAGTTCGCCGCAGAAGAAGCGACCGTGATCGTCGGCTCGGTGTTTGATGAGAGCATGGGCGATGAGTTGCGCGTGACCGTCGTGGCGACCGGGCTGGGGGTTCCGCTGGCACGCAAGCAACCCAAGCCTGAGATCGTCTATCAGAATCAGGACTTTCAAAGAACCGGCACGCATGATGAACCGGTCGCCAATACCGGCGTGAACTATCCGGAACTGGATACCCCGGCCTTCATTCGAAGCGGGCGCAGGGCGGCGGTGGATGCGATGGAGAAATCAGGCATGGACATGCTGGATATCCCGTCATTCCTGCGTAAACAGGCAGACTAAAATCAGGATTGTGGACTGAGGACTGAGGAAAACCTAACCCCTCCCAACCTCCCCTTGTCAGGGGAGGAGCCGCTCCGCTCTCCCCCTGACAAGGGGGAGCTGGAGGGGGTTGCCTTTCCTCGCACCTCAGTCCTGCTTGAGTCCTGTGGTAAAATCATTTCATGATTTCGGTAATCAAATCAGCGATGGTCAAACAACGCACTTTAAAAAATTCAGTCAGCGTGACGGGGGTCGGCTTGCATAGCGGCGAGAAGGTCACGCTCGGTTTGCATCCTGCCCCGGCCAACACCGGCATCGTGTTCCGCCGGGTGGACGTAAAGCCGGTCGAGCAGATCCGTGCGCGAGCCGAGCTGGTGCACGATACACGTCTGTCAACCTGCATGGAGCAAAACGGCGTGCGGGTCGCTACCATCGAGCATCTGATGTCGGCGCTGGCCGGCTTGGGGGTGGACAATGCTTACGTCGATCTGGACAGTCCTGAAGCGCCCATCATGGACGGAAGCGCCGGAACGTTCGTGTTCCTGCTGCAATCGGCCGGGATCGTCGAACAATCCGCCGCCAAGAAATTCATCCGCATCAAAAAGACCGTGGAGGTGAAGCAGGGCGACAAATGGGTGCGTTTCGAGCCCTATCATGGCTACAAACTGACCTTCACGATCGATTTCGCCCATCCGGTGTTCACCAATACCAGGCAGCATGTCACCGTGGATCTCGGCGAACATTCCTATGTTCACGACATCAGCCGGGCGCGTACTTTCGGTTTTATGCATGACGTGGAAAATATGCGCGCACAGGGCCTGGCACTGGGCGGCAGCCTGGACAACGCCATCGTGATGGACGATTATCGGGTGCTGAATGCCGACGGATTGCGCTTCGAGGATGAATTCGTCAAGCACAAGGTGCTCGACGCGATCGGCGATCTCTACTTGTTGGGATACCCGTTGATCGGCGCGTTCTCCGGCTATAAATCCGGTCATGCCCTGAATAACGCCCTGCTGCGGGAACTGCTTGCCGATGAACAGGCCTGGGAGTTCGTCACGTTCGACAGCGTCGAGGACGCCCCTGCGTTCCTGGGACTGCAATTGCAGGCCGCCTGATCCCGGCAAGAAAATGGCGGGTTTATAGGAACCTCTAAAAATTCATTTTTGCGGGATGAAGCGCAAGGAGCCGAGCAGCGAATGACGAGGCATATCAGATTGATAGACGAGGAATGAGCGAGCATGCGACGCAGCGATTCGCCCGGAAAATGAATTTGTAGAGGTTTCCTTATGTTGATCCTGCGTTTATTTCTGGTACTGGTCACACTGCTGCTGGTGCTGAGCGGCGGGATGTATTTCTTCACGCGCGATCGCCGCTATCTCAAATTCGCCTGGCAGACGCTGCGCTTCACCGCATTTCTGCTGTTGGTCTTCTTGCTGCTGTTCGTGCTGGAGCGCTATGTGCTGATAGGTTGGCGGATTCTGCTTTAACCCTTGTTTCGGGCCATCCTTTCCAGCGCGGTTTTGAGCGGCGAGTTGGCCATGCCCAGACTGAGTCCGTTCAGTGCGTTTTGGGCGGTTTTACTAAGTTTACGGGGGGCAGGTTTGGGTTGGCTGCGATCGAAGGAAACTTGCACCTTTACCCGGATTCCGCTAACCTCGCAACCCTTGTTTTGCAACTTGACGACCAGTTCCGGTGCACATTGACGTAATTTGGCGGCGATGGTGGCGTTGGCCACAGCGATGCTGAGCGTGCCCAGTTGCAGGCTTAGTACTTGGGCGGATTGCACAAGATTGGGCGGCGCGACACTGATGAGGTGGCTATGCAAGGCTGTCAGGGCTTGCGCTTTGGTCAGTAGCGGGCGCAGTTCCTGAGCGCTGTTTAATAGCGATTTGAGTCGTTGCGTCACAAGGTTAGGTTTACAAAGGAAGGGGAAGAGATGAATATTATTCTAGTTTCCAATCGCTTGGCAAAGACTCGCAGCATTACGCTGGGAGGATGGCAGGTTCTGTCATTGATGCTGATGCTGTTCGGATTGATGCTGGGTGCGGCGTTTGCCTTGCAATACTCGCTGGTGCGCTTTGCTCCGGAGGGATTGGGCGAGGGGATGCGCATTTTGCTATCCAAGGCCTATGTAGACGAGCGCCAAAAACAACAATCCAATCTGTTCAGTAGTCTGGATACCATGGCGAGCCGGATCGGGCAGATGCAGTCGCAGGTGCAGCGTCTGGACGCGCTTGGGGTGCGCCTGGCCAAGCTGACCGGGATGAAACCGGGTGAATTCCAGTTCGATCAGATCCCCGCGCAAGGCGGACCGCTGGTGATTTTGCCGACCCAGGAAATGTCGGTGAACATTTTGGATCAGCAACTGAACAGGTTGACACAGGTGGTCAATGATCGCAGCGACAAGTTGATGGCTCTTGAAACAATGCTGTTACAGAATCAATTGAGCCGCAAATTACTGCCCTCTATCCCGCCCGTCACCGTGGGCTGGTACTCCTCGAACTTTGGCTGGCGCATAGACCCGTTTACCGGTGCCAATGCGATGCACGAGGGGGTGGATTACATGGTGGATGCCGGAACCGCGATCCATGCCTCGGCAGGTGGCGTGGTGGCCTTTGCAGACAGTCACCCCCAGTATGGTAATATGGTCGAGATAGATCACGGCAATGACATCATCACACGCTATGCGCATGCATCGAAATTGCTGGTGAAGGTTGGTCAAGTGGTGCGGCGCGGTGAGAAGATCGCCGAGGTGGGAAGTACCGGGCGGTCTACCGGTAACCACTTGCACTTCGAAGTTCGCTATCAGGGTACCGCCCAGAATCCCGTGCGCTTCCTGCAAAAAGCCGCCAGTTAATAGGGATGGTTATTGGTGGGGGTGAGGGTGAGGTGTAGATCGCCTCACCCTTTATTATTTGTAATTGAGAAAATTAAAACATGATTTCCAGTTTGCTGAAAAGTATTTTCGGTAGCCGCAACGATCGCCTGCTCAAGGAATACCGCGCTACCATCCAATCAATCAATAAGCTGGAAGCCGATATCGCCAAATTGAGCGATACTGAACTACGCAGCAAGACCGGCAGTTTCAGGCAGCGTTTTGCGCAAGGCGAATCACTGGATGCGCTGCTGCCGGAGGCGTTTGCCGTGGTTCGCGAGGCAAGCACCCGCGCGCTGGGGATGCGTCATTATGATGTGCAACTGATCGGCGGGATGGTATTGCATTATGGCAAGATCGCCGAAATGCGCACCGGTGAAGGCAAGACGCTGGCGGCAACCTTGCCGGCTTACCTGAATGCGATCTCCGGCAAGGGCGTGCATGTTGTTACCGTGAATGATTACCTGGCCAGCCGCGATGCAGAGTGGATGGGCAAGCTGTATCGCTTTCTTGGCTTGTCGGTGGGGGTGATCCTGTCGCAGATGCCGTCAGACGATAAACAGGCTGCCTATGCCGCCGACATCACTTACGGCACCAACAACGAATTCGGTTTCGATTACCTGCGTGACAACATGGCGACGCAGGTTGGCGAACGTTTTCAGAGGCCGCTCAACTATGCCATCGTGGACGAGGTGGACTCGATCCTGATCGACGAGGCTCGTACCCCGCTGATCATTTCCGGGCAGGCCGAAGATAACGTGGATATTTATGTGCGCATCGATAAACTGGTGCCGCAGTTGGTTCGACAGGCAGGCGAAGCCGAGGCGGAAGGCCCGGGTGACTTCAGCGTGGATGAGAAGAATCACCAGATCCTGCTGACCGAATCCGGCCATGAGCATGCAGAGAGCATCCTCACCGAGGCGGGATTGCTGCCGGTTGGCGGCAGCTTGTACGATCCCGCGAACATCACCCTGATACACCATTTGTATGCCGCATTGCGCGCACACAACTTGTATCACCGCGATCAGCATTATGTGGTGCAGGACGGCGAAGTGGTGATCGTGGATGAATTCACCGGCCGCATGATGTCCGGGCGCCGCTGGTCGGAGGGGCTGCATCAGGCGGTGGAGGCGAAAGAGGGTGTGGCCATCCAGAGGGAGAACCAGACGCTCGCATCGATCACTTTCCAGAATTATTTCCGCATCTATCACAAGCTGGCAGGCATGACCGGCACCGCGGATACCGAGGCATACGAGTTTCAGCAGATATACAACCTGGAAACCGTGATCATCCCGCCGCATCGCCCGACCATCCGCAAAGACCAGATGGACAAGGTATATCTCACCGCCAAGGAGAAATATCGCGCCGTGATCGAGGATATCAAGGACTGCTATGAGCGCGGCCAGCCGGTGCTGGTGGGAACGACCTCGATCGAGAATTCCGAATTGCTGTCGGGGTATCTGGAGCAGGATCAGATGCCGCATCAGGTGCTGAATGCCAAGCAACATGCGCGGGAAGCGGAAATCATCGCGCAGGCCGGACGGCCCAAAATGGTGACCATCGCCACCAACATGGCCGGCCGCGGCACGGACATCGTGCTGGGCGGCAATGCCGAGAAGCAGATTGATCTGGTTCGAGAAGATGCCGGCATGGATGAGGCAGCCAGGGAACAGCGTATCGCCGAGTTGAAAGCCGAATGGCAGCAACTGCACCAGCAGGTATTGGACAGCGGCGGGCTGCATATCATCGGAACCGAACGCCACGAATCGCGCCGGGTGGATAACCAGTTGCGGGGACGTTCCGGACGCCAGGGCGACCCGGGTTCCAGCCGCTTCTATTTGTCGCTGGAAGACCCGCTGTTGCGCATTTTTGCCTCGGATCGAGTCGCGGCGATCATGAACAGATTCAAGTTGCCGGAAGGCGAGGCGATCGAGCATAGCTGGGTGACCCGCGCCATCGAGAATGCGCAGCGCAAAGTAGAGGCGCGCAACTTCGATATGCGCAAACAGATTCTCGAGTACGACGATGTCGCCAATGATCAGCGCAAGGTGATCTATCAGCAGCGCAGCGAGTTGCTGGAAAGCGTGGATATATCCGAGACCATCCAGGCGATGCAAGAAAGTGTGCTGGAAGACACCATCAGCCAATACATCCCCCCGCACGCGATGGAGGAGCAATGGGATGTGCCCGCGCTGGAAAAGGTGCTGGCCGCCGAGTTTCTCCTGGAGTTGCCGTTGGTGCAGTGGCTGGAAAAGGAGAAGCAGTTGAACGAAGAGGGTTTGCGCTCACGCATCAGGGAGCAGGCCCGGCGGCAATATCTTGCCAAGGTCGAAAAGGCGGGTGCGGAAGCCATGCATCATTATGAGCGCGTGATCATGCTGCAAAGCCTGGACGTGCATTGGCGCGAGCATCTGGCTGCGCTGGATCATCTGCGCCAAGGCATCCATTTGCGCGGATATGCGCAAAAGAATCCCAAGCAGGAATACAAGCGCGAGGCTTTCGAGCTGTTCGCCATGATGCTGGAAGCGATCAAGCGCGAAGTGACGCAGGTATTGATGACCGTGCAAGTGCGCAGCGAGCAGGATGTCGAGGCGGTGGAAGCGCCCCCGGCGCCGGAGAATGTGCAGTATCATCACTCCGACTATGATGAGGCGTTGGCTCAGCCATCAGACGCCCAGTCAACCGGTGAAGAGCATAAACCGTTTGTGCGCGAGGGGCTGAAGGTAGGCCGCAACGACCCGTGCCCGTGCGGATCGGGCAAGAAATACAAGCAGTGCCATGGCAAATTGAGTTAACTTGTAATTCCCCGCAGTCTTGCTGCGGGGGCAACGCAGGCTAAAAAAATGGAAGTGACGTAGTGACGTAGCCCGGATGTAGCGCAGCGAAATCCGGGG
>Ga0209431_10000661_pt1 | contig 28900 bp, 46 predicted proteins | sample RifCSP13_3_FD_184021 | JGI IMG/M metagenome (GOLD analysis project Ga0209431, IMG submission 184021) | Soil microbial communities from Rifle, Colorado - Rifle CSP2_sed 13_3 (SPAdes) (version 2) | ecosystem: Environmental > Terrestrial > Deep subsurface > Rock core/Sediment | place: Rifle...
TTTAAATATTCATTATTATTTTGCTTTGAGTATTTTACATGACTTACAAAGGCAGGGACTAGTTGAAGAAAAACAGGTTGGTAATGTCATTAAATATCGGAAAATAGGTGATTCTAGCTCATTAAAAATGCCAAATTCACCTATTTTAGAGGAGACATCATTATGTTAATTAAATTTGAAAATCTTTCTTTACCTTTAAAGATTTCGGCAATAGTTGGATGGATTACTGTGATTATATGGATTATAAGCATAATAACTTATGTATTGCTTACATAATAATAAAAATATAAGGGAGGTAAAATAATGGAACAACAAACAAACGCAACAAATTGGCTAGAAATTGAATCTGGAACTTTAAACACAAACACAAACTTTGAAAAGTTACCTGCTTTGAAATTCTTGGAAGAAAACAAGATTGAAGAGATAGAAGTAGATTTTTCCAAGCCTTTCGATAAATATACAGATGAATCTGCTGATGGCAAAACAACTATCAAAGCTATAATTCCTGTAATGCACGAAGGTCAAAAGAAAGTGTTTTGGCTTAATAAAAAGAACCCGATTTACAAGCAAATAATCGACGCTGGTAAAAAAGGAGTTATTAAGTTTAAGATTACCAGAACTGGAAGTCAGCAAAACACAAGATACAATATCTTGAAATAATAGTCAGCCAAATCATAGGATCTGCTGTAATCCGTGTCCTCTACCATGTAGCTGAGGACTAAAGGAGGGAAAGGAGGTTGACATTTCACTTTTTAACATTGTGACTCTTTTTCAACCTTTCCTTCCAAACAGCAATCATACTCATGAAACATACAAAAAGAAAACCAGAGAAAAATGAAGCTGATGGGATTATGCCCTCAATAGTTATTATTGATAATAAGAATCCAAACAAGATTAATGTTAAGGGAAAGTTTGATTGGAAAATGGGAATATGGAGAATTAAAGTAAAATTAAAATGAAAAATCAAAATCAGATAATCAGAGACACTTTGGAAAGTTTAGCCAAGAATTATCAATACTCTAGAACAAATGAAGAGAGAGCCAGAGACGACGATACTGCTAAAAACTTCCTTGACTTTTTTATTGCTAACAAAGAAGAATATAAAAAGTATTGGGATTTTTACGAGGAGAAGAAGAAATGAAAAACATAAATGAAGAAATAAAAAAGGTTGAGAGAGAATTTGAAGATGCGGATGCTCATGCTAATCTTTGTGAGTTTGAAAGCTGTCCGATGTGTGTTAGATTTTTTGAGAAAAGGATTAAAATCAAAACCCTCAAAGAAGTGAAGGAATTGATTGAGAACTATTGTGAGATTGCTTGTTATAAAGAATCTTTTAATATAACACAAATATGCCAAATTTGTAAAGAGATAATGGAAAGAGTTGAAAGTCAGCAGGGAGAAGTTGCTATCTCCAACCCTGCTGACAAAAAAGAAATTCTGGGGGATGAAAAATGAAGAAAGGAAATGTGCATATTAGTTACGCATTTGAACTACAAAAAGCATATGAGAAAGGCAAAGCCGAAGAAAGAGCAAGATGGAAAAAGAAGATTGAAGATAATAAAGAAGCAATACACCCTTCAATTTATAGAGAACTTCTGGGAGATGAGAAATGAATAATCGGCAGAAAGAGCAACGTATAATAGCTGGACGGCTTAAGACGGACAATGTATGTTCTGCCGATATATTAAAAGAGATTCTGGGAGACGATGCAAAATGACTTTAGAAATAAATAGAATACATCAGGGAGATTGTTTAGAATTAATGAAACAAATTGATGATAATTCGATAAATTTAATTATAACAAGTCCACCTTATGAAGATTTCAATGGAGCGGGATATCGTGGACAGACAAAAGACATTCTTTTTATGAAAATTTATTCAGAATTTTTTGATAAATTTATGAATGAGGTTTTTAGAATATTAAAACCAAATGGTCAATTTTATTTAAATTTAAAAAACAAGACTTTGAAAAAGAAATTATTAACTCCTCATTGGATAGAATTTACCGAAAGTTTTAGATTATTTGATTTTAAGTCATATATTATTTGGAAATATGCAGGGAGTTTTGATAGCACATTCAAACGATTCCACAACGACTATGAAATAATTTATCATCTATCAAAAGGAGATGATTTAATTTTGAATAGTGATTTTATTGAGAAAGATGGATTAACTTCGATATGGTATATACCTCATTTTATAAAAGAAAGATTGCATCCCGTTCAAATGCCCGAAAAGGTTGTAGAAAGAATGATATTACATTCTTCAAATGCTAATCATATTGTTTTAGATATATTTTCAGGAAGTGGAACAACAGCAGTAGTATGTAAAAGATTAGGAAGAAGGTTTATAGGTCTTGAGATTAGTCCAGAATATTGTAAAATTGCTAATGAAAGATTAATCAAACAAAATGAAATTCTGGGAGATGAAAAACAATGACAAAAGGGAATGTGCATATTAGTTACGCATTTGAACTGCAAAAAGCATATGAGAAAGGCAAAGCCGAAACCCTCGCAGAAGTTATGAAGATTATAAATGAGTTTTTGCTTAAAATAGGCATTAAATATGATGATTGGATAGAACTAAAAACAAAAATCAAGGGAGAAAAGCAATAACAAAAATGAAAACAAAAAATATATATGGAAGAAGCATCTGCCAACATTGTGTAGAACTTGGAGTGAAAGAAGAAAGAGCAAGATGTTTGAAAGAGACTTTGAAAATTATTAGACAAATAAGTTATAAAGGATATGATGAAAATAATAAAAGTTTCAACGAACTAAATGCAGATAAATTAATATCCAAAATTAAAGAACTTCTCGGAGAAAAACAATGACAGAGTATAGTGCAGAAGAATATCTTGATGAAAAGTTTCCAAAAGGAAAGAATAAATTAAGAGGTGAAGCTATGGTTTTATTAGCATTGGCAAAACGGAATGAGCAAGAAAGGATTTTAGAGATAATTGACATAATGAGAAAAGATTTGAATAATCTAGATTATTCTTACTCAAATGAATGGATAGAAAACTTTTTAGAGGGATTAAAAGCAAAAATCAGAGGAGATGAAAGATGAGTATTGAAGGAGGAATATCAATTAAAGGAGTGATAGATATTATATTAATTACAATATTAGGTTGGTATGTATTTTCTTTTGCAAGTGGATGGCTGAAAATATGGTTAATTGGAATCGTAGGTTATTTTGTGTTTAATATATTTTTAGATAATAGGTGGTTAGAATAGAGATGAACAAACTTAAATTTTATTTTATTTTAACAAATTTTCCTTTACGATTTAATCTTATAGGATTTCCTTGTGCATCGCATAAAATTTCTGGCAAATCTAATTCCCATCTTCTCTTATTTGCTTTAGACATTGCCAATTCTCCTAAACTTGAATATTTTTTCATAGATAATCTAAATGATTGGAGTTTAAATACTTTATTGAAATAAGAAAAACAATGACAAACCAAAGACCACAGCCTGATGTTCCGAAAGTTTATCGTATTTGTAAACCTTGTGAATATTTTGATAGATGTGGAATGAAACCTTCAAAGTTTGCAATCAGCAAAGAATTTTGCAATTATTACAAAGCATTTACTTATAGTACACAAATGGATAAAGAAGAAGAAGCAGATAAAAGATTTAGGAAGATGGGAGAAGAAGAAAAACGAAAGTATTAAATAGTTCGGCATCTGTATGAAAGCAGAACAACAAATGGAAAACAACGAGGAGATAAAGATTGAACAAAGTTCGGAAAAAAAGAGAAAAGTGAAGAAACTTCCAGTTGCAATAAGTTATGAAGAATTTTTAACGCTTCTTGAATATACAAAAAAAGACCATCACAAATTAGCTTTTCTTTTAGGATTTGAAGCTGGATTGAGAATTTCAGAAGTTTTAAAATTAGAAAAAAGGCATATTGATTTGAAAGAAAAGAAAATCTTGATTGAACAAGGCAAGGGTGGAAAAGATAGAATTGTTTCTTTGCCAAAACATTTTAGAGAAAAATATTTGAATCTTCTTCCAATAAAATTAAAATGCGGTGAGAGGGCTTTGGAAAAAGCTTTTAAGAGATCTTGTGAAAAAGCAGGACTTTTAAAAATAAAACCAACTTTACATTTTCATTCTTTGAGGCACGGTTTCGCCTCTCACGCTGTAAAAAAAGGAGTTCCAATACATTATGTCAGAACTCTTATGGGTCATTCAAATATATCAACGACAAATATTTATCTTGAAATGAATCCAACTGCTGCTTTGAAAAGTGTGGAAGAGCTGTTTTAGATGAACAAAGTAATTCAAGGAAACGCATTGGAAGTTTTGAAAACATTAGAATTGAATAGTATAAATTGTGTGATGACTTCTCCACCATATTGGGCATTAAGAGATTATCAAATTAAAGATAATGTTATTTGGGATTCAAAAGAAGGATGCAAACATGATTTTGAAATAAAAGAAAGATACTTGCATAGAGGAAGCACAGATGTTGAAAGTAGTATTCATTCTGCAATTCATAATGAAAATTTAAAAGTTGATTGGAAAACTAAAGATGGTTTCTGCCAAGAATGCGGAGCTTGGAAAGGACAATTAGGATTAGAACCTACATTTGATTTATATATAAAACATCTTTGCGATATTTTTGATGAATGCAAAAGAATTCTAAGAAAAGATGGAACTTGTTGGATTAATCTTGGGGATACTTATTGGGGTGGTGGAAATAATCGTGGAAGTTCTGAAGATAATCTTTCAGAAAAACAATTTAGTAATCGTGGGGCAAGAGGACAAAACCAAAGAGAATGGACAAAAGATTTTCCAAATAAATCTCTTTGTAATATTCCTGCTCGTTTCAGTATAGAAATGCAAAATCGTGACTGGATTTTAAGAAATGTTATAATTTGGCATAAGCCAAATTGTATGCCATCAAGTGTGAAAGATAGATTTACAGTTGATTTTGAATATCTTTTCTTTTTTGTAAAGAATAAGAAGTATTGGTTTGAAACGCAATACGATCCTCATGGAGAAGATAAAAGAGAAGCAGGGATAGTAAGGGCAAAAAAATATGGTTATGATGGAAAAGGAGCATATCAAGATTGGTATTTTAATAAAAGACAAAAAAAGGGATTTACAAATCATGAAGCAGATTTAGAGAAAGGATTTGGTAAGGGAAATAGACAATCTACTCCCCCATTGATAAATCCTCTTGGAAGAAACAAAAGAGCAGTTTGGTCAATATGTCCAAAGCCATTCAAAGAAGCTCATTTTGCAACATACCCAGAAGAACTTTGTGAAACGCCAATAAAAGCAGGATGCCCTGAATTTGTCTGTAATAAATGTAGAAAGGCAAGAGAAGCAATAGAAAAAATAGATTATGAATGGCAAACTAAATCTAAAACAAAGGGGGAAAGACAGAAATCTGGAGAATTTGCAACTGTTCCAGGACATGCAACCAAGAAAGTAACAAAATTAGGATATACAGATTGTGGATGTAACGCAGGATTTTCAAGTGGAGTAGTCCTTGACCCTTTTTTTGGAGCTGGAACAACTGGACTTGTTGCTTTGAAACAAAACAAGCAATTTATTGGAATAGAACTAAATCCTGAATATATAAAAATAGCAGAAAAGAGATTAAAACCTTATTTAGAACAAACAAAGTTATCAAAATCCGAACAATCTCAACAAATCTCTCCGACGATTAAACCTTCAATTGATTCGGCAAGTATAGAAAAGCCGAATACTATAGAGGATAAAAAATGATAAAAGCGATAAATAACTTCCTCGATAGAAGATTTGAAATAGGAGAAGCTATTATGCTTGTAGGTTCTTTTTTTGGGTTTGTTTGGATTTTCGAGACTTGGACTAAATTAAATATAAGAATGCCACTAGGAATTATCTTTCTTAGCATTGGCATCTATGGATTAATAAGGCAATATAAGAAAAAATGGAATTAGTTTTTCAAATAGCCTTTGGATATTTAATAGGAAAGATAATTTATAATATCATAAATGGAATCATAAACGGCATTTATGAGTATGGGAAGAAAAAACAATGAAACTCTTTATCTTATTTATTATTGGAACATTAGTTATTTCTTTAGTCGGACTCTATGAACACGAATTACAGCATCAGCAAATTTATGATCACTATGGAATTGAAAGCAAGATTCACGTTGGATTCCCTTACTTCTATGTTAAGGCAATAAATACAACAGAAGAGAGAGAAAAATGTGGTGAGAGTTGTATTTTGTCTCAAGAAATTAATGATAGCATTGCCTATAATGTTCAGACGATACCAATAGTTCTAATATTAGGATTTACTTTTATAATCGCATTGATGGAATTAAAAGAAGATGAATAGAAATTTCACGACGCAAACGAAAGGTTTATATATCGTGAAAACAATGATTTATACAAGGAGGAACAAAACAACATGGGAGAAGTTATTCTTAAAACAGAAATTCCAAGAGAAAAAGGATTCCTTTATTATACTTCAACAGACTCTAAAGGAAACTTAACGGTATGTAAGGCTGTTATGTCTAGAGGTAGAAAGAAGAAAAAGGAATAAGGAGGTAAAATAAAAAATGAGATTATTTGGACGACCGAAAAAAGTTGTAAAGGTAGAACCAACTGAAATCGACGATGATGATGAAGATGAAGAAGAAGCAGTAGAAGAAACTCCTGCTCTAGTTACTACTCCAAAGGCAAAGATTATTGAGCAAAAGAAAACAACCAAATGTAAAATCATTGAGGGTACACTTTTGGAAGATGGAGCAGTTAGATATACAATTGCAGCAGATTCAAGCATTGGGGAAATTGGAGACGAATTTGAATTTTAAAAATTTCTCAATTTTTGAAAGGTTAGAATTGCGTAGCATTGCATCATGGTGGGACAACTTGATGTATTTCTGTTTTACTTTTTCTTTTATATTTATTTTTACTGGAATTATTATCAATGATATTTCATTTGTCTTTCTTGGAATTTCAATAGCTAGTTTGTTTGGAATTCTTTGTCAAGTTGGAGAGATAATAGAATTAAAAAAAATAATAAAAATTCAAAATGAACAAAGAAAAGCTTTACGCAATATGGCAAAGAAAAGAAATTCAGATCACAATTGATGTTTGCAGGATACTTCTTGTTGTTATTGCTGCTATAATATTATATCAGTTGGTTGCAAATATCAATGAAGTCAAATTGCTTTCTGGGAATCCTTGTGCTATATGTATGAATAGAACTGGGGCTATTTGTTGGTTTAATAGTATAAAATGAAAGAGTTTCCTATAATGAATTGGAAGTGGATGTTCTATATATTTGGATGGTTCTATGTTCTTACTCCAATGTTTTGGGGTTATCACTTGATTGGATATTTCTGGCAAAAAGATAAAGAGTTCTTCTCAAAAAACTTTCATCTTAGAACTTTTTATTTTGGTTTGTTTATGTTTGTCTTTACAATAACTACTATACTATTATTGACTACGTTTCCGTTTAATTAGACCATCATTTCCTATGAAGACGCCCAGAAACAATGGTTTTAAGGCGTAATAAAGCATATTGACTCCAGTGGAAACATAGGTAATAATAATTATTCGGTGTAACGAATATGTCTTATAACTATCATATAAGGTCTCTTTAAGCCTTTATGCCACATCCACCCTATCTAACCCAATTATTATTAATTGACTAACGGGTAATACTTCACAGCTTCTTTTGACTTTTCTTTTATAATATCTATTATTTCAGGGTATTTTTCAGGTAGTCTTTTCCATTTGAAGAGAGTTACACTTGATATATTAAAACATTTCTTTTTATCTTGAGTCCTCATAGGAACCATAGCAACAAGATACTTCAGAGCTAAAAACTTTAAATCCTTTTTCCCTTTTTCAGATTCAGATCCAATCATCGCAATAGCTTTATCCTTCTCGGCTTCATAAAAATTAATATCAAAATCAGACAGCACATTATTCTTATAACTTGGATTCATAACATCTGGAAAAGTTCCTCGTATTCTTTTCGAAGCCCATTTCTTATAATTTCTTTTTCTAAATCTTCTCCAATCTTGCCAGAGATATTCCAGTTTTCTTTTCTTGATGTAGATAAATCTTCCAGCTTGTATTTCATTTCTTGAATAAACATGAATCATTCCGAGAGGTCTTTGCCAAACAATATAATCATTGAACTTATTGAAGTATGCAAGGTTGATAATCAAGAAATGTCTCTTTTTTCTGGACATCATTAAAAGTCTTGTCAGATTTCTTACTACCTTTGTTGATGTATCTGTAGACATTGCATGAAGAGCTGGTTCATCCCAAACTGCAATTTCTTCTTCAGAATTTTTTAGAAAGTCAATCATCTTATTCAAATCAAAAAAAACTCTTGTGTGATTAAAAACTCTGCCAAGTTTCTCAGCTGCGTAATATCCAAGTGCAACTGATAGTGTACTTTTTCCTTGACCTTCTTCGCCTTCACAAAGAAGCACAGCATCTCTCTTAGGATTTTTCTGTGAGCAACGCAAGAGCATCATATCTATCTTCTTTAGAAGATTATTTTCAAGATGATATTTAAATTTAGTTACAATCATAATCCTTCATCGTCCTCTTGTTCTCTGAACCAAACTCCATGTAATTTCATAAGTCGATTAATTTTTTTATATAATGTTTTTAGACTAACATAAAACTCTCCTATTTTTTCTTTTCCATTTTTATTATAACCTACTCTTTTCTTTTCTAAATCTTCTAAGTCTTTTTCAACATCTTTTTGTTCTTCATCTCTAAGCTTTGCATCCACTTCAGTTGCCATCAAGTCAAGATACCAATAAGCGTTTTCAAGTTTCCATTCTTTCATTGAAATAAGAAACATAACTTTTAAGTCTTTTATTATTTTTAGAATCTCATCATCCATATTCCAAACAGCTTTTTCGTTTTGAGATTCAGTTTGATAATTGTAATATGCCATTAAAATCACCTACACATAGATTTATAAATAGCGAAGAGTATTTAAAGTTTTACTTCTATATAAAACTATGCCACAAGTCATTACTGAAAAAATTGGAAAGGAGTTTATTAAAGCAGGAGGAAGACAACTAGGAAGAAGAGGTAGACAAGCACAAAGAGAGATAATAGAAAAGTATAGATTATCTGAAACAGAAGGGAGAGAATTAAGAGAAAAATATGGTCCTCAATTTAGAGTCTTTGGTGCAAAGAGAAAAGATTCTACTCCTTCTCCAGTTGATACTTCTAACATGACTGCTGGACAACTTGCAGATTATATTAAATCTAGAGGAGAGCAAGTTACTTCTGAAACTGTTGCGAAATATGCCCCTGAAGCAGTCGCAAAAGCGAGAGCAGTTCCAGCATTCACTGGAGTAGTAAGAGAAACAGGAGCTGGACAACCAGAGCTGATTAAAACATTTGAAGCAGGAAAGTTAGTAAGTGTAACTGAAGCTCCTAAAGCTCTACCTCCAAAAGTTGAAGCAGTTAAAGTAGAAACTGCGAAAGTTGGGGAAGAGAGATTAAAAGAGGCAGAGAGAGCTATTACTGCTTATCAACCATTTACGAAAGAAGAGATTAAGAAAGCAGAACAAATTAGATTTAGATATGAACCATTTGCTTATATAAAAGAAAAAGTAATATCTGGTTTGGAAGTAGCAAAACAAAAAGTTGCTTCAGCTTATGAAAAAGTATATTATGCTTATAAGCCTGAAGAAAAAGTAGCTCAAGAAAAGATAAAAGAAGTTTATGGCAATTATGAATCTGGAGTTAAAAAATATAATGAACAATCAAAGAATTTTCAAGCAAAAGTATCTACGTTTGAGAAAAAGTATATTGGAAGAGAATTATCTCAAGAAGAATATGATGTTGCTGCAAAAGAACAAGAAAAATTAAAAGGAGAAGCAAGAGAATTAGAAGAGCATGAAAAATTTTGGTCAGATTTTCAAGGAAGAATAAAAACATTTGAAGAAAAAGAAAATATAAAAGCAAAAGCTATTTCTCCAGTTAGGAAAGTTTTAACAAGCTTTTCCATAGGAGTTGTAACTGCCCCATTGGCTGCAGCAGGATTGGTTTTAACTGCAGTCACTAAACCAAGTGAAATAGTCAAAGGAATTTATTATGAAACTCCAAAAGCTATTTATGAAAGACCACTAGAAGCTATTCCAGAAATGCTTGGAGGAGCAGTAGTATTTACAGGAGTTGCAGGAGCAATAAAAGCAGCAATAAGCAGAGCAAGTGCAATAAGAGCAGCGACAAGAGTAAATCCTAAAGTTGGAGTTTCATTTGAAACAGCAAAAGCAGTGAAGGTTGGAGAGAATTTATGGAAAGTTGAAAGCAGAGGAGAAGCAAAATTAATACATCCAAAGACAGGAAAATTAATTGATAAAGTAAAATTAAGTTCTGTTTCTGAAGTTGTTAGTGCAACTACTAAAGAAGGAGCGATCAAGGCAGGAGTTAAATCTTATGTAGGAGCATTGGAAAAATATGGTTTAAGAAAATATGTATCTCAAGAGAAAGTAACTATGAAATTAGCTCTAGGAAAAGGCGTTGGAAGATTTACAATTGAACCTTCAGCAGTAGAAGGCATTTATAAAGGTTATGGTCCAACAGAAATAAAGATTGGTGTTGCAAGAGCAAAATTAACTGGTAGAGAATTTGTTGCTAAAGCAAAGTTAGAGCCAGTTTATAGAAAAGGAGCATTGACTCAATTTATAACAAAGAAAGTTGAACCAGCTTATTTTGAGACAAAGATACTTGGCAAAGGAGTTAAATTATATGGAACAGAGGAAATATATGGAACTAAAGCAGTTACAGATGTTTATGCAAAATTGTATAAAGTAAAAGGATATGAACAATGGAGAATTAAACCTCTTTCCGTTCAAATGAGAAGAATAAAATCTTATTATAGGAAACCTGCTGTAGAACCAAAAGCATTTAGAGAATTTGGAGTGAGTTATACTAAAGCATTTACTCCAAAAAAAATAGCTTATGATTTTAATAAATTAATTGTTGAGAAGCCATTGATAAGAGCAAAAATTCCAAAAGATGTAGTAGTTCCAGAAAGACCGATTGTATCAGTTCCAGAATCAATGCAAAAACTAATTAGACCAGAAATAAAAATGCCAAGTGAAACAGCAATACAATCTATCTCAAAAACATTAGCAATAGAACAATCAAAAGCAGTAACAAGAGCAATATTAGGAGAAGCGAGAAGAGTTAGGATAACTACCATTCCAAAAACAAGAGTTACTCCTATTCTTGCTCCAGTTTTTGGAATAAAAGGAAAAGAACAACAAAGATATATTGCTCGAGTAAGTCAAGCAACAAAATTTGAAACTATTTCTTTAGCAAGACAAATTGATATAATGAAATATGGGGAGATACAAATCCAACCACAACGACAAGTTCAAAGACAATTTCAAGGATTGATTCAACCACAATTACAAGCTCCTAAATTAGTAACTCCATTAATTCCTATTCCAACATTTCCTAAGCCAATAATTCCAACTATTAGACCTCCAAAAATCAGACCTATAAAACCAATTATCCCCATTATATATAGACCAAAAGAAAAGGCAGTAGAAAGAAAACAAAGAAAATCACAACAAAGAAGGTATATAAAGTGGCAGAGGAAATATCAAGCTTCCGTCGCTGCTGTTTCTTTGGGAATTACAATATCTCCAAAGAAAGCAAAGAAGTTAAAGAAGAGATTCATTGGAACAGAAATAAGACCAATTATCTTATCTAACAATTATTCTAATTATTCGAAACGTTTAAATAGGGCTTTCACGATATAAAAAGACATAAAATTAGGATTTTCACGATATAAATAAAATGAGGCAGCAAGATAATGATTATTCTCAAGACGAAAATGAATTACAGCAGTCTGTTATGCCTCCACAATTCAAGGAAGAGAAGGAAGCTGCAGAGATTGGTGTCATTAGAGAATTATCTCCAAAGAAAGTTCTAGAACAATTAAGAATGAATTTAAAAGGGCATTATTATGATTATGAAAAAAAGATGTATAAAAAGATAGAAGGATTTGAACCATTGCTTAATGATAGAGGAATAGCAAAATATCTTGCGATAATGTCTTCAGTAGTTACTGATTTGATTACTTTCTCAAGTTATTCACAAGATGAAATTCCTAATCTAACTCTTTTTGTTTGTGACAAAGCCTTGCCAGTCATTCATATTAATTATAAGGAATATGGAATAAAAGAGAAATCTGATTTGCAAATCATAGACATTCAAATCTTTAATCTTACACTTGCAGCTTTTAAGAAAGCAGTTGGAGCTGGAGATAGAAGTGTAATTGGAAGAACAATCTCTGAAAGTATTGTCAGTAGGTCTGGAATGATAAATCCTATAAGAGAAGAAAGACAAGGAGGCTTTCTCTCAAGATTGAATCCTTTTAGCAGATAATGGTTAATATATTTAGTTCTTTTAGTGGAATATTTGGTGGCATAGGAAATTCCTTGAAATATATTCTTTACGCACTGCCATTTATTATAGCAATAGTAATAGCAGTTATGTATTATAGAAACAAAGGAATTTATAAATATAAAGTTAGAGTTTTTAATGAAAGAGAAAATGGAAAAGTAAAGGAGAATAACTATGTTGGAGGATATATTGGAAGGATAAATTCTGCTCCTTTCTTTAGAGTTAAAACTGGATTCTGGTGGTGGAATTATCTAGACTTTATAGAAACTCCAAAGATACAATATATGGATGAAGATGATAGAATTTATTATAAGCAGATTGATGTTAATACATTCATTCAGATGAAAAGAAGATTTGATAAAGGCAAAGTTATATTTACTCCAGTTGAGAGTGATGTAAAATATGGAGCAATCCTAAGCATTCAAAAGATAAAAGAAGTTCTTAGAACAGAATCAACTTGGAAGAAAGTTCTCCCTTACTTTGGTTTGGTGTTGATGGCGGTTGTATTTATCGTCGCCTATAGCATTCTTCTAAATAAGTGTTCTGGATAAAAATGTATTCAAGAAAAGGTAAAACTTATAAAAGAAATGAACATTGAACAATTTAAAGAGAGAGTTAATAAATTATAAAAACTAAAAACAAAAAGAATATAAACAATAGAAAAGTATATAAAGATATGTCGAAGCCATATAATTCATTAATTCTAAGCATAATTTTTTTGTTTAGTATTTCTTTAGTTTCAGCAAGTTCTATGTCTTGGAACTTTTCAATTCCTTCTGATTATGTTTATAATTCTTCTCTCATAGAAGTTGCTGGAGGGATAGCTCATTTGATAGCATTTCCTATTTCTCCTTATGCTTGGTATCACTTGAATGAAACATCTGGAACAGCTGTTTCTGATAGTTCTGGAAATGGGAGAAATGGAACAACTGTTAATTCTCCATCATGGGTTGCAGGAAAGTTAAATAATTCAATTCAATTAAATGGCAGTAGTCAATATATAAATCTTGGAACTATTGCTCCATTTGAGAGGACTAGTAATTTTAGCATTGAAGCTTGGATATATCCAAATAATGTTTCTTCTGCTGGTGGAATTATAAGCAAGGCAAAAGCAACTGCTCCATACAATGGATGGACTATATATATTTCTGGAACCAAATTAAAAGCACAATTAATAAATACTGATCCAGGAAATTTAATATTTATAACTGGTTCTACGATATTAACAGACAATACTTGGTATCACATTGTTGTTACTTATAATGGAAGTTCTACGGCAGCAGGATTAAAGATGTATATCAATGGAGTTTTAGAAACTCCAACAGTAAATCAAAATTCTTTATCCGCTTCAATATTGTCTTCTGAAAGCACAAATATAGGATTGCTTCAAACAGGAGCAAATCCATTTAAAGGAAAGATAGATGAATTGGTAATTTATAATCAAACATTAAATCAATCAACTATAGACTTCAGATATAATTCAGGAACAGGAACAGAGACAATGGCTCCATCAACTTCTTATCCAACTTCTAATCCTGCAATTTATCCAGTATATCCTTTTTCTTTTATAAATCCAATTCAGACAATCTCAGAAACAGCGACTAAACCTTCTGGAACAGAAATTAAATATCATTCTTCTTTTGATAATGGAACCATCTGGAAATATTGGAATGAAACAAATTGGATAACAACAGATGATAGTTATACACAAGCAAATATTATCAGTGATATAAATTCAAATATAGCAACTCTAAATTCTACTGGATTATTTAAATTTAGAGCATTGTTCAATTCAGATGGAACTGCTAATCCATTATTAGATTTATTATACGCATCAGATACTTTATCATATCCACAGATATCAAATGTTAGTGAATCATCAATAACATCAAACAGTGCAGATATAAACTGGATAACTGATTTAAGCAGTAATAGCTCTGTTATCTATGGAACATCTTTTGGGAATTTAAATTTGACTAATTCAAGTTCAACATCTGTAACTACTCATATTATTTCTCTGAGTAGTCTTAATGAAAATACAACTTATTTCTATAATGTAACTTCTTGTTCTGGAATAGCTTGTAATTCAACAGGAACATATAACTTTACGACACTTGTTATTCCACCAGCACCAAACTTAACTATTGGGAGTATAGTGCAACTAATTTCATTATATAAGCAAGACACAGCAGCAGACATAAAAATAGCTTGTTTTGATAATAGCAATAATTATTGCACTGCTGGAGTAACTTGTAGCTTAACCATTTTTAACCCAGATTCGTCAACTTTAATAAGCAATCAACAAATGACTTATAATCCAACATTCTTCAGTTATTCTTTAAATACTTCACAGACACATGATTTAGGAACTTATACTGGGACTGTCCTATGTTCAAGCACAAATAATGTTAATTCTGAAATTGAGTATCAAGTTACACCTAACGGACAAATTACTTCAACTGCACAAAGTGGATTAAGCATAGGAATACTTCTCTCAATAGCATTGACAATGTTCTTCTTCGCTTTCTTGGCTTTTAAGTTAATGGATTATGAAAAGACTTTCTCAATAGCAATTTTCTTCTTTGTTCTTTCAATAATACTTTCATTATTTGGATTATATCTTGGATTAGTTTATAGCAGAGATTATCTTAGTGCTTCAACAGCAGCACCACAATCAGCTCTTTTTATAAGCGTTCTTTATGGACTTATGGGCTTGATGTTTATAGGATTATTGTGGTTAATCTTGGCTGTTATTAAAGAATTTAAAATAAGAAAAAGTGAGAGAGATCACGGAGAAAATTGGGACTCTTCGACAAAAAGTTACAGATATTGAGACATAAATCTCATACTCATATATTTTAAGCGATTATAAGACAAATGTGAGGCTTTTTTTAGAGAAATTTCTAAAATTATATAGTCTCCTGCTCTCTTGTAAGATAAACCCATATCATTGTTCCAACAAACAAGATTATTGTTATATAAAGAACTCCATCATTTATTAGATTCATAAATCTAAGAAGTATTGCAACCATCAAGCTAAAGAATCCTGCAAATCCTGCTGCCTTGTCTGGACTATAATTCTTAGCAGATATGAAAGAAATTACTGCAATAACTATTAAAATACCAGTTCCAAAGAATCCTTCTGTAAGTGTATTTGCGTAGCTAACTAATCCGCCCAATCCTGATAGGTTCTCTGGTGGTAATGGAAAGTTTGCCATTTTAAGGTGTTGTGGATTTATACGCAAATTTAACTAGCATGATTATTATTGCAGTCATAATAGCCACTATTCCTAATGAAACAATTCTACTATCTATTCCTAAAGTAGAGAATACATCTGAAAATATATTGATAAGATAAATTGGAGATTGTAATAATACTATAACTGTTGTTACTGCGGCGACTGGAATTGCCACCAGTCCAGCCAAGATATTTTTCCAACCACCCTCTTCTTCTCCCATTTGACCTAATGAGGTTCTAACTCCAGAAAAGGAATCATTAATATCATTTGCATAATCAATATATTCTTCCTCATAAGATGTAGAAACATTCCCTACTTCTGGATAGTTCGTTCTAAAATCTCCGACTATTATTCCTATTACTAAAAAAGAAAATACAATTAATAATATTATAAAGACTGGTGTTCCTAATTTAATGTTTACCTCCTATGGTTTCATTCCAATGATTATTACATTTGCGACATAAAAATTTTACTTTTAATGGTTTATTATAATCTTCATGATGTTTTTCTCTTGCTAATTCTTTATTACATTTTTGGCATATTTGTTTTATTGGGATTTTTATATTACGATTAGCTATTCTTCTTGCATCGTGATGATTCTTATGTCTTTCCTTATCTATTTTATGATAAAACAATAATCTCTTTCTATTATTTTTATTCCATCTTTTCTTAACTTCCATTATTTTTTCTTTGTTTGTTTGATAATATTTTTTATTACGTTCTTTTATATGCTTCTTATTGTTCTTTCTCCATTTTTTACGTTCTTCTTTATGGGCATCATTGTATTTTTTGTATTCAATTTTTCTATTTCTCATTATGTTCCCCTCCCCATCTTGATTATCAAGAATATTGCAAGTATTACTATTAAGGTTATCGAAGTTATGCTTATTGATATAAATCCAAGAACAGAAGAGAAAAATATTGTTGCAACTATCAATATAATTCCTACTGCTGGATTCCAAAATCCAATTAATCCAACTGTTATGACTAATAATAATGTAAATAATAATCCTTCACCACCGACAACATCTTTTATTGCTCCAGCTATTTCTTTTATGTTGGCAAAGATAGTATCAATGAGTTTCTCAGGACTCCTTGAAATATAAGCATTTCCTCTGAATTGTCCTTCATAATCAGTAAGATTACAACTAATTGTTCCAGATGTTGTATAAACAAATGAATCACATATTGTATCTCCAGTTTGATTATAATTAATTTCAACCACCTGCAATCTAAAGTATTGAGCTAACCCAGTCAAATCTGTAAAGACAAAATTCATAGTCTTAGTTGGTTCATCATAAGTTAAATTATAAGCAACATTCTGTGCATAAACATCATAATAACCAGTCCAGAAATCATCAAGAGCTTCAGATATTTCTAAGTTTATCTCACAAGGGGCTACTGCACAAATAGATGTTTTATAAAGTGTGCCTAAAAGAGTTCCAGATTTTATTATAGTAAATTGATATTCTTTATCTAATTCTAAATATTCTATAAACTTTCCAGAACTATCAGTTTCTCTTATTCCAATAGCATTATAATTTCCAGTAGAAGTATCTTTTTTTGAGATTGTTACAAAAGCATCTGCTACTGGGGCGAGTCCTTCTAACACTGTGAAGAAGAACTTTACTGAATCACTTTCATTCAATAAGAATAGATTAATATTATTAGTTACATCTGTTAATACAGATCCACTTAATAAATAAGTTCTATCGGAATAACCATTAGCAGAATATTCAGATGACATATCAATATTGAATGTCTTATCTGATGGTTCAGCACAGAAGTCAAAGTAATATCTTGTATTAGAAGTATTAGCATAAGAATAGTTATTCTTTACAGTTCCATCTCCTAACCAATAATTAAACAATGCAGAAAAACTTCCGTTTAAAGTTGTCAGAGTATTCTCATCTTTTAAAGTGAAATTAACATAAGTGACATTAGTTGTTGCATTGCATGACTGGAAGTTAATTGGAGTTGAACTTTGTGATGAAGAAGAGGTATTAATAGTTAATGAAGTATTGTAAAAGCTCCAGTAAAAGTTTGATGTTGTTGATGGCAAACTTGCCGTAGCATAGAATGTGTCTCCAAATCTAGATGCAGTATGAGAGATTCCATTATAAATTAAATATCCAAAAACAGTAGTAAAATCATTTTCTAATGTTACATTTATGCTAAAGTTTTCATTATCAGTTTCATATCCAGTAGGATTAAATATTCTCGAGTTTTCAAATATAGAATAGTTCCAAGAGATACTATCATAATCAATATTTCCAAAACTATCATTTACATACAATGTTATTGTTCTGTCAACATAAGTTGTAACATTGAATTGAGTAGTATTCATAAAACAATCAACTGTGGAATTTGTTCCTTTATAATCATACCAACAAGAATCTGGATTTTCTTCTATTAATGTCCAATTAAGAGTTAAATTTGTATTAAGAGTATGATAAGGAACATTTGTTGTTGGATAGGTTATTGAAATAGATGGATTAATTGTATCTTTATTAAATGTCACACTAGAGCTATTTATATTTCCAGCAGAATCATTTGCATAAACTTTCCAAGTATTACTTCCTTCATTACTTATCAAGCTAGTTAAATTATTTCCACAAGTTACAGAAGTGTTAATCACTCCATTATCCAAACTATACCAGCAATTATTTGGATTAGATTCTACAAAAGTATAATTCAAGGATGAAACATTAGTTGCATAATTTATATTTTGTGGATAAGTTATATTTACAATTGGATAAGTTGTATCTACATAAAATGAAACCATTGAAGAATTTCTATTATTAGCTGAATCATTAATTGCAGCTAACCACCAATTATTAAAACCTTCTACTGCCGTTAATCCAGTAACATTATTACCACAAGTTATTGATACATTTGTTACTCCTGAATTTGTAGAATACCAGCAAGTATCTGGATTGATTTCGCTTAAAGTATAATTAATTGCAGTTACAACATAATTATAATAAGTTCCATTAGTTGGATAATTTATAGTTATCCCTGGATAAGTTGTATCAACTGTTAATGTTCTAATAACTGATTGAGCTATATTACTTAAATAATCTGTCGCAGTAAAGAACCAATTATAAATTCCATCAATAAGATAAACTGGTATTCCGATAATTGTTTCAAATATTCCAGGAGCATAAGTTTGTGTTGTCTCGTTTATTGTATATCCTGATAGATTTTGAATTGTTAATGTTGCATTTGCTATGCCTATACCTGTCCCAACACCCCATATCATTGCTTCTTCATAAATCCATTTATTATTTGCACCAGCAGTACTCGTCCTTAAATTAATCCAAGTTGTAGAATTATAACAATCCCATAAAGCTTGGTCACTTGCTCCAGCTTCTTTACTTCCAATTCTTAATTGTATAATATTTGACTGGTAACAAAGAGAAGGCAATGTCAAATTAGCTGTTGATACTGCATCTTTAACTTCCCATTTTACATTTATAATATTATTTGGTTTAGTATAATTTACATACATATATTCTGTTGAAGCAACAAGAGTGTTATATCCATAAGTATTCCAATCACCATCATAATAATTTTGAGGATCTAATATATCTGAACCTATATTAAAGTAACTTCCACTATAATTTAATCCACAACTTCCATCTCCAGCAGTTGAGGCATTTGCTGTTTCTTGATAACAATTAGAGGCAAAATCTTGAATATTGGCAGTAAAATTAACTATACTTGCATTTGAATAAGTATTATTGACTGGTGTTAATAGATCTATGATTGGTGCTGTTGTATCAAGCAAATAAGCTCTTGTCTCTGTTGAATTAGGATTTCCAAATAGTCCATAAGCAGTAGCATTAAGATAATAATAGCCATTTGCTAATCCACTAAAATTAACAAATAATGGAGAGCTTGTTGAAGTTGAAGAATTTATTAATCCTATTGAATTAAATAATCTTATGGTCATATTAACAAAATTAGATCCTGTCACATTAGCTAATATAAAGTTTTGGCTATAATTTCCAGAAGCAGTAGTTGGAGAAACAAATTGTATATTTAATCCAACAACATTACCATTTAAACAATTCAAATTGGATGCATTAAGATTGCTTAAAGTACAATTATTTGATGTGAAGTTTGTTAATATTGAGTTCAAAATATTTGAATTCAAGATAGACGAATTTACTATTGTTGAATTGGTAACTGTAGAATTAATGATGGTTGAATTATCTATTGTAGAATTAATTATAGTTGAATTTATAATTGTATACAAGGAATTTATTACAGTTGAATAACTTATCACAGAAGAATTTATGCTAGAAATATTTATTGTGGAGAATGAAATATTAGAATTAAATATTAATGAATATTCTCCAACATTATCATCTATGGTTGAATTAGTTATAAAAGTATTAGCATCTTGCATTCTTATACTTCTCGTCTCAGTTGAGTTGCTGTTTACAAGTGTATCTAGAGCAGTTGCATTGAATCTGTATCTTTTATTAACTAACAACCCAGAAATGTTTATAAAATTAGGTGAAGTGGTTGTAATAGCTGAATTAATCAACGAGTTGCTATTATTATAAGTATTAATGGTTATATTAGCTAAATTTATGTCTGTTGCTGTAACATTAATTAATAAATTTGCTCTTGTGAAAGAATTGTTTGTCTCTGTAGGAGAAACAAACTGCACCAAAGGAGTTATTGTGTCTTTAAAGAAAGTCACACTTGAGACATTCTGGTTTCCAGCAGAATCATTGACATAAACTTTCCAAGTATTTGAACCTTCACTTGAAGTTAATCCAGTAACATTATTACCACAAGTTACTGAAGTGTTTGTTACTCCAGAATTTGTTGAATACCAACATGTATTTGGGTTAATATCTAATAAAGTATAATTCAAAGCAGAAACATTAACGTTATAATTAATCGCTTGTGGATAAGTTATAGTTACTCCTGGTCTTATTGTATCTACAGTTACAGTATTGTTTTGAGTTGTAAATGAATTTCCAACATTGTCTACAACTGTAACAAACCAGTTATAGATATTATCAATAAGATAAACTGGAATACCAATAATTGCATTTAATATTCCTCCCCAGAATGAAGTTGTTTGATTTACAAGAGATGTTTGATTGTAGATGTTTAATATTGTATAATTAATGCCTGAGCTATCAGATATATTTGCTGTAAAGTTGATTGTACTTGCATTTGAATAACTTGCATTCATAGGAGTTAATAATGTTGCATTTGGATTTGTTAAATCTATAGAGAAAGTTACTGAAGTTGAATTTACATTATTAACAGTGTCGTTAGCATAAGCAATAATTATATTTGAGCCTTCAACAAATGTTCTATAAATTGGAGTTATATATGTCTCATTGGCTGTTCCATTATAAAACCAGATATAATTACCATTGCTTGAAATATTGATTAATCTTGTAGCATTATTATAAGTGATATTTGCTGGAGCAATAATAGATATTGACGGAGGAGTTGTGTCTATTGTCACATTTCTGGTTTCTGTTTTATTAGAATTTTCAGCATTGTCAAATGCTGTGGCATTGAAGAAATATAAGCCATCTATAAGACTTGTAAAATTCAAGAACAATGGAGATGTTGTTGAAGTTGTAGAGTTACGCAATCCTGTTGAGTTATAAAGATAAATGGTTATATTTTTCAGTCCAGTTCCAGAATCAGAAGCAGTTACATTTATTATGATATTTGTTCTGCTGTAGACAGAGCCAGACGTTTCTGTTGGACTTGTGAAGTTAATGTTTGGATTTGTAAGATCAACTGTTAAAAATCTAGTAGAAGTAGTTACATTATTTCCATCTCCATCACTTGCTCTGCAAGTCCAGTTATGGCTTCCTTCTGTTAGATTATATATTTGTTGTAGGGAAATATATGTTTGTGATGCAGAGCTATTTGTTATTGTGTAATTATCTGCTGAATCTATAATCAAAGTAAGATTTAATACATTTGCATTGTCTATTGCAGAGCAATTGAAAGCTATATTTAAAGAGACATTTGCGTTGTCTGCTGGAGAATTTAGAGTTACTGTTGGTGGAGATGGAAGTGCTGTGCCAATGTAAACTCCAAACTTAGCAGAACTTAAACCAGTATATATTAAATCTCTTATAGGATCATAAGTTAGTTTATTAACACCAGTGCTATCAACCCAGTTTCCAGTATCAGTAGCAGATAAATCAGTCCACACATTAGAAGTATAATTGTATACTCCGAATCTACCTGTGCCTATAAATATGCCAGTATAAATTAATCCTAATTTTGCTGAAACTAAAGCACGTAGTGAAGCTGTAAAAGCCCAATTTCCAGTATCAGTTCCTGATAAATCTGTCCAAGTATCTGATGTTATATTATAAACTTTGAATAAATTACTATCTCCACCTGCATAGAGTGAGTTGCTGAAACTATCATAAGTTAGACTATATAAATTAACTCCAGGATCAGATAAATTAATAGAAACATTTGAAGTAGCATTATAGACGCCAAAATTTCCAGATGTTAAAATATATATTAGATTATTATTAGGATTATAATCTAAACCATAAATGGTACTTCCACCTATCCAATTCCCAGTATCTGTCCCACTTAAATCAAGCCATATATTGGAAGTTCTATTATAAGATCCAAAATATCCTCCAGTCTCACCATTATAAATTAAATTATTGCTTGGATTATAAACCAAACTAAAAGTATTACCTAAAGCCCAATTTCCAGGATCAGTACCTGATAGATCAGTTGTAATATTAGATGTTCTATTATATACTCCAAATTTAGCAAAATTAAGTCCAATATAAACTAAATCGCTATTATTATTATAAGTTGAAGATAGAATATTAGAAGTTCCGATCCAATTCCCAGTATCTGTCCCACTTAAATCAAGCCATATATTGGAAGTTCTATTATACACTCCAAACTGCCCAGATGAGAGTGTTGTATATACTAAATCATTTATTGAATCATAAGACACAGAATTAACTGTTCCAGTTGCCCAATCTCCAGTATCAGTAGCAGATAAATTAGTCCAAGTTCCAACATCCCAATCTGCCCACTCAATCAATGTAGCGTCGTTGGAAGTAGCAATCCAATCAATTAATATATCTTCTTTTTTATAGCCAGATAATTTCCACTTATAAGTTCCAGCAGGAAGAGATTCATAATTATAAACATCCCAAACATCTTCAGTATAATTTTCTAAATAACAATTATCTTCATCTCTGTCGCAAACCAATTGCTGTTTTTCTTCTGTATGTGTTGAAATATACCATTGATAACTTTCAAGTTCTTGTGTTAAACCATCTTTATCAAAGAAAGAAACATCATTAAATAATGGAACATCATCATGGAGTATTGCTTCTCCTATTGCTTTGCATTCATTGCCGACATTACATTTATCTGTATTATAAATCAAGGAATATTCAGCAATAGTTGAGCTGATAATTGGAATTCCCCAGATGTTCTTTATCTTGTAATGCCCATAAGCATAATGATTGCCATTATTATCTATCGGATCTTTATCCCAAGATGCAACATTGCCGAGAGCAGAAGCAAAGCTAATCAAAAAGATTGCCAAAATTATTGATACTAATATTTTTTTCATTTTATGGTGAGATACCTCCTGCTTTAGTTTTTCCATATAAAATAATAGTTACAATCAACCCAATAACAAAAACAATGAGAGGAAAATGATTCATCAATGCTTTAGTCAAAGTGAATTGATCATAAGTTGAAGACAATTCAGAGTTTTCTCCAATATCTGTATAAATATTTGCAAAGAGTCCAGCTAAGATTATTGCAACAACCAAAATTATTATAAAAATTACTGCGAATACGGGATGAGTATCAATAAAGACTGAAGAGATTATTAGTCCTAAAGCAATTGCAATAAAAGAAAAGAAAAATAAATAATCTAAAAATGGGATTGTCTTGCTTTCAACGTTTTCAAAATTCTGAACAGATCTATTGCTGAATTGTGGCATTGTTTTTAAATTATCTACCGTTTCAGAAAAGACTTTACTAAATAAGAGGCTTGTAATACCAACGACAAATAAAATTACGACTAGAGAAATAATTAATGAACTTGCATCCCCTTTAAGATTCATCTTATAATTCCTCTTAGTTTTTGTACATATTGTTTTATTTCTTCTTGTGTCATTATTCCACGTTTACTTTTTTCAGTAACTACTTCGGCTGCTGTTTTTTTATTAAGAAATATTCCTAACTTTTCACAATCAATCAAAACTCTTTTTATTTCTGCATCAAGTCTTTTTGGAATTGCTGTCCATACATAATCGTCTCTGGGCATTTAAAATAAAGCAATCTCTAGTTTATATATCTTTTTATCTAAACGTGTTTTAATGTGTTTAAATAAAGCTTATAAGCCTGATTGAACTCGAATTTTATAACTAAATATTAAAATGGAGGTAAAAAAACAAATGAGAAGTTTGCTTAATAAAAAAGGGCAACTTGGTAACTTACAGGGAATAATTATGACACTTGTTGTCGTAGGTATTCTTCTTGGAGTCGCATTCTTGGTTTTAGAATCATTCTTTGACCAAATGACTGCAGGTTCTGAGGCAGCTAATGCTGTGAATAGTACCATAGTCGCTATGGCTACGATTCCATCTTGGCTATCGATTATAGTAATCCTAGCAATAGTAGGAATCTTACTTGCAATTGTCTTTAGTGTATTGCCTAGAGCGGGACCATCAGTCTAAACAAGCAATCTTGTTTAATGACTATGGATAACAAGAAAGGTCAAATTGGAGATCTGCAAGGAATAATCCTGACAATCTTACTTGTTGGTATATTGCTTGGAACTGGATTTTTGATTTTTAATGAATTAAAAAACCAAACCGACGATTATACTACAACAATTACAGATGAAACACTAACTTCAGTTACAGATACTGGAAAATATGTAGCTTATAACTACACAACTTCTGGTATAGACTGTTTCAATGGAGTTACATTTACTGCTGTAGAAAATGCAACAGGCGGAGAAACAATTGCTACTGGAAACTATACCACAACAACGAATGGACTAATCCAATCAACTGGAGGAAGTTATAACAACACAAATTGGAATGTAACATATTCGTATGCACATGGTAGAGAAGGATGCAGTGCAATTGAAACTACAACTGATGCTATTGGAGTGATTCCATCTTGGTTAACTATTATAATAATAATTACAATAGTTGGAATATTGCTTGTGATAACATTCAGAGTGTTGCCGACTGCAGGAAAAGGAGCTGGAGGAACAATTGCAGAAGTCTAAAAAAATAAATTGTTTTTTTTACCTTAATTTTTTTCAATAAGGTTATGGAGAATTAGAAATGAAAACAAAAATAGTAATCACAGGAAGCAGAAAGTATATTTCTTACTTAGCAAAGCATTTAAGAAAGGAACATCCTTCTACTAAAAATAAATTAAAAGTTGTAAGGAGAAGATAAGATGGTTAAAATATTTAGATATGGATATAGAAGAAAGGGCAAGAAAACTTGGCATCCCATTACAGTTAATCTTAATAGAGAATCTATTTTTAATATAAAAAAGATGTATGAAGGAATTCCAAAAAATTATCTAGAATTTTATAGTATACCAAAAGATGCAATTTTTTCTGCTAGAGAAATAAAAAGAATAAGATGAAAATAACAACTATGATTCCAGATAGAAACAAATATTATTTAGTTAGAACTGGAAATTCTCTTACAGACATTAAAAGATGGATTAATTGGACAAAAAAAACATACCCTAAACAAAAACTTATTTTGGTCGATACTTATACACCAAAAATGAAAAATAAAGATATGAATATGAGAAAGTATTGGAAACTTAGATTTGGTAGTGGATATGAACATAAATATTATGTTTATGGAAGTTATAAAGGAGGTTAAAAATGCCTAAAAGTAAATACAAAAAGTATGTAAGAATCAGAGCAGTCGACGTCGGTAAAATAGGTAATCATTATATTAGAATAGGAATCCGCAAGAAGAAAGGAAAGCGTGGAGGATATTCTGAAAAGATTGGAAAGATGAAAAAATATCTAACTGGTTGACTGGTTGATTTAACTACATAGTGATAGTCAAAAAAAGAAAGTTTTAAATAGTTCTTTTATTTAGTAATTGTCTGCCTAAAAAGCAGGTGACGAAGAATGGACGAAGAAAAACAACGTGAAGTAATTTCTAAGAAAGTTAATTATTATTTTGAGAAAAAAGCTGATGTTCATATAGTTCTTGATAACAATAGATTTTATAATGGAATAATAAAAAGTATTGGTTCTGATTTTTTGATAATAGATGAAAGAAGACTTGGGGAAGCTTGTGTTTTCTTTGCAGAAATAAAAGATATTGAACCTTATGAGGAGAAGGAAAGATGAAAATAAATGATAATCCAATAACTTTATCAAAATTAAATGAGATAGATATAACAAAAACTAAATTCAGAGAATGTTATTATAAAATTATAGAAATTCTTGAAGAATATTGTGATTTGCCAAAGGAATATTATCCTATCCTATCTTTATGGATTCTTGGAACTTATACCCATAAACAATTTGAAACTTTTCCAGAATTGTTTATTAATGCTTCAAAAGGTTCTGGCAAATCAAGATTATTGAAAGTTATTGCTGCATTGTCTAGGAAAGGTAAATTAATGATAGATTTAAGAGAAGCTGTTTTATTTAGAACAGCTTCTCTTCATACTATATGTATTGATGAATTTGAAAAAGTAGGTCATAAAGATAATGCTACTTTAAGAACTTTAATTAATGCAGCTTATAAAAAAGGCATGACTGTAGAGAGAATGAAAAAAGTTTATAGAGATAAAGAAGAAAGACAAGAAGTTGAGACTTTTGATTTATATACTCCTCTTGTAATGGCTAATATTTGGGGTATAGAAGATGTTTTATCAGATCGTTGTATTATTTTAACTTTAGAGAAATCTTCTAACAAAAGTAAGACTATGTTAATTGAAGATTTTAATAATAATTTAAATATTCAAGAGATTAAACGAACCCTAAATGATATTTGGTGTAGTTTGTGTAGTGTAGTTACCGAAAAAAACATCATAAATGCTTGGAATGTATATGTGAAAGATAGGTATATTACTACACTAACTACATTAACTACACTAACTACAATTAATACACTAACTACATTAAATCAAGAAAATCTGTCTTGTTTTAATAGAATAGCAGAAACTGGAATAGATGGCAGAAATTTAGAGTTATTTTTTCCATTATTTATTTTGGCAGAAATTATCGGAGAAGATATTTTTGAAGAGATTTTAAAAATATCTAAAAATATAGTGGGAGAAAAGAAATTAGAAGAATATACTGAAAGTAAAGATATATCTTTAATTGATTTTATTTCTCATCAAGAGTCTTGGAGAGGAAAATGGCAATCTATTCATGAGATTAATAATTTATTTAGATTATCTAATTGTGAGGATCAAGATGAAGAAAAGTGGATCAATCCTCGTTGGATGGGTCGTGCTTTAAAAAGGAGTAAATTAATAAATCAAAAAAGAAGAGTTGGAAAAGGAATTGAAGTTATGTTAGATATTGATAAAGCCAAACAATTATTATCTAGATTTAAAGAAGTAACTGATGAAACAAAAAAAGAAACAATTGCCAACTAAAGCCCAAGTCTTAGAAGAAATCAGAAAGGATTTCTCTAAACCGAATAACTTCGCAAGAAGTTTAAGCAATATTAAAACGAATAAGTTAGAAGAAGACTTGTTTTGGGAAGAATATCAAAAAATGAGGGGAGAAGATGAATCATAGTCTGAGTAAGGTTATAGAGCTTGGAGGGATTCACTTTCTTAGCAATAGGAATACCTCTCCCTCACTTGACGATGACATGACGACAGGGCTTCAGCACAGGAGTTTACGAGTGCCAAACACTTTCTCCTTCAGATCCTTGCCAAGGAATGGGCTTAGAAGCCCATTCCTTTATTCCTTTATAAACCACCGAAACATTTAAATACTTAAACTTCTTTAAATAAACTATGATAAATAAAATAAATTTAAAGATTTGGAAGGGGTATGTATTTTGGAAATTCGGCAGTGATATTTTTTTAATCAAGAGGTGTAAGAGATGAAAAAGAAAATCCCACTCTGTAAGATTCATAAAGAGAAAAAAATAGTTTCTCAATATTCTTACGATTGGATCTGTCGTAAATGCATACGGGAGGATTATAAAAATGAAAAAGCAATTTAAAAAAAGTGTCTTATTCGTTGATTTTAAAGACAAAGAAATTATAGACTGGACTGCTCTTGCTAAAAAAGTCAAGGGAGATAAGAAATGAACGACGAAGAACAAAAAGTCTTTGATATATTGCCTTCAGAAAAATCTGTTGGAATTACTTTTGTTATGAAAGCTTTAAATATTCATTATTATTTTGCTTTGAGTATTTTACATGACTTACAAAGGCAGGGACTAGTTGAAGAAAAACAGGTTGGTAATGTCATTAAATATCGAAAAATAGGCGATTCTGGGGCTTCTGTAAGCGGAATTAAGCCTATCTTGGAGCAGAGATCATGATAATCAAACTGAAAGGAGGGAATGAATAAACAAAAATGGACGAACAATTGAATATCCCAGAATTTACTGATAAGGATAAAAAACAAACAGTGTTTCATAATTTTACTGCACAGCCAGAAATAGTTGGCAAATTACTTGCAATAGAAAATGGAACATTTGGATTGCAATATCGTATCCTCACAAATAATGGAGAAGTCATTGTAGGCACCTATGGAGTTCTTGCATCTAAGATTATAAAACAAGATGAAGGAAAATTCATAAAGATTGTCTGCAAAGGCATAGCCAAATCTGAAAAGAACAAAGCAATATCTGCACCTATATTATCTTTTATTTTGTCAACTGAAGCTTTGCCTATTGAATCAATTGCTCTCAATTCAGCTGATTTCTTTGCAACTCTAATTGCTGCTTTTCCTCTCAGATTTTTTTTGATTTCGTGAAACTGTGAGCTTGGAAGGCCTCTTGTTGAAGCGATAAGAACTGTTCTGCTCTTCTTTATCTTGTCTGCCAATTCCGAAACAATCTTTATTTTATATTCTGGAACTTCCCTTTTCTCAATTTTCTTATCTGCTTTGTTTTTTAATTTCATTTTGTTTTTCTCCAATGTCTTTTTCTAAAAGAGCTCACTTTAGCTCCACCTGTATAGGCTTGCTCATTGTGAGTTTTATCATTACTTTCTTCACATTA
>Ga0209431_10000663_pt1 | contig 28863 bp, 32 predicted proteins | sample RifCSP13_3_FD_184021 | JGI IMG/M metagenome (GOLD analysis project Ga0209431, IMG submission 184021) | Soil microbial communities from Rifle, Colorado - Rifle CSP2_sed 13_3 (SPAdes) (version 2) | ecosystem: Environmental > Terrestrial > Deep subsurface > Rock core/Sediment | place: Rifle...
AATGAAAAAAAAGCTGGGTAGTATGTTTTTGAAGCTCATTAATTATTTTATCAGGGTAAATTTTATATCTTGCCGTGCACGTTTCTCGACAGGTTGTCCATTCACAATTTCAGTTGCAAACTTCCATCTGGAGACAGCCTCTATCACAGCACGATCAAATATACCGGGAGGTTCACCCTTGACCACTTCAATGTTTGAAACCGAACCATCGGTCATTATTGTAAATTCGACAGTCACCATGCCTTCAATACCGGCACGTAATGCGCGTGGTGGATAGACCGGTTCAATCCGGGTTGTCGGGACAACATTGGTAGTGATCCCGGAAGTAGAGGGGATGGCAGATGGTGATGATTTAAGGTAATCACCCAGATAAGGCACCCCGTCAATGGCCAAAGGGACATTGATATTCGGCATGGAGAGATCCGGAGTAACCTGTTTTGGTTTTGGCACATCGGGTTGTGCAATTTTGGGTAAGGGTGGTGTTTCTTCAGGCGGAGGTGGTTCGTCCGGCCTGGGTTTTTTTTCTTCATCTACACGTGTTTGTTGTTCCAGCTGAATAAAATCAATCCAGTTAATGCTTTCCAGGCGTGGCAAAGCAACCATTTCATTAGTCACCAGTTGATGGATTAAAAGAAACAGGAGTGCATTAATAATAATGGAGACGCTGATGATTAACGGCTGTTTGATTACTCTGCGCATTTTGTGAACACCAAATTTCGGCTTTGCGTTATTACTTGCGCTCGGCGGCTATGGCTACATTCGTGACTCCTGCCAGTCTGACCTGGTCAAGCACATCGACGGCTGTACCTGTGCGTGATTCCTTGTCAGCGAGAATGATGACGGTCCCTTCAGGGTTTTGTGCGTGCAGACGTTCGACGTGGGCACGGATGGTCCTCAAATCGACAAGTTGATTGTCTATCCAGATTTCCCCGCTTTTATTAATGGCGATAATCAGATTTCCCCGCTCCTGGCGCACTGCTGTTTGTGCAGTGGGCCGGTTGACGTCTATCCCTGCTTCCTTGGTAAAAGAGGCCGTTACCAGAAAAAAGATCAGCAGGATAAACACTACGTCAATTAATGGTGTCAGGTTGACATTCGCTGCCGAGGATTCCTGATCTGTGTGACTATAGCGCATGGTTATATCTGTAGCAGGTCTTTGGCTTTTTCAAGTTGTGTTTTTACACGGTAGTCCAGATCTGAGCTGAAGAACAATCCGGCCAGTGCCGTAACCAGCCCGGCGATGGTTGGCAGGAGAGCGCGGGATATTCCCGAGGCCATACCCTGGGTATTGCCGGTACCGAATACCTTCAATACTTCAAAAATGGCGATCATGCCGGTGACAGTGCCCAGCAGTCCCAGTAATGGTAACACTGTAGTAATGGCCTTGATGGGGATCAGGTTTTCCTTGGAAGAGATCACAATATCGGCCAGCAGGCCTTCACGCACCCTCCATGCATACCAGGAGGAATGATCATTACGATGCTGCCATTTATTGAGGACCTCTTCCAATTTTTGCGGGAACACCATAAAAAAATACCAGTAGCGTTCGAGGATCAGGGCCCATAAGAAAAAAGACGTCACCAGCACGGCAAAAAATACGGGGCCGCCTGTCTCGAAGAATTCAAGTATCGAATCCATAATTATTTCTTCTGGTGGGATTCCGCAAGCATGGCGACATAGGCAGCACTCTTTTCATCCAGAACATGGATCAGGCGGTTACTTTTTGATGAAAGAGCACTGTGTAGCAATAACAGGGGAATGGCAGTCATCAGTCCCTGAACTGTTGTCACCAGTGCCTTTGAGATGCCACCTGACATCACTCTGGGATCGCCGGTACCGAACAGGGTAATGGACTGGAAGGTTTCGATAATACCCGTAACCGTACCGAGCAGCCCCATCAGCAGGGCAATCTCACCCAGCAGGGCGACTACACGCAGGCCTTTTTGCAGTATGGGTGTTTCCTTGAGTATGGCCTCATCGAGTTTCAATCCCAGTGTTTCGGTATCTGCATCGGGATTGGCTTTGTAGACGGCCATTATGCGGCCGAGTGGATTATCCCCCGGCGCGTTGACATGCAACTGGACCTTGATCTTTCTGTCTATGCTGCTCAAAACGATGAAGCGTTTAAGTGCAATGAGCAAACCAATAATCCCGATAACGATGATCATATAACCGATGATACCGCCCTGTTGTATACGGGTTTTCATATCAGGGACCTGGACCAGCAGGGCCAGCATTGCCCCACGGGTAGGATCAACCGGAAAAGGAACCATGCCGGACGTGGACTGTTCAAGTGCCGCTGCCATGGATTGAAAACGGCCGGCGGGTTGTCTGCCGGGTTCAATGAAATGGTCACTCTCAGGCAGGTATCGCAGAAAATGGCCATTGGATACGGCATTAAATACACCTATGCGGGTGACATTCTGTTGCAGTTCATCACCTGTGCTGGTAATAATTTTTGCAGGAAAAGTTACAACCTTGCCTGCTTCCGCCAGTTCATCAAGGACTATATGCCATAATTTTTCCAGTTGGTCGATGGCAGGCAACGCCCGGCTGGCCGAAAGTGCATCAACAAGATCGTCACGTCCCGGCGTTTGGGTGGAAACAAGAGAGGTATCTATGATGGAATCAATATCGTTGGCGATCTGCCTGACCACACCGTGTAATTCACCCAGTGAACCCATGCGTTGTGACATAATGGTATTCTGTGCATTGATTTCACGTTCATTCTGTTCGTAGATGGATTTCAGTTCTTCACTGCGCTTTTCTTCCGCCTGTAAACGGGCCTTGGCTTCCATCAGCAGTTGTTGTTGCTGGTCATGCGCCTCCCTGAATTTCTGTTCGCGTTCAAGATTTTCCTGCCTTTCCAGTGTACGTTCCTTGCGTACCTGTTCTACCAATGCATCAATCGTGGCCGGCGCTTCTGCAGCGGCAGCAGAATTCATAAAAAATAATGACAGTATGAGTAGTGTGTACGTTTTCATTGTGAACGTTCCGGCGCCTGCACCGGGATCATGAAGAGATCAGGCGGTGATTGTTTGCGTGCTATAAGTATGCCCTTGGCTATAGACTGGTTATATTCAGCGGGCAGGGTCTTCCACGTTTTTCCCTGTTTGTCCCAGTAACCGCTCTGGCGGCCATCGAGGGTCTGGTAGAGCAGCGCAACCCGGCCTATGCGCAATGTATCAACAGTATATTTTTTATTGTCCTGCACTATGGCATCGCTGCTGGTGTTTATGGTGCGTCCGTAATCCATTTCAATCTGGTAGGATTCCATGATCCTGCGGTACTTGTCCGGTAATGACACATCTGGCCGGTCCATCATTTCCTTGACGATCTGCAACCGTGCCTGCCGTTCGTCCATGAGAAAGGGCATATCCAATGCAATAAATTTTTCCAGCACGTCTATCATGTTCAGCATAAGCGGCACGATATTACGTTGTGTTTCCTCTACACTGTCCAGTTGTTTCACGATGGAAGCGAGTGTTTCACTCTGTGTACTAATCAGTTTTTCAAGTTGTTGATTGTAGGATTTCAGGCTGTCTGTCTGTTGCAGGGTGATCCTGTATTCCTGCAACATGGCATTGGCATCATCGGCCAGATGGTCGATGGTTTTCTGTGAAAGCCTGGATTCCTCATTGGTCTTTACGGTATCCTCAATGGCCGTATCCAGTGCGGTTGTTCCCGCCAGACCCCAGGCAGGAATACACAGTACCAACAGGCCAAGTATTTTTCGGGATATTTTCATATTAGTTGCCGGGAAATTTTCCTGTGGGGCTTTATAATTTGAGCAAATGATAAATGTTCTCACTATAGATATCCAATAATTCATAAAGTTTTCAAAAAGTCACAAATGAAATTTCAGAGAAAATACCTGCCAGAAATAAAGACCGGAATTTCAGTATTAATGAATATCAGGTTACGTGATAATTTACACTAATGATGAGCCTGCGTTTTCGTCTTAATCTGTTTATAATTTTGCTGTTCGCATTGATATTTGTCAGCGGCAGTATTTATGTTATCCATAATGCACGCAAGGCAGTCAAGGACGAAGTCGGGGCAACCGCCTATTTGACTTTGCAACTGGTGAATATTGCACTGACTAATGTGGACAGCGGTGGACAGGCCGGGCAGCAGACCAGTGTACTGGAAAAAATAGCCGCTCTTGAAAGTACCCGGCACCTCAATATCGAACTGTATCGTACCGATGATCCATTGCGCAGCAAACCGGATCACTTATCTGCTAAGGAAATCCCTATTACGGCCCAGGCACCATCATGGTTTATACAACTGGTGAAACCCGCCCCCATGGAGTTCCGGCATGTGGTTGATGAGTCCGGTATTCCCTATACGGAGATCCTGATCAAGGCTGACCCGTCAGACGAGATCACAGAGGTATGGACTGAATCCAGGGGGGTTCTGGGACTGCTGGTAGTGTTTGTTGTACTGGCCAATGTACTGGTCTATATCACACTGGGCCGTGGTCTGGCGCCACTGGAAACCATCCTGAAAGGGCTGGAAGGCATAGAACGCGGAGACTACAAGCTCCGGTTACCGGCATTCAATCTGCCGGAGCTGGCCAGGATATCGGAAAAATTCAACCACATGGCCGAGGTATTGAATCGCAGCAAAGAAGAGAACAGGTTTCTGATGCAACGCTCTCTGGCCATACAGGAGAACGAAAGACGTAATCTCGCCTATGAACTGCATGATGAGCTTGGGCAGTCCATCACCGCCATCAAGGCAGTGGCAGTTTCAATTGAAAGACAACCGGACAAGGATGCTGCAGCAATTAATGAAAGTGCGGAAACAATAATCAGTGTTTCCAATCGCATGTACGATGTGGCACGCAATATGATGCGCAGACTCAGACCGCCGTCTCTGGATGAACTTGGCCTGATCACGACTTTGCAGGACATGATAGATGACTGGAATGCCCGGCATCAGAAGATTTTCTGTAACTTCAGATTTGACGGGGATATGGGTGAATTGAATGAAGAAATCAACATCAGTTTATACCGGATAGTCCAGGAAGGGCTGACCAATATCGTTAAACATGCGCAGGCAAATACCGTCAAGATATCCATGTCAGTCACCCAGGCAAAATCAGATGTAAAAAATTCACATCACAACCATGTTATATTGACCATAGAAGATGATGGCTGTGGGTTTGATACAGGCGGTGTCCGTCCCGGACTGGGTTTGCTGGGCATGCGAGAACGGGCAGAGGCCCTGAATGGCACTTTAACCATGATCTCGAAACCTGGAGAAGGGTTAAAAATAAAAGTATTGATACCAATAAAATAATGACGAAGATGCATGAGAGAAAAAAGATCAGGGTGTTACTGGCAGATGATCATGCCGTAGTCAGGGCCGGCTACCAGATGTTGCTGAAAAACTCTGGTGATATTGAAGTTATCGGTGAGGCTGATTCCGGTGAGCGTGCCTGCAAGGCGTTTGCAGAACTGCAACCGGATGTCGTCGTGATGGACCTGTCCATGCCGGGCATTGGAGGTCTGGAGGCCATACGGCGCATTACTGCGCGTGATGCCAATGCGAGAATCCTGGTATTCAGCATGCATGATGATACCGTGTTTGTTGAACATGCTTTGCAGGCCGGTGCCCGGGGTTATCTCTGCAAGAGCAGCGCCCCTGAAGTTCTGGTTGAAGCCATCATTGAACTGGCCTCAGGTAAATCACACATTGATTCGGACATGGTCCAGAAACTTGCCCTGCAGAAGGCGCGCGGAAAAGATTCGCCCTTTTCCAATCTCTCCACACGTGAATTCGAGATCTTCTGTTTGCTGGCAGAGGGATTAAACACCAGTGAAATCGCAAAGCGGTTGTCGCTGAGTTATAAAACGGTTGCCAATTACAGCACCCAGATCAAAAGCAAGCTGAATGTGACCACCGTCGCCGAACTGGCCCGTCTGGCGATCAGGAACAATATTATTAATGCGTGAAACAACAGAATACAGAAGTCAGAATACAAAAATTAACTTGAGGAATTCCAGAGAAGAAGCACAATCTTTCCTGACTCCTGACTCCTGACTCCTGACTCCTGACTCCTGACTCCTGACTCCTGACTCCTTTCAGTTAATCATCAATCACCACACCCCAGGGGAACTGGCCGACCTTGATGGCCTTGATGACTTCATCCTTTTCAGTGTCGATGACAGACACCTGATGATCCACACCATCAGTGGTGAATACACGCTTGCCGTCACTGCTGATCGCCAGACCCCAGACACGTTTGCCGACCGGAATGCGTTTCAGAACTTCCATGGTCTGCGGATCCAGTACATAGACAGTGTTGGCACGCCCGCCAGCCACATAAAGTTTCTTTTCATCCGGTGTTAACCGTATGTCCTTCGGTTTGGCATTTTTGCCTTCCAGTTCGACTACCTGCAAAATTTCATGCTTTACCATGTCAATTTTTTTGACTTCGCCACTGATTTCAGATGTAGAGAATGCGATCTTGTTGTCCTTGCTGAAAGTAACATCACGAGGACGGGCACCGACCAGGATATTGGCAATAATGTTATGTTCAGGTATGGCGATCACATGCAGCATATTACTGGATTCACTGGTGACCACGACTTTCTTCCCGTCGGAGGAAATGGCCACGCCTTCCGGTTCGAGACCGACGGTAATTTCCAGAATATTGTCACCGGTTTTGGGATTGAAAACTGTTGCAATACCTGCATCTTCATTGGAAATATACAGGTTGCCGTTCGGGTGAACTGCAAACGTCTCCGGATCAGAGCCGGCACCAAATTTTCTGATGACTTGCAGTGTTTTTGGATCAATGACCGCAATGGCGTCCTCGTCACCGAGTGCTACGTACAGTTCACTGCCATCCGGGGCCAGGCCGATACCACGCGGACGTTTGCCCACCGCAATCTCCGATTCAACCTCCAGCGTTTTTTCATTAATGACACTGACGGTGTCACTTTGCTCGTTGGTTACAAATACCCGGTTGGTGGGTTCAGCCAGAACTTGCCCGCAAATCAACATGCTTGCAATCAGACAAGAATAAATATATTTCATTTATAGTTTCTCCTGTGTAGTTTGTAATTCGTGATTGGTGATTAAAATAGCATTACGGATAGATTATTAATGTCAAGTATTTTACTATTTACGAATTACGAATCACCGTTTATTTGGCGCATTCAACATTGCCCAGGCTGTCAACGGTAGGCGGATTGGCGACTCCTCTGACGGGTGCTTCACCCACAATCTTTCCTGCTTCGATGAGCAGTAACGGTTGTCGTAGCTGGCCGGTTTGGCGGAAATTCATTTCTATGCCCATCTGGCCGTCGAACACCAGATCGTTTTTCAGATATTCCAGCATTTTCCCGGATTCACTGATTTTTTCCCTGGCGATGGTATCAGAGGTCATTTTCATTGCCGCCCAGCCGGCCCATGCCGCATCATCCATTGGTGTGTCGTGGGTTTTGGAATAGCGTTTGTTCAGATCCCGCGCTGCAAATTTTACAAAATCGGGATGCCAGGTCTGGGCAGAAACATTGGCTTCGGGATGAAGCTGGTGCCATTGGGCAACAGCATCTGTTTTCATCTGTTTGCCGGGATAGATATGCAGCGCATTTGGTAAACATGCCGTGCGGAGGTCATCATCCTCGAGAGAAACATTAAATACCGTCATGCCCGGTAATTTTTCGACGAGTTTAAGATAAGCACTGTGGTCAAGGGCGGCGATCACAGCGATAAATCCTGAATAATCTGCATTGAGAGCGTCCTGTACGCTGATGGCGTCCAGAGTGTAATTCTGATTCAGAAACTGTCCCTGGCGGTTGGCCTCATCCAGACCCTGTTTGGCACCTAGATAAGCCGTGTTATTTTTATCGCCCACATAAGCCATTCGGTAATTGACAGGCTCAGCTTGGACGGCAGCCAATGTAAAAAAAGAGAGGAGGAGTGTCAGGTGGCTGAAATTCATTGATTTCATAACAGTATTCATTCCTGATTGATATTCATTTCATGTTTTTTGACGTGATAACTGCTTGAATGTTCAATTTTTTTTGTTTCCTGATATTCAGTTATAATTCAGAAAGAAATCAGGAATAACAGCAGTTATTGAAGGTACAGCCAGCGAGCCTGTTATGATAACTTTATTACGTTATATTGATACAGGATATTTGCCTGAATTTTGAGTTTATTATTGTTATCATATTTAATGTAATTCCGTATAAGTTAAACGTGTTACGCAAATTTATTATAATAAGAGTAAGAGGGAGATGCCCAAATGCTCAAATCGCTTCAGATAGAACCTGAGAAGTGCACCGGTTGCTTGCAGTGTGAAATGGCCTGTTCCTACGAGGCCACCGGTATGTTCAACCCAGCCAAATCCCGAATCAAGATATTCACTTTCCATGAAGAAGGGCGTTTCGTCCCCTATACCTGTACCCAGTGCGCCGAGGCCTGGTGTTTGCATGCCTGTCCGGTTGAAGCGATAGTAATTAACCATTCCACCGGCGCCAAAGAGGTGCTGGCGGACGTTTGTGTCGGTTGCAAGGTGTGCACGATAGCCTGCCCGTTCGGCACCGTAAATTATGACCACGATATCAAGGTGGTTTACAAGTGTGATCTCTGCGGTGGTGATCCGGAATGTGCCAAGGCCTGCCCGACCCAGGCCATTACCTATGTCGATGCCGACCATACCGGCCTCGAACGCATGCGTGCGCATGCGGCAAAAAATTTACCACACGAGAGTGCAAAGGCTTAGAGGAGGTTTGGACCATGGCGTGGACTAAAAATGTATTACGGGTGAACCTGACCAGGGGCACCCTCAAGAATGAACCACTCAATATGAAATGGGCCATGGACTATCTGGGCCAGAGAGGTCTGGCGACCCGGTATCTTGTCGAGGAAATCGACCCCAGATGTGATGCCCTGGGTCCGGACAATAAACTGATTATGACCACCGGGCCGCTCACAGGCACCATGGCCTCAACCGGTGGACGTTATTCGGTGGTGACCAAAAGCCCGTTGACCGGCGCCATTGCCTGTTCCAACTCAGGCGGTTTCATTGGTAATGAAATCAAAAATGCCGGTTTGGACATGATTATCTTTGAAGGTAAATCACCTAAACCGGTTTATCTCTATATTGAAAATGAAAAGGCTGAATTACTGCCAGCCGATGATCTGTGGGGCAAATCAGTCTGGGAAGCTGATGAAATGCTGCATAAAAAACATCAAGACCCCTTATTGCGGGTGGCGACTATAGGGCGGTCGGCGGAACAGGGTTGTCTTTATGCCGGTGTCATCAATGATTTGCACCGTGCTGCAGGCAGATCCGGTGTGGGTACCGTCATGGCGTCCAAAAATCTCAAGGCGGTTGCAGTACGGGGTAGCAAAGGGGTCGGAAATATCAAGGATCCGATGGCCTTTATGAAGGCCACCCAGGCGGGCAAGAAGGTGCTGGCGGACAATGCCGTTACCGGTCAGGGCCTGCCGGCACTGGGTACACAGGTCATGATGAATGTCATCAATGAAATCGGCGCCATGCCGACGCGTAATATGAAAGAAGTCCAGTTCGAGGGATCCAGCAAGATCTCCGGTGAGGCCATGCGCGAACCACGGAAAACAGATGGTAAACCCAACCTGACCACGAATGCCGCCTGTTTTGGTTGCACGATTGCCTGTGGCAGGATTTCAACAATCGACCAGGGCCATTTCAGTGTACAGAACAAACCCCAGTATTGGGGCAATTCCGGTGGTCTGGAATACGAGGCTGCATGGGCATTAGGTTCCGATTGTGGCGTGGACGATCTGGATGCCTTGACCTATGCCAACTTCCTCTGTAACGAAGATGGGTGGGATCCAATTTCATTCGGATCAACGGTTGCCGCCGCCATGGAATTATTCGAGATGGGCGCTATCACTACGAAAGAAACCGGTGGCATGGAACTCAGGTTTGGATCGGCAGAGGCCGTAGCCTGGTGTGCGGAGAAAGTAAGTATAGGAGAAGGGTTTGGCAAAGATCTGGGACTGGGTTCCAGACGCCTGTGTGAAAAATACGGTCATCCCGACCTGTCCATGACCGTCAAGAGCCAGGAGTTTCCGGCCTATGATCCGCGCGGAATCCAGGGCATGGGTTTGGCCTACGCCACTTCCAACCGCGGCGCCTGTCATTTACGCGGCTATACCGTAGCCTCTGAAGTGCTGGGCATCCCGATCAAGACCGATCCATTAGTCACCGAGGGTAAAGCTGAACTGGTCAAGGCCTTCCAGGATGCCACGGCGGCCGTCGATTCATCCGGCCTGTGTGTATTCACCACCTTTGCCTGGACACTGGAAGATATCGCACCACAAATTGATGCGGCTTGTGAAGGCAAGTGGACCCCGGAAAAACTGATAGAAGTCGGTGAACGCATCTGGAATATGGAACGGGATTTCAACATTGCCGCAGGAATTACCGGTAAGGATGATAATCTGCCCAAACGCCTGATCAAGGACGTCAAGGCCGCTACCGGGCCCGCAAAAGGCCGGGTGAATGATCTGGGTAAAATGTTACCGGAATACTACCAGATTCGTGGCTGGACCAAAGATGGAATACCCACAGCAGAAACCAGAAGCCGTTTGGGTCTGAAGCCCGAAGGACTTTCTGCCTGACTTTAATTAAACCTCCTCACCCTCCTTGCAGGGGGCAGGAGTAGATGCACAAATAATTTTCCTCCCTCTTGCAGGGGGACGACTGCATGGAAGCAGGAGGTAGAATGAAGCAGGATGCCAGAGTCGAGGATAGAGGTGGGGGTAGAAAGTTAAGTTTGCTTGGGTTTTCAACCCCCATCCCAACCTTCCCCCTGCCATGGGGAAGGAGATGAAAATAATTAATAGAGAGGTTAATCGAATGGAACATGTCATTATCGGCGCCGGGCCGGCTGGTGTAATTGCCGCTGAAACGCTCAGGAAGGTTGATCCTCATTCCAGGGTCACCTTGATTGGCGATGAACCGGAGCCACCCTACTCACGTATGGCATTGCCCTATTACCTGATCGAGAAAATCCAGGAGCAAGGCACTTACCTGCGCAAAAACAAAAATCACTATGAAGATAAAGGGATCAGGCTGGTGCATAATCGTGTTGCCCAGGTGGATTCCAGAAATAAAAAACTGAAACTCCAGAAGAACGGCACGATCAGTTTTGACAAGTTATTGATCGCCACCGGCGCACACCCGATACGCCCGCCCATACCGGGCATGGATCTGCCCGGTGTGCATTCCTGCTGGACCCTGGAGGATGGCAGGGCCATTGCCAAAAAGGCCAAACCCGGTGCCAGTGTGGTGTTGATGGGCGCAGGTTTTATTGGCTGCATTATTCTGGAAGCGCTGGCATCGCGCGGCGTCAAGCTCGCTGTCATAGAAATGGGAGACCGCATGGTGCCGCGCATGATGAACCAGACGGCAGGTAATCTCATCAAGCAGTGGTGTCAGGAAAAAGGCGTCGAGGTACATACATCAACCAGCGTCGAGGCCATTGAAAAAGGCGGGATGACAAGTCGTGGCAAACTTGATGTAAAACTGAGTAATGGCAATGCGATCAAGGCCGACCTGGTTATTTCCGCCACCGGCGTGAAATCAAATATCCAGTTCCTGGAAGATAGTGGCATTGGCATGGAGTTCGGTGTGCTGGTCAACGATCAATTGCAGAGTAACATTCCGGATATCTATGCCGCCGGCGACGTGTGTCAGGGCAAGGACTTTTCCACGGGTGAATACAGCGTTCAGGCCATACAGCCAACAGCAGCTGATCATGGCCGTATTGCGGCGATGAACATGGCAGGCCGGAAAACCATCCATCAGGGCAGTGTGAACATGAATGTGCTTGACACGATGGGCCTCATTTCCAGTTCCTATGGCCTGTGGATGGGTGTCGAGGGTGGTGATTCCGCCGAATTAAGCGATCCGGGCCGTTACCGTTATATCAGTCTGCAATTCCAGGAAGATGTGCTGATAGGCGCACAAGCATTGGGATTAACAGAGCATATCGGTGTGCTGCGTGGTTTGATCCAGACCAAACTGCCACTGGGTAAATGGAAACAGCACCTGATGAAAGACCCGACGCGTCTCATGGAGGCCTATCTGGGCACAACGCAATCGATTGGGCATAATGCGGGTATTATTTAACTAGATTTCTCGTTTCACTCAAAATGACAGGTTTTGTCATTTCGAACGCATGTGAGAAATCTCAAGATTTAATTCCCGGATTCATATGCAAATCACATTCAAACTCTACGCCACGCTGACTGACTATCTTCCCGCTGAAGCAGAAAAACATGCCATCAAGCTGGATGTCCCCGACACAGCAACAGCATATCAAATCATTGACCAATTCAAGGTGCCCAGAGAAATGACACATCTTGTTTTATTGAATGGCGTCTATTTACATCCTGAACAACGTAACTCCAATATTATTCGCGAAGGTGATACCCTTGCTGTCTGGCCCCCTGTGGCTGGAGGATGATCCCGGGAAGATAATGCCATAAAGCTATCAGGAAGCTATCTCAAACTTTATTTTTGTTTAAACTGACTGCTACTTGGTAAAATCCAATAGTGATATTTATATGAATGACTCGTACACAAAGGTAGGCAACCGCAAAGAAAAGGAAATATCCTTCTACGCCACGGCTGAAAACTTTCTGGAAGGCTGCCGTTTTAATGATTCGTTACACGCCTTTGCGGCCGGCAAACCCATACTTATTCCCATAGGTGTATATTTTTTTCGTACACACGCAGAGGCAGACCAGCAAAGAATGGACTATCTTGTCAGGGCCATTGCTGCGACGGAATCAAAAAACCAGGGTGAAACCTGAATATACCGTTTCTGAAATCATACAGCGTGAAATGACCATCACGCATGCCGGCTTTTATTAACCGCCGGAACATCATTGTACCGGCCGGTTTTAATATGTATAGTATAAATATACATTACAGGATTAAAGCACATGAAAGCTACTATTGTCGACTTGCGTTATAAAATGAATGACGTCCTGAAAGCGCTGGACAGAAAGGAAGAGGTGACCATTTTATATCGCGGCAAGGTAAAGGGCAGGCTGGTACCTGTATCCGGAAGAACCGGCGCCAGGGTAAAAGACCATCCCCTGTTTGGTATAAACAGGGACAGGAAAGGACCGGTGCTCGATGAAATGAACAGGATCAGGGAAGCAAGGGTGCATGATATTTGATACGGATATCCTGATATGGGTGCAGCGTGGAAACAGCAAGGCAGCCGGAAAAATAGAAAATGCCGGGGTGCGCTGTTTGTCAATCCAGTCATATATGGAGTTGTTACAGGGCGCAAACAATAAAAAGCAACAGCAATACATCAAGGATTTTCTGGCGGATTTTGATTTCAGGGTTTTACCGTTGACAGATAACATTGGTCATCGTGCTGCGGTATATGTTGAGGAATATTCCCTGTCCTCCGGATTAAGGGCGGGGGATGCGATCATTGCTGCAACGGCTGTAGAAAACAATATGCCAATGATGACCAGTAACATAAAGCACTTCCAGCCGGTTCGGGAACTGAAATTACGACGCTTCAAGCCTTGATGATGGCAATCCAGCGCCATTACCGAATCAAAAAACCAGGGTGAAACCTGAATATACCGTTTCTGAAATCATCCAGCGCGAAATGACCATCACGCATGCCGATTTTTTTCGTTTGTTACCAAAGGCACTTGCAGATTATCAGTGTAAAATATCTGACCATGCAATAGAGGTTAAATTGACTTCAGGACACATTAAAATCCGGCTTATGCCGGAAACAACAAGAAGAATTGGTGCACTGGAATTACCGGTTACGAACATGACCTTTCATTTCGAAAATACCGTACAGGATGAGATGCAGGATTTTTTTATCAAGTTCAACATGGCCTATCAAAAGGGCGGCGGTTGATTAACAAGTGATGAATAAATATACCTGTAATTTCCAGTCTCAACCACAACGTAACCAGGTAGAACAGTTAATTAATAACGCGATCAGATTTCACAAGCAAGTCAATCTCCCGCAGGCAGAACGGAACTACAAACAAGCCCTGCGGATGCAACCAAAAAATGCCTATGTGCTTAACCTGCCCGGTGTATTGCGCTCACAAAAAGGCGATCATAAGGAGGGGGAAAAACTGATAAAAAAAGCGATAAAAATAGATTCTAAAGTAGCGGATTATCACAGTAACCCCGGTCTCTGTCTTCTACAGGAAGGCAAACCGGAAGAGGCGGAAAAAGTATTTAAAAAAGCATTGCGGGTCGATCCAGAATTTGTACCGGCTTTATTTGGTCCTGGTAATGTCAGCCTGCGATTAAATAAACCCGGAGATGCAATAGATTATTTCAGAAAAGTGATCGATATTGACCCCCGCTATCTGCCTGCCTGTAACAACCTGGGTAATTTGTACCGTGAATTAAGACAATATGATGAGACCTTGAAAATATCTAATAAGGTTCTCGAACTTAAACCGGATTTTACCGAGGCATGATATAACCTGGGTATTCTGCATTTATCACGCGAAGATGGGCAACAAGCACAAGAGGCTTTTAATCAGGCAATTATTCTGAAACCGGATTATTACAGGGTGCATTTCAAGTCAGGAGATTGCTACGTTTTTTATTGAACGATCTTCCCTCAGCCATCCGGGAGTATGATCGGGCCATTACTATAAAACCTGATTTTATTACAGCATACCTGCACAAGGCCGGCACGTATAATTCCATGGGCAAATTTGATCTTGCGGAAAAGACATTACGCCGTCCTGCGGTTGATGGAATACTGGCAAAATGTGCTGGGTGACCGGATATTGCACATTCAGTATGAAGACCTGATCAATGACCAGGAAGGGGTGAGCAGGCAACTGGTTAAACATGCCGGGCTTGAGTGGGACGCAAAATGCCTGCAATTCTACGAGACCGGGGGTCAGTCAAGACCCTGAGCCAGTGGCAGGTCAGACAGCCAAATTTATACCGGCCCTGTTGATCGCTGGCGGCACTATAAACCCTGGCTTGGTCCCCTGATCGAAGCGCTGGGTGATTGTGTTCAAGATGCGGTTAATCCTGGTAAAAATTTTCAGAATTCAAACACATGAAGAAATTGTTGCAAAGATACAACAATTTCTTCATTTTTCACTGAATTTTTGTTGTTTTATTATAAAAAAAGGCTTGTATCGCCCCGCAAGTTGTTGTATTTTTCTCCCAGTCTTTAACAAAAGACGTTTAATCTCTACAAGGCTTGGCCAACTCACTGGATGTCAGGGGAGGAAACAGGCTGGGGAGATCGACTTTAAATTTCTAGAAATGTTAAGTCTTTTTATTTTGTTTTAGGAGGATATACAAGTGAACAAGTCTAAATTTCTGAAAAGGGCGTGCCTGGCTGCTGCAGTCAGCATGATCCCTGTTTCACAAGCAGCTCTGGCGGAGGCATCTATCTCCGGCTGGATAAACCAGGGCGTGACCTACGCCGATGATGGTGAAAACAATGATGTCGTATCCACCGCGGACAACGGTACCACGCTGGGTAGCCGTATTACCTTTGCGGGTTCGACTGAACTGCCGGCTGGTTTGAATGCCGGTTTTGAAGTCATCGTTGAACCGCGTACAGATTCAGATGGCGTTCTGGGCTTTGGTAGCACGGGTGCTACTGTTGGATCACCGGACAGTTTCTCAAATGCAACTGGGGATACGATCAATATCCTCGGTCACAGCCTGTTCTTTGCAGGTAACTGGGGGAAGGTCACCTTCGGTCTGCAAAGCATGCCGACGGACAACATCGCCGTGCTGGAAGACCCGTCCCTGACCCTGTGGGCCTCCATCTCACCGGTGTTCCGTGGGAACAATATAGGTCTGCAGAATGCTGGCGCCGTTGTTGCAGGTGGTTTAGCTCTTGCACCGGGTGATTTCTTACGATGCTTTACCGTTCCCGGTCTGAACATCGGTATCGACTGTAACGGTATCTACCGTCAGGGTGTGCGTTATGACCTGCCGACGTTTATTGAAAATCTCGGCATCGCTGTGGGCTGGGCCAACGATGATATCTTTGACGTGTCTGCCAAGTATAAAGGCCAGTTGGGCCGTCTGAACGGTCAGATTGCCCTGGGTTATGCAAATAACGCTGGTGCTAGACTTGTCGACGCTGGAGCCGGAACATTCGGATCCGGTGGATCATACAGTGATGCTGATAACTTCCAGGTCCAGGCGGGCCTGATGGATCCGGTGACCGGTCTGTTCGGTTCTATTGCCTATCAGAACGAAGGGGTTGATTTGAATGCAATCGCAGCCGCAAACGGTGAAACCGATGACAGCGATGCCTGGTGGTTGAAGGTCGGTATCAAGAAGGCCTTCAACAGCCTGGGTGATACCTCACTGGCCTTCCAGTATGGCAGCTATAATGACCAGTATTCGTTAGGTTTGGGTTCGTTTGGCGTTACCGGTTCCGAACTGGAGCGTATCGGGTTTGAGATGAACCAGTACTTCGGCAGCAGCCTGATCATCTACGGCGTCTGGGAGAACCTCAGCGCGGATGTTGATGGTACCGCTGCCTGCAACGTTGTTGGTGCAACTTGTAACCTCATCAACAATGCGGATGATGTTAATACCTTTACACTGGGTCTGACCTACTTCTTCTAATTATTGATTGTTAGTTAGAGAAGTTACTGGCAGTTTTCTGCCAACTAAAAGGCCTCCTCACTGGAGGCCTTTTTTTATTCCTGGCTAAATCAGTTGTATACTTTATATATAATTTCTTTATCCTGTGCATGTTTTTCCCAATCCGGTTTAATTACTGTAAACTTCCTGGTTGTCATTGTATCTAATGTGTAATTTGCACGAATAAATGAAATGAGAAAATATATTAAATATCAAATTGTTACGCTTTTAGCAGCATTTTATGTTATCTCCGGTCCCCCCCCACATGCCGCTGATGCTGATGTGGTATGGAAATCTGGCCTGAATCTTTATTTCAAACTTAGAGAACAGGATGACACACGGTATGGTAAAAACGATCATCCTGTTGATCTGGATTCAAATACCATCAGCACTGCGCTGGAATCGCTAGTTTATGTAGACGAAGCCCTTTTTACAGGAAATGAAGTTGTTAAACCCGTGTTTCCTTCGCAGCAAATAAAACTTTTGGGTACAAACCTTTCAAAAGGACTGAAACAGGCAAAACCGGATCAGGACATTATTTTTGTCATGGAAAAGAGTTATAAGAAACTTGCTATCCTGACAGAAAGGGCATTGGTGGCAGGCCGTGCATTTTATAAGGATGGCAAACTTAACCTCATAATTGGCGATTATAATCTGGCCAGGAATGAGGCATTTGAGGCCGTTTACGATCCCTCTGGAAAAGGTAATGTGCCTTATAATTTGAATCACGGTTATCGTTCAAAAAGCACCTCTGGTTTTAAGGAAAATACAATTAAAATAGCCGGCATTGAGAATAAAATTGCAGGTAAACAACGACGCCGGGACTGGTTCGTGATTGATGTTAAAGTGGCTGCTGAGGCAGTGATCGCAAACAGGAATAACAAGAATAAATCCAATGAAGCTGTGAATACAGAAGCTTTCCAGCAGGAAGCTGAGCGTCTCGCCAGGGAACGCCGTCAATTACGCCTGGAGATGGCCAAGATGCGTAAGGAAATGCAAGAGGGTGCGAACAACAAGGAACAGTTAACAATCGAAGAAAGGCTGGCTAATCTGGATGAATTGCGTGAAAAGGAACTTATAAACGAAAATGAATATGAACAAAAGCGGAAAGAAATTCTGGACGATATTTAATTTTGTTCAAGACCTGTTTTTAAAATCAACTGAATAAGTATAATCTCTGGCCAGATCAGTCAACCACGCCAGGTAGAGAAAATTAGGGATTAAAGCCAGGTAATAAATGGCTAACTTGAGATCATTATATCCGGAAATTGAATGTCTGAATCAATCTGAGCTGACGGTTGATAATCACAGGGTTTATTTCGAAGAATCGGGTAATTCAAAAGGTTTACCTGTCATATTCCTGCATGGGGGTCCGGGCTCGGGCAGCAACCCGGATCATCGACGCTATTTTGACCCCCAAAAATACCGAATTGTGAATTTTGACCAGCGTGGTTGTAACCGGTCAACCCCGCAGGGTTGTGTAGAAAATAACACGACCGGGGATTTATTGCATGACATTGAATCCATCCGCCAAAAACTTGAAATTGAACAATGGCTGGTCTTTGGCGGCTCCTGGGGCGCAACGCTGGGCCTGTTATATGCGGAAACCCACCCGGAACATGTGACCGGCATGATCTTGCGCGGAACGTTTCTGGCAAGGCGGGTGGATCTGGACTGGTTTACCAGAAACGGCGCAAACAGGATATTCCCCGATCAATGGGAACAATTTATTGACTATATCCCGCCGGAGGAACGGCAGGATCTGGTTGCGGCCTATCATAAACGCCTGACGGACAAGGATGAAGGTATAAGGCAGAAATTTGCACGGTCATGGTCGGAGTGGACGACAAGGGTGGTGACCTGGAACCTGACGGAACAGAAAAATGAAGCGGAAGATATCAGCACGCTGGTGAACCAGGTTTCCATCGAAACACATTATGCGTTTAACCGTTACTTCATTCAGGAAAACCAGATACTGGATAACATCTCACAAATACCGGATGTGCCCATTATCATTGTACACGGCAGAAAGGATTTGACCTGCATTCTGGAAGCATCATGGTCACTGCACAAGGCACTTCCGGCAGCAGAGCTGGTCATTGTCCCTCATGCCGGGCACCTGGCCGGCGAACCGGCAATGATTGATGCACTAATTACAGCAACCGGAAAAATGGCTGGTTTGCTTGGTGATTAACAGACTTGTAATATAAGTAGAACCTATCTCAAAATTAAATACCCTCCCTCTTGAGGGGGAGGGCAAGGGTGGGGGGGAAATCTCTGGAATGGCTGAAACTCAACCCCCATCCCAACCTTCCCCCTGCCAGGGGGAAGGCGTTATCGGCAATTGATTCTGTAGAACAAGCAGATATCGTGTATTGTTTGATGTTGATGAAATGATCAGAATCATATTGGTTGAAGATGTGAAGAAACGTAATGAGCGAACCTATTAATTATCAGATTATCAAGCAGGATGGTCACCCTGCATTTGCTGTCGTGCCATATAAGGAATTCATGGCCTTACTTAAAAAATCGGGGAAAGATATTTATTTCCCGGATGAAGTAGTGCGTTTGCATGTAATTGAAGGTATGTCACTGCTCCGGGCGTGGCGTAACTATAAGTGTTTAACACAGAAAGAAGTGGCCAAGAAAGCTGGTATTTCGCAACCGGCACTTGTCCAGATGGAACAACCTGATGCAAACATGCGAAAAGATACCTTGCTTAAGTTAGCCAGGGCCATGGAACTGGATCCGGAACAACTCACACCCTAACGAGTTTATTCTCCTCTGTTTTTATTTAACTTTTTTGTTCAATGAATAAATTTGGGAACCTTCCCATGATTATGGGAATTCTGAACGTAACACCGGACAGTTTTTCCGATGGCGGTCAATATCAAAATGCAGATACAGCAGTAAATCATGCATTACAAATGGTTGAAGAAGGTGCTGATATTATAGATGTAGGTGGAGAATCCACTCGGCCAGGGTCTGAGCATGTTAATGCCTCTGAACAAAAGAACCGTGTACTGCCTGTAATTCAGGCATTGAAAAAGAAAATACCAGAGAAAGTATTAATCAGTATAGACACAACCTTGGCAGATGTTGCCAGTGCAGCGCTGGATGCTGGTGCATCAATTATTAATGATGTATCAGCAGGCCGGGATGACCCCGGCATGTTCAAGCTGGCCGCTCAAAAACAATGCCCCTGTATCCTGATGCATATGCAGGGTACGCCTGAAACCATGCAGGTTAATCCTGTGTATGATGACGTGGTTGAAGAAATCAGGTCATTTTTGCTTGAGCGCTCAGAAATTGCGATCAATGCAGGCATAAAAAAGGAAAATATCATCCTTGACCCCGGTGTTGGTTTCGGCAAGACCACAGAACACAACCTTGAACTCATGGCCAACCTGCACCGGTTTGTAGACACCGGTTTTCCTGTTTTACTCGGCGCCAGCAGAAAACGCTTCATGGGTGCATTATGCGCAGGAACGGCGGCGGAACGGTTAATTGGCGCCACCTGCGCAACAACCACATTAGGTGTTGCGGCAGGCGTGAAACTGTTCAGGGTGCACGATGTCAGGGAAAACCGCCAGGCAGCGGATGTGGCCTGGACGATTTTGAATAGTACCAGCTAAAGTAATTACACTATACAGGTAAACATTCCACCCCCATCCCAACCTTCCCCCTTCCAGGGGGAAGGAGAATAATATTCCCTCTCCCCCTTGCAGGGAGATGGGGTAAAGGTGTCCTGCCAGGGGAATGAGAATTATATTCCCTCCCCCTTGCAGGGGGAGGTAAGGGTGGGGGTAGATCATCAAACGCAGGAAACATTCAGCCCCCATCCCAACCTTCCCCCTTCCAGGGGGAAGGAGAAAAATATTCTCTCCCCGTTGAGGGGAGAAGAAAAAAACAATTACTTTCCCCTGGCAGGGGGAAGAAAAAATAATTCCCTCCCCCTTGCAGGGGGAGGGCGAGGGTGGGGGTAGAATCTTTACCATGGTCAAATTAACCCGAATCAAGCCACAAGCTAAACACCGCTCGCGCAGGTTACGCCGTGATTTGACAACAGCAGAGCAAATACTTTGGAGAGCACTACGTCAACGGCAAATAGGAAATTACAAATTCCGCCGTCAATATCCGATTGGAAATTACGTGCTTGATTTTGTATGTCTTGAAGCTGGTCTGGTTATCGAGGTGGATGGAGGACAGCATCAAGAAAATACAGGATATGATCAGGATCGTACTTTATGGCTCGAACAACAGGGTTTTCGAATATTGAGATTCTGGAATAATGAAGTGATGAGCAACCTGGATGCGGTGCTGGATGTTATCTGGCGGGAACTGCACCCGGACATTCAACCCCCTCGATAACTGCTCCCGGCGTTATTCTAACTCCTGCATCCATGCAGTCGACCTTAATCCTCCCCCTGCCAAGGGGGGGGAAGGAAAAATGACTCCTTCCCCCTAAAAGGGGGAAGGTAGGGATGGGGGTAGAATATCAAATGCAGGAAACATTCAACCCCCATTTCTTCATCGCTTTAATCGTATTTACCTCAAACAAGTCAAAGTCTCTTTTTCTTTAATGAGTTTTCTGGAAGCTTTCATATTTCTGAATACTATCGGTTTGGCCTCAAATGCCGGTGTCCCGGCAAGCTCGCCGACGCGTTCAACGAGATCGACTATCTTGTTATGATGTGGTGATTTGCTGCACACCGGATCGGCGTTGCGTGCATCACCGGTGATCATATAGGCCTGACAGCGACAACCGCCCAGGTCTTTTTCTTTTTCCGGGCATGAACGGCAGGGCTCCTTCATCCAGTCGAGACCGCGGAATTTATTAAAATCAGGTGAATCATTCCAGATCCATTCCACACTTTTATCGCGGACATTGGGGAATTCAAGCCCGGGCAACTGCCGTGCAGCATGACATGGCAGGGCCGTGCCATCCGGAGTGATGGTCAGGAATACATGTCCCCAACCATCCATACAGCGTTTTGGACGATCTTCAAAATAATCCGGAATGATATAGAAGATACGCATTTTCCCTTTCATTTTTTCCTGGTATTCCTTGGCAACTTCTTCAGCGTGTTTGAGTTGTGCCCGGGTGGGTAGTAATTGTTCACGATTATGATAGGCCCAGCCATAATATTGCGTGGTGGCCAGTTCCACATAATCCGCTTCTAGTACAATAGAAAGCTCGAGAATGTCCCGGATTTGTTCTTCATTTCTACGATGCAGTACAAAGCACAATACCATGGGATAGCCGTATTTTTTTACCAACCGGGCCATTTCGAGTTTATGCTGGAAAGAATCCGTACCGGCAATAAAATTATTCAGTTCTTCGCTGCTGGCCTGGAAACTGACCTGGATATGATCCAGACCGGCCTCTTTAAAGGCCTTGATACGGTTTTCATCCATACCCACGCCGGAAGTAATCAGGTTGGTGTAGAAACCCAGTCGTCTGGCTTCAGCGATCAATAATTCCAGGTCCTTGCGGATCAGGGGTTCGCCGCCGGAAAATCCGAGTTGTGTTGCACCCATCTCACGTGCCTGTTGCATGACCCGGAACCAGTCATCGGTAGACAACTCTTTTTTTACATTGGCCATTTCCACAGGATTCGAGCAGTAGGGACACTGCAGCGGGCAGGCGTAAGTCAGTTCCGCCAGTAGCCAGAGTGGTTGCGGAAGTTTGTTACTTTTCTCTGATCCAACCGTTTTCATGGGCTTCCTCCAAAAATTTATAGACATCTTTTTCCAGATCATTACCTGGAAATTGCTTGTTTAAATCTTCAATAATGTTGTTGATGCTGCTTGCACCATCACAACGTTTCAATATTTCTCCCGCACTGGGACTCAATTTCACCATCCCTTCCGGGTAAAGAATGACATAACAATCCTGCGCTTTTTCCCACTGAAACCTGAAAGTAGGGGCTATTTCCGGGATGCTGCCGCTGTTCAATGCAGGTTTCATCTGTAAGATCAACAATTATGGTACGGCGGTTTCTTTTCGATATAGGCCATCCACATGCAATCCAGCATGGTCCAGAGCACATCGAGCTTGAATTGCAGTACCGTGAGGGCGTATTCCTGCTCTTCACGCGTCTTGTAATAATCCAGCGTGATTTCCAGTCCATGCTGCACATCACGTCTTGCTTCCTTGAGACGTTTGCGAAAATAGTTGTAACCTTTCTCATCTATCCATGGATAAAATTGTGGCCACTTGTCCAGCCTGCTTTGGTGGATCTTTGGTGCAAACAATTCAGTGAGTGATGAACTTGCTGCAACCTGCCACGGCGCACGACGGGCAAAATTCAGATAGGCATCAATGGCAAAGCGTACGCCCGGTAACACATGTTCATATGACAGGAGTTCCTTGCGTTTCAGGCCGACAGCATCTCCCAATTGTAACCAGGCCTCGATTCCGCCTTCATCGCCGGCAACACCATCATGATCGATGATGCGTTGTACCCACAGCCTGCGCGTATCACGATCCGGGCAGTTGGACATGATAGCTGCATCTTTGATGGGAATGGTTGTCTGGTAATAAAAACGATTAGCAACCCAGCCCTGGATAGCCGCTTTGTCCAGCTTGCCGGTGTTCATGAGCACATGAAACTCATGATTGATGTGGTAATACTTTTCCTTGGCACGCAGTTGCTGCTCAAACTCTTTGCGGGTCCAGGGTTTTTTAATTTTCTGCGTCATCAGTGAATTTCCGGATTAAAGTAGGATGTCCATCCCGTCGTATGAAACCTCGATTCCGGCCTTGTCAAGTATGACACGTTCCGGAGATTCTTCATCAAGGATGGGATTGGTGTTATTGATGTGGATTAAAATTTTTCTGGGTTTTTTCAGGGGCTTCAGCATATTCATAATGCCGTTTTCACTCGACTGGTCGAGATGGCCCATCTCGCTGGCCAGTTTGTCGCTGATCCCTTCATTGGACATTTCATTATTGGTCCAGACTGTCCCATCCACCAGTATGCAGTCCGCGTTTTCCATATAATTCACGACATGGTCTTCAATCATGCCCAGTCCCGGGGCATAAAACAGGTTTTTGCCGGTGTTCAGATCCTCTATACAGAACCCGACATTATCACCAGGAACGGTATTATGCCGGTGTGGTGAGAAGGGGGGTGCTTCGCTCTTTAATGGTACAGCGGTAAAACGCAATCCGGCAGCCTGGGGAATAGTAAACGTTGATTGGTCAGTTTTGATTTCATGCCAGTTCACGCCACGGAAATGGCTGAGCACGTTGAACAGGGGATAACCCGTGGTTAAATCTTCATGGACAGGGGCCGTGCAGTAAACATCCCAGGGTTTATTGTGTTCACGCAAGATGATCAGTCCGGTGGTATGATCAATCTGCGCATCGGCTAAAACAATCGCACAAATTCCGGTGTCCCTGACGGCGCGGGCCGGCTGCATCGGCGGAAAGGCCTCCAGTTGGGCACGTATGTCGGGTGAGGCATTGAATAATACCCAGTTGACACCATCGGCGCTGACCGTAATGGAAGACTGGGTGCGTGGTGAACTCTTGATTTCGCCACGGCGGAGGCGTTTACAGTTGTTGCAGTTGCAATTCCATTGCGGAAATCCGCCACCTGCACCGGTGCCGAGTAAATGTATATGCATATTAAATTTATGGTTGATTGGTAATATTCAAATAGATGTCTGCTAACTACAGAGCTAAATCCATGCCAGTCTGAAGAATAATTGTTAAAATCAGTTTACTAATAATAAATATATTATATATCAATCAGTTACATAAACAAGCCAGAATTGTTCGATGTTTTCACAGTACGGCTAATCGCCATCGTGCCCTGCCTGGAAACCATAAAGCTGGTCTAAATAAACCACATTTGACAAACTCTGAGCCGGTCCGAGTTTAACATTTATAATCTCTGTCACCCATGACTGATACTAAAAACGAACATTTATTGTTCCTGACCGGCAAACTGGCAGAGAACCGTCTGCGTAAAGTGCTGGAATCCATGCAACCGGTCGAATTCAGTTATGAGATCAGGAATATCGGGGTCAGTGTTGCGGCACTCATGACGGTACAGATGCTGATACGGCGTTTGAATAATCTCGAAGGGGTGGACAGGATGATCTTGCCGGGCCTGTGCCGGGGCGATCTGGAACAACTGGCTGCACATGCAGGTATCCCGGTGGTGCGCGGGCCGGATGATTTAAAGGATTTGCCCCAGTTTTTCGGCCGCAAGGGCAAGGCGCCCGATTTAAGCCGCCATGATGTCAGGCTATTCGCCGAGATCACCGAGGCCCCGATGATTACCATCCCGGAAATCCTCAAACGGGCTGCACGTTACAAGTCTGATGGCGCTGATGTGATCGATATCGGGTGCCTGCCGGATACACCCTTCCCGCATCTTGAGGAATCCATTTCTGCCTTGCATGAAGCCGGTTATCTGGTGAGTATCGATTCGCTTGAAGATGAAGATCTGCTGCGTGGTGGGCGTGCCGGTGCGGATTACCTGTTAAGCCTCAAGGACAGCAGCTCGTGGATCGCAGAAGAAGTGGACTCAATCCCTATCCTGATCCCGGAGCCACATACCGATATGCCGTCGCTCTATCGGGTCATTGAATATTTTGAAAAGAAGAGCAGAAAATATATCGCGGACAGTATTCTTGACCCGATACATTTCGGTTTTGCCAATTCCCTCGTGCGTTATCATGAGCTGCGCCGGGAATGTCCGGATACAGAGATTATGATGGGTATCGGCAACCTGACGGAACTGACCGAAGCGGATACCACCGGCATCAATGCGATACTGTTCGGTATCATTTCCGAACTGCACATTGGCAATGTGCTGACCACCGAAGTGAGCCCGCATGCACGCTCTGCCGTAAGAGAAGCAGACAGGGCACGCCGGCTGATGTATGCCGCCCGGGAAGAAGGCAGCCTGCCAAAAGATATCGATGGTTCATTGCTGACCACACATGCCAGAAAGCCGTTCCCCTACTCATTTGAAGAAATCAGGGAACTGGCACAGGAAATCCGTGACCCCAGTTACCGCATCATGGTGAGTGAAGAGGGGATTCATATCTATAATCGTGACGGCCTGGCAACAGGGCGCAATCCATTTGATCTGTTTCCCAAACTGGATTTGTTGCAGGATGATGCACCCCATGCCTTTTATATCGGGGTGGAACTGGCCAGGGCGCAGATTGCATTCCAGCTGGGCAAACGTTATAACCAGGATGTAGAACTGGACTGGGGCGCAGCAGTCCCGCCATCAAGCGAGGCCGAACAGGAAAAACCCACAAAAGCAGCGCATAATCTGAAGGACAGGAATGCAGAATATAATGAGGCCGGTTCGACATTACAGGCCAGCAAGCTGAACAAACGCAAAAAGAAAAAAGCATCATGATACGCGAAGCCATCCTCACCACCTTGAATGCCGATAATTCGGTGCACATTGCCCCGATGGGTGTGAGGGAAATTGACAATCAGATACTGATTGCACCATTCAAGCCTTCAACCACACTGGATAACATCAAGCGCAATGGGCAGGCCGTCGTCAACCTGACTGACGATGTGAGGATATTCGCGGGTTGTCTGACCGGGCATTATGACTGGCCTACCGTGCCGGCCTCCGTGATCACCGGACAACGCCTGGAAAATACACTCAGTCATCTGGAACTTGAGGTCAGAAAATTTGATGATGACAAGCATCGGCCAAAATTTTTCTGTGAAATCAGACACCAGAAAATACACCGGCCGTTCATGGGATTTAACCGCGCCCAGGCCGCCGTACTCGAGTTGGCAATTCTCGTCAGCCGTTTACCTATGTTGCCACAGGAAAAGATCGATACAGAGATCAAATATCTTGAAATTGCATTGGAGAAAACTGCGGGTAAAGATGAAATTGAGGCCTGGGGCTGGTTGATGGATCGTATCAGCGAATATCGCCTGCAACAGGCCGCAAGCGAGAACATGGTATGACAAAATTCCTCGCCAGTGTTTCCAATCCACTTGAAGCAGCCACTATTCTCGCCGCCGGCGCAGATATTATTGATATCAAGGATCCACTCAAGGGCGCTTTGGGTGCAGTTGTACCTGTTGTAGTAACAGATATAGTGAAGAGAGTCTCGGGGCGGGTGATGACCAGTGCTACTATTGGTGATCTGCCTATGAAAGCAGCCTGTATATCCGGCGCCGTAGAAAACATGCAGACGACCGGCGTGGATATTATCAAGGTGGGTGTATTTGCTGATTCTGTTCCTGCAGACATTCTGCAGTTAATCAAAAAATATACGGCCAGGGATTGCCGGATTGTCCTGGTCTTTTTCGCTGATTTAAAACCGCAACTGGAAGATTTTTCTGTACTGGCGGAAGCTGGCGTTTATGGGGTCATGCTGGATACGGCTGATAAAACAAAAGGCTCTCTGCGCGCTATAATTAACGACAATGTATTGAAATATTTTATAAGACAGGCCCGGGCTTGCGGCTTGTTGACTGGCCTGGCCGGTTCTCTGAAACTGGCAGATATCCAGCCATTATTAAAACTGGGACCGGATTACCTCGGATTTCGCAGCGCATTATGTGATAAACACCAGAGAAATAATACGATAGATATGCAGGCAGCCCATAATGTCAGGGCAATGATCCCGTTACATAATATTTCTGAATCAGAAAATCAGGGTTTATTGTTATCAGTGAATTAGAAAAATTTAAATCTTCTCCATGGGAGATGATTTAAAACAAATCCTCTCCCCCTTGATGGGGGAGGGTAGATAAATTTCCTCACCCTGGCAGGAGGTAGAATGAAGCAGGATGCCAGAGTCGAGGATAAAGGTGGGGGTTGAATGTTAAATGCTTTAGGGATTCTACCCCCATCCCAACCTTCCCCCTTCGAGGGGGAAGGAGAAAAAATGAATGGAGGAGAAAAAATGGCACAATGGCGCAAGAAAGAAAAAGACGCAACCTACACGGTCGAAGAGATCGAGGCACGCCTTAAAGACGAACTGCCGAAATGGTATTTCGAAGACGGCTGGATCAGACGTAAATACAAGACCAGCGGCTGGAAAGGGACCTTAATGGTGATCACCACAGTGGGCCACCTGGCCGAGGTCGCATTCCATCACCCGGACATCACTGCATCCTACGCTTTCGTGATTGTGAAACTCATGAATCATGCTGCCAAGGGGGTCACAAACAAGGATTTCGAACTGGCCAAAAAGATCGAAGAAGTCATCATGTGGCAACCGGGTGCGGAAGAGGGCAGTGCACTGGAAGGCACACCGGACGATCCGCGGTTCAAGTATATTAAATACGATTGAGTAACTGCTGGTTGAATAGCAAGAACCGGAGTGCCGATAATAACAGGCGGCGTTAAAGTAAAACCTGTTCCAGCGACATCAGGTGATTTGTTATGACTATCCAAACTTCTGCAGCAGCACAACACGCGCAAACAATTGCTGATATATGCAGGTTTATCGAAACTGCAGACACTCCACCAAATCTTGATGAACTCGCAGCCCGTGCCGGCCTGAGTCCCTGGTATTTTCATCGCGTGTTCAAGGCCCAGACCGGACTCACACCTAAAGCGTACGCTGCAGCACATCGTGCCAGACGGATCAGAAGTGAACTCAAACGGAGTAATACAGTAACCGATGCCATCCTCAATGCCGGTTACAATTCAAACAGCCGGTTTTATGAAAAATCCAACAAAATATTGGGAATGACACCGTCAGATTACCGTGCGGGCGGCGCCAATACCGAAATACGTTTTGCAATCGGTGAGTGCTCTTTAGGTTCGATTCTTGTTGCCAGCAGTGATCGGGGTGTTTGCGCTATTTTTTTGGGGGATGATCCTGATGTTCTGGTGCATGATTTACAGGATCGTTTCCCGCACGCCAATCTGATTGGCGGTGAAAGTCTATTTGAGCAACTGGTAGCGAAAGTGGTAGGTTTTATTGAAGCGCCGGCAATCGGGCTGGATCTGCCGCTGGATATACGCGGAACAGCATTTCAGCAACGTGTATGGAATGCGCTGATGAAAATCCCTGCGGGTACAACGGTCAGTTATACCGATATTGCCAACCGTATTGGTGCGCCGAAATCAGTCCGGGCTGTGGCCCAGGCCTGTGCTGCGAATTCTCTGGCAGTTGCAATACCTTGCCACCGTGTTGTCAGAAATGACGGCGGACTTTCAGGATATCGCTGGGGGGTGGAACGCAAA
>Ga0209431_10000664_pt1 | contig 28861 bp, 25 predicted proteins | sample RifCSP13_3_FD_184021 | JGI IMG/M metagenome (GOLD analysis project Ga0209431, IMG submission 184021) | Soil microbial communities from Rifle, Colorado - Rifle CSP2_sed 13_3 (SPAdes) (version 2) | ecosystem: Environmental > Terrestrial > Deep subsurface > Rock core/Sediment | place: Rifle...
TCTCCTCCCAGCCGCAACATTTCATCAGCCAACACGCCCATAAGCCCTACGTTGCCTCCTCCATAAACCAATCCTATGTCGCGGTCATACAATATCTTTGTGAAGGCAATGCATGATTGTGTATACAATGGATCAAGCCCAACGCTCGATCCGCAAAATACGGCAATTCTTTTCTTTTCAGGTTTTTTCATTCAGCAATAATAAACTCAGCTACATACTTGTAAACTGGGAAATGAATCTTCGGGTACATGAAAAAAAACCTAACAGGTTAGCCTGTTAGGTCTGACAGTGTAAATTCAGAGAAAGAAAAACTATTTTTTGGCGATCACTTCGCCCTTTATGATAAGTGAAACATTGCCTTCGGTGGCATTTGTGGTCACAACAATTGATTTCTGAAAGAAACCGCTTGAAGCCGCATTGAATGTAACGCTGATCTTACCCGATTTCCCCGGTTGAACCGGTTCCTTGGGATAATCAGCAATGGTGCATCCGCAGGTGGGTCTTACCGAGCTTATGATCAGGGGAACCATTGACGGGTTCTTAAACTCAAATTCAGCATTTACCGGCTTACCCTGTTCGATTTTTCCAAAATCAAGTGTGGTTTCCGTCCACGAAATTCCTGAAGATGGCTTTGCAGCATCTTGTCCATTTACCGCTAAAACAGGACAAAACATTAAGATTATCAATAAGGCAGCTGGGAAAATACGATATATTTTCATGATATATAAAATTAGTAATGAATTTTGATTGTATAAAAGTACGTTTAATTCATAAAAAATGTTTTAAAATAAAGTTAAAATTTATCAAATGCATATACAAGCAATGAAATATTGCAGTATATTTGACCAATTAGTTAAACCAAAGAGTTAAATTAAATGGTAAATACACCCGAAATGCATGCTTCACCTAGTGAAACGAGGATCCTGGAAGCAGCTAAGACCGTATTTATAGCGAAGGGACTCGATGGAACCAGCATGCAGCAAATCGCCGATGAAGCAAAAATCAACAAATCCTTGCTTCACTACTATTTCAGGACCAAAGAGAAACTGTTCAAGGCTGTATTTAGTTATGCCTTTCAGCAATTTGTTCCCCAGATCCAGGAAATACTGACCTCTGATACTACCATTTATATTAAAATTGAAAGGATTGTTGAGGAATACACAAATATGCTGATGAAAAACAAATTCATCCCGGCATTTGTGCTGCATGAAATCAACAGGAATCCGGACAGGTTATTTGATATTATGCAAAGCTCCGGAATAAATCCTAAAATCTTTGTTGACCAGTTTGTTGCAGAAATATCAAAAGGCAATATCCGGCCGATAGATCCCAAACACCTGATTGTGAATATACTTTCCCTTTGTATTTTCCCCATTGCCGCACGTCCCTTAATTCAACGGATTTTTTATAACAATGAACCGGTTGCCTATGAGCAATTTCTTATGGAAAGAAAGAAAATGGTTACTGATTTTATTATACATTCAATACGGGTTTAACATGAACAAAATATTTTTGATACTGTCGGTATTTGTGATGCATCCGGCAGTACATGCACAGCAAAATAACCCCCTTAGTCTGGAGGAATGTATCCGGAAAACCGGAAACAGAAGTCCGCTGAACAGGCAAAAGGAGATTTCAAGGGAATCTCATGAACTACGGCTCAGAAATCTTACTACCGGTTGGTATCCTGCTGTGGGATTAAACGCCCAGGCCAGTTATAACTCCGAAACAATTGATCTTTCAGGTCTGATGGAAAACCCGCCGGTTTCAATACCATCGCTCCCGCTTGATCAGTACAAGCTATGGGCCGATGTCAACCAGCAGCTTTACGATGGTGGATTAACCCGTGCACAGAAAACAATAGAAAAAATATCCCATGAATCCGAATTGCAACTGGTTGAGACCGATTTACTGGCCATAAAGCAACAAACCAATCAGGTATATTTTTCACTGCTCTTAACGCTGAAGAACAGGGATATTTTGCAGGTTTCCCTGGAAGAACTGCGGGAAAGAAAAAATATCATCCGGTCAGGTGTGGATAATGGGGTGTTATTGCAGGAGAATTTGTTATCCATGGATGCCGAGGAACTGAAGCTCGAACAAAGACTGCTGGGACTTGACCTTTCGCGGCAGCAACTGCTGAATACTCTTTCCGTTTTAATGGATACCTCCCTGTCTGAAAATACCGTGCTTGCCATTCCGGATGAACCTGCCCGGGATGACGGGCCCAGCAGGAGACCGGAGTATTCCCTGTTCGAAATGCAGAAATTAAAATTCGATGCCAGCCGGAAACTGGTATCTGCAGCCGAATTACCCAGGTTCTTTGCTTTTTCGCAATTGGCATACGGACGACCGGGTTACAATATGATAAGTACTGATTTTCATACTTTTTATACAATTGGTGTGGGAATGAAATGGAATTTCCTGAACTATGGCAACCATCTCCGGCAGAAAAAGATTTTGGATTTGCAGAAAAGCACTGTAGATATAAGGCGCGAAAATTTTGATGACCAGGTGCGGCTACAATTGGATGCAGAGATGGCCAGTATGATAAAATATGCTGAAATGCTGAAAAAGGACAGTCAAATTGTTGCTTTAAGGAAGAATATCTCTGCTTCAAGCTTTGCAAAGCTGACAAACGGAGTGATCACGGCAACCGATTACCTTTCGGACCTGAATGCAGAACTGCTCGCACAGCTTATGTATGAAAACCACGGTATTCTGAGGCTTCAATCAGCTTACAACTACCTGCTCCTGCAGGGTAAAATATAATGCTTCGATTAATTCATTTTTCATAACCCGGTAAACATGAAAAAACAAGTGAATAACAGGATTTTGTATATAGGAATTGCTGTTTTTACGGCAATGCTGGCCTTTTCCTGCGGTAATTCCAACCGACAGTCAGATGCATTTGGCAATTTTGAGTCGGATGAAATCATCGTATCTGCCCAATCACAGGGTATTCTCATCCATTTGAACCTGAATGAAGGGGACATGTTAAGAAAAGATCAGCTTGCTGGTACAATTGATACCAGCTCTGTTATCCTGAAAAAAAATCAACTGGCTGCTCAACAGCGTGTTATACAGGCAAGGTTGAAAAATCTTGACGCACAGCTTGCCGTACAGGATGAGCAACGGAACAACCTGGTGCGTGAAGTGGCGCGAATTGAAAAATTACTCAGCGATAAAGCAGCTACACAGCAACAATACGATGATATACAAGGTAAGCTCAATGTTCTTGATTCCCAGACTGAGGCCATACGGAGTCAGAAAAGCATAATACTGGGAGAGCATTCGGTGCTCATTGCACAACAGGCTGAAGTGGACAATATGCTTGAAAAATGCAAAATCATTAATCCTGTTAATGGCACTGTGCTTGAAAAATATGTCGATGCAGGTGAACTGGTTATTCCCGGAAAGGCCATTTACAAGATTGCAGATATTTCCGAAATGGAATTAAAAGTGTATGTAAGCGGTTCGCAATTACCTGCAATTGCCATCGGGGATACTGCAACAGTATTAATCGACAGCATAACCGGTAGCATGCAAAGGCTCACCGGTACGGTAACCTGGATTTCATCCGAGGTGGAATTTACGCCAAAGATCATACAAACCCGGGAAGAAAGAGTGAATATGGTTTATGCCGTAAAGTTACGGGTCAGGAACGACGGGAGGCTGAAAATTGGAATGCCGGGGGAGGTGGTTTTCGGTAAAAGGTAAAAGGTAAACAGTGAAAAGTGAACAGTAAACTATCTACTTTTAAATGGTATCAATCGATTTACAGGGTGTAAGTAAATATTACGGGGAGGTCACCGCAGTCCGGGATGCTTCACTCATCATACCCGGGGAATGTCTTTTTGGGCTGATCGGACCCGACGGTGCCGGTAAAACCACCCTGTTTCGAATGATCACAACCCTGCTGATACCGGATAAGGGTGATATTTCCGTTAATGGATACGATACGGTAAAAGATTTTAAAAAGATCCGTTTGTTCACAGGGTATATGCCCGGACGGTTTTCGCTGTATCACGATCTCACCGTTGAAGAAAACCTCGAATTTTATGCCACCATTTTTGGGACTACCATTAAGGAACATTACCGGTTGATCGAACCGGTATATGCACTTCTTGAGCCCTTCAAAAAACGTCTTGCAGGAAATTTATCCGGCGGCATGAAGCAGAAACTTGCATTATCCTGTGCGCTGATCCACAATCCCAAATTGCTGGTGCTGGATGAACCAACCACGGGTGTCGATGCCGTTTCCCGGACAGAATTCTGGGATACCCTGAAACTTCTGAAAGAAAACGGCATGAGTATTCTGGTATCAACTCCCTACATGGATGAAGCTGCCCGGTGCGACAGGATTGCGATGATGCAGGAAGGCGTCATCATGGCTGAAAATGAACCGCGCAATATCCTGGAAAGCTTTAACCGGCCTTTGTTTGAGATCAGGTCAGCCGACCGTTTCAGGTTGCTGCAGGCGCTGAGGCTGATGCCTCAGGTAAAAAACGCGTATTTGTTCGGACAGTCGGTGCATATCACGGCACATTCGGCTGAAAACGATACGGAATGGTTTGCCAGGTCGCTCAATGACCAAGGTGTGACAGATGCAATGATTAAACCTGTGACTGCGGATTTTGAGGATTGTTTTATTGAAGCCGTTGAAAATTATCAAATGAACAGGAGCCGGACATGAACAGCAGACTGCCAATAATTAAGGTTTCCAACCTGGTTAAGAAGTTTGGCAATTTTGTTGCCAATGACAACCTGAACTTTGAGGTTTACGAGGGAGAAATTTTTGGCTTCCTGGGAGCAAATGGTGCCGGTAAGACCACCGCAATTAGAATTTTGTGCGGATTGTCGTTCCCCACTTCCGGTCAGATCGAAATAGCCGGGTACAATGTATATACACAGCGCGAACTGATCAAAAAGAATATCGGGTACATGAGCCAGAAATTTTCGCTGTATGAAGACCTGAATATCCGCGAGAACATACGTTTTTATGCCGGGATCTATGGTTTGCCCATGCCGGTTATTAAAAGAAAAACCGAGGAGCTGATCGATGAACTTGGTCTTACTTCTATTGCAAATTCACTGGTCAGGGATATTCCACTGGGATGGCGCCAAAAGGTTGCCTTTTCCGTAGCTATCTTCCATGATCCCAAAATTGTTTTCCTCGATGAACCGACGGGAGGAGTAGATCCTATTGCGCGACGCCAGTTCTGGGAGTATATATACCGGGCATCGGCCAGGGGAATAACTGTTTTTGTCACCACCCACTATATGGATGAAGCCGAGTATTGTGAAAGGGTTTCCATTATGGCCGACGGACGGATTGAATCGCTGGACACGCCGGAAAACCTTAAGAATAATTACAAGGCTCAATCAATGGAGGAAGTATTTTTAAAAATTGCAAGGAAGTGAAGAAAGGGACGAGGGACGAGGGACGAGGGACAAGGGACGAGGGACAAGGGACAGGTTATAAATAAATGCTGATATGAAAGAATTTTTAGGTTTTGTCAAAAAGGAGTTTTACCATATTTTCAGGGATCCCCGTACACTGGTTGTTCTTTTTGGATTGCCCGTTGCCCAGATACTGATATTCGGATTCGTGATCAGGAATGAAATGGAAGATGTAAGAATTGCCATCCTGGATAAATCCAAAGACGCAGTTACACTTGAGATTACCGATAAATTACTGGCTTCGGGGTTTTTCAGTCTCGACCATTACCTGAATTCACAATACGAAGTGGAAAAATATTTCAGGGCCGGCAAGATCCGGGAGGTGATTATTTTCGAGGAGAATTTTTCAGAGAAGCTTGAAAAGGAGGGTAAGGCAGATATGCAATTGCTGGCTGATGCTTCTGATCCGAATTCTGCAAAAATGATTGTTAATTACACCCGGGGAATTGTGGCCAATTACCTGAATGACCTGAACCGTGAACTAAAAATGCCCATTGTCATTGAATCAAGGGTGCGGATGATGTACAATGCCGACCTTAAAAGTGCGTTCATGTTTGTTCCCGGAACCATGGCACTGATACTGACACTGGTTTCAGCCATTATGACCTCAATTACGATTACACGTGAAAAAGAAATGGGAACCATGGAAGCCTTGCTGGTTTCACCACTCCGGCCGTTTCAGATCATTGCCGGCAAGGTCACCCCGTATATTCTTCTTTCCTGCATCAACGCGGGTATTATTATTCTGCTCGGATACTTTGTTTTCGGCCTGCCGATTCGTGGAAGTATGATCCTGTTATTTGCCGAGACCATATTGTTTATCACCCTGGCACTTTCACTTGGGATTATGATCTCCACCGTTAGCAACAGTCAGCTTGTGGCCATGTTTATTTCCGCCTTTGCGCTCCTCCTGCCTGCTTTATTATTATCAGGCTTTATATTCCCGGTCGAAAACATGCCAAAAGTATTGCAGTGGCTCTGTCATATTATGCCGCCGAAATATTTTATCACCATAATACGCAGTGTGATGCTCAAGGGTACGGGCATCCTGGAGGTATGGAAAGAAACAGCCGTACTTGCCGGCATGCTTGTATTTTTTCTGGGCATCAGTGCTGCACGGTTTAAAGTTCGCTTACAGTGAAAGAAGACAAATAATGAGAAACATAAGGTTCATAATTCAGAAGGAATTCAGGCAGATATTCAGGAACAGGACCATGTTGCCTATGATTTTTGTTTTGCCGTTTGTGCAATTGCTTATTCTGGTGAATGCCGCCACAATGGACATGAGAAACATTAAAATGATCATTGTGGATAAGGATCTCTCGTCTTTATCACGCAGGTTATCCGATAAATTCCTGCAATCTCCTTTCTTTTCGCTTGAAAAAACCGGAATCAGCACTGACGAGGCAGAAAAGGAAATGCTTGTCAATGCTACGGATATGATCCTGGTCATACCGGGAGGCTTTGAAGAACAAATTTACGGTGAGGGCAGGGCAGTGCTTCAGGTTCAGGTTGATGCGATAAACGGGATGACAGCCGGACTGATCAATGCCTATTCATCCCAGATAATCAGCAGTTTTAACCGTGAATTGATTTCAGGAGACGGTGGGAATGCCTATATGACGGGTGACTCTCAAACGATTAACATAGGTTACAGCTTCTGGTATAACAGTGAACTTAAGTTCAAGTATTATATGGTACCCGGCATACTGGTCATTCTGGTCACCGTAATCAGCATGTTCCTGTCATCGCTCAACCTGGTACGTGAAAAGGAAATGGGTACCATCGAACAGATCAATGTTACACCCATAAGGAAATACCAGTTCATTATCGGAAAGCTCGTACCATTCTGGATCATTGCTCTGTTTGAACTTGCCTTCGGGCTCCTGATCGGAAAGATCCTTTTCAATATACCCGTCGAGGGAAGCTTATTGCTGTTATTCGCTTTTGCGTCTGTCTTTCTGGTAGCCGTCCTTGGTGTGGGCATGCTCATTTCAACCTTGTCCCATACCCAGCAACAGGCACAATTCCTGAATTTCTTTGTGCTGATCACTTTTGTTATGATGAGTGGGATCTTTACTCCTGCGGAAAGCATGCCCCATTGGGCGCAACAGGTTAACTATGTCAATCCCCTGGCATATTTTATGCGTGTGATCCGCATGATCCTTTTAAAAGGATCGGCATTCAGCGATATTTCAGGTGATTTCATCGCCATTTCCACGATGGCGGTTGTTTTGATCTCTCTGGCGACCTGGAGGTACAGGAAGATTGCTTGAAGCCTTGTAGTTTTGAATAAACCTCAAACCTCAAACCTCAAACCATATAGGTATTCGGAAAAAAACATTTAAAATTTTGTGGAATTTGCGGAACAGGATCATCCTATTATTAAACAAGCAAAATATGACATCCGTAAATTGCAACATTCGTCCTTTATGCCTGTTAATTCATCATAATAAATTCGGGTAATTTGGCACATTGGCATTTTTTTTGTAACTTTTTTATATATTTACGGCTTTCATGGAAGCTTTGATAAGTGGATTTACATTCTGTACGAATTATTTCTTTACATGATGACAATAAAAGATCTGCCCGGGCTTATGACAATTGTGGGCTATTCTGTTGCCGTTCTTTTTCTGGTATTCGGATTTTACATCATCTTTTCGCATCAGATGGATTCGGTGCCAAAAGAATTCCGGATGATTTTCGGAGTAGTGGTCATAGCCTATGGTATTATGAGGTCGGTTATCATTTATCAAAAAAGCAAGCAAAGGAGAGATCAAAATGAAGAATCTGAATATTAAAAATATAGTTTGGTTTACCATTATTGTAATAGCATTTTTTTCCTGTACATCACGTCCGGCAGGACAATCTTACAAGGAAACCGCAACCCGGGGTGATATTAAAATCGCGGTTGATGAAGCCTACCAGTTACTGGCCGATTCACAGATCACTACGTTTGAGGCATTATATAAATATGCCAACATTGCCCCTATTTATGCTTCGGAGGACAGCATATTAAAGCTTTTTCTCGAGGATTCGGTGAGGTTAATGATTACGAACCGCGAACTTACGGCGAATGAACTGGCATACCTGAAAGAGAAGCTCATCATTCCCCGTACCACTAAGATTGCATACGATGCAATTGCTTTCATTCTCAATAAATCAAATTCCGATACACTCATCAGGTACAATACCCTCAGGGACATTTTCAAAGGTGATGTTACCTCGTGGAAAATGATAAACTCCGCGTCAAAACTCGGTGATGTAAGTGTTGTCTTTGATAATCAGGGATCCGGAAATCTGCGTGCTATCATGAAAAAATTCCAGCTGGAAGGGTCACTTCCGGAATACTGTTATTCGGCAAAATCAAATCCGGATGTTATCAGTTATGTTGAAAATCACCCGGAAGCAATTGGACTGATCAGTGTTAACTGGATAAGTGATCGCGACGATTCTGTCACCCATAATTTTTTAAATCGTGTTAAGGTAGCTGCCATCTCCTCAGAATTGTTCTCCGAGGGGGATGAGTTTTTCAGGCCTCATCCGGCCTATATTGCTGATAAATCATATCCTTTTATCAGGGATGTTTATGCGATCAGCAGGGAAACATTTACCGGACTTGGCAGAGGCTTTATCCAGTTTGTTGCCGGGGATCAGGGACAGCGGATCGTTTTAAAGATGGGAATGCTGCCCGCAACCATGCCGATCAGGCTTGTCCAGATAGAAAAAGAATAGGTTTTAATTAATATGTACTAAAAATGAAATCGATAACTATTTTACTTTGTGGCCTTATATCATTGAATGTTTTTGGCCAGGACCTGAATTCAGCCTTAAAGCTGGCAAACAGCGAGCAGTATGAGGAGGCTGAAAAGGTTTTTGAAGAATTGATCGGAAAGGAACCCGCCAATGGTGATGTTTATTATTATTACGGGGAGACCTACCTGAAGGATTACCTGTCAGACACATTTTCAAATTCGCTCGATGAGTATGCCACCAACGCTGAACAATTGTTCCAGAAAGGAATTCAGCAGGCACCGGGCAATATGCTTAATTTAGTGGGAATGGGCGCTGTTACGTTGCTCAGGACCAGTGACACAACCAAGGCAAATAGTTATTTTGTACAGGCCGAAGCAGCCGTACCGTTAAAGTTAAAGAAAAAGGAGTATACTCCCCAGCTTGCCGTTATTCTTACCAAGCTGGCTGCAGCGCAACTTTACGGCAAGGTCAACCGCTTCAAAAAGGCCGTTGATTACCTCGAAAGGGCTAAGATCATTAATCCTGCCGATCCGAATGTTTACCTTACCCTGGGAGATGTTTATATCAGGCAGAATGATGCTTCCAATGCACTTTTCAATTACAACCAGGCGCTGAATAAAGATCCCAAATCACCGCTTCCCAAGATCAAGATCGGTAACATTTATATGCGTGTACCCAACCTGCAGGCTGCAAGTCCATATTTCGAAGAAGCACGGCAGATTGATTCCACGTTTGCACCGGTCTACCGCAGTTTGGGTGAATTGTGGACCCTTGCCGGCAGGCACGACCAGGCAAAACTGAATTACTACAAATTCCTTCAGCTTTCGGGCAACAACACCCCGGCCAAGATTAGGTACGGCAATTCGTTGTTCCGTTCAAAAGATTACGAAGGTGCCCTGGAAGTAATACAGGAAGTATTGGAGGTTGATAAATCGCGTAACTACCTGAACAGGCTGGCTGCTTACAGCTGCTATGATAAAAAGCCCCAGGATCTGGAAAGGGGACTGGTTTACATAGAGGAATTCCTTAATAATGCAAAACCTGAAAATATGATTCCCAGGGACTATGCCTACTATGGCCGTATTTTGTACAAACTGGCTAAAAGTGATTCCGTGATGCTGGATAAAGCATTTGAGCAATTGCATAAAGCATATGAACTGGATCCCTCAGATAACACGCTCCTATCTGAAATGGCGCTGAATTACTATTATTCACGTCGTTATACCCAGGCTATTGAAATGTTTAACATAAAAACCGACAAGGGAGTACAGGATAAAGGTGATGCCTTGCTTATCGCCAAATCATACTATCAGATGAAGGATAATACCAAAGCTGATGAGGTTTTCAGTAAAATAATCAGTGAACAGCCCGAAAATATGGAGGCACGGGCATACCTCGCGAGGACATACTCTCAGATGGACCCGACAAGTGAACAGGGACTTGCTGCCCCTAAATTTGAAGAGCTCATCCAGGCCATAGGAGACGACACGGTTAAGTTTAAGCCTTATTTATACGAAGCGTTGAGATACCTGGGATATTATCATTACCTGGTTAAGGAACATGATGTTGCCAAGGCCTATTATAATCGTCTGTACAATCTCGATCCCAGTAATAAGGACTGGCAGATGGGAGCGCTATCTGCGTTATCGATGATCAGTTACCGCGAAAAGAATTACAATGAGTCGCTGGAACTTTATCAACGCATGCTGGTATTTGATCCGAATAATGCAGCGATAAAACAGAATATTTCGGATTTAAAGAAAGTGATTGCAGCCCAAAAAAACCAATAGGGTATTCTAAAGATAAACCGGTCTAAAGAAATAAATAGGAAGGTTTTTTTTTCAAACCATTATTTGTTTTTAAAAAAATGCTTTCTTTGTACGCAATAAATTATAAACCATTATTAACACACTTTAAATAACAATTGAACATGAAAGGACAAACTTTAGCTGAAGCATTTAAATCGGTATTCGTATTACTGGTTATTGTGCTGTGTTTCGTTGCCGGCTGGATGATTTTTAAGCAAATCATGGGTAACCCGATTAACTTTGAAGGTGGAAACAACGAAGGACACCCGCTACCGGGCAACTATCTTGGTATAGTTTACAAAGGTGGATTTATTGTTCCTATCCTTATCGCCATCAACCTCATACTGCTTACTTTTGCAGTAGAACGTTACATCATGTTGTGGAGAGCAAAGGGTCGTGGAAATCTGAACGCTTTCGTCCGCAAAGTACGTGATCTTCTGAATGATGACAAAATTGAAGAGGCATCAAAAATGTGTGACAAACAGAAGGGTTCACTCGCCAATGTTATGAAATCAGGTTTGCACAGATACAGGGACCTGCAGAATGACAAGACCCTGATGAATGACCAGAAGGTACTTGCCTTGCAGAAGGACCTGGAAGAGGCCACTGCTCTTGAATTACCCGTGCTTTCGCAAAATCTCGTTATTTTGTCGACCATTGCTTCGGTCTCCGTGCTTGTCGGTCTGATCGGTACTGTACTTGGTATGATCCGTGCATTCGGCGCCCTCGCAACTGCAGGTGCTCCTGACGCACTGGCACTTGCTACCGGTATTTCAGAAGCTCTTGTTAATACTGCTTTTGGTATCACCGGTTCCACACTGGCACTTATCTTCTACAATTATTATCAGACACGTGTTGACAGCATGACATTCAAAATGGACGAAGCCAGCTTCAGTCTTGCCCAGACATTTGCAGCTTCTTTAAAGAAGTAAGTATTGGTAGTATATTGTGAAGACGAAAAGGATTTTAGACTAAATAAAATTGAGAAATGGGAAAAATTAAAATACATGCCAATCCACCAAAAATCGATATGACGCCTATGGTTGACTTGTTTTTCCTGCTGCTCGTCTTTTTTATTCTTACCGCTACATTCCGTCCGCAGGAAGCTGTTATGGTGGATACGCCGAGTTCAGTCTCGAATACGACCACTCCGGAAAAGCATATCATTACACTTACAATTTCACGTGATAACATGGTCTTTTTTAACGTAGATAACGGTGTCGATACCTCGGAACATCTTCGGGGAAAGATACTCCAGGCTATGGGAAAACAATTCTCAGTGAGGTTCACCCCCGAAGAAATCAAAAGATTCGAGGGAATGAACTCCTTTGCATTGCCCATGGATAGATTAAAGGCCTGGATCAACGAAAAAGATTCGGAAGTTCGTGATGGTATGCACTTGGGAATGCCCATGGATTCTACGGATAATCAGCTCCAGTATTGGATTAGAATGTCGCGTATTTATTATCCCGAATTTGATGTTGCCATTAAGGGTGACGCAGCCGCGGATTATAAACAGGTAAAAAAGGTGATAGATATTTTACAGGACAACAATGTCAACAAATTCAATCTCACCACAAATCTTGAAAGTGTTGAGATTTCGATGGAAAACCTTTAAAGACATTAGAAATGGCTGAAATAATTCAAAACGAAGGCGGAAAGCAAAAAGGTAAAAAGCGGTCCAAACGGCACAGTACGCACATCGACATGACGCCGATGGTGGATCTTGCCTGTCTGCTGCTTACGTTTTTTATGCTTACCACCGCATTTAGCAAAGCTAAGGTGATGGAGATCGTTTTGCCTGAAAAGGTGAAAGATCCTAAAACTGCTAAAGCACCTGAAGTTGATGACAAGCGGGCTTTGAACATTATACTTGTTGAGGGCGATAAAGTTCTCTGGTATAACGGACTTGCAAATCCCGCCAAACCACCTCTTCCTACATTGAACGTTACTGATTTCAGTGATGAAGGTATACGGAGAGTTCTGCTGCAGCGTAACAAGGATTTGTTTATCCAGATTGAAGAAATGAACATAGCGGTTACCGCAGGAACGCTTAAACTTTCCAATGACACCATCACGGCAAGAAGGAAAAAGATGATGACAAAGGATGTCATTGGACCCGTGGTTCTGATCAAAGCTGCTGATAACGTGAAATACAGGAATATAGTCGATATCATCGATGAGATGGCTATAACCAATATCGCACGCTACGCATTGATTGACATCAACGATGTGGAAAAAAAGATGGTTGCCGATTATCTGGCTGCCACAGGATCGAATGCCGCCTCTAATAAATAATTTAAACTATCTGAACTATGGTAAAAAATGCAGATAAAAATATGGCGGTTACGCTCGAGGATATAGTTTTTGAAAACAGGAACAGGGAATATGGTTCGTACTGGTTACGCAAGAAACATGTGAAGTACCTGTTGATTGGATTCCTGATCTCCTTGTTTGGCATTGGTTCCGGTATTGCAGTGCCTTTTATCAAGGCATATATGAATAAGGACAATACTGTGGTGCTGGTGAAAGAAACCGTTGCGGAATTACAGAGCGTAAAGCAGGAGGATGACATTCCTCCTCCTCCGCCTCCTCCCCCTCCTCCCGCAGCAATGGAAGAACAGGTGAAATACACTGCTCCTATTGTTGTTGACTCGGTAAAGGAGGAAGTACAGCTTGCTATTGTTGATGATGTGAGAGAAACGCTTTCCAATGAACCGGTTCCGGAAACCATTGAAGTGGTTGTTGAACAGGAATCGGTTATTGTTGAGGATGAACCTGCTTTCGTGTTTGTTGAAGAACAGGCTACTTTTCAGGGTGGTGATGTCGGAGCTTTCCGCGAATGGGTTCAGAAAAACCTGGTATATCCTCCTGTCGCTGTTGAGAACGGCATTTTTGGCAGGGTTACGGTGCAGTTTGCCGTTAACTCCAGGGGAGAGGTTACCGACGTGAAAATTCTCCGTGGTGTCGACCCGTCCCTGGATAAGGAAACCATCCGTGTGATCATGTCTTCACCCAAGTGGGGTGCCGCTAAACAGGGTGGCCGTGCTGTAAAACAACAGTTCGTTATTCCGGTTATCTTTATGCTTCAGTAAGCTATTGACACATTATACAATGCAAAAGCCTGGAATTAATTTCCAGGCTTTTTTTTAGCAGTTCCGGATGTTATGCCTCACTGTCAACCCTTTAACATATTCATGAATTCATCTTCACCGATAACGGGAATTCCCAATTTTGCAGCTTTCTCGCGTTTTGCTGGTCCCATGCCCTCACCGGCAACCACAAAATCGGTGTTTGAACTCACACTGCTTATATTCTTCCCGCCATGATCTTCAATTGTTTTTTGTATCTCATCCCGGGAATGATGCTTAAATATCCCTGAAATAACGAAGTTCCTGCCCGAAAGTTTATCGGAAAGTTTGCGGCTGGTTTCCGTAGCGGACAACTGCACACCGGCTTCCCTAAGCTTCCGGATCAATTCCCTGTTTTGGTCTTTTGCAAAAAACTCTCCCAGGCTCCTGGCGATAACTTCGCCAATTTCACCTACCTGCAACAGATCCTCGGACCTGGCTGCCATAAGGTCATCAATGGACTGAAAATGCGATACCAGTTTTTTAGCAACGGTTTCACCCACATACCGGATACCTATAGCATACAGAACCCTGTCGAATGGTACCTTCCGCGATTCTTCAATGCTTTTGACCAGGTTATCGGCTGATTTGGCAGCAAATCTCTCCAGCTTTACCAGTATTCCCCTGTTCAGGGAATAGAAATCGGACACATTCCGCAACAGGCCGTGAGTATAAAGCTGTTCGACGGTCGCTTCGGCGCATCCTATGTCCATGGCTTTCCGGCTTACAAAATGAACAAGTCTCCCCTTGATCTGTGGCGGGCAACCCGATTCATTCGGACAGAAATGTTTGGCTTCTTCCGGCAGCCGGACCAATGGTGTTCCGCATTCGGGACATTTGCTTATGAAATTAACGGGCACGGAATCGCCTGACCGGCTATCTTTCTCAACACCAGTGATCTTGGGTATTATCTCACCGCCTTTTTCAATAATTACCCTGTCACCCAACCGTACATCCAGCAAGGCAATCTGATCGGCATTATGCAGGGAAGCCCTCTTTACAATAGTCCCGGCCAGCAAAACCGGCTCGAGGTTTGCCACCGGTGTGACTGCACCGGTGCGTCCTACCTGGTAATCAATAGACAATAAAGTAGTTACAGCTTCCAATGCCTTGAATTTATAGGCAATAGCCCAGCGGGGCGATTTTGCAGTGAATCCAATCAATTTCTGCTGCCGGTATGAATTCAGTTTGATCACAATGCCGTCAATATCAAAGGGAAGTGTATCCCGGGCTTTATCCCAGTAATCAATAAATTCGAAAACTTCTTCCAGGTTATCACATTTTTTACTGTGCGGTGAAACTTTAAAACCCCAGCCCCGTGCCGCGTCGATACTGCCGTAATGGGTCTCAAATCCATAGTCTCCCGGCAGATAATAAACTAAGCAATCCAGAGGTCTTTTCGCAACAAGCGAGGAATTCTTTATTTTTAGGGTTCCCGAAGCCGCATTCCGCGGATTGGCAAAAGGAGGCTCTCCTGCATCACTGCGCTCTTTGTTCATTCTTTCGAATCCTTTGTGCGGTAAAAAAATCTCTCCCCTGATCTCAACAACAGGGGGAATATTGTCTTGTTTAAGCACAAGCGGAATACTACGGATAGTTCTTACATTGGCAGTAACATCATCACCCTTATCCCCGTCGCCACGGGTTACTGCCCTTACCAGCCCAGCGTTCGCATAATGAAGACTGATAGAAACTCCGTCATACTTGAGTTCACAAACATATTCTATCTTTTCTCCCGGCAGGGCTTTCCGTATTCTTACTTCGAAATCCTCGATTTCCTCATGTGAATAGGTGTTGTCGAGAGATAGCATGGGGTAGGTATGCCTTACCTGAATAAAATCATTATCCAGATCGCTTCCAACCCGTTGGCTTGGTGAGTTGGGATCGGCAAATCCCGGATATTGTTTTTCAAGGTTGATCAGCTCCTGCATGAGGTTGTCGTATTCAAGATCCGTTATTTCCGGACCGGCGGATACATAATAGAGGTAATTATGACGATTCAGTTGTTCCCTGAGCTTCAATATTCTTTCTTCGACATTCATTTCCAGTGCTTTTTACTATTTTTGACACCAAATTATGAAATTTGAAGGAGAAAGCATGGCAAAATAAATTTGAATATTTTTGTTGCCAGGTTAAACCTTTAGATTTCATATTAGTCTAAACAGACAAATGCAAACCAGATGAAAAAATTTCTACTTTTAGGTATGTTGTGGGTTCCCCTGGTGGGCCTTCATGCACAGGAACCCGCTCTGGAAAAGGAGGGCCCGGTGATCAGCAGGGAAAATCTGGTGATCCGTCCCAATAGCCGTGATTATACCATTGTGCGAAAGGGGAATCAGCATCAGCGTGTGTTGCAGGCACGTTCACAAGCCATGATGCGGCACAGGCAGTCTATGCTGAACCGGAAAATGTCGATGGAGCGCAGGAGGATGTACTATCAGCAACGCATGATCCGTCAGCAGCAGATCCGTCAGCGGATGATCAAACAGCGCGGCATGCACCGTTAACAAGTTCTTCATGCATTAACCTAAATTGAAATGTATGCATAAAATTATAACAGCAATTATGTTGCTGATCCTGATAATCCAGCCCGGTTTTTCTCAATCCGGGGCACAGCAGTATCTTGAATCAGGCCGTAAAAAACATGAGAAAGGCAGGCCTGAAGATGCCATCGCTGACTATTCAAAAGCAATTGAGATGGATGCCGGTATTCCGGAGATATATTATTTAAGGGGAAATGCCTGGTTTGATCTGGAAAATTTCCAGTCTGCCATTGATGATTATACAACTTTGCTGGGCAAAAATCCGGAATACAGGGATGCCTGGTTTAACCGGGCCAATGCCTATTATGAGCTTGAAAAATTTGAGCTGGCTGTATCGGATTTTACGAGATCCGTTGAATTGGATCCGCAATTTGCTGATGCATGGTTTAACCGGGGTAATACAATGTTTAAGCTGGGTAAATTCTTTGAGGCATTGGAGGATTTCAATAAAGGCTTGTCGCTGGATCCGGAATATCCCGACGGATACTATGACAGGGGTAATACTTATTTCCAGCTTAAAAAATATGAGGATGCTGTTGAAAATTACAGTAAGGCCATAGAATTGCAGAAAGAAACATTTGATTATTATTTCAACAGGGCACTCGCCTATTTTTATCTCGAGATGGATGATAAAGGATGTGCTGATCTTAAAAATGCCCGGGAACTGGGAGATCCGGAAGCCAGGGATTATATCCGGGAATTATGCAAATAAGAGCATTCCGATGATCAGTTGAAAACCAGGTTATAGGACAGCCCGAAATTAAAAAAGAACTGTGGATCGCCGGTAAGGAAATCCGGCTGGTTGACCGGTATAAATACGAATAACCCCAGGTTGACAATGAAATTTCCTGTCATAAAATAAAAAGGCAGGCTTAATCCTACGGATGTAAGCTTAAAGCTATCTTCCGCTTTCTCCTCCAAATAGGCGTCAAGAACATCCTTGTAGGTTAAATCCGGATTTTTTTGCAGTTCAATGAATACATATCTCCGGATAGAAGGATATGCCAGGAGATTGGTATAAAATTGCTGATCAGTCCTTATCTCATCAAGATAGTAAAGATTCAGGTATTCGTAATCGCCAAAATTCAGGTCAATCCCGGGTTGTATTGTAAGAAAGCTATTTTTGAAAGGAAAATTGTTCATTTCAAGCCGGTAATAATTATGGAAGGAAGTATAAAAGGTATGCTGTTTACCGGTAAAATACCCTGCCGACAGGCCTGTATTGATTATCTTATATTCAAAATCCATATCGAGTCGGAAGTCATCAGAAAAAACTGACTTCAGCGAATTTGAATTCCTGCTGTAAAAGTAGTGGGCATAACTGGGATAGATGGTAAAACCTTTAAAAGGTCGAATGGTATAACCAAGCATAATATCGGCTTCGGCCGTGAAACTTTCAAGCGAATCATCGGAATTGTCGATAAAATATCCAAGTAATGACAGATCAGCGCCAAGTTTACTAAAAAAAACTATGGAAGGAGAGATGGAAGGCTGTTTGGCGATGTCATTGAAATTACCAAGTACATTGGTATTGCTGGCATAATCAATGGAAAATAAAAAGGCATTGTATGCAGCCTCAGTGGTATTTATACCTGGCCGGTAATCTTGCCGGGCATCGTACTGGCAAAACAGCAGGGACCGGCTCAGCAATATCATTAAAGCAAACAGGATGCCTGACCGCATGCTGTTAAAAGTGTTGATTAAGGTCTAAAATTAACAATTTGAAATGATTTTTGCACTTCTGAAAAATTTATTAACCCTGAGTCCAAAAGTTTAGTATATTTGTTCCGGTTATGGTTCCGGAATTATTTTCATAATTCCGGATAATAGGGAACCAGGTGTAAATCCTGGACAGTACCCGCTGCTGTAATCTCTGTTTTTTTCGGGCATACCACGCCACTGTCTTATTCCGGTTACTGTTGATCGTTTCGGGATCGGAAGACGGGAAGGCGCCCGGAAAGGAGAAAGTCAGAAGACCTGCCATACATGAATTGTTCGGGATTAAACAAAAAAATGTATTTTGAAATCATCTCTTTTAATTTATGCCTGTCTGGCTGTGTTTTCTTTCACCCCGACTTTTTCACAGACCGGGGGAATGCCTGTTAAAAGTATACCGCAGGTTATTGTTGTTGAGAGTAATAAGGAGTTTTTCTCCGATGATAAAACTACATTTACGGTTGATCCGCAATTGCTGCAACATGGCCGTACGCAATCCCTGGGTTACCTGCTTGAAAGAGAAACACCTGCCCTGGTTAAAAGCTACGGTGGTTCGGGCTCACTGGTATCCCTGTCCCTTCATGGAACCGGGAGCAATCATACCCAGGTCAGCTGGAATGGTTTCCCCCTGAACTCGCCAACCACCGGTCAGGTTGATCTGTCACTTCTCCCAACCGGTTTTATTCAGTCGGTTGAATTGGTAAACGGAGCATCCGGAGCACTTTTCGGAAGCGGAACTTTTGGGGGATCGGTAAACCTGTGCAACAAACCCGATTGGAATAACAGGTTTTCTGTGGTAAATTCCCTGGAGACCGGAAGTTACGGTTCCCTGGCTAATATTCTTTCATTCAGGGCCGGAAGCGGTAAGTTACAGGTTCATATGGCCGCCATTACCGGAAAAGCAAAAAACGATTTTTCCTATAAGGATATATACCGGTACGAAGCCCCGGAAATTGTTGCAGATCACAATGCCTGGCGCACTGTGGGACTGATACAGAACATATACCTGAAACTTGGGAAGGGCAACTACCTGGAAGCAGGCGCATGGTATCATTATAAAACCAAGGAGTTGCCGGCACTTATGGGTTCATACAAGGAAAGCCATGCGGTCCAGAAAGACAGCACCTTCCGGTCGTATATCAGTTACCGGAAAACTAATGAAAAGTCAGCACTGATCATAAGATCGGCCTGGTTTTCGGACTACCTGCATTATACCGATAAGTTTAACAGTTCAGATACCGGCCTGGCAGTTGATTCAAGGATCTCCACGGGCCGTTTCATGAATGAAGCAGACTACCGGTATTACCTGTCCAAAATGATAATCTTTGGCGGAGGAGCTACTTATAACCTTCTGACAGGCAATTCAAATAATTATGGTGGTGTAATCAGGGAAAACGAATATTCCCTGTATGGCAACGTGAAATTCAACCTGGCGGGGTGGATATTGAATGCCGGCATCAGAAAGGAATTTTACAAAGGTATAAATCCACGGATGCAATATTCCGCCGGATTAAGATACAGGGCAGGAGAACGGCTTGTTTTGCGATCGGGATTGTCCAGCAAGTTCAGAAAGCCCACTTTCAACGAAAAATACTGGAATCCTGGCGGTAATCCGGAGCTCAGACCTGAAAAAGGGTGGGGAGGAGAAGTGGCTGCAGAATACAGGTTAACCCGCAAATCACAGGAACACTTCCGGCTTGAAGGTACGGTTTTGGGATACTTCCAGCGTGTGGATAACTGGATCCAGTGGGTGATAAGGGATTCACTTACACCGGTTGAATATAAAAAAGTTCATGCCAGGGGAATTGAGACCAGGCTCGATTTTGATTCAGATCCCGGACTGATAGGCCTGAGGGGCTTTATAATCTATGGATATAACCGTTCGGTGCTGAAGGAGACCTATGACCACAATCCTTTGTTTGAAGACAATCAGTTGATGTATGTACCGCTCCATACTGTCCGGGCAAGCATCACTGCTACATGCAAAGGATTTGAACTGGGTGCAGGCGGCACGATCACTTCCCGCAGGGAAACCGTTGAAACAGCGGATGCAACACTCCGCCTGCCTGCCTATGGATTGATGGATGTGACGGGCGGTTATCAGGGTGAGCTCCATGGTTTGAACCTGGGTATATTTTTCCGCATTATAAACCTGTTTGATCACCGGTACGAGGTTATCCGGTCATATCCGATGCCCGGCAGAATGATGCAGTTGACAATCACTGTTGGCTGGAAAAAAATAAATGCGAATAATTAATCTTAAATACAGCTGGCTATGAAAAGTTCAATTTGGTTTTTGCCTTTGGCAACATGCACATTGTTGATGACAGGTTGCGAGGATAACGGGAATGATACAATCGATCAGGGTTACTTGCGTGGAATTTACATCGTAAATGAAGGGGCTTTCATGTCAAATAATGGTTCAATCAGTTATTTCGATCAGGGTGCAGGAACCATAACGAATGGTATTTTTGAAGCAGCCAATGGACGACCCCTGGGGGATGTTGTTCAGTCCATGGAAGTTGTTAATGATACGGTTGGCTATATTGTGGTAAATGGTTCCGCAAAAGTGGAGATTGTTGGTCTGACAGCTTTTAAAACAATTACAGCACCGGTTCCTGTTCCATATCCCCGCTATTTTATCCAGGCGGGTGAGAACAAAGGCTATTTGTCATCGGGCAGCATGCAGGGGCACCTGTATGTATTTGATCTTAATGCACATACAATAGTAGATTCGGTAGCAGTAGGATACGGACCGGAAAGGATGGTCGCACTGGGGAACCATGTCTATGTTGCCAACAGTGGGGGATGGGGACTCGATTCTACGATCAGTGTTGTGGATATTGTTTCGGATGAAGTGGTTGCCTCCCTGAAAACAGGCGAGGTACCTGCGGATATTGCACTGGATGGCAATGAAGATCTTTGGGTATATTGCAAGGGTTTTGCCTCCTACAACTGGGAACCACCTTATGACCTTATCAGTGAGTCCGATGCACTGTTGCAGAAAATTGACCCGGTTACAGGAAACATGCTGTGGCAGGGATTCGTTGGTAAAGCAGGGGATTACACAACTTCCCTGCCCAAAATGTCGCTTTCGGCTGATAAGGCCAGTTTATACTATCTCCGGCCGGATGGTGTATACAAAATAGATGTTGATGCTCCGGCAATTCCCGCTTTTCCGATTATCGAAGGCAGTTATTACGGGATAGGAATAAATCCTTCCGATGGATACATATACCTGTTTGAATCAGGTTTTAGCGGAAATGGCACCATGAAGGTCCATGATGAAGAAGGCAATAAGGTTGCGGAGGGCACCGTGGGCATAGCACCCAACGGTGCTGTCTTTCACTAAATTTTAGGTAATTCCCAGGGTTTCCGGTAGCTGGCCTTCAGGTATTCATTTGCTGCCTCATCCCTGGTAAATTGTGATGCTGCACCATCCCAGTAAAGTCTTCTGCCGGTCTTGAAGGCAATATTCCCGAGGTTGGCTACCCGTGCAATATTGGCCCCGATTTCAATACCGGCATTAGGCACAATACTGCTGTCCCTGATGCAGGATATGAAGTTTTGCATATGGTTCTCAAGTCCCTTTCCCGTACCCTTCAGGAGTTCAACTCTTTCCATTTTTGGTTTTCCGTTATCCGGCTCCGGAATTACCTCCCAGCCGCCCCGGTCCACTACCAGGGTTCCGTTGTTGCCAACAAAACCCACGCCATGGGAACGTCCGTAATAACCACCATCGATGCCGATGCCATGATCCCATAGCAGGGTAAATCCGTCGAATTCAAACAATGCCTGGAGTGTGTCGGGAGTTTCGCAGGCATCATCAGGATAGGCATATTTACCACCCATGGCCATGATCGATTTTGGCTGGCTTACATTCATGCCAAACAAGGCATAATCCAGAATATGCACACCCCAGTCGGTCATCATGCCACCGGCATAATCCCAAAACCATCTGAAAGTAAAGTGGAAGCGGTTCCGGTTAAAAGGTCGTGCAGGTGCCGGGCCAAGCCAGAAATCATAATCTACGCCCGCGGGAACAGCTTCATCCGGCAATACCGGTACCGATTTCATCCAACCCTGGTATGACCACGCACGAACCGTGCGTATCTTCCCGAGTTTGCCGGAGTGTACAAATGCCATGGCATCCTGCCAGTGATCATCACTCCGCTGCCATTGACCAATCTGTACAACACGTCCATACTTTTTGACAGCTTGTTGCATCAGGTTAATTTCCTCTATACTGTTGGAAAGCGGTTTTTCGCAATATACTTCCTTTCCGGCCTGGCATGCATAAATAAAGGGGAGACAATGCCAATGATCCGGAGTTCCGATAATCACCACGTCAACATCTTTATTTTCCAGGAGTTTACGGAAATCCTTATATATTGCCGGCTTTTTGCCCTGTATCTTTTCAATATCGGCAGCACGGGCGTTCAGCACATTTTCATCAACATCGCATATGGCTGCGCATTCGGTATTGGGTTGACCCAGAAAAGCCTTTATATCGGCAAATCCCATGCCGTTGATACCAATTACCCCGGCTACAATCTTTTCATTAGCGCCGGGAATCTTTCCAAAGTTAAAGGATGGCATAGCGGACAGCATTCCGGTACCCGCTGCAAGCGTTAAGGAGTTTGCAATAAATTTCCGACGTGATGTATGCATGATATAGCTGGTTTTTGGTTTGTTAATCAGGATTCATCTTTTGATATTCAGGATACCAATTTAGCATATTTTATTTTAACTGATGGTGAATTTCAACAATTTCAATAATTTCACCACATGTATAAGATGTTTGTTGAAGGCTGTTTTCGAAAAAGTGCCATTGCTCTTGTTGCGCTGCTTTTTTTTTGTATGCATGGCCAGGGACAACTTTCCCGGCCGGGTAATCCCTTACCGCTTTATTATACCGGCGCGGGCAAACTGATTGTTTACGAACTGCAAATACCGCAGGAAGAAAAAAACAGATTGCTGAATCAGGAAGAACCTTCCCTGTTGAAACCCGCAGGAAACGGATTGCTGATCGAAGCAGATTTCTCACCCGAAAACTCAGGTACATGGGACACCCTCGAAGACGGGACAAAAATATGGCGGGCTGCTTTTCATATTGAGGATGCGGCAGCGATTAACCTGATCTTTAATCCCTATCACCTGAACAAAGGAGTTAAAATATTTTTGTATGATCCGGGACAGCAGACCATACTCGGCGCATTCACCGATCTGAACAATAAACCCGGACATGTGCTGGCCACAGCGCACATTCCCGGAGAAACCCTTGTTGTGGAAATGCAGGTTCCGCGTTTTGCTGATGCTTTCGGTTCTTTAAACGTAGCGCAGGTAGGTTGTGATCTTTCTGCGTTCATTCCCGGCAAACCGTTTAAGGACGGCTGGTATGGTTTATCAGCCGAATGCAATGCTGATATAAACTGCTTCGATGATCCGTCGTGGCAACTGGTTAAGAATGCGGTGGTCCGGATTGTATACCATGGTGGTGAACGGTGCACCGGTACGCTGATGAACAATACAAAACACAATAGCAGAAATTATGTATTAACTGCAGAACACTGCATAAGTAATGAGCTGGATGCCAATACAGCAGTTTTCTATTTTGACTACGAAAGCCCTTATTGCAACGGACCCGATGGCAGTAATCTTAAATCGATTTCCGGGGCAACGATCCGGTCAACCGGTGACAAGCTCGATTTTACCCTGCTGGAACTGCTGGAGCCTGTCCCCGTTACTTATCGTCCCTATTATTCGGGCTGGGACCGTTCAGGTATTTCCCCGCTTTCGGGTTATTCCATTCACCATCCTCTTGGGGACGTAAAGAAAATCAGCCTGGAGTCACACACCATTTCGGTTGGGAATTTTGGCACCCTGTATAATGATTTCACGCATTGGCTGGTCAGGCATTGGGAAACCGGTACAACTGAGGCCGGTTCATCCGGTGCAGGACTTTTTAACCAGAACAACAGACTGGTTGGATCACTTACCGGTGGTGAAGCCAACTGTGAAAATTCTGTCAATGACTACTTCCAGATGATCAGTCATGCCTGGGACGATTACTCCGCACAGGACAGGCAGCTCAAATACTGGCTGAACCCGGAGGATCAGCAGTCATCCATTCTGGATGGCTATGATCCGTATGATGACTTCTGGAAGTCGGGTGATACCCTGTCCAATATCCTTTCGGGCGAATTAACCGGATCCGAAAGTGGTAACCTGCTCTGGGGAAGTTTATCAGGCCATAATTCGGATAACCTGAGCAAATTCGCTGAAAAATTCAACATTGACAGTCAAAAAAAAATACTGGGTGTAATTCTGTATGTTGCCAACAACCATGTGGCATCTGAACTATCGAAACTGATTGTAAGCATTTGGAACGGAGGCGAAATACCGGTAGCTCCCTTATATGAAAAGGAGGTCGCCCTGGTAGAGCTGGTTGAAAATGAGTATAATTTCGTTGAGTTTGATTCAGCTGTATCGGTGGATGATGTTTTTTTTGCCGGATATAACCTGTTTTATGCGATGCCACAGGATACCTTTTCAACCTATATGGCGGAGAACAGGATTACACAACCCGTAAACACCGCATTTATCTATGATAACGTAACGTGGATAACTGTTGACCAGTATACAGGAGGAACAGTCAGCACTTCTTTTGGCATAATGCCGGTAGTTTTTGATTCACTGCCTGAAGAAGATCCTTACGGGAATTTTCAGGAGGATGCAATTATCTATCCTAACCCGGCATCGGATGAAATCTGGATAGAATTTAAAGAAATGCTGGCTTCCCCGGTGGTGCTGGAGTTTTATAACCTCCAGGGTCAACTGGTCCTCCAAAAGGAATATGGTGGGTATCAGCAGCTGATCAGGCTGAGTCCGTTGGATCTTGGTGCTGGAATGTATATCATCCGTATAAAACGTGATATCAGGATCAGTGAACTGAAAGTTGTCGTTCTGAAATAACCTTCCCGGTGATTTTACTGTTAAAAAGGCAACTTTTTGCGGTAAAGTAAGTATAGAAATATGGATTGAAAAGAATAAGCGATGCACAGAGTATTGGTATCAATTTTATTTCTTTTGCTGAATTCGTGGTTTATGTGTTCGGCCCAGGAAGAACCTGCTGCGAGATTCCTGGAGGTGAGGGGCATTTCGGAACTGGATATGCAGCCGCTTGCAAAGGCAACAGCCAATTTATACGAAGGGGCAAACAAGATAAAATCACTACAAACCGGAACCGACGGAACCTTTTCGTTCCGTTTGGAAATTAACAAACAATACACCATTGAAATTGGGAAGGAAGGACTGATCAGCAAACGAATCAGTTTCAACACCGCAATGCCGGATGAAGAAACCGGTTCCTGGATGAATGAATTTTCTATCGGATTAGTGAAGCATTGTGATGGCGTTGATTATTCCGTGTTGAATGAACCGGTTGACAAGATAACTTTTGATGCGAAACGGCGGGAGTTTATATCCGACAGGAATTATGTGGCCGGTATGCGGCCCCGTATTGAAAATGTTCTTTTGAAGTACGACAAGTGCATGCTGGACAAGTATGAAGCCGCCGTACAAAAGGGCAATCAGCTGTATGACAAGAATATGCTTCAGGAAGCTCAGGCTGCATATCGTGAAGCACTGGAAATTTATCCGCGCGAAGTTTATCCGTCCAAACAGATTTCCGCAATAAATTCACAACTAAACAAGCAGCAGCAGGTAGCTGAACAGGCTGAAAAGCAGGCTGAACTTTCTGAAAAGCAGTCCAGGGAAACCATGGAAGAAAAATATAACCAGGCCCTGGCAAAGGCTAGTGTAGCCTATACGCGCAAGGATTATACCACGGCAAAGCAATTTTACCAGGAAGCCCTGAAGATAAAACCGGAAGAATCAACACCAAAAACCAGGATGCAGGAGATCGAAACCATCCTCACCAGGAAGGCTGCGGAAAATGCGTCAAGGGCAGCAGAATCTGCTAAAAGGGAGGCTTCCGAAAAAGAATACCGGGCACTGATTTCAAACGGAGATGAACTCTTCAGGGCAAAAAGCTACGATGAAGCAAAAGCAGCCTATTCCAAGGCAATGGCAATCAAGCCTTCGGATGCCTATCCCTCACAGCGCGCAAAAGCAATTGAAAATGTTATGGCAGCTGAACAGGCAGCCCAGCAGAAATCAAAAAATGACGGATATACAAATGCAATTAATGCAGCTAACAATGCACTGGCTAAAAATGAGTTTGCCCTTGCCAGGGAATCTTTTCAGAAAGCGCTGACATTTAAACCCGATGATATTGCTGCAAAGGAGAAACTCGCCGGGATCGACAGGAAGGCGGAGGAATATAACAGGCAAAAAGCTGCCGAAGAACTTGCCGCGAAGCAATATAAAGAGGCGATTTCCGATGGCGACGCATTCATGGTACAAAAGGACCTGACCCGGGCTCGTGAGAGTTATGCAAAAGCACTTGTGTTGAGACCGGAAGACAAATATGCACAGTCAAAGGTAACCGCAATTGATAATGCAAATGCAGCGGAACAGGTTGCCAGGATAAAGGCAGAAGAAGACAATTACCAGAAAGCAATTGGGGCAGCCAACACCGCTTTGGCACAAAAATCTTATGCCCAGGCCAAAGAGTTCCTGAAAAAAGCCCTGGCCGTTAAACCGGCTGATCTGTACGCCACCGGTAAAATTGCTGAGATTGACCGGCTTGTGGAGGAATTGCAGAAAAAACAGACACAGGATGAACTGATCAACAGGGATTATAAGGAATCGGTTGCTTCGGCGGATAAAGCATTTGATACCAGGGAATTTGTAACGGCAAAAAACCTCTATCTGAAAGCATTACAGCTTAGGCCGGGGGATTCCTATGCCAGTCAGAAAATTGCCGTTATCGATAATACCGTTGCTGAAGAAATTTCCGCTAAGCAAAGACAGATCGAGAATGATTATGCATCCTTTATGACACAGGGTAGTACAGCCCTTGTAAATAGGGATTACAACCAGGCGAGGGATGCTTTTCAGAAGGCACTTGCTGTTAAGCCGTTGGATGCGTCGGCAAAGAACAGGCTAAGCGAAACCGAATTGCTGATCAGGCAGGAAAAGGAGAAGATGGCCTCGGAACAGGCCAGGAGAAAAAACTATGCGGAAGCTGTGGGCCTGGCTGACAAATTTATGGGAGAAAGGGACTATACCGGAGCAAAAGCCGCCTATGAAAAGGCCCTGGTTTTAATTCCGGGAGAACAGTATCCCAGGAAAAAACTGGATGAAATCAGCATGGCACTTACCGACCTGGAGCGGATTCAAACTGAAAAACAGGCCAGAGAGAATGCCTACAGCCTGGCCTTGTCGTCGGCCGACAAGTATTTCAGGGCCAGGGATTATCAAAAGGCCAGGGATGAATACGCCCGTGCGTTGACGCTGAAACCTGAAGAGGTCTTTCCGAAAAACAAAGTAACTGAAATTGATAAACTTATACTAAAAAATCAGCAGGAACAGGCAGATACAAAAGCCAAAGCCGATGCTTATGCTATAAACATGAATAGCGGGAATGCATTTTTTGCAGGTAAAGATTATCAGCAGGCAAGGACCAGTTACAGTGAAGCCCTGAGTCAGATGCCCGGAGATCCGCTGGCCAAGGATCAGATCGCAAAAATTAATTACCTGTTATCGGAATTGGAAAAGCAAAGGCAGGCTGAACTTGCAAGAAAAACATCCTATAACAGCCTTATCGCTTCGGCAGATAAAGCATACGATGCCGGTAATTATTCCGGGGCCATGGACAATTATAAAAAGGCTCTGACATTCGAACCGAACAGTGTTTATGCAAAACAACGAATTATCCGGATAGGGGAAATAAATAAAACACTGCAGCAATCAATGGGCAAAACTAACAGTCCCGTAAATACAACTCCTGCAACCAGGGTTGCCGCCGCAATTCCTATGGGGGAACTTGTTTTTAAAACCGAATCGGAAAGACAGAAATACCTCGAAGAACTTACCCGGAAATATCCTGCAGGAATTACCCTCGAAAAATATATTGAAAAATACAGGGAAACTTTCCGGTATATCGTTGTAAGGGATAATCAGGCCCAGGAGTTCAGGCTGATAAAATTCATCACATATAACGGTGCAGAATATTCGGTAAATGGAAAACCAATAACCCAACAGTATTTTCTGTCACAGGTTAAAACCCGGACAGGCGAATCCTTCCGGGAAATTGAAATGCAATGAACAGGACAGCCCCCTTGCTTATAGCTGGTTTGATCATTTCAGGGTGTTTCGGTAAAGGACCCGGGAATAAGGTTGGTACCGGAATTTTAACCGCAGATTCATTGACCGTAAAATATGCTGCCGGATTCGACCTGGGAAATAATACGGAAGGAAGGATCATTACGGTTAAAAATCCCTGGCAGAATGCCAGCCAGGTAGAATTTACCTATAT
>Ga0209431_10000669_pt1 | contig 28794 bp, 50 predicted proteins | sample RifCSP13_3_FD_184021 | JGI IMG/M metagenome (GOLD analysis project Ga0209431, IMG submission 184021) | Soil microbial communities from Rifle, Colorado - Rifle CSP2_sed 13_3 (SPAdes) (version 2) | ecosystem: Environmental > Terrestrial > Deep subsurface > Rock core/Sediment | place: Rifle...
AACGTGCCTGCTAAACCCGGCGCGCGGATCATCGATATCCCGAACCGCGCGCGGGGACTGATAGTTCCCAAGGTTTTCAGTGGTGCGCCTTCTGACTTTGAAGTGACGATCCTCCGCGGTGATTCGATCGCAACTGATGTAATTGGCTTCTACAGTCACCAAATAGCCGCGGACAGTGCAATCTGGACTGGTGGCGTTCAAATGGCCGGGGCTGCCAATAAGGTACAAATTCAATCGGCGCTCGGTTTGCTGGCAGACAATGCCAACGCGATCTTTTTGCTGGACGGGTAATTTATGGCAGCTGACGCAACCCCAATCAACAAAGCGAAAATGGCAAGCTGGCCCGGCGTGGCCAAGGTCGCGAAGCTTTTGAGTCGTAGCGTCAAGCAAGTGAATCAAATGGTCGCAGACGGCGACTTGACCGCCCACGCAACGCCAAGCGGTGAGCGTCGATTCAATCCGGCTGAAGTCAACGCGCTAGTCGACGAGCTCCAGGAGGTCCCTAGCGACGACGAAAACGACGTCGGCGCGTTGACTGCTAAGGCTAAGTCGGAATCAATCGTCTTGCATGCCATGCTCGAATATACGCGCGAGCTGCGAAACCAGAACCGCGATCAGCACACCGCAACGGTCGACCTTCTTAAGCAGAATTCCAGTTTTTTCAGGACGGCCCAAGACAGCAAAGATCAGACGATTCAGTTTCTCAAGAGCCGCGTGGAAGAATTGGAGCAAACCCAAATCACGTACTTGCAGGCACGTGAACAGTTGCTCGATGCGCGCGAGGATCGCGATCTCATTCGCACCAGGGCCAAGCAACGCCAGGACATTACACGCGATATTTGGGACACGACAAAACGCAACTTTGGCGAGCTCGTGGAAGCGGCTAAGAAGAAATGGGGCGTCGACGATAAGACCGCGGCCAAGCTTTTGGCGGCGCGCGAGCTATTAGAGTCAGTAGCCGCTACGCCGACGCGGCTCGAGGTTTTGATCGAAACGGGCCTAGTAACGGATGAGGAGGCGAAGCTTATTCGCAAGATCCTGGATATGCCTGAACCCCCGCCAGCCGCGCCCGAAGGCGAAAGCGAAGCGGCCCCGGCAGGTGATGCCGCGGCGCCGGCCCCGGCTGGTGATGGGGCAGACCAGAAAGACGAAACGGGACCGACTGTCATCGATGTCGACCCCGAGCCTTCTGCCGAATCATCGGCGGAACCTGCAACGACCACGGCCGACAACGGCCTAGACAACGGAGATCAATCATCATGAAAAGTGCACCCGGTGGCGACCACGTCCCCAACGCAACCTTGACCTTTCTGATTGCAAACCAGGGCGTCGGCGCAAATGCCGCGTTCACGGTGGGCCCCGTCGCTTGCAACGGCGCGAGGGTTGCCAATAGCGCAATGCTGGCTTCGCCGCGAGTAGCCGGACCACTCACGGCAGGCGGCGCCGGGCCCACCTATCGCGCCATTTGCCCAGCTGATGACACGGTTTCAGTCTTAGTCAGCAACCCCGATGCAAACGCCCTGGTAGCGACGGGCGCCGACGTACTGATTGACGTGCTCGCGTTCCCCATTACGCCCTAAACGTGTCTAAACTTCGAAGGCGCGGGGCATCGGTTCCGACTGCTGCCGCGCGCCAGGGCCTACTGTTGAAAGGGTTTTGTCATGAGTGAATTGCGTCTGAAAATGCCCCAAGCGGGCGAACCAGTGAATGCCGACAACTTCGATCCGGATGGTGCCGCCGGCGATGTCTTGACGAAACTCGCGCCCCCTTCGCCCGGGTTGCCGCCAGACTATGCGTGGCGTCCCGGCGGTGGCATTCCGGCCCCTGCCGTGTCGCAGAACGTTTACGTGGCCTTGGCGTACGGCTCGGACGTGACCGGCACCGGGACCCAAACGAAACCTTACGCGACAGTCGCTTTTGCCCTCGGAACCATCTTAGACAACACGGTAGCCAAGCCTTACGAGATATTTGTCGACGAGGGTCAATATGTGGGTGCTATCGCGCTAAAACCGTTCGTGTCGATCATTGGAGTTGATCCGAGTTTGGTCGACCTAGCGGGAAACTTCACCTTAGACGCGAGTTTTGCCGACCCTTTCACCGGACAAATCGCATTAGTGATGGGGTGCAACGTCGACGGGCTGCTGACCCTGGATTATGTGGCCGCCGGATCCTCGGCGGGCTCCGTGAATTTCAGGGAATGCTTAATTAGTGGAGACGTCGCTTTAACTCAGTCGGCCACAAATGCTACGGCTTTCGATGAATGCTTACTGTTCGGCAACTACACCCAAACGGGCGGATTTGCTCAGTGGCATAATACGAGTGGCACGGTCGGAATCAATTTATTGAGCATGATCGGTCCCGGTGTGCTGGACGCCTTTGGGGGTGGCTGGGCGGGTAGTGTGACCGTCGACCAAAACGCGGTCGTTGGAAATTGCGGGATCCGATCGCGCGGCTTCTCAATGAGTCAAGGCGCCGTCAACGTAATTACTACGATCGCCACGGTACCTTTCATCAATGCAGACGAGGGCGACTTGCCAGAAAACTGCAACCTATCGGGAGCAAACGCGGTGATGAGTCCCCAAATGAGGGTGTCTCATCAGTTTCCGAACATTGCCCCGAACCCGACGGCGATCGGAGCCGCGGGCACCACAACGATTTCACTGCCGTTTCCTTCGGCTGCGTTTTTCGGCGCAACTCCCATTGAAAGCTGTCATATGTCGGCGGCACTGGTCGGCGCCAATTGGGGGACTTTCATTGGCCCACAAGCGGTGTCAGTAACAATCACATTTCGCACTAACGCCGGCGTGCCGACCGTCGACGTGAACTTCTATACGCCCGGCGCGGGCTTCAATATTACTGACGCCATTGACCTCAACGTTACGGGCTATCTACCTTTGGTGCTGTAATGACTGTGAACCAGAACCCACTAAGTCACGACCAGTTGAACGAGCTGCAAGCGTCCGGCGAGCTCACCAATGAGCAATGCAGCTTGATCGAGGTCGTGCAGCATTTTGTGGGAAGCAACCTTGACCACAACGGGGATAAACTGCGTGAATTCATCGCACGCGACGGAATCGACAACCCCAAGACGTTGTTGAACAAACATATTTCGACTTGTGGGCTTTTTGCCCTCGCCGTTTGGCACGAGCTCGGCGTCGATCATAAGTTGCTAGCCGCGCCCTACGTGACCGGAATGGCGATCGCTTGGCTGCATACCATAGCGAACGACTTGCGCGCCGTGCGTCACCCGAGGGCGGACGGCCCGCCCACGGTGGGAGCATTGATGCACTACTACACCAACGACAAAGACAGCCATGTCGAGTTTTGCCTGTCTCACGTCTCTGTCTTTGATTCGGTGTGGGTGGCATTCCACGCGGGCGGTGGGCGTACGAATTGCGGAGTCGGTCGGGACAATTCCGACGTCAAGTGGAACGTCGGTCGACCCCTTCAAGAGTGGTACGACCTAGGCGCCCTTTTGGGTGAGGGAACGCAATGAGTGAACTCAGGCTCAAGGTACCGCAAGCGGGCGAGCCTGCCAACGCGGACAATTTCGATGCAGGGGGCGACGTCGGCGACGTCTTGACGAAGCTCGCGCCGCCCTCGCCAGGCCTGCCGCCGGACTATGGGTGGCGTCGGGCGCCGGCGGGCATTCCGTCATTTTTTCAATGGCGAGGGCAGTTAATAGACGCGGCACTAGCCGCGTCGCAACCGCTGCAGCCTACGAACCCCGGCACGTATGACTATCAGCTCGAATTCCCAACGGATGATTGGACATTTTCGGAAGCCGCCGGGCCCCCGCGCATGGTGTACGGCGGCACGCGATCGCGAATGTTCTTCGTGGCGGTCAATCCCCATTTCGAGTCCTTAGCGACTGACGGCAACGCGCATTTGCCCTTCATGAACCTACTACAAAACGTGACGACGCGGCACCACAGTCACGCAAGCGTTATCATCGATGTCCCGCCCGTGCTCGAAAGCTTCTTAAACACTGCAACGCTCGTACTGGTAGCCCCCGGCGACTTTCTGACCTTGATCTATGGCTCCGACAACATCAACCCGGTGGCGACGGCCATTGAAACCGACTTCTTTGTAATAGGATTTTCTCTCACCTGAATCGCCCGGTCATGCAAATCGACCCCACCGTCAAGAAATATTTGGACGACTTCCGGGCGTCGATTGAATCGCGTTACAACACCCTAGAGCGTGAAACCAGCAACTTGCGGCGTAACCCTTCCAACTCCGGCGCCGTTGAATTTGCTTCGCAACAAGCCGAAACCGCTTTCAACGGCGTTGTGGAAGTTCAGGCCGAGCTCGCGAAATTCAAAACTGCAATCACTGATGCAATCACGGCACTAGGCGCCGAGCTGAGTCAAAAGATTTGGGTGGCCATGGCCAAGGCGAACGGGCGCGCGCGGTTATGGGTTGCCTTCATTGCCGCGGCTGGGCTGGTCGTTGTGGCGACCATTAGCCTAGTCGACCACAATTCATCGGCTACCGCGCGCGCCGCGGCTGCAGCAGTTTGCGACCAACGAATCGACAAAGCAGAATTGCGCAATGAAGGCCGCGACAGGCGGCTAGCAAAAGAGGGCGCCTTGGAATATGCGCAGCTGTTGGCCCACCAAATGGATACGATCAAGGGCGGCAAGTAATGGCCAAGACTGGCGCCGCGGGCGCACTTGTCGGGATAGCGATGGGTGCCGTGGTGCTCGGCGTCGTAACCGCGGCCATTGCCTCTAAAAGGGGCATTCCGCCAGTCGGGTCTAACCCTCCGAAGCCGCCCCCAAAGCCAACCACACCGAAGCCAGGCAAGCCCACGGCACCACCAACGCTGGGCAAGGAAAACACGTCGACCCCGTTGACGGCGAACGAAACGGCGAGCCTTGCGGAAGACCACGCGGATCTTTTGGCGGCGTGGGGCATCGTTAGCCCGCACAAGGTTTATGTTCAGGCAATCGCGCAAAAGCTTGCCGCGGCCGGTGATACCCGTGCAGCCAACGTCAACGCGCGTTTGGCCAATTGGGCTGGCGCCGTCACTTACGCCGGGTTGCCCAGTCCCGAGGCCGACATGGTTGCCAGTCCGATTGATTACACGTTCGATCAAATTGCAGAGCAAGGGCTAGGCTCTGACTTCCCGAACTTCAAGACGTGGGCGGCGCATTTCCTGATGCAAGCAGGTCACAACGAGCCGGCGCAAATGATACTCGATCAAATGGCGGCAACGAAAGCGGCGGGCCTATGACACCCCCACGCAAGGGCGCGATCGTTGTCGGTTCACTTGCGGCCTTGGCTTTTCTGTCAGCCATAGGGATCGCGTTTGCAAAAAGCAAACAGGATGGCACGTCAGGCGGCGCGGGTACTGGGTTGCTCGCGTCGCCTGACACTGCCCTCGAGTGGATGAATGCAGCTCTTGGCTTGCCCTCTAACGTGCAGGCGGCGACCGGCGCAAGTGGTCGCCTATACCAGATCGCAACGTGGACAGCCGGAGGAAAAGAAGCCGTGCTAGCGACCTCACTTTCACCCAAAACCGTTTACGCCGTATCGCGCGACACACAAGATCGGGTTCCGTCGATATTGGCGGACCTAGTGCCCGATGACATTGGACGGGCGGACGTTGCCGCACTGGTTCACAGTTTTTGAGGCCCTATGAAGCTGCCCGCCCTACCTGGAATGATTGCGCACCGCACCGCGGTCGAAATAGCTTTGTTTGCGGGTGTCATGCAATCCGCAGGGCTCGACGCTGGCAACGTCGCAACGGTCATCGAGTTTGAAAGCGCCCGCACCTGGTCGCCATCGGTACATAACCCCGGAAGTGCTGCCGTTGGGTTGATCCAATTCATGCCCGACACTGCCAAGGCGCTGGGCACGAGCTCGGCGGCTTTAGAGCAAATGAGCTTTGTCGAGCAATTACCATGGGTGGCCAAGCACTTCGTCCGCGTGGGGCCAGCGCGACTAGTTCGGCTCGTCGATTACTACGCGGCTGTTTTCTGGCCCATTGCGGTTGGATCTGCTGATGACTTTGTCATCGCTAAGGCGGGCACGCCCGTCTATGCGGCGAACAAGGGGCTTGACCGTGACGGTAATGGGCAGATCACCATGGGAGATCTAGACGTCGCAATGGCCCAAGTACGAGCCAGTGCAAAAGGAACAATCGACGTAATTCCGAGCCACTCGACAGGGCTTAGCCGCGGCGCTGGATTGGCAGTGGGTGCCCTCGTATTGACTGTACTCGGCGCCGCGGCTGCTCTCATTATTCGAAAGGTGCGGGGTGGATGAAAGTGCACCCGGCGATCTGGATTGTGGGTGGGCTTGTCGCTGCAGGTGGCACGGGCTTAGTTGCTGCTGTCATGAGAAGCAAGGGCCTGAACCGTGGGGCACCGTTGCCAACTTTACTAGTCGGCGATTCAATGGGCGTCGGCCTGACTTCACCGCTTAGAATGGCAGGCCTGCCCATTCATTCGATCGCGGTGCAAGGTACCACGATCGAATATTGGGTGAACCAGGGCGCCGCGGCGTTGCAAGCTTCCCTCGCAACGAAGCCCGGCGCCGTGCTCGTAGCTCTAGGCACAAACGACGCCTTCAATGGCGACGCGTACGCGCCGCGCGCCGCGGCTGCAGCCGCGAGACTTCTGGCAACAATCGCGGCAAGCGGTGCCGAAATCTATTGGGTAGGCCCTCCGAAGCTGCCCGCGTCCTACGGTGGCAAGGCACCTAGCCAAGTGGTCGTTGATGCAATTCACAACGAAGTCGACGCGTTTGGGGGCGGGGCTTTTTGGCTCGAAAGTTCAGATCTCGGGATAACGCGCAGCGCCGACGGTCTGCACCCGACGGGCGCGGGTTATTCGTACTGGTCGGACATAATCGTCGACCGCTTGGGCCTTTCGTTTGTTTCGCCTTCGGCTGATACGGTGCAGGGCGATACATTCGGGGCAGACATTCCGCCCCCGCCAAGCCCGATCGTAGTGCCTGCAGGTTGGACACAACTTAAAGGCGCCGTTAGTCCAGCCCTGACCGCGTTCGCCGTTTCGGTGCTTGTGCAACGCCGCCCGATCGGGGATCTTCTGGTTTCAATGATAGACGGCAAATCAATCGGAGCCTTGACCACGTGGCACTATGACAACCATGTCGGCCACGTGTTGAAATGGCACCGCGGGATCTCACTGCTGCAGGAGGCGACGAGCTAAATGGACTCAAACAACATTTTGGGCCGTTACGGATACACCGCCGGCGCCGGCGCCGCTGCAGTGGTTGTGCCGAACAACGTCAACTTGAGCAGCGTGGCGGCTTTTGCGAATGCAGCCGGCGCAACTGTGCAGATCAACGGGGGGGCCCTAATCCCCGTTCCCTTTCCAGGTAGTTTTTCGACCGACGTTGCCGCCGGTATAGTCACGCAAATCGGTTTTCCTGTGACGATCAACTTTGTGGGTACGGCTGGCTATTACGTCGATTGGTACGGGGGTTGATCCATGAGTGAAGGTCGATTCAATCAACAAGCAACATTCGTCCAACTGCTCAACGCAGCCGGTCGAATGTGGATCGTTGATAACGCAAACAACGCAGTCGACACAACGCCGATCGGCCTGCCTGTCGTTGATTCAATCATCGGCGTTGGTACGGGTCCGATTCAGTTTAGCATTGCACGCGACAACCTTGGCAAGATGTACGTCACAAACTCGGCGAGCAACGACGTCACAAGGCTCGACATTGCGACACGGTTGGCAGATCTCACGATTCCGATCGGAGCGTTTCCGATTGGGATCGCATTCGACAACGCCGCTCATATGTACGCATGCAACGCCGGAGGTAATAGTCTCTCGCGGATCTTGACGGCCACGGGTGCAGTCGACGCAACTATCCTTCTGAGCGGCGGACCGTTTGGCATTGCTTGGGATGGTGCGGCCCACATGTACGCAGTCAATCAAGCAACCAACAATGTATCACGGGTTTTGATTGCAACGGGTGCCGAGGATCTAGTTATTCCGATCGGTGCCGGGACTGGTCCCTCGGGCATCGCCTGGGATGGCGGCGCGCATATGTGGGTCACGAACTTTACGACTGGTACCGTCCAGCGACTTCTTGTTGCAACGGGAGCCCTTGACGGCGCCGCTATTGCTGTTGGCGTGAATCCAATTGGTATCGCTTGGGATGGCGCAGGGCACATGTATATTTGTGACTCAGGGGCCGCGACAGTTACGCGTATCAACATTGCGACAGCCCTAGTCGACGGAACTCTAACGACAATTGCGAACCCCTACGGGATTGGTTGGGACGGACACGGCCGAATGTACGTGACCAGTGTGACAGTGGCCGAAGTCGCCCGGATCATAATTACGACCTTTGCGCTGGACAGTCCAATTACCACAGTTGGCGGGACCCGAGCCGTGGCTTGGGACGGTCGCCCATGAACATTTGAAAGGAAATTCTGCAATGCAAATCCGAAACCGATCCACGTTAGCCGTTGCACTGCTGGTGCTTTGTGCTTGCTCGAGCATCAAGAATACCCCTGGCGGGCGTCCTCCCGACAGTGCGTTTTGCGACCAAATAGACTTTGGAGCGGGCTCCGTTTGGGTGTGCGCAGGATCGCCGGCGTTACTTCTGCAACAACGCGATCTCGCCGCCAAGACCAGAACGGCGAGTGTGCCGCAATGAATCGCGTCAAGACTTCGCCGTTTTGGCTGGTGACTCTGGTGCCGTTACTCCTGGCGTTCCCTAACTGCAACAAGCAACAAACCGTTGACGCCGGTCCGCCCCCGCTTGCAACGGGTGGCACTGCTGCCGGTACCGGTGGCGCCGTGGCAACCGGTGGCGCGCTTGTGACAGGCGGCGCCGTGGCAACGGGTGGCAGTTCAAACCCGAGCAGCTCGGCGGACGCGTGCGAGCTCGCCGGCGAACGCCTTCGGTCGCTGAATTGCTCGCAGCAGACCACACCGAAGGGGATCCCCTTCGCAACCGCATGCCGAAATGCAACCGCACAAAAACTCAATTGGCACCCCGACTGCATTGCAAAGGTTGCCAAGTGTTCCGACGTTCCTACCGCCTACCGAGGATGTAAGCCATGATGTACGCAACAGGCCGAAAGCAAGACGATCTAACCTTTCGACGCCGCGCAGCTGCGCAGCAAAACTTCTCTGATTGGCACCGCGGAGGGACGAGGCTGGTGCAGGCAGCAAGCATCATGCAGCCGGTTAGCTACTTAATGGATCAAGCACAGAAACCTAGTTGCGTTGGGAAAAGCTATCAAGGCCGCCTTAACGCGTTACTCGGCGTCGACCCAAGTGGGGTCGGTCTCTGGACGCTGGCGCGCGCGCTTGAGGGCAATCTTTCGGATCCTATGCAAGGAACAACGCCCCAAGCTGCGATCAATGTTTTGTTAAACCACGGTTGGGGGCCCAGTCATCCCGCGGACGATATGCGCCCCGTGAGTGAAGATCTGCAGCTCCCGACGATAGACGACGAGCTGGCCGCGTTCGATGTCCAGTTACCTAAAGCCGTTGCCCATTACGTTTGCACTGGGACCGACGCGCAAATCCAAAACGCAGTCATTGACGCGCTAGCGCGCACTTCGTCGACTGGCAAATTCTCGTATGCGGTTTCATTCGGGACGGGCGTCCTAGCGCCCTACGAAGAGCCCCCGCCGGACACGGTGCTAGATGAAACCTATTTGAGCCCGCACAGTGACGCGGGCCACGAGCAAGGGATCCTGGGTTACTTTGCCGATCGCGACGCTTTCTTGATTCAAGGTAGTTGGGGTAAATGGACCTGGTGCAACGTCATTATCAACAATAAGAAAAAGCGGCTTGACGGTTGCTGCTTGGTATCGCGCGCCGTTGTGTCGCACGCGTGGGCGGTCGACGTGTTGCAGGTGCAATAATGGCAATGATGCGCCAGAACCCTTTGCCGATCGGCGACTATTGGGTCGACGTATTCGCGAAGGACTGGACGACATTTCACGCATGGCTTGCCAAGCACCAAGCCACCATTCAGATTCGAAAGCTTGAAACAACGCGGATCAAGAATTCCGATCCACCCGTAGACGCGCAAGGCGCGCCCGCGCGTGAGGGCTACTTGTTCCACGTGTCGGGCCCGACCAAATGGCAGGGGCCCGGCTTCCCCATAATCACGCCGCCGGATGCATTCGGCGCGGATAGAGTCGACACTGCAAAACCTTTGCCGATTGGCCGCTACTGGATCGATCTGATTGGTGAGCAACGGATCGGTAACTTTGGAGCTGGCGTCAAGGGTTTGAATGGAGCGCACCCGGGGATCATACGGATCATTTCGGCAACGCGTCACGTTGCCAACGATGCGAGGGAGTACGCCGAATCTCCAGATCTCACCGGCGTACTAGTGGCACTTTGGGAAACGGTCGCGGGCAACATTCAAGACACCCCCGAACGTGATTGGGTATTGTTCGAAGTGACGGCGCCTGCCCTTTGGGACTTCGAAGTCATGGGAACGCCCACCATTGCCGCGGCCAATGTGAAAGCTGAATCAGACACGGTCCAACGACCAGCACCCGAGGTCGATCCTACTGAAAAAATATTGGCGGTGGTTTCAGATTTGGGTTCGGTGGGTGGAACGGCAGCCAAGATCGGGATCGGCGTTTTGGTGTTCGGAATTGTAGGCGGGGGCATTGCCCTTGCTGTATGGTCATTCAGCAAAGCAAGGAGCGTCCCCCATGAGTGACCACCCGTTCCAAGACGCCGTTAAGGGCGTCATTGGCAATTTTCTACGATCGCAGTCCCCACAGTCGCAGACCGGCACCGAGCCCGTCGTTATTACCCCTAGCGGCGTGCTTGGGCAGCTGCAACGCGCGATTGACCACGGCACCGACAGAGACGAGCCGATCCGCCTGGCCCTGCTTCTAGCGGCCATTCTGGCCAGCCAAAGGGGTTGGAAACTAAAGGACGCCCTAACGCAGGCGGGGATTGCCTGGGCGCAAACCGAGGGCTTGCGCAACCTATAATTTGTGCGCATATTCGGGGTGTCCCCGGTCGGTGTGGCTTTCGAACTTGAAACAGTGGGCACAACATTGTTACTTTTTCGTGTTGGGCTGTTCGGGGAAAATCAACGGTCACCGGTCCCCCCGTGTGACCGTTGTCACTTTTTGTGCGGTACCTTTTGCCGCGAGCAAAGGGCCAAGTCGCACGCGCAAGGCAAGCAAGAAACCCCCGCGGTTTCTGGGCTCCCCGGAAGTGCTAGCCGCCTAATCTTACTTTCATCGGCAAAAGTGCCACGTCGACGAGCTCGCCGCGTGCGACATTTGCCGGCATAATTACGGCTTTGTTTGGCCTTACTTATGCGAAGGCCTTCGCCACTGCTGCGCGCCGTTGCACGTTGCGTCGTGGGCTGCAATTGGGCGGGAAATGATCCACTGTGGATCGTGTCGTCCCCTATGGATCCCCCTAAGGTGTGTCAAAAAAAGTCAGCTCGGCCCCGCCCCCGTGAACCTTTCCTAGTGTCCGTGGTCAACGAATTGTTGGCGGCAGTGCTGCCGCCGTCGCTCATTGTGAAAGTCAAGCCCAAAAAAAGTAGAAAAGGAAAACCCCGCCCCCCGGCAGGGGTTCCAAGCGTTCGGTGAAATGAGTTTCTGGTCAAATTGTCGCCCTAAAAGGGGGGTAATGGGCAAAAACAACGGTCCCCCCGGGGGTCAATGAACGCTTGAAAGCGGGATACGTTCGCTGGGAAAAATGAAAGGGGGCAAATTCCCACTTGAGCCGCGGAAATTGGGCAGCTTTGGGAACAATTCAGGGGGCGTTTTGCCGCACCACGGGAAAAACCTACATTGACAAGCAGGCCGATCCGTTGATTTATCGGTCGGTGCCCACGTTTGTGATTCCAAGTTTGAAAGGTCACCGAAGGAACAATGAGCCCCAACAACACGGAACCAAACGACGAGTACGAAGCTAGGTTGCAACGCGGGCTTGCGCTTGCGCTGCAACTTGACGCCGACCGTGTTTTGCCATTTGGGGACACGGATCTATGTACCGATCGCCCGATCGTTTTTGTGCACTGTCGGATCCATGGTGAGGTCCGCTGCTATCGGGTGCTTTGTGAGAAGTGCGGCGAGGTGCACCAGGCAGAAAAGTTCGTCTTGCCCCCGCAGGTTCCACCCGCCGGCGAGCAAGTGATCGAAGCCGTCGACCTTTGCCCTTGTGGCATTGAACGCATGCACGCGATCTGCGAGCTCTGCGACGAGGCGCACGAACTGTACCGATCGGGCGTGCCTAGCGCGACGCCGGCGGCGCTGCAGGTGCAGCCGCATACCAAGGGGGATCCATGAAAACCTTTCGGTGGTTGCGTCTACCTCATAAACACGCATTGGGGCCGCTGCAGACTAGCCGGCTAACGCCCTACCGTTCGAAGTTGACGCGCGATCGGATCCGCCGGTGGGCTAAACGAATCACCCGGCGGTTTTGGTCAGAAGGGGACGCAAACACGTGAACCCAGGGGCACCCCAGATCGTCGACAATGCCCGCGCACATACTCGCGAGATCTTGGAATTGGTTGCCCGTCACTTTCCCGATCGCCCTGCAGCGTTCCTTCTAATGCTTGCCGTCGGGTGGTGCAGAACCGAAGGACACCACGCGGCAAAGATCCTTGCCGTGGTTCATTACGCCCTCAACTTGGAGTTAACCCCTTTCTATAAACAACTATTCGCGGGCCTGCGTTACACGCAACCAAAGGCGAAAGGGGCACGCCGTGAAGCTGGACTTTAAGCGATGCCGCGAGCTCGGGGGCGGGCTGCCGGTTGGGGTGCCTGGCTTTCAATTCGAATTGCGAAACCGTCGCCCGGCGGAAGTCATTCCGCTTAATGGTGAATGCTTCCACTGTGGACGCGGTGCGCGCGTGTACGTACGGCGCGAAGGCAAGTTGCTCGGGCTTTGTACATGGCACGCCGCCGGCCGCCTTCCCTTGGCAGTGCGTCGATCTGGCTTCGTGCACTTGCGAAAGGTCGGTACCTAATGGGCGGCATTCAACGCGACACTTGGCAAAGGTACATCGTCGAATGTGAAGGCGACGGGGAAACTTTCGTGTGGTGGTTTGATTCAGAGCTGACCTACGATACGCAAACTTTAGCCGTTAACTTCATTGGCAACATGCAACGACGGTTCGGGCGCGCGGTAATGCTGCACCACGTTGCGCGCCAACCTATAACAGGCCCCGGCGTGAACGTGCCGCAAGCCGATCCTGGAAAACGGATCCTTGTGTTCAATCAAGATGACTGCCCGATCTTGCCCGACGGTGTACCACCACCCAAACAATTGAGGGCCCGCCGATGACTTGCAACGCTTGCCGCGATCGCGACCATGCCAATCATAACCAGTGGGCGCCGTGCGATTGTGTCGGCGAATGCGAGCAACGCGACACGATCCCCGATCTCGTGATCTTTGAATCAGACCGCCCCGAGCAAGGGACGGTCTTGGTTCTGGCCTTCTCAGAAGCCGAAGCGAATTTCGAAGCTTTGGAATTGTCGGATCGGGTTGTTTTGCCGGTCATCGAAAGGAGCCGTTAACCATGTCACTCTGCGAAGCCTGCGAACGCGGCGACCATGCCAATTGTAACTTGGCCACCTGGTGCCAGTGCGACAACGAAGCCGACGGCGACGAGCTCGCCGCCATTGCTTCGGACATTTGTGACCCCGAACAAATCACGCAATTGACCGAACCCACATTGCGGTTTGTCGAGCGTGTTAAGGGCATGATCAACGATTTGAACCCGACGGAACGGGCGATCCTCGAACGACGTTTCAACAACCATCCACCGAAAACGGAAGGCCGTTTCTAATGCGTCGCCTAGTTCCGATCACTGTCCAAACCTGGATCAAGTCCGTCAAGACCCAATATGGAATAACAAAAGCAGAGCTCGTGATCACCCCAAGACGGGAAGGTTTCGAGCTCGTCAGTCGTGTTTTTTTGGACGGAAAACGCACAACGAAAGCCGATGTCTTTGTCGAGACAGAAGCGCAAGTCGACCGCCGGCGTTCGCTACTTCGTGACGAGGGTTACAAGTTAACCACCAAACAAATCAAAGTGCCGCCCGAGGATGCTCCTAGAGGAATACCCGAAGCCGAGATTGCGGAACGACAATATCGGGAAGAAATCGATAACCTGCTTCGCCCGATTCAAAGGAAGCCCTAAGGCAATGTCCAAATGTGAGCCCTGCCGGCGTAACGCGCACGCCGAATGCTTCTATCCCCAAACGGCACAATGCGAATGCAAGTGCAACAGTCGACTACCCGATACGGGCTTTGAACCTACCTCCGACGCCGAACGCTTGGAAGCGTTGCTTGCGTTGTTGATGAATGACGGCTTGCCGCTGATTATGCCATTGCTGAGCAAGCGGTTCGCCGAAAACATGCGGCCGCGGCTTACCTTGCCGCCCGATTGTTTCAAGGTGTCCGGCGCTAGGCTGCAAGAAATGTTGCGCGACGCCGGCGGCAACTATGCTCAAATGGTTGAATTCGTTTCGGTCGACGCGGACTACCTAGTGCCGTTTCATACCCTGAACGTGTTGATCAATTCTGGCCCCAACGGCGCCGAATTCTATCGACCTGGATCTCGACAACCGAAGGCATGAAGATCCGCCGTCACAAGCCCCACGAGCCCGCCGACTTCGCACCGTTGCGATCGCGGCGATGCTTTCGAAAGGGGCAAAGTTGACGGCTGAACGGATCCAACTTTGGCACGGCCCGGACGTAGCAGAAGCCGCGGCCGCCTATGCTCGAGCATTGGCCGCGGGATTCTCAGAACTGCGCGCGCGTATCTTTGGGAGTATAGCAAGCTGGCGGGACTGCTGGACGCTGCAAGCCACCTTGGCGAAGTTTCACCGGTGCTCAGTTCGCACGGTGCAACGCGCGGCGAGTAACAGCCGCGAGCACGGCTTTTTGCGTTGTGCTTGGAGCAAGCCGGGGGAAGTCCCGCCCGGTGCAAAAGAGCCGGTTCCTTTCAAGTGGTGCCACCGTTGGATCCCGGGGCGCGGGCTTGCTGGACCCGCTAGGCAAGCCGCGATCAATAAGGCGCGCGCCGATCGCATCATTGGAAAGGCGGCCTTGCGCCGTACCTACAACGCGCCGCAAGGGCAAACGCCCGTCAAAGCAAGAACGAAGCCACGCACGCCACCGGATCATTTGACGCGCGAGCAACGCGCCCGTTGGCTTGACGAACAGATCGCACGCGAGCCGTCGACGTCGGACGCGGTCACCAGGGAACCTGAACCGCCGGATCGCTGAATCTTGATCCCGCTTAGTTGCTGCCTTCGCGCAGCAGTGCGAACGTGCGTCGACTTTCGGGTGTGACATGTCGCTAGGTGTCAGCAAGTGTGCCGAACGGCTGTCAACGGCGGATCGACTTGGCAAATATTCCGCCGGCAGCACCCGCCGATCGGATCTTGCCTGTCCTAATGGTTACGACAATTTGGCCTATAAAGATCCAAGCAAATCAAACTCTCGTTCCCTGTTGAAAACTTAACGTCTCAGTTAAGACCGGGATCCGCGTGGCAGGTCGTTGCGGTGTTCGCTTCGCTTCACGAGGCCCCTACGGGGCGTATCACGGGCGCTAGCGCGCCGGCGGTGAGGACGTGCCCTAACGGGCACCGCGCCCGTGCGGGCGCTTCATGGCGCCGCGGCGCGGCGCGAGTGGTTGCTTTTCCACGAAGCCACGATCGGCGCAAGGTCCCCACACGTCAAGGAAACGAGAGGCTTAATAATGCGGTGGTCCGGGTCGCGTTGTCGCAAGCCTGCTACGTTGCGGCATGGTTGGCGCCTATGTGCGGGTTTCCAGTCGTAGCCAAGACTTGGCAACACAACGCAACGCGATCGAACGTACCGCGCGAGCTCGGGGGGATCGGGTGCGTCGGTGGTACTCCGAAAAACTAAGCGCCGCAAAACTTTGCCGGCCGGCGCTTGATTCTCTTAGGGCAGACGCGCGGGCGGGGCGCATCAAGCGGCTTTACGTGTACCGACTAGATCGTCTTTCACGTTCAGGCATACGTGAAACGTTGACGCTTGTCAACGAGCTGCAGCAGCACGGCGTCGACGTACAAACGATAGCCGACGGTTTTGCATTTGGAGGCCCTGCCGGTGACGTGGTGCTAGCAGTGCTTGCGTGGGCGGCACAAATGGAACGACTAGCGATCGGGGAACGAATCGCCGCGGCGCGCGTGCGCGTCGTGGCCGCTGGTGGTTCTTGGGGGCGGCCGCGGCGCGTGGATACGGCGGGGGCCGCGCGCGTGCGCAAGTTGAGCCGCGAAGGACTGAGCAATCGAAAGATCGCGATCGCGTTGAAAATTCCCCGTGCGACCGTGGGCAATGTACTGGCCAAAAAAGGTGCTTACAAAGCGCCCCCCGCCAAGCCTACAAAAAAAGGGGGGTCGGTCAGTCGACCCCGGGCGGCTAAGTAGTATACTTTCTAGCCGTGCCCACTGTCCAAAGGATCCACCATGCCAAACACGAAACAAGACGCGCCGGCTCCGATGCCTGCCAACGTTCGCCGATACCTTGAAAGCGTTCGAAGGCGAGCCGCTCGCAAAGTTGCAGCCGCCAAACGTCAACACAAGCCCGTCGACGGAATGCTTGAAAGTGAGTTACTGACCCAACTGGACGAGCTTTTGGCTAAGCATCCACCCGATCTCGACTACCGTCATTAGCCGGCTTCGATGACGAACGCGCCCGCGGGCACAAAGGCAAACCCAGGTAAACGAACGCGAAAGGACAATTCAAAACCAATGACGAAAACGAGCAAGCGCCCAGCAACCAAAGCGGATAAACAAAAAGCAACGCATGAATTCAAGGCGCGGCTTCGTGCCATGAACCAATGGCCCGGCGTGGTCAGTGTGTCGCGTTTGCTAGGTCGTGGACTGCGCGAAGTCAACGCACTAATCGACGCCGGTAAACTCAAGCCCGTACAATTGCCCACCGGCGAACGCCGTTTCGACCCAACGAAAGTCGAAACACTACGACTTAAGCTTGCCCTGCAAGACACACCACCAGAGGCGACCACTCCGATTGGAGTACTATTAGAGGCAGTCATCCAAGCCAACGCGCAGCAGGCGGCCACCGTAGAAGTCGCCAAGAAATTGGATCATATATTGGGCGAAATCTGTACGGGTATAGTCGGGATTCAAAAGCACTTGAGCAGCAAAACCGCACCCCACGACGCGCGCGCGGTTCTGTACTTGCTCGATTCAAAAGGGGAGCGCTGCGCGTATGTCCAAGTCGAACCACAGCGACAGTACTTCCACGTTTTTTGGACGCGCGAAGATGGTCGACATACTTTGCGGATCCAAAACTTTGGCAATGTTCCGATGGTTATCTATTCGATTGAAGTCGACCAGAAGCTACAGCTTGACCAGCCGTCGGCGCAATCAATCATCGATATTGAACGCGATCCGAAACCAAAGGCACGCGAAACAGTCGAGCACAAACCGCACGCTATCAATATAAGGGTTCAGGCCCTTGCATGACGATCGAACACTGCAGCAAATGCGGGCGTGAACGGCCGGATTACTAGGTCGACTACGAAGTCAAGGCAGCCGCGGCCGCGGCGATCGAATTCCTACGAGGTAAACTCTAAATGCCGATGAATTGGAGGATCCCGAAATGTTGGCCGCGTTCGCTGAACTTCTCGACCTGGAGGATGATCCATTATGACGACCACCCCGTCATTTGACGGTTTCTTCGGTTATGGGTGCTCCTTGCCCAAAAACGAAGCCGACGCACTAGATCACATTGCCGCATTGCAAGAAGTCCAACCCGCCCAGATATTGCGGCGCGCGTTAGAGCACTACGCGCGATCGGCCTTGCCGTTCGATGAATACCGGGCATTCTATCCACTCGACGCACCAGACCGACCCTAACCAAATGAAAGCAGGTTGAACGAAATGCGAAGTAAGACAAAGAAGAAAGTCACGCGACCACTAGGGCCCACCGGCGCCAGCGGGGGCTTGCGATCGGCGAAGGAACTAGCCGACGAGCTGCACGATTAGACTCGGGCCCGTGCTCGAGCACGGGGCACCGTTGCGCGTGCCGCGGCGGGGGCCTTCGGTGGTTGCGACGCCGGGGGCTTACGTAGTTGCTCAATTTCGGAAAGCGTCGGTTTTTCACCGTACGGGGTGACATGTTCCCACGTGCGGCCGTTGATTGTAAGCCGCGCCCCGTAGGTTGCATCATAGGGGGACTTTGGAACAATGGCAGGGGGCACGTTCGGCGTTAGATCTTTCTTGGGCGCTGCAGCTCGCTTGATGATACCTTCGATCCGATGGTACCGCTTGATAAGCCGCAAGACTTGGCGCGAGTTGCCCGGGCGGGAAATGACCGTGTCCGACAGGTGCCAGTCGACTTGACTAATGATCGCCTTGAGCAATTCGAGCCGAAAGACCTCGGCCCCGGTCGTTTCCTCAGTTTGCATTTTGTAACATTCCTTCACGCATTGGGGGCGGCCTGGTGCGCAAGTAGGCCTTCACGAGCTCGGGCACCGTGCGAACCACGCGCAAGTCGAACGCGTGCGCAAGCTGCAACGCAAACTCGAGCATTTGTTCGGGGACGCCCTGGGCGAGCTTGATCCCGAATTCACGCCACGCGTGCGCCCTGATGGTTTCGGCGCTTGTGATTGCGAATTCTTGCACGGCAACGGCGGCGAGCTCGCCGCGTTGTTGCTCCGGCATGTTCACCATGTGCCAGATCCAGATCTTGAATTCATCGTCGACTAGGTAGTGCGGGTACATCCGAAAACGAACCCCCGAACCCGTGCTCGAGCACGGCCGTTTGTGCTTGCTCGTTTTCATAACAAATAGAGCAGGTGGCGAAGCTTGCCATTCACCAGGTAAGCCCCAACGCTACTGATGGCGCTTGATGTGTCGTCCCGATAGATCGCGATCTTTTTGGAATCATGCAAGACTTGCATTGCTTGATCGAATTGCTTTGGGGTGATCTTTGGCAACGCGTCGCGAATGTCACGGATCCGAACGTCTTTCCAACGCGTGGCGCCGAGCTCGCGCGCGGCGTTCAAGATCTGCGATTCAACGGCAAGCGCTCCAAAGGTATTGTCCGCGCGGCTTAGTATATTGAGCAATCCGCGCACGCGCGCCGTCGACGTTGTGCCGAACGTGGCGGCGCGTGCCAAGTGCAAACGAACGACGCGCAGCGCACGGCGCGCTTGTGCGAGGCTTGCTTTTTGTTGCTTCACTGCGGGGGACTTCGTTTTGCTAGCTGCCATGGGGATCTTTCTGTTCGGGTAGGGTCAAACCATGGATCCGGGCGTAACGTTGCGCATGGATCCGGCAGACCTCGACGCAATGCCGCACACAGTGGCCGCGGCGTGAAGTGTAAGACCACAAAACAAAAAACGCCGAGCCTTCGCCACACCGCGAGCAACACCCGAAACCGGGCGGCAGTGGGTGCAGGCGAAAGCCCGTTGCATTCACTGAAGGATCCGAGCGTTCAGGTAGGACGCAACTAGCGAAAGGAGCGCCCAGCCTGCCAAGCACACAACAACGACCACGGCAGACGCACCAACGGGAAAAGCTTCCACGGTGGCGCCGCCGTATGCGTTGCGAGCGTTGGGGTTGCGTTGTGACGAACGTGGGCCGCGGTAGCTCATTTTTTGCTCCGTTCGGCCAGAGCCTTCGGTTTGATTACTTGTATGCGTCGAAGAACGGCGCGTTCATAGGCCTCCAAGTGCTTGACTCTAGCCTTGTGTTCACTCAGCAAATCATCACCTGGATCCTCCGTTTGCCAGCGTTCTGGATCCACTACGTGGACGCGTTCGACCGCCTTGTTAAGTCGCTTGATGGCAGCCCGTTCAAGCATAATCAATCTAGCAATCGGGGCGCGCTTAGCCCTCTCAACATGCCGCGCGTGCCGTACAGCTAGCAACAAGTCATTAAGTCGTTTGAGCTCGGTGCGATACATTGCGATCTTACCTACCGGACGTGAACCGTTTTCGACGGGTTCGGGTTTGAGATCTCGACCGGCGTTGGGAAAAACCGCTTTTGACACGTTGGACAAACGACATAGTAAGATGGCACCGCCGGCCCGGGTTCGGGTGGCTTATCCTCGGGCACTAGCAACCACCCTTCGGGCGGGCTGATCTGGTACACGTTGACGCCCTCGGCTTGGGCGAACACCAGATCGCCCTTCGCTCTGCAGCTCAAACAAACCACGGGAAGGTTTCGCGCGGCCATTACGGTACCGCCGGGGCGCATTGTGAAGCATCAAAGCCGACCATGGGCGTCACGGTGGTTGGGATCTTGTTCCCTAGTCTGTCGGTACAGTTGCAAACGGTCGTCATGCAAAAGCCGTCGTCCGTCGTGTTGCAGTAGCGTCCACTTGGGCCGCCAAGTGGCGAGCATTGGGGCAAGCCGCCGTCGACGTCGGCGTCGGCGAGCTCGCCGGCGTCAACGATGACCATTGCATCGGCTTTGCCGTGCTCGCGCCCGTCGCCTTCACCGTTGGCGGGTAGAATGCAACCGGTTGCAAGTAGCACACCGGCGAAAGTTGCAATGAGGTTTTTCATGGGTTGGGGGTTCCTTTAGAGTATGTCGCCGAATAGCTTTCGCACTTCGCGCGTGAACGCTTGAACGGCAACCAATGCGTTAAGGCAGTCGGTCACACATTTAGACGTTGCGTTGTTGTTGAGGGTTGACGCGTGCACGCGAAGCTCGTTCACGGCTTTGTCAATGTTGCCGATCGTGACGTCGATCGGGTGTTGCTCGTCGGGCGCGGGTGCGTCCGGCTCGTTTTCATCGGGTACCGTTTCGGTGGGTTGGTGGTTGCCTGACATTCTGAGATTGCTTTCCAGGTAGGTGAGTAGGTCGGGCTCTGAGAAATGGCCCGAGTGTCTAAGCATTGCCGCCCCGTGAGTTTTTGCGCGACTGGGCGACGGTTTGATCGAGTAACCAGTTAAAGAATTCGTCCGGATCGAAGCCAAAGCTTTTTTGAAACAAGAACACCAGGCGGACCAGCTCCTTTGCTCGGTTCAGGGGCAAAAGTAGGTTGTGGCGTTTGTGCGCTTGCTCGACCATGAGTTGCGCGCCTTCGGTGATACCGTCGGGGCCGCGCTCCGTTTCGAAGTCGGACCAGTTCCGGAGGGCGTCGGCCACGTCTTGCAACACGCGGTAGGCCATGCCGTCACGGCCGCGGACGCGTTCGCACATGTCGCAAATCTTGTCAATGTCGGCGCTAGCGATGACCGCTTGCACTTCGGGACTGAGTAGAGTGAGATCCATGGGCATAATGCTTTAACTTCCGTTCGGCTGATTAGGTTTCGGCACGCAGTCGGGGCAACGGGCAAGGCCACTTGCGAGGCCTCGACACTCGAACCAATTCAAGGGCAACGAATGCGCCCAACCAGCAGGCATTTGCAACCAGCTGAATTGAAAGCCGCCGGTTTCGGTTTCTTGCGTGCCGGTGCGCAAGCCCTTAGCAACGCCGGCAACGTTCGACATGGTCACGGTCAGCACGCGTGCAACGTCCTTTCGCCCGCACACTGGACACTTGACGTCGACCACTTGGCAAGACGTAGGGAACGCCGACGGCGCCACCGGTAGAACTTTGCCTTTGAGTTTAGACATTGTTGCGGGGCGTTCCGTTTTGCGTGGTGCGTTTGTAGTCGAGAACGCGTTCGGCTTTGGTCGCAATGCGCGGCCGCGGAGTACCTAGGTGTGCGGTCAAATTGAGGTTTGCTGCTTTCATGCGATCGGTCGCTTGTGCGAGGCCGGGCGCCAATTCTTGCAACAATTCGAGACCAGTTTTGCTGGGCTTGGACACAGATCCCCCTTTGTGGTGTGGGTTGAAACGTTCCGTGGTTGGAACTGCAGTGGGCACATTTCACCTATACGACGGGACTTGATACAAGTTGAGTATCACAAGCGATGGGCCCACGGATAGGTGCGACAGGGGCATACCCATTTTTGCCCAGCGCCGAAAATGGGTATTGCAAAACCCCCCATTTGAACGGGTGCATTGAAATAGCCCGGCCCTGAGGTTGTCGAACCTGCGTTCAACCCTTGTCTAACCTATACCGATCGGTGAAACTGCCAGTTGCTGACCTGAGAGCCAAAGGAGATCCGAGCGATGCAAGCAATGCAATCAACTGCCCACCGACTAGCCGCAATGTCCAAAGATGAATTGGTAGGCCTCGCCGTGCGAGCCAAGGCCGGCGCCCTACGCGCTGCAGAAGCACTTAAGAAGCCCGCACGGCAAGGAACCCATACGATTTTTGGATACGCCGGCGGCGCAACTTCCGGAGTCATCCGGGCATTTGTGCCAACGGTTTTCGGTTTGTCGACGGACGGCTGGCTGGGCTTACTCGTTTCGGGCTTCGCGCTTCTCGGAGCCGGTGATATTTGGGTCGACTCAATTGCGACTTTTGGGGTTGGCATGACGTCGCCCGCGATTTCGCGGACGACAGAAGGCGCCCTGCGTAGTTGGTTCGCTCAAAGCAAGAAACCGGCAGCAGCAGCCTAACCTCTAAACTGCAGTTTTCCTCATTTCGAGGGTTTTAAGAGGTCCCAACCATGGGACGAAATTATTTTGGAGTTGACGTTCTCGGCTTGGATGACTTTGGCGACGATGACGCGGCGAACCAGCTCGCCCAGGTGTTTGGATTAGATCCCGCACCACGACAACAGCAACGCGGCTGGCACGTAGAAGGCAACTTGCAAGCCTTGATGGCTGATGCCCTTGCCGCGGATATGATGTTTGGAGCCGACTCACCACAAGCGATCGCGACAAAGGGCGCGGTGGTCAATGTGATGAGGCAACGTGGGCCTTCGCCGCAAATGCAAATGCTGCAAAAGGCAGCCCTTGCACATTCCGCGGGTAAAGGAACGTTCACGTCGACCGGTGAAGCAAACACCTCAATCAAGGCCGAAATGCTGCCGATTCCGCGGACAGTCGTCCCTCTGAATTCGCAGACCACGATCGCGGTGCGCCCGATCCGATCAATGCAGATCAACACGGTTCGATTTCCCTCGGATCGCGCTGCAACGGCTGCTTGCCGCGTGGAGGATATTTCGATTCTCGGCACAAGCCAGTTGAACGGCCCCGGCGGTATCGCCTGCAGCGGTTTGACGGAAGTTCGGACGGCTCCGATCCTCAAGGGCAGCACGGCGCAAGCTGGGCAAGACATCCTAGTCACGATCTCGAACACCTCCGGCGTCAACCAGACAATCGAGGGTTGGTTCGAAGGTCCCGACCTGGTGCGCGTAACCTAAGCGGCGCCCATGATGCCGATCCTGTTTGACGTCCAGAGCCAACTTATCACGAGCAAATCAGCGAGTGAAAACGTGGCGGACGTTAAGCGGTGTGTGGCTGCCATCCAACAGGCGGCAGCCACGCACGATCGGTTTTTGGCTGAGCATTGGCCGAACGGGGATCCCAAATACAAGGCGCAACCAAAGTTTACGCAATTGCCCGGGGGTGTCATTATTGGCAAATTCGGGATTCAAACTGGCTTGATGCGTCGAAAGCCGACGCCCGATGATAACGCGTACGACGTTGCCGGGTGCCTCCAAGCCTGCGTTCACGCGCTTGCTCTCATCAACTTGATTCTGCTGCAGCATCACCCGCAGTTACCTGGGCTCTATGATTCAGGGATCCGATACCAGACGGATCCGAATGCGTGGAAAGCCCAAACCATGAAGTCGATCCCGACGGTGCTCGAGCAAGGCGGGACGGACTGCAAGAACTTGGACGGCTACGAGCTCGCCTTTAAGTGGCGCGAAGAATTGTTGCCACCCCCCATGGGGTTCGGTTGCCGAATGAGCCGAGCAAAAATCTACTGGCGCTTTTTGGAAAACGATAGATTGCGCAAGCAATTGCCGGCCGACATTCTCGCTAGTTTGCCCGCGCAAGGACCAATCCCCCAGGGTCGTTTGTTTCATGCTCAAATGCGCAGCCCGGATCAACCGTGGCCGCGTGGATACACCACTCCCGACGGGGAAGTAACGGACCAGTCTCGCCTTTTAGGAATGTGAGGTAATTATGTTTTGGATCGTACCAGTTGCAGCAGTGAGTGCCCTCGTAGTGGCCGCGGTCGCCAAAAAAACATCAATCGCTCCTTTGCCGATTGACGTTGCGGCGATCCTCCGTGGGGGTCTGCAATCACGGAGTGATCCGCAATTGAGCGCAGTGCTGGGGCAGATCGCCACCAAGTACCCACGCCAAACAAAGATCGTCTACAAGGCATGGGGAGCAACGAAAGCGCACGACGGCACGCTCAACGTTGGCGCTGACATCGATGGCCTTTATCAGAACGCGTTTCACAGTGGCGACCCGGCTCAACTCATCGCCGTGGCCAAAGCGCTCGACGTCAAGTATCACTTTTTGTCGACGCACTTGCTCGACATGGCCTCATTGCTCGCAACCCTTGCAACCCGGGCGGCTTAATCATGTGGTGGTTACTCGCGATCCCTATCGTTGGTGTACTCGGCGCGGCTGCAGCTTCGGCAAAAGCACGGCGCGACGCCGGCACCGCTGCAGGTGCGGCCGCGTATGACGCCGGACAAACTGCAGGTCCCGCGGGAACCGCGCAGCCGTCACCCGGTGCACAAACGTCACAAGGTCAGCCCACGGCAGGCGCGCAAGCGCAAGCGGGGCAACTGGCACAAGCGGACATGATGAATCTGGTAACCGTCGCCCTCGCTTCGCAGAATCCCACGCGAATGAGGGAAGCGGCCGCCCAGATCCGATCGCAATACCCCTTGCAGGCTCAAACACTGGACGCCGCGGCGCTGGCAACCGAGCAAGCGATCGCAGCTGTCGGCGCCCAGCAACCAGGCACCACACCGGACACGCCCTCGGGTGGTGCGACGCCTTCGCCGGCGGGCACAATGTCCGCGGGGGAAGTTGCAACACTGCTAGGCGCCGCGCTCGGCTCCGGCAATGCGCAAACCATGCGTGACGCTGCAACGAAGCTACGCGCCGCTGGTTATCCTGCCCAGGCCCAGATCCTCGACACTGCCGCCGGCACGTTGGCCCCGGCGCAACCTGCAACGCCGGCGCAACCTGCAACGCCGGCACAACCTGCAACGCCGGCGCCGGGTGCAATGACCACAAACGACGCTATGACGTTGTTCAATGTGGCGATGACTTCGCAGAACGTCGAAACGATGAAACAAGCATCGGCCCGACTTCGCGCGGCTGGCTTCGTGGCACAAGCAAACATCCTCGACACTGCGATCGCGACGTTGACCGTTGCGCAGCAGAAGCCACCCGGGACAACCCCAACCCCAACGCCGGCGGGAATGTCAGCCGCGGACGCTGCAACGTTGCTAGGCGCTGCCATGGGTTCAGGCAACCCTCAAACCATGCGCGCAGCCGCGGCCAAGCTGCGCGCGGCTGGATACGCTGCGCAGGCGACGATCCTTGAAACCGCTGCGCAGGCCATACCGCCAACACCCGCAACGCCGGCGACGCCACCCACCCCCGCAACGCCGCCCGCCAATGCATCGGGTAAGGCGATGGCCGCGGCTCTCACCCTGAAACTTAAGACCGGTAAGAAAGGCACGGCAACCGAGCCGCGCACGGAAGTCCAGCAATTCCAGATTGCCGAACGCTTGCCCCGAACCGATGGATCTTATGGCTCCGAAACGGGCCTAGCGATCGCGGACCGCTACGGAATTGTGCCAGCGAAGCCCTTCTATTGGGGCAAAAAAGGCGGGGACTATTCGACCTTGGTTGCCGACAAAAATCAATACAAAGCCCACTTGCTCAATTTGGCCGCGAGTGACGCACCGCGCGCCGACGAATGGCGATCGGCCGCTGCAGTGTGAAAGGGCGTAGCGATGCAACAAACACTCGACAATTTCGACGAGCTCGGCGCTGATACGATCGGCGGCGGGAGCGACGGCACTGATTCGCCCTACATGGGCCAAGACATGTACAACGGCGGGAGGGAGGACGTTATTCTAGGGGATCTCGATGCTCTTGGAATGTCCGCCGGGTTCGGGGGTGATTTTGTCGGCGGCTCCGCGCCGTTCGAATATGAGCCCCAACTTAAATTTGGGCTTGATGACTTCGAAGATCTGACCGCCCTCGGGATTGACGAGCCCATGACATGGGGATCTGATTCCCCTTGCACCATGGGTTGGGACGAAATGGGCGTCGACGTGTTTGGGTGGTCACCCTTCGCGGCCGTAGCTTCTGCCGTGAAGAAAGTTGGAACGACTCTTAAGCCGCCGGTCATTAGGGCCGCCGTGAATGTCGCGAAGCCTGCACCGCCGAAACCTGCAGCAACGGGACTTGCTGCAACACTCGCGAAGGCGAAGGCGGCACAAGTCGCAACGGCAGCAGCCAACGCCGCCAGGGCCAAGGCAGCAGCAGACGCCGCCGCAAAGGCGAAGGCTAACGCGGCAATGTCGGCAGCAGCAGCCAGCCAACGCGCGGGGGCAGCGGCAGCAGCCAACGCCGCGAGAGTAGCTGCAGCAGCCGCCGCGAAGCCAGCTAGTGCGGCAACAACGGCGCTTCTAAAGTCGTCGATCGTGAAACCGGTCAACGGCGGCGCTGCGCTTGTGTTCCCGCCGTCGGGTGTTCCGATGGCTGCGGGGCTCGCTGCAGCTGCCGGCATTGCTGCAGCCGTCAAAAGCCCGATCCCCGCGCAAGCTGCAGCGGCGAAACAAGTCGTGATCAACACGCACCAGGTAGCAAGCACACCCGGGCCGGACCAAAAGGCAGCACAGGTGTCACTGGCAGCCATGGCGCTAGCTGCGAACGCCAAGAAAGGCGAGGCCGCGGCCAATGCCCCAAAGGCCACGCCCGTTTTGGTCCCCTTTTCCGTACCACCGAAGGCGCCGCCCCGATCGCCCAACCTTCCCGCCGTGGCCGTAGGTGGTCGCCGTATTGCGAACGTGTTCGGCTCGCGTCGTGTCACCCATGACATTTCCCCGCAAGGGTACATTGCCACCTATGTGACTTGAAATGATGCAAGGCTATTGCGATCCACTTGATGCGGCCGGGTTCTCCCTCTATTCGATGGCAGGGGACGACGGGACGGATGGATCCATGATGCTCGGCGTCGATGGCTGGTACCAGGATGAATTTGGGAACGACTATTTCGGGTGGAACCCTTTCAAGGCGGTAGCCAAAGCCGTCAGCAGTGTTGCAAAGACCGTGGTCAAGGTTGCCGTGGCACCGGCGAAAGCCGTCGTTGGAACGGCCGTGGGCATTGCACAAGGCAAGAACGTTTTGCAGACACTTAAGAAGCAAGGCGGCGAGCTCGCGACCAGCACCTTGTCCGGCGTCAAGATAGTTGGCAACGTGGCCTCGTTGATCCCCGGGCTCGGCACTGGCGTTGCTTTTGCGATCCAGTACACCGGATCCGTGGGCGAAGCGATTGCCGCCGGTAAGAATGTTTTAGCGTCGGCCAAGTCGGCTGCCATCAATGCGGCGCTCAACTCGCTTCCAGGTGGCGAGCTCACCGGCGCACTGATTAAGACCGTTGCCAACGTGGCCGCGGCTGGTGTGCAAGGACAAAACGTTTTGAAGTCAGCCGCTCACGAGCTTGTCGGCGCCGCCGTGGGCCTTGTTCCCAGCGCGGACGCACAAAAAATCCTTGCCGCTGCAGCTGAATCGGCCTTGAAAGGCGAGAATGTTTTGCAGGGTGCCAAGGCCGCTGCAATCAATCAGGCCCTTGCACAAATTCCGGACGTAAACGCGCGCGCCGTGGTGTCGGCAACGCTGAACAAGAAACCTCTAACCGACGTGGTCAAGACGGCCGGCGCGTCGCTTATGAGCAAAGCTGCCGGAGCCATGCCGACCGGTGGCGTTGCAACGCTTGTGACAGGGGTCACCAAGAAAAACCCGAATCAGATAGTCATCATTTCGGGCGCGTCGGGCATCAAGCCACCCGTGCGTACAATCACCCCAGCAATGGCGGCCGCCAAGGCTGCAGCAGTGGCGAAGGCCGCGGCGCCGGCAAAGCCTGCCCCGACAGTTACGCCTAAGCCTGCAGCACCCCCGCTAGTGCGCGTGGTGGCGCCTGCAGCACCCCAACCGGCACCCGTGGCACCCGTGGCCATTGCTGCAAAGCCTGTCCCCACGCCGGCCCCCATGGCCTTCATGCCGCAAGCCCGCGCACCGGTAGCGATTCAATCAACGGTCAATCTTCCCCCGCTCGCCTTTGGTGCGCGCCGGATTGCCAACACCATTGGCGGCCGCCGGCTCACGTACGACATTTCTGCTCAAGGGGTCGTTTCAACGTTTGTGACCTAGGTCGACCATGGCTGAAATTGAATACATAGCCCCCGAAACTTACGGATCGACCTGGTCCAGTGCCATTGTTGAGCCGATTACCAATCAGATTAACTTTGGGCTCGGGCAAAGTAACGTCCAAAAGATGGTTGGCGAGTACACGTTGCATGGCCCGCACGCAACGGCGCGGCTCACACTCGGACTAATCAGAGGGATCGTCAATCCCAACCCGCCGAGTGGTTCCCCCGTTTTCAGTGCGTTGTATTGTGACGTGTCCGTTGGCTATGGCTCCGCGGCTTACCAGTTTTCTATGGATTGGGCGCACGGCGCGTCGATCGTGATCCCCGCGGGCAAGGCCACCGTATACGCGCGCCAAATTGGACAGATCGACTACAAAATCCAGTTGTCCGCGGGGCTGTCAATCATGCCTACCGGCAGCCGCATTGCCCCCACGTTCACGGCGTATTTCAACGTGCCTGCGAAACCCGGCGCGCGGATCATCGATATCCCGAACCGCGCGCGGGGACTGATAGTTCCCAAGGTTTTCAGTGGTGCGCCTTCTGACTTTGAAGTGACGATCCTCCGCGGTGATTCGATCGCAACTGATT
>Ga0209431_10000670_pt1 | contig 28758 bp, 18 predicted proteins | sample RifCSP13_3_FD_184021 | JGI IMG/M metagenome (GOLD analysis project Ga0209431, IMG submission 184021) | Soil microbial communities from Rifle, Colorado - Rifle CSP2_sed 13_3 (SPAdes) (version 2) | ecosystem: Environmental > Terrestrial > Deep subsurface > Rock core/Sediment | place: Rifle...
TTGCATTACCCGTTATTTCTAAAAGGCCATTTATAAACGATGCATGCAGCGATCCGCTAAGACCGTTGAAATTCCAGGTTTTATCAAATTGTAAGGCAGGCAGCTTACCGCTGAGTTTTGCCTGGAGATCACGTTCAATGGGAATATTCGATGCTTCTATTCCGGTTACTGCCGGGGTTAAATTACCACGCCATTTATAAAGTGCATTATTAATAATAAAAATTCCCTGGATCTTTTGTTTATCTTCCACTTCCAGTTCCCCCAGGCTATGAAAATAAAGGTTTCCGCTAACGATCAGGTTGTTAAAATTACCGGTAGTATAATTGTCACCTTTGTAATCATCTCCGTAGATTAATGGCAGAAATGACCTTTCATCCGTAGATGCAGGTACCAGCGGATGAATATCTTCCGCTTTCTTACCGTTTACCCAGCCTAATTTACCGCTTATCTTTCCGCCGGTCAGGGAAACTTCCAATACAGGAGTTCCCTTGTCTTGTTTGAAGGCACTATGTTTTAACGGTATAACCTGGGGATCGGCATAATAATTGGCCGATAACGGAGGTATATCCGCACATACGCGAATTTCAAACCCCGGAAATCCTAATACGGTTTTACAAACGCGATCAATATAATATCCTCTTCCCTTTACAAAAATGAAGCCCTCTCCCAAGGATCCAAATTTGATGTTAACCGCTGCTTCCTGTCCCATTTCCCACAGCGAGGCAATGTAATTTCCCAGATCTGATCCAGGCTTGAATGTAGATTTGCCCATGATGTCAACCACATCATTACGATGACTGTAATACTTCTTTTGCTTTTCAGTTACGGGTATAATCTCACCTGCCTTCGGGTAACATTGGATATTTTCAGCTGTTCGGTTAATAACTGATGATCCGGCTAATGAACTTCCCACCTGATCAGCACTAGTGCTAAGCACTTCTTCATTATCATCAGGAGGTTCCGCACTGCCACCAAAAACAGGTTTCGGTTGCAGCTTGCCCTTTAACAGGTCTTCAACCGGCATTTCTTCTTTTTGTTGTAGTTTCTCCTTTTCCTTAACTGGAGTTAATTGCGGCTGCAAAGAAGGTTTGCCTGAAGCGGTTTTTTGTTCACCCGGCCTGCTGTTGTTTAGCTTTCGCTGAACATTGACCAACGGTGCTTTTCCCTGTTGTATCGTATGGGTCAGCTCGTGAGCCAGCAACTGCTGACCTCCCGGGGCATTTACATCGTATTTTCCGTTGTTGAAATAAATGTCATTTCCATACGTAAAGGCCTGTGCATGCAAATCTTCGCTCAATTGTACAGCTGTGCTGTTGTTATGGATACGAACGCCACTAAAATCAGCTCCGAATGAAGATTCCATCCGGCTGCGGATGTCCGGCTGCAAAGGTGATCCCGAACCCTTTGTTGAGCTCAGCCTGCCTTCGATATCGGAAGAAACAGACTTACCTGATCCCGGCGTTTCTTTCTTCTGCAATTTTTCCACCTCCTCACATCCTGCGCATTTGCGCTGAATATCCTCTTCTTCCCCGGGGGTTTCATTAAGGCTGTCAAATATCGGTTTACGCTGAAATCTTTCATCTTCCATTTCCCTTCCAGGTTCCGATTTTTTCTGTGCCTTTTCTTCCTCTTCGCATTCTTTACATTTTGCCTGTAAAAAGGGTGTATAGGAGTTCTGAGTGAATGGTTTTGCCTGCAGCGGATCGCCGGAACTTAATCGCTGTACGACCTTATTTGCCATGGTTTCGGCTTCCTGTTCATATTTATCGTGAGGCTGTCCCACGCTTAGCCTGGTCTGAACAGCCGTGCGCGAGGCTGTAAAAAAAGGAGAATTTTCATTGGCGAATATTTCATTTCCCCCTTTACTGAAAAACGGTTGTGTTTGTCTATTGCCAGACGCCGGTATTGTAGTTTTATGTTCTGCCGTTTTCATTTGGATCAGCGGTTATTGTTTATCTCCACTCCACCCGCATTATATCCTCCATCCAGGGAAGTTTGATCATGCTTAAACTCCAGGGCAAATGGTCCAATAATATATCAATGCTGCTGGTCTCAACCTGCAGGTAAATACTGGCCTGCCGGGTAAACACCTTACCCTTGCGCTGCAAAAAACCTTCCCGCAGTCCGTCAACAGTAGTGTTTTGCAAAATTCCCCATTGCTGTATGGCTGCCGTAAGCAGGTCACCGGCCTCATCCAGCTCTTCTTTTGTAAGGACCATCCCGGCAACAACCGGTTCCTTCAGGGGATATGAACAAAGGATCTTTGCGATCACCAGTTCATGCTCACCTGCTACGGTATTTCCTGTTGCCAGGTAATGCAGCAAAAACAATGCTTTCCGATGGGCATCCTGATCAACGAACTTTCCCTGCTCCACCAGTTTTAACCGTATAAATAAATTGTTCAGGAACGGATGCAGGAGTACCACCCCTGCATTAGCCACATAGATCCCTTCCTCACCGATCACGGATTCAGAAAGAACAGGAAGGTCCATGGGTTGAACTACCTTTTCCGTTCCATCATTGTACTTTTTACTTTCAGCCGGTTCCTTCCTGAGGAGTTTTCTTACCGCAGGCTTTGTCAGGAATGAAGCGGGTAACTTCCGTGATTGCACAAACTCCTGCATCAATGATGCGGCTTCCTGCAGGGAAGTTGGTGACCAGCCGGCAGCTTTTCGCAGGATCTGTATCCACAGGCTATTCCGGAATTCCATCATGCCCGTCACCGGTTCAGAACCGTATTCCTGCTGCGGGTACACTGATATTTTCTCAAGTTCTTTGATAACTTCCAGTAATTCATCCGGTTGACGGGTTACCAGTGCATCAACCAGTTTAATTAAAAATGAATCGGCATGTTGCCATACAATCCTGCGGATAACTCCCGGATCATTGATCAACAAATTGCGCAATTCCCGGGCACCGGTAAAGTCTGAGGCAAACACATCCGATACTTCCCGGTACCAGTTGTCATCCGCGTTGATCGTATTCCAGGCCAGATAACCCTGTTGCATGTAGAACAACCATTGTTCGTACACGCCAAGTGATCGTGTTTTGTGAACCACGGTAATTCCGGAAACGGAAGTAGTATTCAATCCTTCCAGTTGCCTTTCCAGTATGGTTTGCAAGTCTTTGATCCATTCCTCCTTTTCAAGCTGGTTTGCTGAAATCACACCGAGATCAATGACAAGTTTGTCCAGTTCTGTATTTCCATCTTTATGCCCTGCTTTATCAAATGCCTTTTCCAGTCCGGGAACAATCGACTGCCAGTACTGATTGCTTATAAGCTGCTGGATATAAAAACTATCCAGTCTTTTATCGAGCTGAAGGTCAAAAACCTGTTTTTTTATGATGTGTTGCATAACCTTACTTTCCTGTTAGTGTGTTCAGGATCTTTTTGAGATCAACCCCTGGCTCAAATTGTCGTACCTGTTTGCCATCCCATGCTTCAAACATTTCATTCATATCCAGCCCGCTTTTTCGCATCCCTTCAAAAACTCCGGCAAGGGAATTTATTTTATCATGGTCTCCGCCGGTGAAACTAACCAGGTCGAGGTATTTCCACAGCAGGTTTTGCAGCACCATCTTCTTTTCCGGTTTGGTTAATCCTTTGATCCCTTTTGATATACCTGTTCTTTCCCGGATAACTTCTGTGATCATTTCGGAAAACTCAGCCGGCACCGGCATGGTTTTGTTCAGGAATATCAAGGCATTTGCCGCAACCCTGTTGTCGGGTTTGCCTGCCGCAACTGCACGGATATTTTTTTCGTACGCGTATGAACGCGAACGGATCGTTCTGGTTTTTTCTTTCAGGAACATTTCGCCTGCCGTTTCTTCTCCCCAGCAATACAGTTTGTTCAAAGTGCCGGTAAGATCAAACCCGGTGCAGGGATCATCCGTTTGATCATCAAAACAGGTCCGCGATTGTTCATCACCGCACGAACAAGGCTGGCAATCGACGCAGGGCTTTAAACCGTCAAACTTTTTTCTGAACAGCAATTCAAGAAGATCACAATTCGAGTAGTCCTTATCACAGATTTTTCTGGCTAGCCATTCGTTCCACGCTTTAAAATGAGATTCGAAAAGAAACAGGTCGCGGGGATTCAGCCAAAGAATGCGCAGGAGAACATGGGCCGGCGCTTCACGCTGAAGCAGTTTTTCAATCCGCTGACGGTTTTGGGGCTCGCGGAACCGCTCGGGCCAGGCCGGAAGAGCAACTGTTGAAATAAATGAATACGGATCATATCCCGGTGTAAAACGAATGCTGGTTTCATTTTCACAGCTGTCCTCCTCCCCGCCGGGTATCCAGTTGAAATTGCAGTCTTCCTCTTCACCGAAACAAACCGGCACGTTTTCATTGCAATCATTATTTGCAGCACCTGCGCTATTGCGGGGACAGCGCGGTCGCAGCAGAATATGCTCAATCAGATGAAGCCCTTCACTGTTTATCAGCTTTTTCGCCCGTTCTGCAGCATCACAGGCCATCTTTTCATGGTCATATGCCTGCGGATTGATCGCAACGATCTCATTGTTGCAGAAGGCGTCATTCTTCAAACGGTTTGTAAAATTTCCAGTATTGTCGTGTGCCGGACTTTCCTTTTCCTTCAGGGTCAGCCGCGGATGCAGTTCAATATGATAAGAGCCGCAGGAGCAATCATAAACCGGTTTGTAGTTGTCATACAGGGCCAGCAGTGACAATGACCGGGAATAGAAATCCATGGCATCAGTGCAGGTATCAAAACAGCAGTTGCTTTCCCAGGCGTACCGGCACGTATCCTCACACCGGGTGTTCTTTTCCTGATCATAACAGGTATCGTCCAATCCCCGGCCCTCACACCTGTCAAAACCGGGCAGCTTTATACGGACATAATATTTCCAGGCCTTCACCGAATTGCAGATCATTTCTTCCCTGACTACCGGAAAATAACAGACAATCTGCCTCAGCTGCAGGGCCCATTCCTTAATCGATACTGCTGTGGAATAGGATTGGGCAATAGGGTAGAAGATAACCTGTTTATTCACGGTCAGTTTGTGGACCAGGTGGTATCCCTGGTCTGTTTTGATAAAGTTCTTATCATTGTTCACCGATTCCACAAACATGAGGAGCCATTCACATCGTGAAAACTCCAGTGAACCCCTTTTACCCATATCGATCCTGGCTACAGGTTCGTTATTCAGGTTATTCAAAACAAGGAATTGCTCGCCAAAGGATCCGATCAATCCGGAAAAATTGAAGCCCGATGCCCTGTAAAGCTTGTTAAGGATCGTATCCCTACGTTCCGGAGTGTCGTAAGTACACGGATGGATCAACCCGGTATTGCCGCATGCAATATAAAAGCTATTGCTGCAATTCTGCCTGTTGAGGTAATTGTGAAATCCTTCCCTGCTCTGGGCTGTACATATGAATTTTTCAACTCCTCCTTCTCCCCAGGCATCATCGCGGTTTGAAAAGCCATGGGCGCTTATGGCTAACACTTCACGGATAAAAATTTGAAACCTGCAGTTGGTTTTATTCCATTCGCTGTAAAAATTGCCAGGATACTTTAACAGGACAAGAAAGAACCGGAACTGAAACATGGCATCCTGTGCTGTCCTGTATGTGACATTGCTTCGCCAGTGCATGGTAAAGTTTGCTTTTACCTCATCAAAAATGCCGGCAACAAAACGGTATTTGTTTTTCCGCAGGTACCAAACCGGATGGCTTGCAGCCATCGCAGCCAGTCGCGCCGGGACATCAACGCCATTGAATTCGTACTGTGTTGCACCGGGCACAAATACAATACTTTTGCTGATATCGCCGGGGTCAACATTGTGGATCAATATTTCTTTGAGACTGATCCAGGCATGGTTGCCGTAGTTTTTTTCCAGGCGTGCATATTTTAATACCTTCAGGTAGTTTTCATGCAGTGCCTGGAGAGCTTCTTCCCGGGAAAGGTATCCCTTCGTACTCTCAAACAATATCAGGGATTTCCCGGCAGAATCTCCTTTTTTGAATTTCCGGTTGCTGCATTGAATGGTAAAATGATACCATTTTTTCCGGGTAACGGGGTCCTTTCTTTCATGGATCGCATCACCGGATATGTTGAGTTCTGTATAGTTATAGCCTGAAACAGCCTGACTGATCAAATTATTCCTTTCATTTTCCGCAGTGACCTCATCCACAATGTCAGCAGCCGCAGTATGAACGGCGACAGGATTATCCCTGTCCACCAGTTTGTACACATAATCCTCGCCCGGATTGATCCGGCTTTTGTTAAGTATGGCATTGAATTCCTTAAGAGAAGGTTCATTTATGTTTCTATGCAGTTCCTGGCTCAGTTTCAGCATACTTTTTGCTTCCCTGATCTTACCCTGATCAGTTATTTCACCGGGTACTTCGCATCTTATTTTAATGCCCTGTTTATCCAGCACCAACTGCAATTTTTTGTTACTGACCCTGATGACTGCATCAGGTATGTTGGAATAAAACCGGGTAGCTGCCTGTATTACTTTGGCTTCGCTGCTGAAATGTTCCTGGCTTGCATATTCGAATGAACTGCCCGAAAGGTCCATTGACCTGTAAACAAATTCCCATTCGTTGGATATGGGACCCGACGTAAAGAGGTTGAAGGTGCTGGTATTAATTTCGGGAATGATATCGCCGATCTTTTTCCGGGCTTCCTCTTCGGATGCAAAGGATTCAAAATATGCGGCCTGTTTCTGACCTTTGTTGCCGATGATGATCCTGAAATCATCTTCCTTTTTGTTACCGGTAACTGTATAATTATGATCTGAGGTTAACAGCACCAATAGCCTCCGGAAGCCTTCACGGGCCTGTTTGATCGTATCAAATTCAACCAGTGAATCGAACTGTATGGTGGCCTTCCTGTTCAGGGCCGAGAATTTCTTTTTTTCTGTTTTCAGGTGTATAACATCATAGGGTTTAAAGGCAAACTGATGCTCATCAATGAACTGGTAATGGACTCCAACCCTCGACACAACAAGCAGTTTGTCCAGCTTTTTTTTACTGTTGTGGAGTGTAAATGTCTCCTTGTCATTCAGGTAAAATCCCGGTCTGCTTCCAATTTTTGAGGAAAGTTCATCAACATCCTTTTTTTCAAGGAAATGATCACGGCTTTCACCCTGGAGCACCCCAGCGTGATCGGTAAGCTGGCTCTTATAAACATACCTTGTCACCCGGATATCCTTTGACAGGTTGGGTGTGAAATGCGACAATGAAGTCAGAATTCTGCCGAATTCAACGGCCTTTTCCTTTTCCCGGAAAAGTTGCCGGCTGACAAATTTGTTACCGAATTCATCGGGAATATATATCTGCCATTGTTCCTCATGGGCGGCATATGCCAGCTCATAGCGGGGATTGGCCAGCTTCCTGTAAACCGATTGCAGGGAAGCCATTGCCTGTTCCTCGTTCATTATTGTATCCGTCACTTCAAATACGGTATTGAAAAGATCGATGGATAGCCGGTAAAGCTTATCCGCTTTCTCCACGATAAAATTACAGAGGAAATGCTTTCTCCAGTTTCCGATGCCTGACAACGCCTTAAACCGTTTCTCAAAACCGGAAATATTATGGTTACCCCATTTGTTCCTTGCGTAATCGTACGCTTTTCCCCGGTTGCTGCTGATATCATCATAGTTGCCCAGGAACCGGTCCCTGGCACTGATCTGGCCGGACTGCAACTGCTTTTCCGGCAGAAAGCCCGAGGAAAGAAGGGCATAATCGGCAAACTGCTCTGCAAACCTGGAAAGAAGATGTTGCTGGAATTCCTGCCTGCGATTCAGGTACAATTCCTTATCCTCTACGATCAATTCAAGATACCTGGCATAAGCACCAAGGTTGAGTTCGATGTTGAAAGAAAAACGATCGTCCCCGGTTTCAGAAAGGTTGTGGATATAGCTCCGGTAATTTTCTGCAAAAGTTGCGGTATATTTTACCGATACCGCCGCATTTGCTGCTTCCTTGTCATTTTTATAATATTTCTTGCTGATAAGAACAAAATCGGAAGATGAGGTGAACAGATAGAAGAAAAAACAGTCGTTTTCATTGGAAACTATCACCGGTTCATAATCACCGTGTAACAAATCCTCCCGAAGCTGATTAACAGCCTGGTCGCGTTCAGCCGCAAAGCAAAACATATGGGGAGGGAGATCATTATCCCTGCCGTTCCCACATTCCCCTTCCAGATCGATGTTCTTCAGTGTATTGCTAACGATCAGCGCCTGCATTTTATTCCTGTTGACAGGATACGCAAGAATACTGCCTTCGGGACCGAGTGTACTTTCGCTTTCGGGGTCAGTCTTAAAACGGAGCAGCTTTTGTAGTTGGGGCGCATTGGTAAGCAGGTTGGTGAAATATGTATGTGAATTGGCTTTATACCCCGAAGAGGTAAGGGCAAAAAGGGAACGTATATTTTTCAGCGAGGCAAGGTAATTGGCAAGGAGCTGATCAAAAAATAAAAGAAAGCCCTGTAGCTGAAGTGCCTGTGCCTTTCTCCTGTCAGGTACATCCCCGGCAAGACCACCTTCGTTAATGCCATAAACATGGGGAAATTCATTTTGAATGGAATAGTAATCAGCCAGGTCGCTGTGATAGATCCCGGTTGGAAATTCTGCATCCAGGTAGGGCGAGGGCACTTTGTAAAGCGACTTCTGCCTGCCGGAGAACTTCATTTCAACCAGCATATCAAATTTTTCCAGGTCAGCTTTCACGGGTAATCCGTTCCGCGTAAAGGTAAAACCCGAACATTTCGTTGAAAAAGCAGGTATATGATTTTCAGGTAGTTCAAGTTTCCAATTCCCATCACTTTTCTTGCTTTCGCAACACCTGATCCATCCTAAGTTCCGTACGCTTTTTATCCCCGCAATATCAAATATCACATGGTATACATCGGTAAGATGAAGTTCCTTACGCAATTTTAATTGCTCAAATTCCTCAGTATCGATAAAACCATGACTTTCTGCCACATTGAACGGGCGTCCTGCAAAGATCTCTTCAACCGGCACCTCTTTCTCAAGCAATTGCTGCAGGGAGTAAAACCTGGGAGCAGGTGAAAAGAAATCCTGGAGTGCCGTTACCATTTCCAAATAAACCTCTTCGGGATCAGCAGCCTCTTCCAGTTCAATTTCAGCACACAACCCCAGTTCCAGGGCACATAATACCTGAATGTCAATAAAATCCTCACATAAATTGCGGTGCGCCATCAGGGCTTTCCTGATCTTCCTGCGTATCTTGTCAACACTGTGCTTGTGTTCAGCCAGGCCTTCCTCCAGTTGAACATACACGTGGTACAATCCGTTAACCTCCTGCGGATTATCCTCTATTTCAAGCCAGGCATTCTTAACCCCTTGCAGATCAACCAATAGTTTTCTAAAATCGGTGATTGTAAGCGGGTTGTTTGCAAGTATCCGGGCGGGAGTATAAAAATTGTCGTCTTTTGAACTGTCTTCCGGATTGCGGGTAAATAAGTCTATGGCAGGGAGGTTGGTCCGGTAACCCAGGTCGAGCACTGCGTAAATGAGCATCTCCAGTATGGTAATTCCCGGATCATGAACATTGTGATCGGTCCATATTTTACCAGAAAGTTTCCCCAGATAGGCAATGGCACTGCTTCGCAATTTCCCAAAGTCGAGGTAATCCGGGAAACCCGTATTTCGTTTACTGATCGTCTTATTTTCCAATGCTTCGGCCATATGAGGATATCAATTTTTATTGGCTTTCATTTACAAAAATCTATTACCGCTTCCGGCTTGTTACCGCATGTATCAATTGTTTCGCCATTACATTTTTCGTAAGGTTTCCACGCTTCGCATTCGCGATCGTCAATTTGAACCGCCACATCACCGGCGACCAATATGGAACGTGGGGTGTCGGGACAGATTCTGACATTCTCAGTTACCGGAATGGCATTTTCTTTTGTCATCTTCAGATCGGTGATAAAATCAACATAATCCGTGGTTTCCAGCAGCCGGATAATGTCGGACCGGTACACACACTGACCGAAGGCAAGTTTGCTATATTCCCCTATGGCCCATGGTGCTAAAAATTCCGTGATATCCTGCCTGAGCTTTTCGCGGTAATAGTTTTCATCCTTACCTTTTATCAGCTGAACCCTGATGCAGAAATTCACTTTTTCATAGCGTGGGTTCATGGTCCTGAAGCGCACAAAGGGAGACGTGCGTCTGCGAACGAAAGCATCGATCTCTTCGATGAGGCTGACCGGTACCTTGGGTTCGAATGAATTGCCTGCTTTTAACCGGTTCAGGTCAGGGATCACCGCCAGTTCTACATAACCCGGGGCATATGGATAATCATTTACATACCGGTGCGCATCGAGCGCGAAACTGTGGTTAATGCATTTCACCCTGTACACCACCGGAAAAGCCTCCAGTACAATTCGTTCATAATCAAACGCCTGTATGGCCCTTCCCTTATGACGAAGCCTTTCACTTACCCGCACATAAAAATGGCCCTCCCCCTCGGGCAAAAGTCCGTCAAACGATTCATAGGGCTGTGTTACCGATTTTACAGCCGTATCGGCAATATTTAATTTGGAAATACTTCCGGCAGCCAGGGGTTTTGCGAGGCGCTGTTTATCGTTTGCTTCCTCATTGGTAAATGTTACCTGTATTGCCTGGGTGTGTATTCCAATGGTTTCACTAACCGCTTTGCTGTTTTTGTCAATAGTTGCTTTGATCCAGTGCAGATCCTTGGGCATAACCGTATTGTCCATGGTTATGTTTTCAGGCAGGGCGAATTTAATAATCCCTGAGGTGGTGAGATTTTTCGTGCCATCTTCCAGTACCTCAAAACCTGTCCGCAACTGTTTCCAATTATTGTTATCCAGGTAATGCCAGTGAACTGGTTCTTTTTCCGATTCGGAATCGGAGGTGGCTTCGGCCAGCTTGAAAAGTATATTCAGATTGTTGTCCGGCACCAGATCTATCAGTCCAAGAAACAATGTGCCTTCGTCGCAGAATGTCGGGAAAAGGGCCGGCTTGTTTTCAAGTTCCTCACCTTTGTATGTTCCGGCAAAGGGATAGAGATGCACCAGGTCTATATCCCTAAAGGATGCGCCCGCAGTGTAATCAAGTGCCATATTGCTGATTACCGGCGTCCATGGCTCATTGGGAATGATAGCGGCATACTTTGAGATATCTGCAATTCGGTCATTGACATCATGTAACAGGGAATGCAATTGCGATGCATCTCCTTTCAGATCCAGACCTCCCGGATTTGCAGGGGATGATGGAAAAACAATCTGCCTGATCCGGTCGGCGTCCGACCCTGAAATGTCTCCTGAAGCAGGTATATGGCTAACAATTCCATCCGGGCTATCGTTGATATCATCATGTACCCTGAAAGAAATTGTATGGGCATTATCTACATCCCCTTTGATCTGGTTTGAATCAAATACAATCGGACTGGTTGACGAGGGTGAATAATAAACAGCGCCGTCAACAGTTTCGGGCAGCTTTCCAAAAGCCATCATTTGTCGTGCCAGGATAAAAGGGTATATCTCATGTTGAAAATCCTGACATTTCAGGGTGATTTTGATAACACTGCTCCTCCAGGTATTATCGAATTTCTTTTTTCCATGTTTCGTAATCTCTTCTTTGGGAAGCGGCAAGGTTCCTGGTACGAAATCACCATCACGGCTTATTGCAAACTGGTATAAATAGTCCTGTTCATCAAGGCAATTAATACCGGTTGCAGCTGTATCCTGGAATAACCGGCATTTTACCCCGGTTATATTCGAACAATCAATGTCCTGCGATGGCTGCAGGCAATGCTTCCACGGTTTCCAGTTTCCATCCTGCAGGATGGATACCTGAATTTTAAAATCATTTTGTTTTACAATATTGGAGGGCGGATTACCCAGCAGGTGCGTTTGATAAGCTTCATAATATTTTTCAAAATTGTCCGGTTTATCTTTCCAGTTTAGGTTGATAAAGATTTTAGCCCATTTCTTTAAGAATATTTCTTCGGCACCAAGGTAAAAGTTGGAGTCAATTTTTGGCCGTGATCCGAACGGGAGAATCTCTCCATTTACATCAAGAACACTTTCATCATTTTGTACCACGAAATTCTTCAAGCCGCAAACCTGCACCTGAATCTTTGTTTCATCTGAATCATCATTCGCATCGTTTCCAAGCTTTCCGGCCACTTTCACATGCCTGAAGAAGTGATAGAGTGAAACAGGTATGATATCTGTACCGGATTTCCTGGTGAGGCAGCAATTATCAATATCTTCCGTATCGCTTACATGATAAGGAATTTTAAACCTGTCATCCAGTTCGATCTTAACCAGGGGCAGGGTGGTGCCGAAATCCTCCTTCAGGTTTTCGGGATTGTAAAAGGTAACGGACGGTATATCCGGGCTTAATACCGCTTCAATAGTAAGATCGAACTGATTGGAAGAAATACCGGTCAACAGGGTAAAGGTGGTTTCAGGGAGATCAGTGGGCTCAATCCAATTCTTTTCACCGCTGAAAAGCACATCCATCGGTTTTCTTTTTTTTATAACGTCAGCTATAAGTTCTCTTTCTGCTGCTGTGATCAATGATTCAAAATCAGCTGCTGCTACCACCTGATCGTACCGGACAACCGTCTGTTCACTGTAACAACCGGTCTTACTGATTGTCAGAAAGTTGTCCTGCAGTTTATTGATCAATTCAGCACCAATGCCCCCGGTGATAAGTTCCTGAATACTGCTTTCATTGATATAGTAATAGGTTGAGTTTAAGGCCGCAGCAATATCTGCCAACAACAAGGGTGTTATGGTCGGTATATTGCAAATACCTTCTTCCATCATGCACTTCAGGGTAATGGTCACCTTACGGGTGCCTTCATTCAGCAGCAATACAGGCGAAGCAAGAATAAATGCCAGCCTGGCATTCGGATACGGTTTGGGTATGCCCAATCGCGGAAGTATGTATTTGCTGAGGCTGCCTCCCAGGGTCGGGACGTTTTTCGGCTGATCATCCCGGAACGGCTTATCTACACCATCTGCAGCAGTTATGTCGGGAGCCATATATACCCCTTCGGCCAGCAAGGCATCCTGTACTCTCAGGTTGTTAATATAAAGCGCCCGTGTTTCGGCAATCTGCGTCTTATTGGCAACGATTTCATCATCCAGGGCAAAAAGGATCTCCTGCTTGTTGTCATCCTTGCCGTTCTTAACCTGCAATCCTTTTTTAAGGAGGTATTTTTCGAGCTGTTTTTGAATTTCAAGGATCACAAAAGTTCTGTCCGGGATAGCTTCCCGGGCTCTGAACTTCAGGATATCCTTGTAAAAATAATCGAGGTGTTTGCGTGTGAACTGGTTTAAATCATTCTGCAATTGCCGGAAAATGTTTAAAAAGGCAAACAACAGGGCCAGGTGAGGCTGATGCCTGTTTTGCAATTCCTCTTTCAACGGAATTATACTTGATTCCAGATTTTTTTCTGCCTCGGCAGATAATGTCAGCAATGCACCCTGGAAAACAGGGAACAATGCTCTGATATATCCGTGAAGATTGTTAATTCGCTGGAATTTGTCAGCTCCCTTGCTGAAACTGTTGTCAAGGGAATACAGGTCGGACTGATCTATATTCCAGACCTCGTTTACACGGAGTTCGGAAAAATCAATCCGTTTGATCCCGTAAGTCTTTACAGCAGCATTTGCATATTGGATGAATTTTTTAACAGGATCCTGTAATTTATTCCTGATCAATGCCTCAAGTAAGGCTTCAACAGGAAGGCCGCTTCCCCTTAGTGTCTCATGCCAGCTGTTTATTTTACGGATAAACCGGTAATAAATGAACCAGGTGGAAAGCTGTAAACCGGCGGAGGCTGGTCTTTTATCAAACAGCGAATTGTAAAGTTCAAAGCTGTTTTCTACTGCAGGAAGCGGGTATTTGATGATGGCTGCAAGTGCGAAAGGTATACTGTTCCGGAAGAAGGGCTGCCAGTCGCTGATATTCAATGTCAGATCGTAATAATTGATATGGCGTGATAACTGAACAAAGTAGTCGAGCAGATCCGCCATGGTTCGCGCATCTATTTTCACGGCACCCGACAGAAGTTCCTCCATAACCCGTTGATGCTGGCTTGTGCCGGGGTCATTCTGGAAAGGATGTATCAGACAATTGCAGTCAGTCATGAAGGTTATAATATGCAGTTATTACGATCGGTTTGTTTTGCGGCTGGTTTTACTCTATACCGGCCCGGTAGCTTCATTCAAATAATAGTCGTATACATAATTGAATCTTGAATTGGTTTCAGGTATCAGATAATCAACGGTTATGGTAAATTTTCCCTCAAAAAGATCGGTTGAATCCGCAGGTGTAACATCCACACGTTCGGCAATAATGCGGGGTTCAAAAAACAGGATGGCATTTTCCACGTGATGTTTTATGATCCCGATCAGGCTGTTGTTGAGTGACTCAAATAAATAATCGTTCAGGTTGCATCCATAATCGGGTTGCATAACACGCTCACCCAGACTTGTGGAAAGTAATATGTGCAGGCTTTCTTTGATGTCCTGTATATCGCTGACCATGTCAACCGAACCCGTCTGCGAGTCGAAAGTTGGCGGAAATGACCAACCGGTTCCGAGAAATGAGTTGAATGTATTTTCCATGTCATTGATAAGTTTTATCCCCCGATGATTACAGTTGGAAACCCGCTTACGATAACACCACCATGTGCGGTCTGATCACCCTGTCTTGCCGCCGGCTTTCCACCGATAAAGACAGTTGCGGAACCCTTGACTATGGTATCAGGAGGCCCGGCACAAACGCATATATCGGAGACAACCGCTGCCGGCAACCCCCCGATCAATACGGTGGGTACACAGGGACCCGTTATCGGGCCTCCTATATGCGGATTCGGCGACGCCACCGGACAGGTGTGTAAATCGGAAAGTCTTGCTGCTGCTGCCATTTCGCTGAATTTTTTCTGACTTCGTATTAATTTATTTTAACCATGGCTCCGGAAATAGTAGTTATGCCCTGTGCACTGAGTTTTGCCATTGCGCCTTCGATACTGACATCGGCATCTGCTTTTACGGAAAGTGATGGTGCACTGATGGCCAGCGAGGTGCCTGCGCTAAGGGTCAATACCGCACCTGCCTTGATATCAATGTTTAAAGGACTTTCCATTTTAATTCCCGAGGAATCCATCGTTATTTTGTTGCTGTTTTGATCGGTAATTTCAATGGTCATTCCCTGTTCGTCCAGCACAATGCTGTTGCCGGCCGGCGTGTCTATTTTAATTGTTTTTGTGTCATCGTTAAAACTGATGTGCATTTTGCTCCGGGTGGTAAATCCTTTTTCGTGGTTTACATCCTTTGCATCAATGGGTGCCGGTTTATTACTGCTGTGCAGCATACCCAGGACAATAGCATTCCGCGGATCATCATTGATAAAACCAACAATCACTTCGTCGCCGATTTCGGGAAGGAAAAAAGCACCCCGATCGTCACCGGCATCCAAACTGGCTACCCTTGTCCATATTCCCGGTGCATCATTATCAATAACAGGGATTTTTACCCGAATACGGTGTTCCCCGTCGGGATCATTCTCCAGCTGAACAACGATCCCTATCTGCAAACCGTGGATCGCGCCTGACAGGCCTGCCGAGGGAGGATCAACAATATCATTGTGCCTGAATGAATATTGCTGCGGATCAAGTCCAAACTGAATTTGCGATTCCCATACGCCATTGCCTATTTCCTGTCTCACTGCGGTAACATAGGCTTTCCCGTTAAACCGGTCACCTATGCCGGAAATTTTCAGTGTATCACCGGGTTTTATCCCTGCAAATCCGATACACCTGACCCGTCCCCTTATTTTGGAAAGCCTGCTGCGTAACAGGGTGCCGTCTGCCCAATCCTGCAGCTCCTGTTCGGTAATATGTCCGCTGTGGTGCATTTCGTAACTATCCGGGCTGATGGATCCGGCTATATCACTCCCGGGTATGTTACCCGGTTCTTCAATAGTTGTAGCGGATGAACCGGCATTAAACAGCTGCTGATTGCTGTAATCCCATGATGTCGCATTTACTTCCGTGAACTGATAGCGCGCTTCGATCTCCGATTCAAATTCAAGCACCGACGACCCGTAATTCACCTGCAAAACTTCTTTAGGCCGGATCACGGGCTTTACAATTTTAATGATACCGTCATCTGCTATTACCAGCATTCCATTGGCCTCGGCACGAAGAACGAGGAAATCCCAATCGGGGATGTGGTGTTGCACCAATTCCTTATGGGTCAATCCGGTGGTTTCGGATTCCGATGTGAGGTTGTAAGCCGAGACCAGTTCATCAAAAACCTGGCTGTCCTTAACATTTTCAAAATAGCGACTGTGCCTGCCAATAGTCATTTTAACACATGTATCGCGGCATTCAATGTGCAGCTGGCTATGCCCGTTTGCTTTTACCTTTACGGCATGCCTGGTGATAATTCCCTTAAAAGCCCTGGTGTTGTCTGAATCGCGACCAATGTTGATCTGTATCGTATTTCCGGGTACAAAATCGTTCTTGTTGCTGATCTCAAAAGCCTGTTTCGATGCATCCCCGTCCCGGTAAACAAGGCTGGCAACAGGTATGCGGTTTACTTCCCGGATGATGGAAAGCGATAACAACTGGTAGGTGGGATCTACTTCCCTTCCATTTACCAGCACATTGCAGGTGGCAACATCGTATCTGGCAGAATTGGGTATCAGCAGCTCATCCATCAGTTTTCATTTTTATTGATCGGAGGAAAATACAATTCCCTGCCGGGTTTTATGTTTCTCAATGAGATCAGCTCATTGACCCGTGCTACCTGCAGAAACAATCCCGGGTCGCTGTATATGCTGTGCGTTATCATATCGAGGCGGTCACCCTCACGGGTGGTCCGGTAATGGGTGAGATCGGTGGAACTCATTCTGGCAGCAGCTGCAACAGCCTGCTCCGATTCATATTTTATAAAGGTTGCACTGATCCTGGCACGCAGGGGATTTCCATTGGGACTGAATAAGGTATAATTAATGTCCATGTGTGAAAGCACACCCGGAAACCTTATCTCGCTGCCCCAGTGAACGATCAGAAAACGGGGACGGTGGATCTTGCCTTCGTATTTATAGACACAGTCGGTAAAATTTTTGATCTGTTCGGTAACTTCCTTGTTTTTATATTGCTCCACATACCCTTCCATGGTCTTTGTTCCGTCGAGAATAAATTCGATTTTCAGTTCCTCCGGTGCTGTTGATTTATATTTCGGATTAGTACCGGGCTGACCATGTCCCCTGCTGGTATCCAGTTCAATATGGCTTGTCTTCGTGAACGACTCCGGGTTGATCGGGGTGGTAAACGTAAGCTTCTCATCCTCTTTCTTAAAATCATTCTTTTCGAAGGAGTGGATGATCAATTTGGAGAGGACCTGTGACGGATTACCGGCCATTTTTTTCTTTTAATATTTCAAGGATTTTTTCCACGCAGGTATTTATCATTTCCTCATTCGCTGAAACATTATTGCCGGCGGATGAGGCTGAAGAAGCAGCCTGGTTTTCAGTCCCTTCCGGAACTATGGTCGCTTTAATTACAAGTTCACGAACTTCTAAGGCCATTTGATCAGGGATTGGTGAATATCAACCGGTTATAGTTCAGTTCCAGTGTTTCGATCAGTACCGCTCCCTGCTCTGCATTCAGTTCACCGATTTTCCAGCTGCGCGGCCACACGTTGTTAATTGTCCATGAGAGCAACGGCTGATGTTCCTCATTCAGCAGCTTTATTACAACAGTGGACAGCGGCTCGACCAGTTCGTCGTCAAATGCCTTTTTAAGCCATGCCGTGATTCCCGAATCAGCAGGTTTAATGAGGCCGCGTTTCAGAATAAGCGGTCCATACTTCCTCCTAACGGGAACAACATGCTCAAACCTGTTTTCTCCCCCTTCTTTGAAGCTTTCAGTATCAAGAACGGAATCAAGCCCTGAAACCGACTGAAACCTGACATCAATATCGTCTTTGCCCAGGTTGAACTCGACTTTAAAATGAAAATTAACGGTCTGATAAAAATTCTCTGGCATTCCCGGTTTTCTTTAGACTAATCTACTTTGCCTCGACGATCAACAAACCCTCGTGCACCAACACCATGGTTTCAATAGCCACTTCATTGCCGTCGGCTTTCAGATCGGTAGATTGTATTTTCGACGGCCAGGCTTTTGTCAATGACCAGGTAATGATGGGTTTGTGTTCTTCGTCGAGCAGTTTGATGTTAACATCTCTCCTGAACTTTTCCTTTCCTTCCTGGAACATGAACGTTCTTCTCCACAACTGGAAGTACTCGAAATCACCAAGAAAAGTCCCTCTTTTCAGGGTTATATCACTGTATTTCGTAAGACCGGGCTGTTTGGTCTTATGGTAAACGGGACTGTTGCCTTCGCGGTACTCAATAGGCGTTGTTTCGAAATCCAGACCGGTTACTTCCGTAAATCCAACCCGGGTACCCCCCCATTCCAGCTGAAAATGAAATTTGGGAAGCGGGTAATTTTTTTTGGGATCGTCTGCCATATCTTAAGTATTAGGTAATTACATAACAATTATTTACATCTCAAACTCGGGTCTGTAGCCTTGATTGCGCTGTCGAGGCTGGTCTTGCAGGCCAGCAGTGTTTCCTTTTCAATTTTTGCCTTGTTCAGTTTTTCAATAAGCTCCCTGAGCTGATCTTCATCATTTTTAAGCCAGCCCTCCACATCCTGTTTGAATGAGTTCTTACAGATCGGGAATTCAAAGGTTGGCAACAGGGTGCATTCCACATCATTGCAATCGCTCTTTTGCTGCACGTTGGCGGGAACTTGCCGGTTTCCGCGGGATTGCTGGGTGGTTGTATCGGAACAATCACTGTCACAGGCAAAAGCATTGTACCATTCGCATATGATGGTTTTGATACCATAATGCACACCGTTGGACAAAGAGATGCAAGGCCAGGGGTGAGGTACACAGGGATCGAATGAATCACCGCCATCGGGACATTCCGTAGTGGAAATGTTATTCCTGATGAGATTGGAAAGCTTTATGGCTTCCACAATACTTTTAATGATCTCATCCCTGGTTTTGATAACGGCATCCAGTTTCTGTTTGTATTCATTAAGCGACTGCAGTATACCCTGGTTGGGGATCAGGGAAGGATCATTTACCCGGCTGATACAGTTCTGAAGGCTGTCGTAAATCGATTTTATTTTATCTGTCTGGCTATAAATGTCCCTGATCATGCAAAAGAGGATCTCGATGGCTTCAACAGCCTTGCATGAATTGAACCAGATCTTGTCGGATTGAACAGCAATAAGATTCAACTGATGACACACATCTGCCGATAAGCTTTCTGCCCGGGTAAGTTCGTCAAGCCAGGTTTTGTATCTGTCCCGTCTCCCGGTAATGAAATTGACCTCACTTTGCAGTTGTCCTGCCAGCTCAACGGCCTGGTAATATTCGGGTGTTACTCTTCTCAGTTCGTTCTGCCAGCTGTCATAGCAACAGTCGGTGCAACCCGGATCATCTGTCGTCTCTTTCTGGCAGCAAGCCAGGATCGTTTCCTGATCCCAGTTAGTTTCAATGGATTGGTATTTATGATTGGTCAGCATGGCTATGATTTTTTAGAATAATTGGCCTCTACGGTTTGTCCGGGAGTACTGTCCTCCGTTGTACAGCAAAATGTTTTTTTAACATCATCACAGATATCGCATATCTGTTTTTCACATTCCTTCAGCCGTGGTACACAGGCATCATCGCAATCTTTATCCGGATTTTCTTCCCCGGTAGGTATACAGGAGCAGGGCGGACAGCAAAGGAATTCAGTGGTGTCGTAATATCCTTCAAAATTGGCCCGTTGTGAATTGCGGTCGATAGCGGCTTTGGTAATTGATTTGACCGAAGTGACCAGCTCTTCCTGGAGCTTATCCAAATCCGACTTGCGGGTTTTCATTACATCGCTGATGTGTTTTTCAAAGCCGGATGACTTTTCTGCCAGGTCTTTGTGCAGCAGATCGAGCGTATCGATATTCGAAAAGATCTGGACACCGATCACATCGGATGATGCCTTTAAAATGGAAACGGCATCCTCATACAGTCCTTTGGGCATGCAAACGAGCTGATCTATTTCTGTGGCTGCATCCCTGCAGGGTTCCGGTGCCTGTTGCGGATCATCGCAATTCTCGCTGCTCTTGCCGGTGATCACTTTTCTTTGCACCGAATTGCATTGCTCATTATAGCTGTTATTTAGTTTGTAGGCGGCATCCTTCAGATCCGAGAACTTGCCTTTGGCATCCTTGATCTTACCGAACAATGTGCTCAGCGTTGCATTCAGGGACTTATTCCAGTCTTTCATCTGTCCCATGTTGGCCTTCAAGGTTTCATTGGTCTGAACCAACTCGGTTCCGGCTGTAATTTCAAAATTCCGGTATCGCTGATAGTTGTCCTCTGTTTTTATGAAAAGACACCTTTTATCCTTATACAGGTCATTTTCCCCGTTAAACTTCGTTTCAGCCTTGGCAACCTGTCCTTTTGAATCATATAAAACCTCACAGAGCACTTTCCGGTGAAGGTTTATATTTACCTGTGTGGCATTGTCCAATTCGTTGCAGTCTTTACAACCATGATCATCATGTTGATCCGGTTTGTCAGGTATTTGTTGTGTAGCCATAATTATTTACCGATTAATTTGTTAAGGATTATGATTCCTGTAGCATTTTATGCATGAACCTGAGAATAATGAATTCGGCAGGCCGAACCACAGCCAGTCCGATTTCCACGATCATTCTTCCCTCCAGGAGGTCAAGTTCGGTCATGGTTTCTCCGAGGCCCACATGAACAAAAAATGCCTCTTTGGTTGAAGCACCCATCAGTGCTCCGGCTTTCCATTGCTGTGTAAGGTAGTTCTGGATCATGGACTTAACCCTGACCCAGGTATTCTCATCGTTGGGTTCGAACACGAACTGTTCGGTGACATTTTTTGTTGATTCTTCCACCATGTTGAAATATCGTCTTACCGGAATGTATCGCCACTCATTGTCATTACCGGCCAGTGTTCTGGCTCCCCATATAATGGCCGGGCCGCGGCCTTCGAATTTCCGGATGACATTGATGGATTTTCCGTTTGCATCATCTACATTCAGATCCTTTTGCTCGTTGTGTGTAATTAAATATTGCGGACGGATGGCATTATCGATATTTATATTGGCCGGGGCCTTCCATACTCCCCTGGCACTGTCGACCTGTGCATATACACCAAGAACTGCCACCGAGGCCGGTAAAAGCATTTGAATATTCGCAAGTGCACTTTTTGCCTTGAAATAATCCGCATTGCTTCCCTGCTTGAGATCGGCCAGGGTCTCTCCGCCTGGAAATCCTTCAATAATTACCGATTGATCATTATCTTCCGTAGTACTGCCGGCTATTTTGTAACTGAAATCCACACCGGTGTAGATCCGTGGAAAATAAACCGCGGCGTATTTTAATATATCCGTTGTTCCGGAAAGCGTATCCCGCAACAAATTGATATCTTCCTGCCACCGGTCACCGTTATCAGGTACGTGGTAAACATCCATCACGGTAAACCTGTCCTGCAAAGCAACACACTGGTCCAGGGCTTCCTTGTGCACATCGTAATAATCGGTGGCACTGTCGAGATTAACAGCATCAGGAAAGGACAGCAGGGTGATTTCGTTGATCTTGGATACCTCGGTGAGACCGTCTTTAAGGTTCTGGGCCAGGATCGCACCCCCGGTAGCCTGGTAATCCCCTACCGAAGTTATCCAGCAGGGACCTCCCCCGTTGGAAAAAAACATCTGTAACAAATAATACATCAGGAACCTGGAACGTTTGGTCTCATCCACTTTGCCGTTAATCTCGGTGCGTGTGCCAGTATTGACAAAGGCAACCGAAAGGCTTTCTTTTTCGGGATCGGCATACCCGAAGAACTGCTCGTACTCGAGCAATGACGTTATCCGCCATGGTCTGTTTATCAGGTCTCCGGCTTCTTTCCATTGTGCTTTTTCGGTATACCCGATAAAGGCAGGAATGGCTGTTTCAACGGAAGCGATAGATGGTGGGAGATGCGGAATTTCTTCGATATATACTCCCGGCGTTTTGTATTCTGCCATAGATTTTGGGTTTTAAGTCGCTGTTAATATTAAATTTCTTCAACAATCAGGTCTTTGATGCCGGAGATGTATATGTCCGAATAGATCATGCCGTTTTGCTCCATCCGCAATGAGTGGCCCGGCGGATTTGGAAGAAACACACCGGGTATCAGGGGATCCTCATCCAGAAATTCCATCGGCATGGCATTCATCGGCACCGGCATTACTGATTTTAATGCGCCGTTTTCGGCTGTCAGAAAAGGACTGGTTTTGGCGGTGGCCGTTAACCGTAACCCTGAATTTGAACGGTAACGCCAGAAAGTGATCCTGCTTTTCAACCGGATCTCGAATACAGGATGGAATTGTTTCAGGCTTCCATCAGTCTCCAGCAGGTCGTACCCGGTATCCCCTGCGGTGTAATTGATCTCCACCATTCCCAAATCCCGGGTATTGTATTGTTCGGGGTTCAGTATTATTTTTTCCTGCCGCTGATAGCCATTGTCACCGGTTATCTCCAGGTTATAAACCCCTTTTTTTATCTCTTGCCGGGCGGAGGAGTCATCTACCCTGAAATCCAGCGGTACCTGCTGAAGTTTCTCAACACTGGAAACAGCAATGGTTTTTATACCTGACCCGTCAATGGTTTTCAGGGTGAATACGGCCTGCCTTACATCCGAATTACTTTCGAAAGTATACCGGAACCGCATGGGAAGGAGTATTCGGTCCCCCTCATGGGCAATACCCCTGGCGGTGATTTTTCTCCAGTTAACGGCATCGGAACTGCTTGTCCTGGTAATTGCCTCCAGGATATCATTTCCCGTTCTAATAACCTCCCCCTGCTCATAGGTCTTGTTGCTCCTGAATTCTTCAATAGGAAGAGACAGGGAAGGAAACACTTTTGTTCCTTCCCTGTTGGAGTTGGAGAAAAAATAAAGGGAGGGGAGGGTAGTATTCAGGGAAAGGTTGGAGAAATTTCGGAAAAAGGGATTGTTGATCCGTATGCGGAAAGTAAACGGCGCGTCAGGGGCAGCGGTAATAAACGGGTAAGGCTTGTCAACCAAATACTTAACTCTTGTACCGATCATGAACCCTGTTTTGGTCCTGACGAAACGCAGGTGTTGGTCTTCGAGCATTTTCCCGGTTTCACCGGAAGGCTCGACAGAAATATCTTTCCATATGTCATACCGGTCACTGTACAACAATTCATTGAGATAAGCTGCCCGGGTATTATCATCCAGCGAAAAATAGGATCTTTTGTTATCGTTGTTGAGATAGAATTCATGAAGTATATGAACTTCAAACAACCTTTCAAACCGTATAGTATTCGCGGCAGCCATGGTTTAACCCTTATATTGCATTTAATTCTGTCCGGATCTCGTCAATAAGCGGCGTTTCTTTGAAAATCCGGTTTTTGTAAATTTTTGCCAGCCGTACTTTATACAAAATAAAAGGCATCTGTTTCCCTCCCAGGGATCCCCACAAATGGTTGACCTGTTCAAAGGTCAGGGTAAACAGATCAAGAGTAACAGCCAGTTCAACATCCTGAAGATTCGCAGGATCGAAGCCGGATGGCAATGGCTGGGCGCTTTGAATATCAAAAGTCCTTCTGTGCTGAAAGAACTCGATCACCTTCGAAAGCCGCGTTAATGCCGTATCATATGAATTGGGATAATGTGCGCAAAAAAGTACGTACAGATTCAGATATACGGGAGGATGTTTGTATGAGGCTGAGGTAATCTGTTTGGAAACATGATTGCTGTTTTTCAGGGTGCTTTCTTCTTCCACATTTACCACGCTTACCACCACCTTATCCTTTAGCGCGTTTTGATCAGGTGACTCGCTCAGTGCAATATTGCCCATTACCACTTCATCGCCCCCGACAATGGGTTGTATGTATTCGTTAAGCTGAGAAGTAATGAGTAATAACACCTTATCTATCATTGCCTTATACTAATAACTATTAAAGTTGCGTCAATCGGATGCAGAAAAAAAGGAAATTTTTAATGGGATTTGAGTGATAAATTAACAAATAAAGATCCTATAATCCTTTAATACAAGATACTACCCTTTCAAATATTTTAATTTATTGAGCTAAGTACATGACAAAATATTAATATATAATGCGAATTAAGAATTGGAATTACCGCCAGCAATAGTTTTTATTAAATTTGGATTAATAAATAGCAAGCACGGAGTGCTTGGAAGTGAATAGCGCCGGGTAAAACCCGGTGCTATTCATATTAAAACCCGTAACCGGTATAGCCGTCAAGCTAATACAATTTAAACTAGTAATTAGAAAGTAAGGTTTAAAATAAGTATGAATTCTATTGACTGAATATGGGAATTTTTTCTAAATTTAGATTGTGTGCAATGCTTTTGCTTTTTTATGACTTTTATTTGCCCTGAAGGGCAAAAGCATAACTACTATGTCACAATCGCTATCCAGGGTTTATGTGCACATAACTTTTAGCACAAAAAACCATCATCCATTTATTGACGATACCATAAAAGTTTCTCTCTTTGAATACATAGGTGGAATATGTAAAGGATTAGACAGTAATCCTGTCAAAATTGGCGGACACCGTGATCATGTTCACATATTATGCCTGCTATCACGAAAAACAGCACAAATGAAACTATTGGAAGAAATCAAGAAACAATCTTCAAAATGGATCAAAACAAAAGGCAAGAATTATTCAGACTTTTATTGGCAGGACGGATATGGTATTTTTTCCATAAACCCATCAGAAACCGATGTTGTAGTTGCCTATATAAACAACCAGCAGGAACATCATAAGAAAATAACCTTCAAAGATGAATTCCGGGCATTTCTTAAAAAATATAAGGTTGATTATGATGAGAGATATGTCTGGGACTGAAAAAATCTGCTTTCGCCCTTTCAGGGCTTTTTGGGATTAACGATCAGTAAAATAGGGCGTTGCCCTATCCTTTTGCTTTTGCCCTTTCAGGGCACTTTTGCTTGATGATTTACGATTAGTAAAATGAGGTTATCCGATAAGTCAAAATATGAAAAACTCTCGCAAAGCCTCTAAGTCGCAAAGAGCTGATTACCATAAATTTATTTCTTGGCGTCTTTGCGTCTTTGCGAGAAATAACTACTTTTTAGACGACCTCACTTTTGCAGTTTTCCAGATAAAAGGTGCAGGATTATTTGAAGAAAGGACGTGAAATTTTTCGCCATATGGGGAGTCAACTTATCATGGCATCGAGGTAAAAATTAATCTTATTATTGAATATCTATACTTTACAAATATTATCTTGACGGCTATACCGTAACCGGGGTTTTACGGACAATTTCAACGCTTAATTCGCATAAATAACAGATTGTTAATTTTTTGTCATGTACTAAGTTTATTGGGCTTTTCCTTACAGGTTTTTAATGTGTCTTTTTAGTACTTTCGTTTTTTAAATGGCTAATTCCCTTGAAGGAGGAAGACACAATGAAAACATTCAACACAATACTGGTCCTGTTTTTAATGTTTGCGGCAAACGGCTGCAAACAATTCGGGAATAAGGCGGTAATCCCTGCATCACAAACTGATTCGATACAAATTCCTCATCTGGAAAGGCAGGGTACAGCCATGCGGCTTATTGCCGGGGGTGAGCCATTTCTGATGCTATCCGGGGAACTGCATAATTCTACCTGCGGAGGATTTGAATTTATGAGACCGGTTTGGAAAAAGCTGTCACAGAAGAACCTTAACACGGTTATCGCCACCGTCTCCTGGGAACTAGTTGAACCCGAACAGGGAAAGTTCAATTTTGCGCTGGTGGACAGTATGATTGCAGGTGCCAGGGATGCAGATATTAAACTGGTGCTCATCTGGTTCGGCAGTTGGAAGAATGCAGGCTCGGTGTATATCCCTTCGTGGGTGAAACGCGATTATGAAAAATACCCGCGTGCGAAAGATGAGCATGGAAAATCACTGGAGATATTGTCAACTTTTGGTGACGCGTCCGCTGAGGCCGATGCCAGGGCTTTTGCAGCGTTGATGCGCCATATAAGGGAGGTTGATCTGCAACAGCAAACGGTGGTAATGATGCAGGTGGAAAATGAAGTTGGCATACTGGATAACCTGGGGAAGACCCCGGGTAATGCCCGGAGAGATTTCAGCGAAATGGCCAATGCAGCATACTTTGGTCAGGTTCCCGGTGAACTTACCGGTTATCTTAAGGAGCACAGGGACGACCTTTTCCCGGAACTTTATAATGTTTGGAAAGCAAATGGTTTCAAAACCTACGGCACCTGGGAGGAAATTTTCGGAAAAAGTGAATTCAGGCCTGATCCGGAGGACTGGCAATTTTACTCCTATTATACCGAAGAGCTGTTCTCAGCCTGGAACTATGCCCGGTATATCGAAAAAGTGGCTTCAGCCGGGAAGAGGGAATATTCCCTGCCCATGTTCGTGAATGCCTGGCTCAAGCAACCTTTCACCTACTGGCCGGGAAGGTATCCCTCCGGTGGGCCGCTGCCGCAGGTGCTCGATATTTGGCGGAGCGCTGCTCCTTCAATCGACTTCATTGCACCGGATATCTACACGGATGAATTCACCTGGGTTTGCAAGGAATTCACGCGTAGCGGAAATCCCCTGTTCATTCCGGAAACACGGGGTGGAGAGATGGGTGCTGCAAGGGCTTTTTATGTTTTCGGGGAACATAGCGCGGGATGTTTTGCTCTATTCGGGATCGATAATGTCCGTCACGCGGAAAATGACCCACTGGATGAAGCCTACAAAGTTTTAGGGATGATGTCACCCCTGATCCTCGAAAATCAGGGTAAGGGAACCATGCGGGGCATACTTGTTGACTCGGCATCGCCTGTGCAGCAGTTTGATATGGGAAATTATAAGATCGAGGCCCGGCTTGCAGGAAGAGAAAAAGTCGCCGGGGGGCTTGTCATAAAAACCGGGCCGGAGGAATTTATTGTCGCCGGCAAAGCTCTGGATGTATTCTTTTTTTCGTATAATGACTCCTTGCACGTAGCCGTAGATGTTGTGGATGAAGGCACGGTTGAAAATGGAAAATGGATCCCTGAGAGGAGATTGAACGGAGATGAGACCCATGCCAGTACATGGTCGGGAACAGGCCTCAAGCTTCCGGACCATAAAGTAAGTATCCAGAAAATATCGCTTTACCGGTATAAATAATAACTGGTCCCAGGGCTCAAATCTTACATAAGCAGATTTATAAATTTGTCCAGTTGACTATCAAATTTCTGGGCGGTTTCCGTACCCAGTTCCTTCAGGGCGCTTAAGTTTTCCTGGGATGCATCATCCATATCAGCATTCACTGTTATCGGGAATGTGGTGTTAATTCTCAGGTACTGACCGGGAGCTTTAACCGCATCGTAAATCTCTCTAAGCTGGTAATCGACTACGTCGGATACTCCGGACATCATGATATTGATAAGGGGTTTGATCCATGCTAACATACCCCAGTTTTTTGCCTGGTTGTAATCATAGGATTGTTTTTCATAGCCGGTGCCAATGGACAGGATCGCCATTTGCTTTGCCGTCATGTTAAATTTATGGTGTACCTCGGCATAGGCACAAATAGCAGGATTGTTGACAAACACACCACCGTCTATCAGGGGATAACTGATATCGGTGAGTGATCTTATACTGGCGCATTCAAAATAAGTAGGGGCGGCCGAGGTGGCCCTGGCCACATCCTTCACATAATAATTCCAACCTTTCCTTTTTGTGGCGTCATGCTGTGTGAAAAAATGGGCCTGCCTTCTGGTGATATCATAGGAAGTGATCAGGCAGGGTTTGAGCAGCTGGCTGAGTCTGATGTCCCCGAAATAATCGTTCAGGGCTTCCTCCAGGTCGGCTGAAGGATATTTTTCATCCAGGGTTCCTCCAGCTGTAGTGATTTTATGTTTGAGCGGTACACTGAAAATATTATTCCCCCGTTCGAGGTAAAGATTAACGACTTCCTGAGCTGTGAATTTCGGGCGGGCGGGATCGTTCTGATCCGGCGAAAGATATGCACAGGCCAGGATACCTCCTGTGCTGGTACCGGCAATGAGGTCGAAGTAATCTGCAATCCGGGCATTTTCATCGCCCGTCCTGGCTTTCAGCTTCTCTTCCACTGTTACCAGGATCTGTCCGGGAATTATTCCCCGGATCCCGCCCCCATCTATGGACAGGATGCGGACAAGTTTTCGTTTTGCTTTTGCCATGATTGTCAGAATTACGCAAACAGTTATTTTGTATTAAAAATCTGTTTTTTACCCGAAGAATTCATGGAAACTATTTGATCGATTTGAGCGGTATGATAAACGAAAAAGATTATATAAACCTTATTTACAACTAATTAAATAATAATTTATGCTGAATAATTGAGTCTTCATCTGGGTTTCCCTAACGTAAAAGCAACATACCGGTCTCCGGACTTTGTTCCCATTTTCCCGCCTCCACAGGCAATTACAACATATTGCTTTCCATTTGCCTCGTAAACACCGGGTGTGGCATACCCTCCTGCAGGAAGTTTATATTTCCATAATTCCGCTCCGGTATCTTTATCAAAAGCCCTGAAATACTCATCCTTTGAAGCACCTATGAAAAGCAGTCCTCCGGCTGTAACTACCGGTCCTCCATAGTTCTCTGTTCCGGTTTTCGGAATTCCCCTTGCCGTTA
>Ga0209431_10000671_pt1 | contig 28756 bp, 30 predicted proteins | sample RifCSP13_3_FD_184021 | JGI IMG/M metagenome (GOLD analysis project Ga0209431, IMG submission 184021) | Soil microbial communities from Rifle, Colorado - Rifle CSP2_sed 13_3 (SPAdes) (version 2) | ecosystem: Environmental > Terrestrial > Deep subsurface > Rock core/Sediment | place: Rifle...
ACTCAACCCCAAATAATTCGCAGTTGGGAAGGGGGCGCGCGCTCGAACCTTCATCTTTAGCTCTCAACTCGATTGCGCGCTGCCCCCGCCTCAACTCTCAGCACCATCAACTCCAAAAGCAGAACTCAACCCCAAATAATTCGCAGTTGGGAAGGGCGCCAGCGCTCAGACTTTTATCTTTAGTGTTCAATCTCATTGCGCGCCGCCCCCGCCTCAACTCTCAGCACCATCAACTCCAAAAGCAGAACTCAACCCCAAACAATTCGCAGTCAGGAAGGGGGCGCGCGCTCAGACTTACTGCAAACTGTGTGACATTGAATTGTTTCTTTGAGAGTGAGTGATGATGAATGTTGGAGCGGGGGCGGCGCGGAATCAGCTTGAATACTGAAGATTTGGTTGAGTACCGCTTGCCCACCTTCCCGACCTGCGAATTTGTCAACCTTGAGCACTGAAGATGTGACAGTTACTCAACTTGGATAAGAACAATCCAAGGGGCCAAGTTACTGATCATTTCGGACGCGGCTTATATCGCTCAATCAATAGATCCTGCCGACTCAGCCCACGCACTTCACGACCACGGATTAGCACATGCTCCACGCGCGTCGAGAACTCAAATGGATCGCCACTCCACACAACCTTATTCGCGTCACGCCCAGCTTGGAGTGATCCAAAACAGTCGCTCACCCCGAAGATTTGCTGGCGTCAACGTCAGAGCGCTGCGGCTTCCAACGAAACTTCCGCCGGCGCGACCATGAGTGTTTTTCAGGCATGGGAGAAACTATCGACCGGATGGTGCGAAGAGAGCGGGGCGTAGAAACTCAAGAACGAAGAGCGGCCCGCAGACCGCTCCTCAGACCATCGGTATCGATGAGTCTCCGACTGGCTATTCCTCGGCGAGTTGCTCTCCAGCAGAGCTCGCTTCCGCTTCACCACCCGATGCAGAGTCTGAATGAGAAAAGGTAGTTTGAAAAGGAAAATCCTATTGATCCGCAATTTGAGCAGGGTGCATCAACTCAGAGCAGTTTCAAGTTCAGCTAATTTTAGGAGGTGTCCTAATTTCACTCCTTCCTCTGTGCTAACCTACCGCGAGTGATTCAAACACCTGAAGAGCTCGAACGTCTGACGCGCCAGATTGAGCCATTACTGGATAAGGGCGCGGGCGCCGTACTGTGGGGGAAGAAGAGTTATGCCACCTGGCGCTGAAGCTGATCGATGATTATCAACGAGGCCACATCCTCAACCTTCCCGCCACACAAGCGCCGGTGAAACTCAACAACCGCGTCGTGCTTGCGCGCCACGATCGAAAACAAAAAAGGAAGGGGGCCCCTCTCTTGTAGGCAGGATCTGAAACGACTACCCACTGCCGTGGGTAGGATTTTGCGGTGGATAGGATTTTGTTGGATGATGAAGCTTGAGACGGGCCGGGCTTCCCAAGAGGAGAACGTCCGAAGCATTTCAAAGCGGTAACGAGTTACCGCACTCCAAAGAGGTGACAATTTTTGACACAATATTCGTAATCACTCAGCCCAATAAAATTCCTATTGACTGGAGTGAGGTTGTTTCATTAAAAAAGAAACTGTGTCTGGCGCTCACCGCGCCGCCTGAGCCATCCAAACAAGCCCTTCTGGTTTCTATCCAGTCGTTAGTGTAACAACTCCTGCCCACGCCCAGTAGACCCTCCAAATGCTAACTCAAATAAATGGTCCACAAATAAGGACGAGTGAATCCATCAATCATGAGTTTTTAGACGAAGATGATCGGCGGGTGCTGATAGTAGATGATGAAAAGGCGGTCAGGAAAGTCATTGCGTCGTATTTGGACTCTAAGTACGACTGCGTTATGGCTGCCGATGCACAGGAAGCGCTCGACCGATTAGCGGAAAAGCCGTTTGCCCTGGCATTACTCGATGTGCAGATGCCGGGACTGAGCGGCATCGAACTTTTGCGAAAGATTGTGAGCGACTTCCCCCAGGTCGCAGTCATCATGGCGTCTGGCGTTGACCGGACGCAGCGAGTAAGAGATGCCTTGCGTATTGGCGCCTTCGATTATTTGATTAAGCCCATCGATTTTGACGTGCTGGCAATCACAGTCGAGCGTGCACTGGAAAGGCGTTCGCTGGTCAAAAAGAACATTCAATATAACCAGGATCTGGAAACGCGAAACAGGCAACTTGCTGAACAGAAAGCGAAACTTGAACATCTGCAAGCCCAACTAGTACAGAACGAGAAGATGGCTTCCCTGGGACAGTTAGCAGGGGGCGTCGCTCACGAACTGAATAACCCGGCTGGGTTCATTTTCAGCAATATGGAGAGTCTCAGCGAATATCTCATCGCACTCGAACGTCTCTTCCCCTTCTATGAGCGCATACCCCTTCCGCAGGAGTTGCAAGCAGAAGCAGCAAAGCTGAAGCAAGAAATTAAGTACGAAGAACTCCTTCCTGAACTGTCTTCGATAGTTGCTGATTGTCAGGAGGGAGCTCGCCGTATAAATGATATTGTGCTTAACCTGCGCACCTTCTCTCGGCTGGATCAGGCCGAAGTCAAGAAAATCAATATCCATGAAGGAATCGATGCCACTATTAGGTTGCTATCTCAGTATTACAAGTCGAACTACATCACTCTGATTCGCGATTATGGTGATTTGCCACCGGTTGAATGCTTTGCTGGCCAATTGAACCAGGTGTGGATGAATTTGCTTAGGAACGCTGCGCAAGCGGTTGGTAGTGGCCCTGGAACCGTTCGGATCCAAACAGGCATTTCAGAAGAGTTCGCATTTGTAACGATCAGTGATACGGGCTGCGGCATCGCACCAGAACACTTGTCAAAAATCTTCGATCCCTTCTTCACCACTAAGAACGTTGGAGAAGGAACCGGCCTTGGCTTATCGATAACCTATGGCATAGTCGAAAAGCACGGCGGGACCATTCGAGTTAAAAGCACGCCTGGTCAGGGTACAACGTTCACCACCCTGCTACCTCTCAAGCCACAGCTAGGCGATAACACCAGAATAGATTCAGTTTAGGAGATCCCTATGACCTACAAAATTCTGATCGTTGATGACGAGTCGGCAAACCTCCGGGCATTAGAACGCCTATTTCGTACGGATTACGACGTTATGACCGCCGGCTCAGGTGCGGACGCTCTCGAATTGCTTAAGGAACCCGATTTCGCGCTAATCATAACTGATCAGCGCATGCCCGCAATGACTGGCATCGAGTTGCTTAAAGCTACTGTTTCCCTGCGACCGCGCATGGTCCGGATAATTCTTACTGGTTATACGGACATAGATGCGCTCGTTGAAGCAATTAACTGCGGCCAGGTGTACAGATATATAACTAAACCATGGAACAATGAAGAATTACGGTTGACGGTGAAGCGAGCCCTTGAACACTTTGAGGTCAATAAAGGAATGTTTGACTTGGCGGTAAGCCATGAACGCTTAATCGCGCGTATGGGAGAGATCCATAAACTCGCGAGTGTGGATTATTCGTAGAATGGTAAGTTAGTTCATCTCTAGCGTTCAAGTCGATTGCCCGCTGCCCCGCTTCAACTCTCATCATCACTCAACTCCAAAAAGCACCATTCAAGCCTGAAATGATTCGCGGTGAGGAAGGGACTACTTCTGGTCGAGTTTTCGCTCATTCTATTCACAGGGTGATGAACCATTGGCAATAGATCGAGAATGGGCCTGGCCGGATGATGCAGAGAAGTTGTCGAAGGCGATGAAGGAGCTGGGCTGGTACTCTTACTGGAAAAGGAAATCAGGCAAGAAGAGTTGATTGAGATGAGCATTGAAGCGGGGGCGGCGCGCGGTGAGATTGAGAGCTGAAGATGAAAGTCTGAGCGCGCGCCCCCTTCCCAACTGCGAATTAATCAAGCTTGAATTGTGCTGCTGAGAGTGATGATGATGCGAGTGGGAAGCGGGGGCAGCGCACAATCAGATTGAGAACTGAAGAGAAACATCTGAGCGCGCGCCCCCTTCCCAACCTGCGAATTAATCGACGTTGAGTGGTTCTACGGACTGACAATCCGCAATACACAATCGTCATCGACAATTCTCATCCCCTTTCCCCAACTGCTCATTCTCAATGCACTGCACCGTGCACTGATGCGTACGCTGAGATAGCCACTCCTTACAAAATTTATTGCTAGAGCAATAACTAGCGACTACACTTGCTCTTACCGCTATGAGGTTCTCTCCTATAGCGGACATCAGCAGTTATTTCCTTTGTTGTTAACCGGCTGAACTAATCCGACCTTGTAACGAGCAACACAGGGTCGACGTGACTAAATGTCGCAATCCCAAAGCTCACACCTCTATCACTCAAAGAACCAATCGTCGATCGCGACGTTCCAATAGTGAACGCCCCTTCCCTTATAGGAGTACGCTCATGATCGAACCCGACGGCACCAACTCCTTACCTTCAGCTGAGGATCTTCCTGAGCCAAACTTTCGCGCATTGTTTGAATCAGCACCCGGTTTGTATCTAGTCCTTCTTCCGAATCCCCAATTCACGATCATTGCAGTGAGCAACGCTTACCTCCGCGCAACCATGACTAAGCGTGAAGAGATCCTCGGGCACAGACTCTTTGATGTGTTTCCAGACAATCCTGACGATCCGCATGCTACTGGCGAGAGCAATCTGCGAGCATCGCTCGAGCGCGTCATCAGGACTCGCGGAACTGATGCAATGGCAATTCAGAAATACGATATTCGTCGACCGCAATCAGAGGGCGGTGGATTCGAGGTGCGCTATTGGAGCCCGGTCAACTCGCCAGTGATGGACGAAGCTGGTAACTGCGTCTATATCATTCATCGCGTCGAGGATGTGACTGAGTTCGTAGATGTAAAGCAACCCGACGTAGAGCACGACAAACGAACTCAGGAGCTGGCTCACCGTGCCGAGAGCATGGAGGCCGAGATCTTCCTTCGATCACTTGAGCTCAATGAAGCCAACCGTCAGCTGCGAGCGAGCAACCAGGGACTGGAGGCGCTATCGCAGTCGATCTCACAAGAGAAGGCCGCTGCACTTGCCGCCCTGGGAAAGAGTCAGGAACAACTGTTTCTATCTCAAAGACTCGAAGCCGTCGGACAACTCGCGGGCGGTGTGGCGCATGATTTTAATAACCTTCTGACCGTTATCGGTGGCTACTGTGACATGATGCTGGAAGCACTTGACCCTGTCGATGCCAATCGACAAAAGGTCGAGGAGATACAAAAGGCCGCGAGCCGCGCTTCCTCTTTAACGCGTCAACTTCTGGCATTTAGTCGCAAGCAGGTCCTCCAACCAGTCGTGCTGAACCTGAATTCTGTAGTGGCTGACATCGAGAAGATGCTTACACGCGTGATCGGTGAAGATATCGAGTTTAGGACCAATCTCCAATCCGATCTTGGAAATGTCAAAGCCGATCCTGGCCAAATCGAACAGGTGATCATGAATCTTGCGGTCAATGCGCGTGACGCCATGCCCGCGGGCGGGAAGACGACTATAGAAACTGCCAATACATATCTCGACGAGACGTATGCTCAACATCACGTCGCAGTAATTCCTGGACCATTTGTAATGCTCGCGGTGAGTGACACGGGAGTGGGGATGGATGAGGAAACGAAAGAGCACATCTTTGAACCATTCTTTACGACAAAGGCGTTGGGTAAGGGTACCGGCCTGGGCTTATCTACAGTTTACGGAATCGTCAAGCAATCAGGTGGGAACATTTGGGTTTACAGCGAGATCGGGAAAGGCTCTACGTTCAAGGTCTACTTGCCCCGCGTCGATGAAATGGCTAAAGCCTACAAACAGATGCCGCCATCGACGTCACCAGGCGGTACAGAAACGATTCTACTCGTCGAGGATGCGGAGATGGTTCGTAAGCTGACGCTCGAAGTACTGTGCACCATTGGCTATCGAGTTCTTGAAGCTGCGAGTGGCTCCGAGGCTCTTCAAATCAGCGAGTCTACCGAGGAGCCGATCGATCTCCTACTCACTGATGTCGTAATGCCGGAGATGAGTGGAAAGGAGCTGGCAAATCATCTGCTGTCACTCCGGCCCGAGATGAAGGTTCTTTTTATGTCGGGCTACACCGATGACACGATCGTGTATCACGGCTTGTTGGATAAAGGACTCAATTTCATCGAAAAACCCTTTGCTCCGGATGCGCTGGCAAGAACAGTTCGGGAGGTTTTGCAACGCGATTAACAGAAAGGCGAGCACGGAAACTGATCCACGAAACCACACCAAGCAACACGAAAAGATGAATCAACTCTCAAGGAGAGTATTTCGGCATCCAAGAACGGAATCCTATACACGGCAGTGTATAGATGCTTTCAGATCCGACCTACAAAAGGCTCGAACCCGCTCTTCTATTTCAACGTTACGAACTCAGAACGAAAGTGAAATTCAGAACGCGCCGGTTGTGTGGAAAAGTCCAAGCTTTGGGAAATTAGAGCGGATGAAGTCCACGAAGCTCATGATTTCTTAATAATGGAAGTGCGGCGAGGTTAACTTGATCTCCTCTGCGAGAGTTAAGTGTTTTGAATTTCACGTCCGTTCTGAGTTGGTAACGTTACAACAAGGAGGGAAGGGTGAGTTTTTGTAGGTCGGATCTATGTGCTTTGTTGCGAACGCGGCTAGTCCGTCTGCAGATAGGACTCGCTTAGATACCGTTCACCGCCGTCACAGAGGATCGTCACCACAACTGAACCATGCGGGAGTGTGCGCGCCAAGCTAAGTGCAGCACAAACGTTACCTCCTGAACTTGGACCAACGAGTAAGCCTTCCTCGTTCGCCAGGCGTTTCATCATCTCCTGCGCCGCTTCTGTCTCTACCGCGAGCCGGGTATCGGCAAGTGAAGGGTCATATATCTCCGGGACGCGGGCAGTCGCCATGTGTTTCAACCCTTCAATTCCATGTAAAGGCGAGTTTGGTTCGATAGAGATCACCTGCACCTTTTGGTTGTACTCTTTCAACCTCCGAGACGTGCCGACAAATGTTCCAGACGTACCCAGCCCCGCAACAAAGTGCGTAATCCGACCCTCAATTTGCTCCCAGATCTCTGGTCCCATCCCTCGGTAATGGGCGCGCCAGTTGGCTTCATTACTGTATTGGTCGGCGTAGAAGTACTCGTCAGGAGATTGTTTCGCTAACTGACGCGCGAGCTCCTGAGCGCCGTCAGTGCCTTCGCTTGGATCGGTTTCGATAATCCTGGCACCATATCGGCGAAGAATCTGCTTACGCTCGATGCTCGCGTTCCGAGGTAAGCAGAGCGTCACGTTATAGCCCAACGCTGCTCCGATCATGGCGAACGCTATACCCGTGTTTCCGCTTGTCGCATCCAGGATCGTCCTTCCTGGATAAAGTAGACCTCGCCATTCAGCATCAAGAATCATTGACAATGCCGCCCGGTCTTTGACTGATCCACCCGGATTCAGATGTTCAGCTTTGGCAAACAATTCAACACCAGTGGGCAGATCACGACCTACACGACGGAGAGCAAACAAAGGGGTACGTCCAATGTTCGCTCCGATACCGTCCACAAAAAAGCGCTGCCTATCTGGTGAAGCTGCTGTGTTCATTAAGAATATTGGTCCTGCAGAATCCCAAACAGAAGAAAAGCCGGTCAGCGATTCTTCTTATCGCGACCGGCCCTCGAAACCCTGTTGATGTGGTTTCTAATTCAAAAAGCTATCCGCCGCCTCCACAGGTGCCGCGATCGCAAGTCGCCATACAGCAGCAACAACAAGGCAAACGTGTGAAAACTAAAACCATATCAGCCCTGATATAATTTTGTTGTTCACACACACTCTCATTGGCTCGGTGACTATAGGAATCATCAGTGAGGCTGTCAATCGCTTATCGCTCTTGATGCAGTAAAAAGTATTTAACTAGTCGTAAATATTATTTTCTTGACGTCCAAACAGGCCGAGTCTAGAGTTCAAACCTTTGATGGACGGCGTGGTCGGCTGGAATCAACAAATATTCTTGAGGTCTTTTGAGTTAACTTGAGAACTAGGCTCAATCCCGAATTGAACATCTGTTGCGCGTGCTGTTGTCGGAGCATGGCCATTGGTGTGGCTTGCGGTATGGCTTACAGCTATTGGAGACAGCAAACAACGGACGGTTCGATTCATGATAACTACGATACAGGAGAACACGATTGAGCAATTAGGACGCGAGCGGACTAGCTCGACAATCTTCAAGTCTTCATTAGCGCCTTCGGGGATCACCGAGGGCGCTTTCCTTTTTTCCCCGACGAAACTCAAAGTCCAACGAGAATCTATTTCACGGAGGTCTCAGGCATGACTTTGGGGCTAAACACAATACAAGAACCAACAGTTCCTCAGTACGTTCTTGAGGAGCTGGACCACTACGAGCGCCAGATTGAGAAATATCGCGCTGGAGAAGTGGACGAGACCAAGATGCAAAAGCTGCGACTGCATTTTGGCACCTATGCTCAACGGCAAGAAGGTGTCCAGATGCAGCGAATCAAGATTCCCGGTGGCTTTCTCACGGCGGACCAGTTGGTGCGTTTGGCTGACGCTGCCGATCAGTTTGGCAGTGGCTTTATGCATTTCACCACGCGTGAAGATGCCCAGATCTATTACGTCAAGCTCGAACAGGCGCCGGCACTGCTGCGGTTCCTTGCCGAAGGCGGAATCACGTCGCGCGAGGCGTGCGGCAATACCGTGCGCAACATTACCGCCTGCTATCGCGCAGGAACATCAGCCGACGAGGCCTTCGATGTTCAACCGTACTGCCACGCTTTGTTTCGGTATCTGGTGCGTAACAAGTACAACCAGAATCTCGGACGCAAGTTCAAGATCGCGTTTGAAGGTTGCACGGAAGATCACTCGGCTCTGAGGATTCATGACATTGGATTGTGGGCTGTCACCCAAACTCGGAACGGCAACTCGAGGCGCGGCTTCCGAGTGTATTTGGGCGGAGGCCTGGGTGCCGCGCCTCACTTTGCTTACCTTTACACGGATTTTCTACCCGTCGAAGACCTTTTCAATCTGGCCGCCGCCACGCTACGACTTTTTGATCGATATGGTGAACGGAAGGCGCGCATGAAGGCCCGCATGAAATTCCTGGTTCAGACGATGGGCTGGGAGGTGTTTCGCAATGCCCTTGATGAAGAGCGAAAGCGCGTTGGTCCAATCCCTCTTAATGACTACCTCGATGAGAATGAGTATCGGAGCGAGGGCGTCTCGCCCGCAATTGCCCAGCAACGTGAGTATGGGAGCCCGGGCGTCTCGCCCGCAGCCTCCCCCACCGCTCGAAGAGAATTACTGACACTAGATCAGCGAATCGAGAATCCCCACTTTCAGTCCTGGGTCCGCGACTCAGTAATCCCACACAGACTAGCAGTCTTTCGTGGCGTGCATGTACGGATCAAACTAGGCGACCTCACGGCTGAGCGCGCACGTCAGCTCGCTGAAGTTGCCCGAACATTTTCGGAAGCACAGTTGCGCATTTCAATTGATCAGAACATCTACCTACCCTGGGTTCGGCAAGAGAAACTCTGGGACCTGTATGAATCTCTAAATCGATTATCGCTTGCCGAATCCGGAGCCGGAACTGTTGCCGATGTGACTACTTGCCCGGGATCGGATACCTGCCGATTGGGTATCGCATCGGCAAAAGGGCTCGGCAGCGCCATCGGCGACGCCTTCAATAATGGGCCATTAGCCAGATTCAAGCAGTTGGCGCGGCCGATGCGCGTGAAGATCTCCGGTTGCCCCAACGGCTGCGCCCAACACTCAATATCCAGCATTGGCTTCTATGCAGCGGCTTTGTCACATCAAGACCGCACTGTGCCAGCTCACTTTGTCACCGTCGGTGGGTCTGCGTCACCTGAGAATCCTCGCTTCGGTACACTTGTCGGCAAGTTTCCGGCAAAAAACTGCGTGCGAGTTGCCGAAACACTGCTCGGCGTTTACGAGAAAGAAAAGCTCTCAGCCGAGGATTTCAACTCCTTCGTGATCCGATTTGGTTTTGAACAGCTAAAGGAGATTCTTGAACCGCTGCGTGAAGTACCCGCGTTCGAGGACGACCCGTCATTTTACGAAGACTACGGTCACGAGCATGAGAGTTTCGCTGTGCGTAAAGGTGTAAAAGGTGAATGCGCGGGCTCAACTATCGCCGAAACTGTACCAACGATAGAAGCGGCTAAAGAGCTGCTGGCCCAAGCAAAGGCGCTGATTTATCACAAAGAGTATCAACAAGCCGCACTAGCCGCCTACGAAGCCGCTGGAGCCGCCGCACGCGTTCCCCTCTATCAGCGACTCGTAGACCCTTTCAATACGCATGAAGCCTTGTGGGAATTCGAGAATCTGTTTGTCTTGTCCGGGCAGACCAATGGTGACTGGAAAAGTGTCTCAACACACTTCGAACAGTTAATGAACAGCACGACTGACGATGCGAACGCAATTCTGGAAGAGGCGCAGAGATTTGTCGTGTATTGCGCCCGTGCAGACTTCGAGAGGTTGAAAGCAATCGCATGAGAGACGATGCCATACTCGGAGTGCTTGTCATCGGCCACGGCAGCCGGCGCCCCGAAGCCAACGACGATGTGCGCAATGCTGCACAAATCATTGGTGAGCGTGGTGGTTTTCCTTTAGTCGAAGCTGGTTTTCTGGAGATCGAACAGCCAGATGTCGCAGAAAGCTTCAAGCGTTTACTTAAACGTGGGGCGAGCAGGATAACGGTGCATCCCTATTTCCTCTCGCCTGGGCGGCACACGCGCGGTGATCTGCCTCTCAGGGTTAGTGATGTGGCAAGACGTTTCCCTGGCGTGAGTTATCAAATCACCGAACCACTATCGGCGCATCCGTTAGTAATCGAAGCCTCGATCGCGCGGATTCGTGAAACTGCAAAAACCACATTTGAACACGCGAATGTTAATTCGGCCCAATCGGGAGTGGTCTATCTGGTTGGAGCTGGTCCAGGCGATCCGCAACTTCTGACCTTACGTGGCCGTGATCTTCTGGCCTCCTGCGATGTGGTTCTCTATGACTATCTCGTCGATCCCGATGTGCTTAACTTTGTGTCTTCTCACGCAGAACGCATCTATGTGGGGAAGGTGGGCCGAGGGCGACATACCTCACAAACGGAAATCAATCAGTTGTTGATTGAGCATGCGAGAGCAGGAGAGCGCGTCGTACGTCTCAAGGGCGGCGATCCGTTTCTTTTTGGACGAGGAGGTGAAGAAGCGCTCGCTCTTTCTGAGGCAGGAATCCCATTCGAAGTGGTTCCGGGCGTTAGCTCGGCTTTGGCTGTCCCTGCATATGCAGGCATCCCCTTAACGCACCGCGGCACATCGTCTTCCGTGGCAATCATAAGTGGCGCGAGTGCAGGGGATCTTGATGACGTCTCAGCCACGCTCGCCGATCTCTCAAGGGCAGAGACCATCGTGGTCCTCATGGGAATTAGCAACCTGCGATTGATTGCAGATGACCTAATCGCGTGCGGACGCGAACCCGAAACACCTGTCGCAATCATTCGCTGGGGCACATATGAAACTCAACAAACTGTTACAGGAACTTTAGCCTCGATCGCGGACGATGCTGAAAAGGCAAACATGCGTGCTCCTGCAGTGATTGTCGTCGGAGAGGTTGTGCGTCTGCGTGAACATCTGAACTGGTCCAAACAGGAGTTGGTACCAAGTATCGTCCAATCGGAACCGGTACTCACCCGAATTTAATCATCATGAGAAATAGCGAAATGGCTGTTGCTGAACCAGCAATCGACTTTGACATTACAGCCGAAGAATTAAGGACCTTCTCCAATCAACTGGAGAGTGAATCGCCGGAAGCTATCTTGCGCTGGGCGCTTCGAGAGTTTGGACCAGATGTCGCATTGGCCACGGGTTTCGGCGCAGAAGGTTGCGTGCTTATCGACCTGGTGTCTCGCATCACCAAATCCGCGCGCATCTTCTATCTGGATACTGACCTCCTTTTTCCGGAGACCTATATACTGCGTGATCAGTTGGAAGTCCGTTACGGCATCCGCTTCGAAAGACGGGCGACGCATCTTTCGCTGAGTGCTCAGGCAACTGAACATGGTGAACGCCTCTGGGAGCGCCAACCGAATCTTTGCTGCCAGCTGCGGAAAGTTGAACCGCTGAAGGAGATGCTTGCTGGCCTGCGAGCCTGGATTACTGCAATCCGTCGCGACCAAACACCGGCTCGCGCTCGTGCCGGCATTGTCGAACCTGACCGGAAGTTTGAGCTCATCAAGATCAATCCGCTAGCCACTTGGTCCATCAGCGACGTCCGGGATTACATCAAGCAACATAACGTGCCCTACAATCCTCTCTATGACCGAGGCTACGGATCAATCGGCTGCGCTCCATGCACCACTCTGGTTCAGATCGGTGAAGATCCGCGAGCTGGACGTTGGCGTGGCACCTGCAAGACTGAATGCGGTCTCCACAAATAAGCACCCAAATCAATAGAGGAACAAAGCGAAGATGGAACTGATAAGTCCCCACGGGGGCACATTGATTAACCGTGAAGTAACCGGCCTTGAACGTCAGCAACTGGTCAAACAATCAGTCGGGATGCCGCGACTTAACCTGAATGCCCGAGCCATCTCAGATCTCGAAATGATTGCGATAGGAGCTTATTCACCGCTTGATGGCTTCATGGATCAGTCAAACCATAACTCGGTGCTTCAGAGTATGTCCCTGTTAAGCGGTGAAGCCTGGACCATTCCGATCACACTATCGGTATCAGGCAACGAAGCGGCCGCATTGCGCGAGGGAACGGATATCGGTCTGTACCAGGATGATCACATTCTCGGTGTGCTTCATTTGGCAGAGAAGTTCTCGCACGATAAGAAACGAGAAGCGGAATTAGTCTATCGCACCACAGATGAGGCTCACCCAGGCGTACGCGCGCTTTATGGTCAGGGCAATTGGCTTCTCGGCGGTCGTATTACTTTGATCAATCGGCCTCGCAATCTCGCCTTTCCCGAATACCGGAAAGACCCGGCAGAAACACGGGCTCTCTTCAAAGAGCGAGGGTGGCGCCGAGTAGTTGCCTTCCAAACTCGTAATCCAGTGCATCGTGCACATGAGTACATTCAAAAGTGTGCGCTGGAGATTGCCGATGGATTGCTGCTGCACCCTATCGTCGGCGAGACGAAATCAGATGATGTCCCGGCGGACGTGCGCCTCCGCTCTTATGAGACGATTCTTCGCCACTACTATCCGGCGGCGCGGACGGTGCTCGCAGTATTACCCGCGGCGATGCGTTATGCAGGACCACGTGAAGCAGTGTTCCACGCGCTCATCAGGAAGAACTACGGCTGCTCCCATTTCATCGTGGGTCGCGATCATGCCGGTGTGGGAGATTACTACGGCACCTATGATGCTCATCATATCTTCGACGAGTTTGAGCCAGGCGGATTGAGCATCACGCCTCTCTTTTTTGATCACACGTTCTACTGTCGCGTCTGTGGGGGCATGGCTTCGACGAAAACCTGCCCGCACGAAAGTAAGGAACACGTAACGCTTTCGGGTACTCGCGTACGAGAGATGTTGGGAGCGGGTGAGCTACCACCGGTCGAGTTCTCAAGACCAGAAGTCGCAAAAGTGTTGGTTGAGGCATATCAAGGACTTGAGCCGCTGGTTACTGGTTAGAAACCAGTGTGACTTCAGCAGTCGGATCTGATCACGATATATAAAGGACAACAACGCATGACTCATAACAAAGGATTTGTACTCTGGTTCACCGGACTTTCGGGCGCGGGAAAGACGACTTTGGCAACTGCTCTGGCCGCAGATTTGGCAAAACGAGGTGTCAAGGTTGAATTGCTGGATGGGGACGAAGTGCGCACCAATTTATCGAAAGGTTTGGGCTTCTCCAAAGAGGATCGCGACACCAACATTCGACGTATCGGCTATGTCAGTCGTCTTCTGGCACGGAATAACGTTGGCGTGATCGCCGCAGCTATATCACCTTATCGAGCGGTTCGCAACGAGGTGCGCCGTTCAATTGAAGCCGAAGGCGCTGCGTTTATCGAGGTCTTCGCTAAGTGTCCAATTGAAGTACTCGCCGAACGCGACGTCAAAGATTTGTATAAGAAAGCGATGGCAGGCGAGATAAAGGAATTCACAGGAGTGTCCGATCCTTACGAGGAACCGTTGGCTCCCGAAGTGATAGTTGAGACGGATAGCGAAACGATTGCGGAGAGCACTCGGAAGATTCTGGACGAACTGGAGCGGAAGAATATCTTGTCGATCGAAGGGCGAAGCGGCAATTCGCAGGATGAAATGGCTGTTGAGAACGTCTTTGAGGCGGCGTAGCCAAGTGGTAAGGCGAAGGTCTGCAACACCTTAACTCGCAGGTTCGATTCCTGCCGCCGCCTCCAAATCTCTATGACTGAATCCCGATCTCGAAGTTTAGCGAAAGCTGTTAGTTATCGCGCGGTCTCGTCTTTGCTCACCGGTACCATCTTCTTTGGAGCGACGCAGAGAGTCCGTATGGCTGTGGCTCTGGCACTGATTGACTCGATTGTGAAGGTAGGAGTTTTCTATCTTCACGAACGCGCCTGGACCAAGTCACTATTGGTCAAATCAAACCGGAACAGACCAGCCTCAAGTCCACTCCGCTTCAAATCCCATGATTTATCAAACCCAGAAGAGCAGCTCGAGGCCCAAAAATTCGCAGTAGAAACTACAACAGCACAATTCCAGGTTAGATAATTTGCAGTTTGAAAGAAGAAGGGGCAAGCGCGAAGAACTTCATCTTTAGTATTCAATCTGATTCCGCGCCGCCTCCGCTTCAACTCTCATCATCCATCAACTCCAAAAAGCACAATTCAAGCGTGATTAATTCGCAGTGAGGAAGGGGGCAAGCGCTCAGACCTTTATCTTTAACACTCAATCTGATTGCGCCGCCCCCGCTTCAACTCTCATCATCCATCAACTCCAAAAAGCACAATTCAAGCTTGATTAATTCGCAAGTGAGGAAGGGGGCAAGCGCTCAGACGTTTATCTTCAGTGCTCAATCTCATTGCGCGCCGCCCCCGCCTCAACTCAAATCACTCATCAACTCAACGCAACAGCTCAATCTCAAACAATCTTTTTCCTCTGCTCTCCCCGTGCGCTGCAACTTGAGGCGGGGGCGGCGCAAAATGAAATTGAGTACTAAAGATAAACGTCTGAGCGCTTGCCCCCTTCCCAACCTGCGAATTATTGAACCTTGAACTCTGCTCTGGAAGGTGACGCTCTGAAACTTGAAGCGGGGGCGGCGCGGAATTAGATCGAGCACTGAAGATATTATTGTTGCCGCTTGCCCTCCTTCCCTACCTGCGAATTTGTCAAAGTTGAGCACTACCGATGTAATTGAATTCAGCCGGCCGATTGGAGATTGCCCAATCTGACGCACAGTCCAACTTTGATGGATCGACAATCGCTAATTGGCAATCGGCAATCCAATCCAACCTCCTCAAAACTCAACAGCGAATCTCTCTGCTGGGTTTCATTACTATTGCTTGCGGATTATCAGTGCGAGCCTCTTTCCCACCCACAGATAACTTTGGATTCTCGAGATACTTCGCCGCACTGAGGCTAGCATCAACAAAAGCGTGGGCCACCTCCGACAGGGCACGATCCTTCAACCAGACTAGCCACAAATCCCACTCTCGATTAATTCCCTCTACCTCAATCGTAGCTAGTTTCCCCAGCGCAACCTCTTCACGAACGCACATCAACGGCACGAACCCGACGCCCAGGTTCTCAGCCACCATGCGCTTGATCGCCTCAATCGCGATGTTCTCTACGCTGACGGTGAAAGCAGTTTCGGCATCCTGAAACGCTTGTACTATTCGTTCCCGCAAGACTGATTTCGCACCCTGAACGATTAGGTGCTCGCCTGCCAGATGGCTTACTTGGACCTTCTTCAACTGAGCAAGCGAATGTTCCGGGCTGGTTATTAACACAAGCTCATCCTTCACGATCAGATGCCCGTCAAACTGGGACTCATTTGCGACATCCACAACCAGCGCCAGCTCAATTGTTCGGTTCGCAAGCGCCGTCAAAAGACGCTCTGAATTACCACATACCACCTCAGTCCTGGTAGCCGGATGTACTAAGTTGAATGTTTGTATCAACCTCGGGAGGAGGTAGAGGCTAGTGCTTTCCAGCGTACCAATGCGCAGGCTGGGATGCTCGTCAAGACTCAGCTCCTTAATGGCAGCTGTTGCCTCTTTGCGCATGTCCAAGATGCGGGTCGCATAAGAATAGAGGGATCTGCCGGCCGGAGTCAGTTGGCGATGATTCCGTTCAGAGCGGTCAAAAAGCGGCGCGCCCAACTCTTCTTCTAACTTTCGCAGTGCAATGCTGACCGCTGGTGCAGTACGAAACACCCGCTCAGCGGCTCGACGTACACTTCCCTCCTCAACCACCGCCGCGAACATTTCCAGTTGTTGGAATTCCATAAACCCTCTCAGTCATCTTTGAGGACAGGAGCAAATACAAAAGGTCGTCATCGTTGAAGTTTCGATGACGACCTTTTGTTCAAAAAAGTCAGATTCTTAGATATTTGTCGTCATCCTCCTCGCATATAAGCACACACCGCCACCGACACGACAGCGGTGCGGAAACATCGACAACAGAAAGACGCGAAGCAGGTATCGCATGCCGCGACGACGGGACCCGGCATTGCAAGACCAGGCAATGAAGACTGAATCCGTTTTGGCATATACTTGGATTAACCTCAGGGGCAGTCAGAATACCCTTACCACCACAACAATTCAAGAGTTAGCAATTAAGTTCGGGGGATAGCGACAAAGTGTCCCTATCGTCGCTGGCACAAACTAGGCTAGAACCAATGCCTCTTCGACTACGAACCCTCTGGCTCTCTTCTGCGTGTCGCCTAACCCTGAAACCTACGGTCGGGCGCTCGGCGTGGGTGTCGGTTGAGCGAGCCGGGGAGGCATCTCGGATGGCTTAAATCTGGGGAGCATCTCGTCGCACATGGCAAGGTGGTAGACGGCGGCGGCGATGACAATGGCGGTTTTTTTGACGTCGTCCCCGACAATGCGTTCATAAGTGTCGAGGTTGGTGTGCCAGGTGTGGGTGCCCTATTCGATCGGGTCTATTGTCGTCCAGATACCAGGCAAGCCGTGAAGATTGAATACTGACTGCTCCGAACCGCCACGCCTTCTGCTCTTTAGTCGTCGTCGCACCAACCATTCCGAAATCAGGAAACTGTGTTGCGATCTCGCGAAGAGAACCAGCAGCCTCCGGCGGGCCAAAGTCAGTAAAGCCTCTCGGCCGCCCGGTTCCGGAATCGCTATTCGCGGCATAACCGTGCATGTCGTCCGCGTTAATGAGACCAGCGTTGCGATTCATCGCGCGGACGATCTCTCGGGCCGTGCGTCCGCTTTAGAATTCGTCAGGCCCATTTGTTTGTAGCCGGCGTAGCGTCAACGCTAGATCGGGCTGCCGGAAAAGATCGCCTTTGAGCAGATAAGCCTCGTGGCCCGGCGGGCCATCGGCAATCTCCGCCAGCATGTTGACCACAGCGCGTTGAAAAACTGAGTCCGTGGTCGTCATCGATTTTCCTCATTTCAGGCCGAGTTTCTTATTTTGCTCCAAGAGCGAGACGGCTTCTCGCAGGCGCCGCTCGCGCGTCTCCTCTTTGGCGGCATGCATGATCCACCCAATGTAGTGCCTGCGATAGGACGGCGCGAGGTTCCGGAAGTTCTCCCAGGCCTTCGCGTTTGCCAGCAGGGCCTGTTTGACGAAGTGAGGGATATCATCCGGATTGCCCTTGCTCTGCTCCAAGCGCGAGACCGCTTCTCGCAACCGCCGCTTGCGCGTCTCCTCTTTCTTGGCGTCCATGATCCAGTGAATGTAATGCCTGCGATGGGACGGCGCGAGGTTCCGGAAGTTTTCCCAGGCCTTCGCGTTTGCCAGCAGGGCCTGTTTGACGAAGTGAGGAATGTCGGCGTCGCCCCTATTCTGTTTCGATTGTGATTCTTCGCCGAGCATCACGAGGTCGACCTTCCCTAGCCCGGCCTCGGTCATTCGGCCTTCGCGTATCAGCTTGCGCAGCCTTCGTTTGTTCAGCGCCGACCATCTGGTGCAGTCACGACGAGGAGTGAACTTCTGAGCGAACTTTTCGTCGTCGATCCTCTTGACGATGCTATCGACCCAGCCGAAGCATAGGGCCTCCTCGACCGCTTGGTCGTAAGGAATGCGAGGCCGACCGGAATGTTTCTTGTAGTAGATGAGCCAAACCTCGGTCTTGGACTGGTAATGCTTCGTGAGCCAGGCGCGCCATTCCTCCCGGGTGGTTACATAGAGCGTCTTGCGAATTTCCATTTCGCCCTCTCCGCTGCGGTCGAAGACAACGATCGCCGGCGAACATCTTAAGTATCTATCAAAAGTGTTTGATAATACTCAGAAGAGCGGGATTATGCATCACCTGGCTGAAGAAGCTGATTGATTCAGTAGTCCCCTTATTTGAGAGAGAGCAAGCATTAACCATTACACTTCTCCCCCGGGATCAGTGCGGCGCGAAGTCTTGTGTGAGTCGGCGCTGCACATCGAGACAGAGAGGATAAACGCAGACCCGGCGAAAACTGGTCGCAACGACTTTTGTGTATTCAGAAACTAGTCGCATCCACTTCTGTGAAAAATGCCTTTTTGACCCTCTCAGTCGCATTCACTTCTGAAAATCACATCTCGGCCGGAATTGAGCGGAGTCGAATGCAGCCCGAGGCCTTATTGAATCAGCGCGTGTGTATGCGTTAGAAGAACGAATCATCGTTGCTTGATTTGCAGTTGGGAACGGGGCGCGCGCTCAGACGTCCTTCTTTAGCACTCAATCTCATTACGCGCTGCCCCCGCCTCCCAGTCGCCTGATCATCAACTGCAAGAGCACAATTCAACTTGAAATAATTCGCAGTCAGGAAGGGGGCGCGCGCTCACACTTCTATCTTTTAGCACTCAATCTCATCGCGCGCCGCCCCCGCTTCCAAGTCGCAGCGGCCCTGGAGTGGAGAGGAAAACATTGTTTGAGATTGAACAGTGCTGAGATGACACATGCGCCGCCCGTTACATGGAGATGCGGTCGACCCATTAGCACGGTTCGCGATGACAGTGGACCACGGCAATGACTACAATCGTTTCCTTGTCGATGCCATATACCAGTGAAATAGGGTGAGCGAGCGAACAGACATCTCCGATACCTTGTCGATTTCGGGATCGCGTTTGTCTAGATCCGTGAGAATAACATCGAGCAGCCGAAGCTTTTCTTCTTCTGAGAGGCCTCGGATTTCCGATACCAGCTTGTCTGCCTGGGTTGCCATGATAACTCTCCTTACTGACTCTTAATATACAATGAATTCTGTAATTGGATCACACTGGCTTTAACATCACTCTCAACAGCACAATTCAACGTGAAGCATTTATTGAAGGCCTACCCATAAGCTGCTATCTTATAGACAAATTAACTGCGAATTTATCTATCTGGGGTAGAAGCATGAAACTTGTACGAGACATCATGAGCTTATCCACTTTCAAGCGCGACAGTAATAAGGTTATGAAGCAGATGAAAAAAACCAAGGAGCCAGTAGTACTTACCGTTAACGGTAAGGCGGCCCTGGTGGTCCAGGACGCGGGAAGTTATCAGGCTTTGCTCGAACTGAAAGAGAGAACCGAAACCATTGAAACGCTGCGCCAGCGTTTGGCTACGCTCAAGAGCAGAAAGGGACGGACGGCGGATCAGTTTTTCAAGGAGTTTTTCGCTAAGAACCGTATTTCCGACCAAGACTGATGAAGAAATATTCGGTCATTCTCCATCCCGACGCAGAGATCGACATTCTGTCATCGTATGAATGGGGTTGCCGGGCTTGGGGAGAAGAACAGGCAAGATCGTGGGCTCGAGAGTTACGCGAAGCAATCATGACTCGGTTGGCATCATTGCCAGAAAGCTGTCCCTTGGCGCCCGAGACTGGCGAGCTCGGAATTCAGATACGGCAACTTTTGGTACGACGATACCGGATTCTGTTCCTTGTCAAGAAGAGGACTGTGACCATTCTGCACGTCAAAGGTGCGTATATTTCCAAGATCAACTGACTGATGTGAGAAGTCCTGGGCACCACCGGCATGATGGGATAGATGCGCCGTTCGGAGAAGCGGAACTCAACTCGACTCGAGTCGTACTCCTCAAGTCATTCATCAACGCAACCCAAAGCGGCGGCGCGTCGCAGAGACTCCTTGCCGACGCACTCCAAGGATTATGGTTTAGCTCTTTCTTTCCGTAATCTTCTTCCTTTTCGTTCATACCCGGTAATCAGTTGCGCTTCGCGAACCAGCGCGGCGCGAAAATCACTCAACACCCGCAGTAGAAGATCAATCTTCGCGAGACTCTGCCGACGAGCACGAGCATTGCCGAGGAAGAACTCAAAATGCACCGCTCGCTTACAGTCTGCGAGCGTGAGCATGTAACTGCCGAACTTGTACTGTCCATCACGACTTGACTCCACTTCAGCAAGCACGTGTGAAGTGTGACCCGTCGACACTGAACTAAGAAACAACCGTTTCCGATATGTAAACGTGGTAGTGGTCATGTGAGGCCTCAGTGATAAATAGACGTTCCTCCGAGCCAGTCTCGAATGACTGACCGATGCTTGAAATGTTGTACGTCTTGGGAGGCCTGATCAGTTGGTCAGAAATTTGTAAAATGTGTGTTGGAGGTTATACTGGGCATCGTTCTGATCAAGACCGGACGTGTTGAATAATACTGATCGTTATCCTGTTTTCTAGCGTGCGCATCATACGCTGACAATCTCACAGTGTCAACATAAAAGTTGGAATCAGATCCGCACAACGGAGCACACCAAAACCTCATGAAACTGATTGATCATGTTGCCGCGCAAATTAGGGAATTACGCACAACTTACAACAGTGGTGAAGGAATGTCGCAAGAAGCACTGGCGCGTCAACTGAACGTTGCTCCCAACACGGTCTCACGCTGGGAGACCGGTCTCTATCTCCCCAGCGTCAGCGATTTGGAACGTTTGGCACGCATCTTTGGCGTTTCGATCGTTAGCTTCTTTCCCTCAGACAAAGTCGGAGGGGAAGATGAAGCCCTACTGAGCCTGCTACGGACCGCCAGCCAGTTACATCCTGAAGACCTTGAGGAGTTAAGACGATATGCCGAGTTCCGGAAAGCTCGGAGAATGTACGAGGGAAAAAGCCGGCCAAAAGCTGGAAGAAAAAGGAGTAGACCGAAATGAATCCCGACTATTATGACCTAAAAAAGCTCGCACGACAGGTAAGAGCGGAAAACGGGTTGACATCAACACGAGTCCTTCAAACTGACCTGCGACGAATCTACTTTAAACACGGGATCGAGATCGATTACTGGCCCTATCGATTCAGAAACCTTCGCGGTGCCTTTATCTGTGATAGGTTCGGTACCACTGTGATGCTGGCACAAAATCTGCCCCAGGACCCAATGGTCTTCACCATGGCCCATGAACTGAAGCACTTTCTTACCGATCGTGATCTTCAAGCCTCGTTTTGTGATCTCTCAAACATCAACAGAGAGATTGAGATTGGCGCTGAGATCTTTGCTTCTGAACTTCTCTTTCCCGACCACAGTTTTGTTGAGCAGATGCAAAGCTTGGGCATAAAACGCCGCCAATGCACTCCAGAGACGCTCGTCAAGTTGAAACAACAAACCAAAACAACTCTGAGTTATGCGGGACTTGCGATCAAAGCTGAGCGTTTGCGATATGCACCGGTTGGATCTGTGACGAAAATAAGAACCTGGCGCAAGTTGGAGAAGCTATACAATCGGCAACTCGCGTATTGGAAGTCGTCTCGAGCGACGGGCTGCGCAATCTACTAAACCACCTGTCCTGCTCGTCGTGTTGCGCGCCCTGACGGTGTGCCACGCGTTGCTAAAGGCCGGAAGATAAGTGTGAGTTGTCCCCGCACTTTTATCTCTTTCGAGGCGACCGACCAGATCGCGCGTACTGGTGACTCATGATGTGAGATGAGCAGTACTGCATCGCCTTTTCGCTGTGCATAACAGCAGTGAAATCTCCCGCGATACTCGATCAAGTACACCGGACGATCAAACTCGGACCAATTGCCCTCAACGATCTTCCGACGCTTTTTATTAAGTTGCAAGAGTGTGCCCGGTGGCAAGAGTGGCCACATCATCAGATCCTCGAGTCCGATAAGAACCAGCGGCCCGAGTTCCCAATCTACATCCAGCATCATCAGCAAGGGAACGCTGGTCCAAGCTTCAAGTAGACGATGCGTGGTGCTGGAAGAATTCCTGAGCAACCTCGTCAATTGCAGCTTATCAGCGTATGAATTCAATTCCATTCCTTATGGTTCACCGCTTTGGTTGAGAACCACGGAACTTCGACAGATGTGAAGGCTTACCAGGCAACCTCTTCGGCAGGTCCAGGTCGTCATCGACCATCACGTCCAAGCAAACACCTGCGAGCCTCGCATATCGCAAGAGAATCGGTAACGGCGGTTCGCTCCCACCGAGTTCATAGCTTGAGATCGAGCTACGAGAAAGTGCCTCCGCTAACCCAAGCTTCTCCAACATCTGGTTCTGCGACAGTCCCAGCCCGATCCGGATCTGCAGCAGCTTCTCCCTGAGCCGGCGCGGTTTCGGACGAGCATACCTCGCCATCAGGAGTCACCTCCTGATGGCAACAATCCGCTATCAAAAATACTCTTGAGGTTAGACAGGAATCTGTCTAGACTAGGTGAGAAACTAACTGTCGCCGAGAGCTTAAATCTGTCTTGCTCTCTGACGAGGCTCATCACTTCAGATATGAAGCAGCGCCGTCAGCATCGCCTTATGCACCAGTGATTCCAAAGATCGTCGTGTGAAGGCGAAGAGTCTATCACACTTCGGTCCACTCAGAAGGTGGGCTACCTGGTTAACAGGTGATTGGCGCATGGGTGTTTTTGTGCCCTCATATCGCGATGCAACCCCAATCGAACGATCTTATTTGTTGATTCTCTATGAGATCTGCCAAGTGCTCGGGCTCATATCTATAGCGAGCCCGCGTAGTTCCAAATCGATTTGCAAAGGTCAGTGAGGATGCTGGATCCGCACAGGTTAATTCCCGAACAAGAGACCACCAGGGAGCAGGAATTCACAAAGCGGTATGATCGACTGCTCGGCTGGGCGCTGCGACTCACGAACCATCAACGCGCGAGTGCTGAAGACTTGGTCCAGGACGCTTTTATACAGTTTACTCGTGGCCGCACCAGTCTTGATGCGATCGAGAACTTGGATGGCTACCTTTACAGGATGTTACGAAATATGCACCTCTCACGCGTGAACAGGTGCGCACAACAAGTACAGAATAAGACCGTCTCAATCGCCGAACGTGAGCTTGATCTGAATTCGCAAGGATTGGAACTACAACAACGCTTACAGGCACACGAAGAGTTGTGCCGTATTTGCCAATATGCCTGTATTCGCAAGGAAAGTTCACGCGCCGGCAGCGTCCTGATCCTGCGCTTCTTTCATGAATACTCGCCCATTGAGATAGCCGAAGTCCTCTGTTGTTCTAGACATTGCGTCGATCAGTGGCAGAGGTTCGCCCGTCGCGAAGTTAAGCTTTATCTAGAGGATCCTCGGCGTCTCAAGTTTGTCACCGCGAAGGGAGCGGATGTATTACCGGCAATTAAGGTTTTTGGCGATCGTAGCTTGGCGGACGACTTACGCCTATTGATATTCCGTTCCAAACAAGGTGAGTGCGTGTCTCCAGAGGAGCTCAAACACACATACACGTCACGTGCCGCCGATGGTTTATCGACCGCGAAGTTGGCTCACATTGTGAGCTGTCGGGTCTGCCTTGATGAAGCGAATCGAGTACTGGGTCTTCCAACGCTGAGTCAGAGATATCAAAACGTAGTTCCCGACTCGAAACAACCGCCCACATCTGGCGGTAGCGGTGGCTCAGGCGGAGGGCCTACGGACGTCAAATCACAACTGCAACGTCGCCTGAACGAGGTTATAAGTCACAAACCAAAAGAATTACACATCGCAGTCAATGGCGCTCCAGTGGGCTCAATCAAGGTTGCTTCGGATCTTAGTGAGTTAGATCTGAAGCTGTCTCCCGATGAATCTATCGATTTCGTCGAGATTCTGAGCGAGCAAGGCATACAACTCCTGTTCTTTAATCTATCCTCAACAGTCTCCGCGACGAACGAACAGTGGGCACAAATCGAATTAAGCGAGGGTCGGGTTCTGGAAGCACGCGCGGGTCTACAAAACGGTTTACCGACAGTACAAATCACATATTCGCAAACCGCCTCTGTCTCTGAAATGTTGACTGATCCTGAAGATCTCTTAACGGCTTCGGATGGTCAGCACAGGAAAGAGAGTGGGCTATCCAAGGTAAGACTGCTGCTCGCATCTTTAATGCAAGCGCCCTGGTGGGTTAGGCCCCAATTCGTTACGGTCCTTGCTACGATCATTGCATTCGGCTTAATGATTCTTCTAAAACCCCCTCTAACTGGCAGAGAGGTGCTGGGTCAAGCCACGATAGCTGAAGCACGGAGGCAGTTATCCAGTCGCATCGTACACCGCGTGATCAAACTCGAGGAGCGGCGCGCTGGTGAATTGTTGTCAACCCATACGATCGAGATTTGGGAAGATTCGGCTAAAGGACAGCGTGCACGGCGCGTCTATGATCAGACAAATGTGTTGGTAGCTGGTCGGTGGGATCAACCAGATGGCACGCGTATTGTTTACCACCACGTATCAGGGCTTAAGAGCGAAGACAAACTCGAAACCACGGTTGACAGCTTGCTTGCGGAACCATGGCAACTCGCATTAACAGCAACCGAATTCGCTTATTTGACCAAAGCTGCAGATCTTGGAATTGTAGAAAGCACTACAAGCTACGAGATCAATTTCAGGGGTCAACTTTCGGTCGGCGGTGTGAAATTGTTAGCGGCAACTCTCACTTTGGTCAAACCCGATTTGAGGGCGGTTCAGCACACTATTGAGCTTGAGCGAGATGACACCATCTATCTGTACCGGCTCTCGGAACAGCTGTCGGAACGTCTGACAGATCAGCAACAGCCGGCTGAATACTTTATGCCTGATGCGTTCTTATCGAATCCAGCGGCGAGTCCGGAAAAGGAGTTGAAACTCAAGTCTCGAAATAACGTGCCCAGTAACGCATTGGGGCTCTCTAACTCAGCATCCACCGAACTGGAGATAGAAGTTGCCTATCTACTAAATCGCGCGAAGGCAGACCGAAACGAACAAATCACGTTGACTCGAACGAGCAGTGGTTCACTTATGATCGAAGGAGTTGTGGATACAGAAGAACGGAAGCATGAGATTGAAGCAGCTCTTCATTCTGTTAAGAACAATCCACTGGTCAGGGTCGACATTCAAACCGTGTCCCAAGCGGCCAATCGGACAGCGTTGAGCCTCCAGGGCAGGTTTGTGCAATCTGCTCCGGAGACGGCTAACACGATTCCTGTTTATGAGGAATTACGTGAGTATCTGGTTCGAACACAACCAGCGCTAGCGAAAAACGGCGAGGTCGACGAAGCTGTGCATAAGTTCTCTTCAGAGCTGGTCAATTCTGCATATCGTGCACTCTTTCACGCAATCGAATTGCGAGGATTAAAGAATCGCTTTTCCGATAATGAACTACGAACAGTCAGTCCTGACGCGCGAGTTAAGTGGCTCGAGATGATAACGAGACATGCCGCGGCCTTTGAATCTGAAGTTGCCACGGTAAGACGAAAGATCGGACCACTGCTCTTTGCGGGCGCAACGCCAAGCATGAGTACGGAGAACGTCTCGATAAGAAGTGACGCGGAATTGGGTCGGGCTATTGAGAGGCTTTGGAAACTAGCATTTGCAACCAATGGGGCAATACGTGACGCGTTCACAATTTCACCTCAGAGTTCGGGTGTGGCGGTGAAGTCCCTTCCCTTCTGGCAATCTCTTATCGAGTCTGGGGCTGTGGCGGCGGCAATCAAACAATATGAACAGTAACTACTTTTTCTTGGTTGTCTTCTTTGCAGATCGAATCGCAACTGGCTGATGGACAGGAGTGCTCGGAATTCGCTTAGGTAACTCTATTCTGTCATCCACGAGCACGTCCAGACACACCCCAGCCACGCGCGCATATTCCAATAAGACAAACAACGGCGGCTCTCTTTCATCCTGCTCATAATTAGAAATATTGGTTCTGGTGAACTCATCTGTGAGTCCCAGATGCCGGACCATTTCGCTCTGCGAGAGTTTAAGAGCATCTCGTATCTCACGAAGCTTACTGCCTAACCGGCGCTGGCGCCGACGCGGATATCTACCCATCAAGAGTTGCCTCCTGATGGATAGGTCGTGAGGAGTTATTGTTGCTCTCTCTAGCTGCATTTGCAGCTAGCATTGGGCTGCGTACTGAGTTTGCCGGGAGTGATAATCTCTCATGCTCCGCAGCAAAACCCATCAGTCGCGATTTAAAGCGGCTTCGGTCATGCGCGTTCCAGAATATTACTTATTGTGAAAGATCCGGCCCCCTGAAGTGATGTGAGAGTTTATCACAAAACCATTGACTCAAAGATTCTCTTGCCTTTAGCTGCAAATGCAGCTAGTATGGGCCCCAACTCAGAAGAATAACTCACACGCACTTTCATTTGGATGGCGCGTGAAGTAGTAGTGTCTTATCGCGTTAATCTATCCCCTCTAGATTCTTAGATTTACAGCTATTTCTGTTTTGAGATCCGTTCACTCCGCATAGTCACATAAGCAAGGAACGAATTCCATCGCAGTTGAAGTGATCCCAGTGCTCTTCTAACCCGGAGAATGTGATGATGTTTTCAATTGTCAATTCAACTCTTTGCCCCCAATCAGGACCTATATACCGTGTGATGCAGATCTTGCTTCTCGTATCAATCTGCTGCCTTGCCACAGCTCGAGCTCAAAGCGTAACCGCATCGCTTGGTGGCACAGTTGTAGACGAAAATGGTGCCGTCGTACCTGGTTCGAAGGTAGCTGTGATCAGTATTGCAAAGGGCTTTCAGAGAACCACAACGACGAAAGACGATGGTACCTTCTATGTTCCTCTGCTGCCTCCCGGCAATTACACCGTCAAAGCCGAACATGATGGATTCACGACGGCCGAACTTCGGGATGTAGTCTTAAATGTTAACGATCAGGTAACGATTGAGATTAAGTTAAAAGTAGGATCGATAGCAGGAGAAACAGTAACCGTCATTGATCAAGCTTCCATCATTAACGAGTCACCTGCTGTCTGCACAACTATAGATCGACAGTTTGTGTCTAATTTGCCATTAAACGGTCGCAGCTTTCAGTCGTTGATCGCATTAACTCCTGGTGTAAACCTTACAAAAGCGAGCTTCAGCGAAGCGGGGCAATTCAGTGTCAATGGGCAACGCGCAAATGCCAACTACTTTACGGTTGATGGAGTGAGTGCGAATGTTGGCGTAAGTCCTGGTTTCAATATCGGACAAGGTGGTGCTGGCTCACTTCCAGCTCTCGCGGCTTCCGGTGGCACAAACAATCTTGTCTCGGTGGATGCTTTGGAGGAGTTCAAAGTTCTGACATCTTCGTATGCACCGGAGTTTGGTCGCACGCCTGGCGGGCAAATCCAAATTGTTACTCGCTCTGGGAGCAATGACTTTCACGGCTCACTGTTTGACTACATTCGAAATGATGTTCTCGACGCTAATGATTGGTTTGCCAATGCCAATCGCCTGCCAAAGCCGGCCTTGCGTCAATGCAGGGGGTGAGTGCTGACATCAAAAGAGTACTAAGTGAGTTTACGGACTGACTTGCATCGTCCTTCATGATCGAAGCTATCAGGTCATCAGAAGTTGCTCCTGCAGGGAAAGTACTCAGCTTAGACCAGACGAGGCTGGCGGTGCCTATGATGCTGTAAAGAACTCCTCGTTTGACGTCGAGAATAATAGTCCCGTCCTCGTTGCTACTTGGGCAAACGTGAGGTGAGCTGACGAACTGCTTCTCTATCTTTTGCATAACACCTTCTTAGACGGGTACGGCGCTTGACGCTTAACCCCTTACTGACTGAGGGTCGCGAAGCCTTGCGGTACATTCGAGTTCGACCAACCCTCAAGCTGTGTTCTCCGACGCGACGGAGCGCGGTGAGGTTCGCACTAATCCAACTACTGCCCAAGAAGCATTGAACATCTACAAGCGGAATCTGGAAGTACGTGCGAAGGACAAAGACTATCAGTACGCTCATAACGTCCGTTCGAATTGTAAAGTGCTTCAAGAGTTTGTCGATCAGTTTCACTGGAATAAGGGGGTTCGTCCGTCTGTATGCCAGCAAGACAGAGAATGAGCGCGACATACCTTTGTGGAATTGCAATTCGCGATGTTGTGAATCGGCGCATGCGCGAGGGACTTACTGATGACTTATTCTTGTTCCCACTTGCTAAGACGGCGACGTTCGACAACGCTATCGCACGTGCTTGTCGCCAAGCTGGGAAATTGGCGAAGCTCAAGTATGGCCAAGCAAACGGATTCACAACGCACAGCCTACGACATACGTTCATAACGGATCTGATGGAAAAGACCGGCAACGATGCAGGCACCGTAATGAAGTACTCGGGCCACAAGACATTGGAGCTTTTTCGATCTACCTGCATCCCACCGAACAGGGGCGGATACTTGCTACACAGGCGATGGAGAGCGTTGGGCTTTTATTGGGCGGTTTTGAGGGACAAGGGGGACAACAGGGACGGCA
>Ga0209431_10000673_pt1 | contig 28616 bp, 28 predicted proteins | sample RifCSP13_3_FD_184021 | JGI IMG/M metagenome (GOLD analysis project Ga0209431, IMG submission 184021) | Soil microbial communities from Rifle, Colorado - Rifle CSP2_sed 13_3 (SPAdes) (version 2) | ecosystem: Environmental > Terrestrial > Deep subsurface > Rock core/Sediment | place: Rifle...
CTCAGGCGGCGCGTTCGACCCGACTGTCGGGGTGCTCGCAAGCGTCTGGGGCCCCTCTGGCGAAAAAGGTGTCGTGCCTTCTCAGGATGAAATACAAGGGCTTCTGCCCCTTGTCGATTACAGGGGTGTTATATTGGACGAAGCCGGCGGCAAGGTCGGCCTTGCTAAAAAAGGCATGGCCCTGAACCTGGGCGGCGTAGCAAAGGGCTACATCGTAGACATGGCAGCTGGAGTGCTCAAGGCGCACGGAGTGAAGCGCGCCGTAGTGCACGCCGGGGGCGATATGTTCGTATTCCAGGAAGACCGCACGGACCCGTTCACAATAGGCATCCAGCACCCGAGAAAAAAAGGCGAGCTGCTCGGAGAGGCCCATGTATATAACGGCGCTGTCCCTACTTCAGGCGATTACGAGAGATACTTTGAAAAGGATGGGGTGAGATATCACCACATACTCGATCCAAAAACGGGCTTTCCGGCAAAGGGCACGCAGAGCGTTACCATTATAGCTGAAGACCCGACGAGCGCCGACGCGCTCTCAACAGCGGTCTTTGTAATGGGGCCGGAGAAGGGGATGGAACTGATAGAAAGGCTCGAAGGGGTCGAGGGCGTTTTTGTGCATGAGAATGGGAAGGTAAGGACTTCGAGCGGGTTTGAGGGAAAGATATACTGAAAAGGGGCATTGCGATAAGAGAAAATCGAACCTGTTATCCGTGCAGTTCAAAATACCATTTGCGCGCTGCCGCGCTTTTTGTGTATAAGGCTTCGCTCCTACTGCCTCGGCTCGCCCGCCCCGCACCCAACCCGATACGTTCAAGCATTATGCCCCTTGCTGGTTTAAAACAAAGCTAACAAAAAAATACTTGTATGTTTTAAGCTTTACTTCCCGCTCTCCTGGGCTACCTCCTGCACCTTTACCTCTTCCTTCACGGCCTTTGCCTGCCTCTGGAATTCCTGCACAGCCTCGTTATGCTCTTTTAAGGTCCTTGAGAACTTATGCGTGCCGTCGTTGCGTGAGACGAAATAGATGTAGTCAGCTTTGGCGGGCCTGATGGCCGCGCCTATCGACTCTTTCCCCGGATTAGCGATAGGCCCAGGCGGCAGGCCGTAGATCTTGTATGTATTGTAAGGCGATTTTATCGAGAGATGCCTTTTCGTGATGTTGCCGTCAAACCCGGCTATGCCGTAGATGACAGTCGGGTCGCTCTGGAGCTTTATCCCCATTTTGAGCCTGTTGTGGAATACGGATGATATTATCTCGCGCTCCCCGGGCGCGCCTGTCTCCTTCTCTATTATGGAGGCGAGCGTTACGACCTTGCGCATTGACATGCCCCTGGCCTTTGCCTCGTCCTCATATTCCGCATAGACCTTTTTAAATTTTTCGGCCATCCGGGCGATCATGTCATCGGCGGACGTGCCCCTGGTGAATTCGTAGGTATCGGGGAATAGATAGCCTTCCAGCGTTGGGCCCGCGACACCCAGGGAAGCCGCAAGGTCCGGATCAAGAGCCCTGGCCACAAAGACATCCGGCTCGACAAGCCCTGCGGATTTGAGCGCCGCCGCTATCTCCTTTACATTGTAGCCCTCGGGTATGGTGACGAAGTACCTCTTTATCTTTCCCTTTACGAGCTGCTCGAGCACCTCGATCGGGGTCATGTTGGTGGTGAACTCGTACTCCCCGGCCTTGACCTTCTTGTACGCGCCCAGGATGCGCGCCGCGAGGCTGAAGCTCTCCGCGTCCCGCACTACCCCTGCCTTCTCCAGGTCCTCGGCTATGAGTCTGAAGCTCATGCCGCGCTCGATGGAAACGGTCTTTAATACCCTTTCATCCGAAGGAGGGGTATAAAAGGTTATATAGAGGTGCGTGGCAGCCAGGAGGAGCCCCACTGCAAGGACGATTATTAGTGTCTCTATGTGTTTACGCATGGGATTGCGGGCTGCTGAAAAAGTCTATATCTGCTTGTCAAGTCACTCGTCACTGAGGCGTACGTGAAGAGTACGCCTCATTCCTCGCTCCCCGATTTAACCGGGGCCTCGCATATGGAGCTTTTTGAGCAGCCTGAAAAAATCGGAGTTATATAACCCCTTTTATTCGGCTCTCTTTCTCAAACTATCCAGGTAGCCCTGCAGGATATACGATGCCGCAAGCTTATCGACTACTTCTTTTCTCCGGGCCCTGGACATATCATTCTCTATGAGAAGCCTTTCCACGGCCGCGGTGGAGAGCCTCTCGTCCCAGGTCTCGACGGGTAATTCTGTTGCCTTCCCGAGCTTGTCAAGGAACTTCAACACAAATTCGGTCTGGGGGCTCGAGCTGCCGTCCATCTTGAGGGGCAGCCCGGCTATTATCATTCCCGCCGCATTCTCTCTGGCTATATTGAGGACCTCTTCGATGTCCCTGGAGAGCATGGTCCTTTTAATGGTGGTAATGGGCTGCGCGATAAGGCCGTCGGGGTCGCTCAGCGCAACTCCGATGGTCTTTCTCCCTATGTCCAGGCCCACTATCCTCATTATTATATTTAAAGAAAATATACCCTTTAAGGGCACATCTCTTCAAGGTAATTCTTGACTGGCACAGGCTTATGCCTGTAGAATATATGTTCATTTCAAGCCGGGCGGTTAACTCAGCGGCAGAGTGCCACCTTCACACGGTGGAAGTCACAGGTTCAAATCCTGTACCGCCCACCATCTACTTAAAGGCCCAATATTCAAGACGTTTTTATTCAAAGGGGGCAGATTCAGGCCAGCTCTGTTTAGAATTATTTCAGGAAAGTAATATTTATCAAACCTGTTGACAGGATTTTTCAAAAGGTCTATAATCAGTTGAATTATCAATTGGGCCGCTGAGATAGCTTAACACCGGGTGAGAAAGCCATAAGCCAGTCCTATTCGCTGATTTTCTTAAGTCATACCGCTCTCCTTCTGCGCGAATACTTCCTGTTTCTCCCTGGGTTCCAAATCAATCAGTTTCATCTGGAATTTAGCTTCAAAGAAGAAAGATAAAAAGAAAGGGGAATTAAATGGGAGTAAGTTATTCCGATATCATCGAGAGGATGAGGTGGGCCGGTAAGCTCAAGAACGACTCCGCCGTTGCGCGCGTCCTTGGCGTAACCCCTCAGGCGCTTTCTAATTATAAGAAACGGGGCGAGATGCCCACGGACCTGGTGCTCCGCTTCGCAAATATCTACGGCCTTTCAGTAGATTGGCTCATCTCCGGCGAAGGCGAGATGTACAGGCCGGGCAAGGGCGGCGAATTCGAGAGAAAGGGTTACATGATGGCCGCTGAAGAGACCTCGGCCTATGGCAAGGAGTTCACCAGGCCGACGGACTTCAGCTCTCTAAGCCCTGACGAGATAATCTACGTTGGAAAGCTCCTCAAGATCCTGAGAAGCCAGAACAAGAGCACGGCCGCTGCCATCAAGTACAGCGTCGATGCCTTCCTCAAGGCATCTGAGCTGCCGGTCGAGCAGTACGACACAGAGAAGGAAGCCGCTGGAAAAGGCCGCTAAGGGCTTCTCGGTCACAGGTCAAAAGCCGCACCCCTGTTAAGGGATGCGGCTTTTTTCATTTTCAGGTTGCTGAAAAAATCGTGGTTTTTAGCACGCTGTCAGGTGCCCCTCAAACGGCAGTACCCCGTTCTATTGACCAAAAGGCCCTCTATATGGTAATTTCACACGTTATGGCAACAGGTTTCTCATACACGCTTATAAAGGATTGGACAGACGCGCTCGAGGCGCGCCACATTCCTCTTTTGGAGGGGCTTCTGCCTCATCAGCTCCTGCTCCTTTTCTCGGAGGGCTCGATGACGACAGAGCTCGAGCTCCTCTCAGATGGGCGGGTCGAGGCCGAGATACGCTTCAACGGCCCCACTGCCTTATCTGCAGCAGAGGCGGATTTCCTGGGCGCAAGGCATGGCAACGACGCCATCGAAAGAGAGGTCTGGCTGAACGCCGGCGAAAAGAGGCTTCTCTATGCGCGCACTCTCATACCAGTGAACATGATAGACCGCTTTGTCAAGGCCGCGCTCGACGAAAAGGGCTCTGAGCCATTGGGCCGCGTTCTCTCATCCAACGGAATACTGTTCGCCAAGGAGCGCCTTGAGATAGGCATAGTGCGCTGCCCCGCGGCATCGAAAGACCTGAACCTGCCTGAGCAGACGCCCCTTTTCGCGAGGAGGTATATCCTTTTCAACAGGGGCGCTCACGGCTGGATAATAAAGGCGGCCGTGACAGAGATATTCAGCCCAGAGCTCATCGGCGCAGGGATCCGTAATTAAATGGTTTCCGCGCTCTCAATACATAAGCTCCGGGCAATATCCGACCTCATGAGGCTACCGAGGCAGCAGGGCACGCTTCTTCTACTCTGGCCCACGCTCTGGTCCCTTTTCATTGCCGCTGACGGAAGGCCGGACTTCAATATACTCGCAATCTTCGTGGCGGGGACCTTTCTAATGAGGAGCGCGGGCTGCATCATGAACGACATAGCAGACAGGGGCTTTGACCCCCATGTCGAAAGGACCAAAGACAGGCCGCTGGCGAACAAGAGGCTCAATGTAATAGAGGCGATCATTGTGATGACCGCCCTCTCGGCTGCGGCGTTCGCGCTGGTGCTGCAGCTCAACAGGCTCACGATAATGCTCTCTTTAGTGGGAATTGCGCTCGCGGCAATCTATCCATTTGTAAAACGCTTCAGCCACTTTCCTCAGGTCGTCCTTGGCATGGCGTTCGGCTGGGGCGCTGTCATGGCGTGGAGCGCGGTTCGCGATGAGATAAGCCTTGTGCCGATACTGATATTCCTGGCAAACATTTTCTGGGCAACCGCCTATGACACCATATACGCGCTCATGGACAAGGACGACGACCTGAGGATAGGAGTGAAATCGACCGCCATATTCTTCGGCAGCTCTGTCTATAAGGCGCTATCGGTCTGCTACATCTGCTTTGCCGTCCTGCTCGGCGGAGCTGCCTCCCTGATGGCGCTCGGCCCTGTATTCTGGGCGGGGCTTGCGATAACGCTCCTGCTCCTGCTTGCGGTCGTGGCAAAGGTAAAGAAGAACCCGACAAGGCAGACGGCATTCAAGGGCTTTGAGGCGAACGCCCTGCTGGGAGGGATAATCCTCCTCTTTATTTCAATCGACATGAACCTGTGAGACTGAGATGCCATACAACGACCTGAGGGAATTCATATCAGAGCTTGAAAGACGATCTCTACTTAAGCGCATAAAGGCCGAAGTAGACCCTGTACTTGAGATAGCCGAGATACAGGAGAGGCTTGTGAGGACCAAAGGGCCTGCCGTTGTCTTTGAGAATGTCAAAGGCCACGGCATGCCGATAGTCGGCAACCTCTTCGGCACGGCCGAACGGGTTGCCCTGGGCCTCGGCGTAAGCGAGGAAGAGCTCAAGGACATCGGCCAGTTCATCGCCACGCTCCAGCGGCCCCAGCCGCCTGATGGGCTATGGGACGCCGTAAAGAAGATACCCTTCTTCGGCAAGATACTGACGCTCGGCCCAAAGACCGTGAAAAGCGGGCCGTGCCAGGATGTCGTTCATACGGATTCGGCTGACCTCTCTACCATCCCAATCATAAAATGCTGGCCCGGCGATGCCGCGCCCCTTATAACCTGGCCGCTCGTCATAACGCAGTCGCCTGACGGCGGGCCGTACAATGTCGGCGTATACAGGATGCAGTACCTCGACAGGAAGCGCGCCATCATGCGCTGGCTTGCCCACCGGGGCGGAGCGACCCACCAGAGGGAGTGGGAAAAGCTTGGCAAGCCGATGCCCGTGGCAGTCGCGATCGGCGCAGACCCCGCAACCATCATAGCAGGCGTTACGCCTGTGCCCGAGGACGTGGGTGAGTTCCACTTCGCGGGGGTGCTCCGCAAAAAAGCGATAGAGCTCGTCGAGTGCAAGACCATACCTCTAAAGGTGCCTGCCACTGCCGAGATAATCCTCGAGGGCGAGATAAGGCACGGAGACCTTGCCATGGAAGGGCCGTTCGGCGACCATACGGGCTACTACAACGCGGCAGAGCCCTTCCCCGTATTCCACCTCAAGGCCATAACGCACAGGAAAGATCCGTATTATCTCACGACCATCACGGGCAGGCCTCCCAAAGAGGACGCCGTAATAGGGACCGTGCTGAACAAGCTCTACCTGCCCTCATTGAAGCTCCAGTTCCCGGAGGTCGTGGACTTCAGCCTTCCCATGGAGGCTGTCTCCTACAGGATAGCGGTCGTTTCGATAAAGAAGGAATACCCCGGACACGCCCGGCGCATAATGATGGGTCTCTGGGGCGTGTTGAAGCAGTTCATGTATGTGAAATACATTATCGTGGTCGACGACGACATAGACGTGCACAACTGGTCTGATGTCATCTGGGCCATAGCCACGCGCGTGGACCCCGCGAGGGACACGCTTATTATCGACAAGACCCCGATCGACTATCTCGATTTCTCCTCGCCAATAGAGAACCTCGGCAGCAAGATGGGCCTGGACGCAACGAACAAGTACCCGCCAGAGGTAACCCGTAAATGGGGCGAGAAGATGGAGATGGACAAGGCGATATCCGAGCTGGTCGATAAGAAGTGGAAGGAGTACGGGTTTTAATAGCTGAAACCGGGTCAATGCGAGCAGCAGGCGAAGCAGTCTCATCTTTTAGATTGCCGCGTCGCTACGCTCCTCGCAATGACAGACTTTATTTTAAAAAAACTGACACATACTTTTTACCCTCCCCTTATCTCCCTCTCCCCACCAGGGAGAGGGAGGGCGAAGCGCGGGGTGAGGGGGACTGAAGATATGACGACTGAATCGCAAAAATTCGAGCAATACGGCCAGGAGTGGTGGAACCCTGCAGGAAAGCTCATTTCGCTCCACAGGATAAACCCGCTCCGCTTCGGGTACTTCTCTTCGCGCGCCGGTGATCTCTCCGGCAAGACCGTCCTTGATATCGGCTGCGGAGGCGGCATACTCGCAGAGGAGTTCGCCAAGGCAGGCGCGAAAGTCGTGGGCATAGACCTCTCGCCCGTTGCAATAGAAGCGGCAAAGAGACACGCGGCAGAGACCGGCGTCAATATAGACTATCGGGTCGTGGCAGTAGAGAAGCTCGTTGTCGACTCGCCGCAGTTCGATCTGATCGTCTGCGCAGAGGTATTAGAGCATGTGGATGATATAGATAAATTTCTCAAAGACGCCCTTTCCATGCTCAAGCCTGGCGGCCTCTTCTTCTTCGGCACTATAAACAAGACACTCAAGGCGCGCTTCCTGGCCCTCTTCATGGCAGAGGACGTGCTCGGAATGGTGCCGCGCGGAACGCACTCGTATGAAAGGTTCATCCGCCCGTCTCTATTAAAGGAGATACTCGAGCGGAACGGAGTCGAGATAATGGAGCTGAAGGGCATGAGCTACGACCCGCTGAGGTTCGAGTTCAAGATATCCAACGATACTTCAGTAAACTATCTAGGATACGCCAAAAAACGATAGCAGGCTGCTGAAAAAATCCAACTGCTTTGTTGGCTTCAGAAGCTCGTTACTGCGACGTACATGAAGAGTACGCCTCATTCCTCGACGCCTCGCATATGGAGCTTTTTGAGCAGCCTGAAACAAAAATCAAAGTTTTTCAACAAAGGTAAGCCTCTCCGATGCTCGCAGTCCTCATCTCAATATTCATAATACTGGCCATAGCGCTCCCGCTTCTTTCTATCGCATGGCTCTGGAAAGGCAAGTTCACGAGCCGAGTCGATTGGATAGTCCGCGTGCTCGCGGCCGCCTCCATAGTCGTCTTTTTTGACCTGGCAGGCCCGTGGGCATTCGCGAGCATCTGGCTCAAGTATGTTGTAAAGGCGCTCTTCGTTGCGGCGGCCCTGTGGACCTTCCCGCGGCTCGAAGAGAGGGCCATATTCAGCAAGCGTAACAGCAATGGGCGCGTAAGCTACAGGCCGAGGATAATCATCATAGCGGTATTCCTGCTCCTCGATGTACTGGCCATTAAAGGCAAGTTCCACAAGGAAAATCCGGTTGACCTCGCATTCCCCATGAAGGACGGGAGGTACTACGCCATCCAGGGCGGGGCAAGCCCGCTCCTGAACCCCTTTCACAGGTCTGAGAAGTCTGAAGGGTACGCAGTGGATATCGTGAAGCTCAACCTTATAGGCAACAGGGCTGGCGGGCTATTCCCCTCAGAGCTGCCTTCATACAAGATTTTCGGAGAGGTGCTCTACAGCCCGTGCTCAGGCAAGGTCACATTCGCAGCCGACGGAGTGCCAGATAACGCGCCGCACGAGGTAAACGAGAATAACCCCGCAGGCAACCATATTATACTGGAGTGCAAGGACGCGAGCATACTGCTGGCGCACCTTTTGAACGGAAGCGTAAAGGTAGCCAAGGGCCAGTATGTGAAGGAGAACCAGGTGATAGGCAGGGTGGGAAACTCCGGCATGACCTTCGAGCCGCATCTGCATATAAGCGCACACAAAGCAGGCGAGCCTGACAAGGCAGTCCCCCTCACCTTCAAGGGGGAGTATCTGGTGATGAATAAGGGGATAAGGAATTAGATATTCTTCTTAGATTTTTTTCGTAGATTTTGAACCCGAGAATTCGTATCACCACTTAGGAACCTTCAGGGTTCAGGGTGCAACCCTGAACCCGCAGTACGATATGCTCGCTTACGCCTTATGCCCGAAGTTGATTAAAAAAACAAACCTAGCAATGAAACTATACGCCTGTCATTGCGAGCCGAAGGCGAAGCAATCTCATGAGATTGCAGCGTCGTGCGCCTCGCAATGACTACAAAAACTTTCAAAGCGCCTTCTCAATTTCTCCGGCAATTCTTTTGGCCGCCTCGACCGGGTCAGGCGCATTCCTGATGGGTCTGCCAACGACAATATAATCAGCTCCGTTCGATATCGCGTCATAAGGAGTAACAACTCTCTTCTGGTCGCCGACAGCGTCCTCCGCAGTCCTTACGCCTGGCGTTATGATGAGAAAGTCAGGGCCCAGCGCCGTACGCACTGCCTTTGCCTCAAGGCCTGAGCAGACTATTCCAGCGCACCCGGAGGCCTTGGCCGCCCTTGCCCTGTGAAGGACAAGACTTTCGGGAGTGAAGCTGTCGTCTATACCTGCCTCTGGGAAGGCTTCTTTAGACAGGCTCGTGAGTACAGTTACGCCGAGCACCTTTGTTTTTCCTGCTGATTCAACTGCGGCCTTCAATATGGAACTGCCGTCAGAGGTATGGACTGTCACAAAGTCCGCGCCCAGGGCTGACGCCGACCGCATCGCCCCCTTCACTGTCTCGGGTATGTCGTGGAACTTGAGATCGAGGAATATTCCACGCCCCCCCCTCTCCCTTACAGTCCTTACGACCTCCGGGCCGCAAGCCACGAATAATTCCAGGCCTATCTTGAAGACGCCCACATGGTCTTTGAGGAGGTCGACATATTTTTTCGCGCCCTCTACATCAGGCACATCGAGCGCGAACATTATCCGGTCTTTTGGAGAGAGCGGCATGGCAGTTCCTTTCAAGTCTTTTCAGTCTCCATCCCTAATGGGAGGGGAACAAAATCACTCGTTGTCATTGCGAGGAGCATCAGCGACGAAGCAATCTCATCCTTTTCTCCCCGCCCTGACTGGAGTGAATTGCAGGGGTAAAAGGAGATTTAAAACCTGAGATTGCTTCGCTACGCTCGCAATGGACCAAAAGCAGATTCTTCGCTTTGCTCAGAATGACACCCCCCTCACCCCAACCCTCTCCCCCAGGGTAGAGGGAGTGTGCCCTTTCAGCAGCCTGATAAAAAAAGAGGCTGGCCCTATAAGGGCTCAGCCTCTTTATGTATTCAATAAAGACCCAGTATCAGAATACCGGTTTCTCCGTGAGGGCCTGCTGCTTCTTCTTTTCCTTCTCCTCTTCTTCCTGCTTCTTCTTGTGCACCTCGAGGAGGTCGCTCATCGTGAATATCGAATCGACCTTCACGCCGGTCTCCTTCTCGATATTCTCGGCTCCGCCCTCTTCCCTGTCCAGGAAGGCTACGACTCTGAGCACGTTGAACCCGGCCTCCTTGGCCTTCTGAACGGCCTTGATGGTAGAGCCGCCCGTCGTGATGACGTCCTCGACGACGACCACATTGGCGTCCGGCTTCACGTCGCCCTCTATCCAGGCCTGGGTGCCGTGGCCCTTTGCCTCTTTCCTGATGATGAAGACGTCGAGGTACTTGCCCTTCAAGGTGCACATAAGGGCCGCGGAGTAGGCTATTGGATCGGCGCCGAGGGTCATGCCGCCAATGGCGTCGACGGGCGCGAGCTTGAGCTTAATGAAGTAGGCGTAGCCAATTAGCTCCATGGCTACCGAGCTCAGAGCGGTCTTCTTTACATCGATATAATAGTTGCTCTTCTTTCCGCTGGTAAGGGTAAAGCCAGCCTCGTCGTACCTGAACGATTTGGTGTAGAGTATGTCGAGGAGTTCCTTCTTATAGTCCTCGTCCATTATCTGGTGTGAAAAGTCCTGCATGCTTATTGCTCCTTTGGCTGTGGGATTCTACAATAATATAGTACCTTGAAGGCCGGAAATCAAGGAGCGTCTGGGGCTGTGCTTACCTGCGGGGGTTTTTGAAGGGGACCACTTTATTGCAAGGTTCCTTGAGGAGGGCAGAAAGGACCGTCTCGAGGCGTTTTTCCTTGTCGAGTTCCACTGAACGGAGCGACCTCATCTGGCCGGGCTTTGCCGAAAGCCAGGAGAGGAGATAATCCTGCTCGCCTTTGATGCCCTCAGGCCGGATGAGCTTCAGGAGCTCATCCATCCTCATGCCCGAGGGTTGACAGATCTCCTCTGGCTTTATGCCCATATCTTCTACTCTGGCTCCGAGTAGGTGAAGATCTTGTTCTCGTAGTTCCTCAAGGTTATCTTGCCCTTTGCCTGGGAAATGAGGTACGTGGGCGCAACAGGTATCTTGCCCCCTCCCCCCGGCGCGTCTACAACGAATGTCGGAACGGCGTACCCTGTCGTATGGCCGCGCAGTTCCTCAATTATGTTCATGCCCACGGATACAGGGGTCCTGAAATGGCCCGTGCCCATTGCCATGTCGCACTGGTAGATATAGTAGGGCCTGACCCTGATCCTCATGAGCTCCTGCATGAGCTTCTTCATCACTGACGGCCTGTCGTTTACGCCCTTAAGGAGCACGGTCTGGCTGCCGAGAGGGATGCCGGCGTCAGCGAGCATGGAGCAGGCCTTTTCCACCTCAGGGGTTATCTCCCTGGGATGGGAGAAATGTATGCTGATGTAGAGCGGGTGATACTTCTTGAGCATGTTGACGAGCTCGTTGGTCACCCTCATCGGGAGGGTCACCGGAACCCTGGTGCCTATCCTTATTATCTCGAGGTGCGGTATGGACCGGAGCCTCTTTATGTAGCTCTCCAGGACCTCTGTCTTCATCATGAGCGGGTCGCCGCCCGATATCAGTATATCCCTGATCGACCTCTTTGACTTGATGTACTTGAGCGCGTCGTCAAAGCGCTCTATTGCCATGGGCGGGTGCTCTTCGCCGACCATCCTCTTACGGGTGCAATACCTGCAGTACATTGCGCAGGAGTCGGTAACGATAAGGAGCGCCCTGTCCGGGTACCTGTGCACAAGCCCGGGAACCGGCGAATGGGAGTCCTCGCCGCACGGGTCTACCATCTCGGCTGGAGAGAGGCTGAACTCCTCAATCCTAGGAATGGCCTGTTTTCTAATGGGGCATTTGGGGTCGTTCTTGTCTATCAGGGAGAGAAAATAGGGCGTAATCGCCATTGCCAGTCGTCCGGTGGCGCGCTTTACACCCTCCTCTTCCCGCCTTGTAAGGGGGATGAGGTCTTTAATCGCTTCGAGTGTGGTTATGCGGTTTTTGAGTTGCCATTTCCAGTCATACCAGCAGTCAGGCCGCGAGGCAGGATACTCCATATATTCGGCAATTTCAGACCTCACAACGGCTAACTTACTACTGGGCGGTTCAGAGCTTATTGAAAGCCCTTCCATGCGGCTCCTCCTACCGTCTAAGCGGGTTTTTCAGTTTTGACAAGGTTCAGCTGCGGGTTCTGCATTTCTTCCATGGCCTTCTCAAAAGCTATCTTGTACTTGAATCCCTTTTTGAGATATTTCCAGATGAATTCGACCTTTTTCACGTCCTCGTCAGAGTATTCCCTGAACTCTTTTTCGCCTATGACGATCTTCCGGGGCTTGATAAAGCCCTTCTGCTCAAGGTAGTAGAGCTTTTGCCTTGGAATATCTATCTTTGAAAGTAGGTCTGGAGTCCTTATGCCCACCCCTGTAATTACTCCTGTATGTGAAAATCGGGTTCATTGTTAAGTTCAAAAATGTTCTCAACACAAATTTAAACTTACTTTACAAATTAAATTCAAACCTGTCAAGAGAAATTTGTTATATTCCAAGGGCTTCCAAAATGGCCCTTAAAAGGCCTACGCCTGGTAAGGTTATTATATAATTAACTCTATAATCTTTTCCAGTCCGCCTGCCACAAAAAAATAGATAAATATCAGTTACTTTGGGGGTATTTCATATAAAATACCACTGAATCGAAACTATTTAGGGAAATCAAAACCGGGTTTCATTACTTAAACCTTTGCCGATTTTTTATTTAAGGAAACAGGCGAGGGTTAGTGATGCCTGCTGGATTCCAGGTCTAAAACATCCAGGGCAGGGAGGTGATCTGATACAGGCAAAGCGCGCAATGGCTTGAATTTTGCGATTCTATTTGTTACACTTTTTACTGGCCGCTCGCGGCCCTTTTCAGAGGGAGTCTTATGAAGAACAATACTGTATGGCGCCAGGGATTTTTTGACGAGGTAGAACCCGTAAGGCTCAAAGAGCCGCTTGCGCATATCCTGGGGGCGCAGGATGAGAACGAGCTTTTTGTGATCAACTACACCGACGCTGTCCTTGTGGCAGGCCACTCATGCCCTGCTGTCTCCGGCGCATACAAGGTGACCCAGAAGGCGCTCAAAGCGCTCTATGGAAATGATGTCCCGGTGAGGGGGCAGGTGAGGGTGCTGATAAAGGGGGGTCCCGGAGACCTGGCATACGGCCCGCAGTCGCATGTCATATCCCTCATCACAGGGGCGGCAGGGGCAACGGGCTTCAAGGGACTCGGCGGCAGGTGGGGCAGGAACAACCGCCTCTTCTTCGATACCGACGACGTGCAGTTCAACGCCTTCATCTTCCAGAGGGAAGACAACCTGAAGACCGTGCTGGTCACCTATAACCCGCAGGTCCTTCCAGGCGACGCGAGGATGAACGACCTGAGTCCGCTGGTGCTGCGCGGTACTGCGACAAAAGAGCAGAAGGAGCTCTTCTGGCAGTTGTGGCAGGGCAATGTAAGAAGGATCCTCATGGAGGATGAGAAGTACCCGGGCCTCTTCGAGGTAACCGAGCTTGAGGACTTCCGCTTCCCCGACCTCAAGGCCGCATCCTACTAAATATACGGCCAGGGAGTTGCATACATCTCCCTGGCCTTTTCTTTTGTTCCATCCGTTTCGTCAGTTTTGATGACATATCGCTTCACAATCGCCGATTTCGATATATAATCTGTAGATTACCAGGGTAGTTCAGTTCACGCGATCCACAAGGAGGCGCCATGTCCGTCGGTATGACCCTTACAAAGTTCCTGCTTGAGGAGCAGAGGAAACACCCCGGTTCTTCAGGGAACTTTACCGCCCTTTTTTCGGATCTCGGCACCGCGGCAAAGCTCGTTTCGCGCGAGGTCAGAAGGGCAGGGCTCGTCGACATACTGGGCGCCTCTGGCAATCAGAACATACACGGCGAAGAGGTACAGAAGCTCGACGAGCTCGCCAACGAGACCTTCATAAGGGCAATGGAGCACGGCGGACATCTCGCGGCAATGGCCTCTGAAGAGATGGACGATATAATCCACGTGGACGGCAAGTACCCGAAAGGCAACTACCTTCTTCTATTCGACCCGCTGGACGGCTCGTCGAACATCGACGTCAACATAAGCGTGGGCACCATATTCTCCATCATCAAATGCAAGGACGGCTCGAAAGTCAGCACGAAAGATTTCCTCCAGCCGGGCTCTCAGCAGGTCTCGGCAGGATACATACTCTACGGGTCGAGCACCATGCTCGTCTACACGACCGGCCACGGCGTGCACGCCTTCACGCTCGACCCGAGCGTGGGCGAATTTCTGCTCTCGCGCGAGAACATCACCATTCCGGATAAGGGCAAGATCTACAGCATAAACGAGGGCAACAGCAAACACTGGCTGCCCGGCACTGCCGCCTACATAGAGAAGCTCAAGACAGGCAGCAAGGACTGCAGCGCAAGATACGTCGGGTCGCTCGTGGCGGACTTCCACCGCAACCTCCTCAAGGGAGGCATCTTCCTCTATCCTGCTGACAGGAAATCAGAGAAGGGCAAGCTCCGGCTCCTCTATGAGGCAAACCCGCTTTCGTTCATCGTAGAGCAGGCCGGGGGCAAGTCATCGAACGGCATGCAGAGGATAATGGATGTGGTGCCGCAGGAGCTCCACCAGAGGACGCCGCTTTTTATCGGCAGCAAGGCCGATGTAGAAGAGGCCGAAAGGTACTGGCAGGGCGCTCATATATAAGCCTGCTCCGCTCTCTTACCGCTTGAACATTCGTCTTCTCTTCTCTGGATTTTCTTTTTTGAAGGGGAGGGGACTTACCTAAGCGGCGCTGAAAAATATCTATCTGAAACTCGCTGCCGTATCCTTTATGAACTCCTCGAACGGGATGGGCATCCTTCCCGTTATATCCTCCACAGACGTTGATACAAGCTCGCCTTTTCCTTCCCTCTGATACGCATAGAGTTCAAGGAGCGGCTCTATCGCCCAATCCGGCATCCCTGCCCCTCTTTCATCCCCTGCGTGGCTTCTTCAGGAGATACGTCTACATATTGGACGGGTTTGCCCAGGGCCTTTGAAATCATGATGGCGACATCGCTCATCGTAATCGGCACAGGCCCAGTGAGGTCGTATGCCTTTCCGAAGTGCGCTGTCTTCAATTCTCCCGCTAAAAGCTCGGCAGCGACATGGGCGATATCCCTCGCGTCTATATAGCTCACTGTCGCGATCCCAAGCGGTAAGAATATCTTTCCCGTCCTCCTCACGGAATCGGCGAAGAAGTTCACGAAGTTCTGCATGAAGGCGTTGGGCCTGAGGATGGTGTAATCCATCCCAGAGGCCTCGATATGCTTTTCTATGGCCCTGTGCGTCTTGAGAAGCCTTATAGCCTCGCTCCGGGCTCCCAGGGCAGACTGCCTGACGATATATTTTACCCCGGACTCCTTTGCCTTATTGACGACATATTCGGCTATCTCATATTGCCCCGCGGCAAACGGGGTAAGAAGATACAGCCTCTCGATGCCCTTCAGGGCCGCGTCTACCGTATCTGTCTTCGAGAAATCCATCTCAAAGAGCTCGACGTTGGCCTCTCTTATCTTCCAGGCCCTTGCCTCAGAGTGAACAGCGGCCCTCGTAAGCTCGCCCCTTTTAGAGAGCTCCCTTACAAGATAAGCGCCTACGGTGCCTGTCGCGCCGGTTACGAGTGTCCTGCTCGGCATTGAAAAGCCTCCGTTCAAATAGCCCTAATTGAATATAACAGAGGAAAAAGGTGTGTCAAACAGGGGAGGTGCGCAAAAAAATGTAACCGATCGGCCTTCAGGTGTTTTTCTCCTTCTCCCCGGAGGGGAGAAGGCAGGGATGAGGGGGGACGGTAGTGAAAAAAACCCACTCACCTTAGTCCTCTCCCCCTGGGGAGAGGATATTTAGATATCGTGGCAAGCGCGTATGGCTCAGAAATAATAAATCCCCTCCCGTGACGGAAGGGGATTGAAGAGGGTCGCCTAAAGGCTTTTGCCGGGTGAATACCTTACTGCGTTCTTTTCAGACTCGAAGTAGATGGCCGTCCCGTCCTCTCTGGCGATTATATAGGCCTTTGCCTTGTCTACCTCTTTACCGGTGACCGGGTCTATGGCATAACGGTGCGCGCGCTTGAAGGAGAGCTTCCCGACGCATACCGGGCAGCAGCCGTAGTATGTCCTGCCATCGACCTCTACAGGTATATTTTCCCTGCCGGATACCCTGTTCTCTACCATGCATACCTTTGAGGCCGGAACGCTCTGAAGGGTCTGGACCTTTGCGGGCTGGTTCGTTGAAAATGATATCGTAGACGCGCCCGCCAGTACGGCGATTGCGGCAATTACGATGAATATCCTCAAAAACACTGGGCTACCTCCTCAGGGTTCAACGGATAAGGATTATACCATTTCAGCCCTGCCAAAGGAATTATCTCGCGGTTGCGCTACCAGGGATAAGCTGATAATCTTGCCGATCTTGTTGTCATGGGAACCGTGGCCAGGACCGGGCTGCCGGGGCTATTAATCGGCAACACGGCAGAAAAGATACTGAACAGAGTAACCGCTTCGGTACTCGCCGTCAAGCCTGAGGGCTTTGTTTCCCCTCTGGTATCTTAGTACCCGGACAATACCGCTTTCATCCTGTCGAACGAATCCCTGTCAGTAAGCACGAAGAGCTTGTCACCTCCCTGCAAGACGGTCCTGCCGTCCGGCACAATGAACTTGTCGTCCCTCCATATAAAGACGATGAGGGCGCCCTTTGGAAAGCCCGCGTCGACGAGCTTCTTGCCTGAGACCGGCGAGCCGTTTTGCACTATCATGGGCGTAAGCTCGTTCTTGAGCTTCTCCGCGAGCTTCTGGAAGGACTCAGGGGCAAATGGCTCCGTCACCTTGAGGAGTTTCGCTACCAGAGGTATGGTCGCGCCCTGAATGACCGCCGAGGTGAGGACGATGAAGAAAACGACGTTGAAGATGAGGTCCGCTTCCGGCATGCCCGCTACAAATGGGAATGTCGCAAGTATGACCGGCACCGCTCCGCGCAGGCCCACCCAGGATATCAGGGCCTTGTCCCTAAAGGGGACCTTGAAGAAATAAAGCGTCGCAAATACGCTCACCGGTCTTGCCACAAAGATGAGGAAAAGCGATATAAGGAGGCCCACGCCTATTATGGGGACCAGGCGCGAGGGAAAGACCAGCAGGCCGAGGGCAAGGAACATCGATATCTGCATGAGCCACGCAAGCCCGTCATGGAAGCTCAGGATGCTCCTTCGCTTCAGGAAATCGCTGTTGCCCATCACAAGCCCTGCTATATATACCGAAAGGAATCCGTTGCCCCCCAAAGCGGCTGACAAGCCGTAAGTGAGCAGTACGAAGGAGAGCGTAAGCACAGGGTAGAGCCCCTCGTACTCGAGCTGCAGCCGGTTCACCGTATAGGTCACGAGCCTTCCCATCGTGTAGCCGATGACAGCCCCGAATGCGGCCTGCCAGAGGAAGAGGGGGACCATGCTCGCGAGCGTGAAACCGGGTGTTATGATCAGGTTAATGAGGCCTATGGTCAGAAAGACAGCCATAGGGTCGTTGGAGCCTGATTCGAGCTCAAGGAGCGGCTTTAGGGGCTTTCTCAGGCTGACGTTCTTCGACCTCAGGATGGAAAAGACCGCAGCGGCGTCGGTCGAAGAGACGATGGCGCCGAGGAGAAGCCCTTCTTTCAGGTTAAAGCCCGTGACCAGCGTGACGAACCACCCCACCAGGAGCGCGGTCAGGAGCACCCCTGTGGTGGAAAGAGCGGCGCCCTTCCATATGACAGGCCGTATGCTCTCCCAGTTCGTATCAAGACCGCCGGAAAAGAGTATGAACGAAAGGGCGACGACGCCTATTGCCTGCGCAAGGGCCGGGTAGTCGAAATGTATCCCGCCCGGCCCGTCAGAGCCCGCGAGCATGCCAATTGCAAGGAAGATCAGCAGCGCCGGTACGCCGAACCTGCTTGAGGCCTTGCTCGCAAGGATGCAAAGGATAAGGAGTACGGTTATCCCTATTAGTATGTACTCTATTGACATGGCCTGCCTTTATACATAGGGCATGGTATCATAATAGAAGCTCGCAAACATGTAAAGGCATGCTTGAAAATAGAGCGGGGGTTTTCTTTCCGGGCGGCTTACTTGCCTATGCAGAATGTGCTGAATATGATCTCGAGGATATCGTCCGTAGTTGTCTCTCCGGTTATCTCGCCGAGGGCGTCTATGGCCTCGCGGATGTCCGTTGCGAGGAGCTCCATGGGAAGCCCCTCGGAGAGCGCATCAAGAGCCCGCCCTATAGCTGCCTGTGATTTGACGAGGCAGTCCCTGTGGCGGACGGATGCAACAAGCTCTCCGGGAGGGGCTGTAAAGTCTGCCTTGTGATGTCCCGCGACCTGGGAGAAAATGAAATCCTTAAGCTCGTCTATGCCTTCTTCATTAAGGGCTGATATGGCTGCGAGCGGCCAGGCGGCAAATGCCTCTTTCGAGGCGCGTATATCCGCTTGAGGGAGGTCTTTCTTGTTGGCGACTATGATTATCTTCCTGTCTCCAAGCTCGTCAAGAAACGCGAGGTCTTCTTCGAACGGCCCGGTCAAGTCGATTATATAGAGGATAAGGCCTGCGACAGCCGCCTTTTCTTTAGCACGCCTTACGCCTATTGCCTCTACCTCGTCCCTGGTCTCCCTAAGCCCGGCTGTGTCCATAAGGCGAACGGCGATTCCCCTTATTGAGACTGCCTCTTCTATAACGTCCCTTGTAGTGCCGGGCACATCAGTCACTATGGCCCTCTCTTCTTCGAGGAGCACATTCAGAAGGCTTGATTTGCCTGCGTTGGGTCTGCCGAGTATCAATACCCTCACGCCCTCCCTTATTGCCCTGCCTTCCTCGAAGGTCTCAAGCATCCGCTCTATCCCGGAAGAGGCTGCGCTCAAAGCCCCGGCTATCGCTTCAGTGTGAATGGCGTCTATCTCTTCTTCGGAGAAATCGAGCTCTGCCTCGATGCGGGCAAGCATCTCGACAAGAGGGGCCTTGATGGACCTGACCTTTCTCGAAAGAGAACCTTCCAGCCTGCAAAAAGCGCTCGAGAGCGAAAGCTCGGTCTGCGCCCTGACGATATCAATGACAGCCTCCGCCTGCGAAAGGTCGAGCTTGCCCGCAAGAAAGGCCCTCTTCGTGAACTCGCCAGGATGGGCCGCCGTGGCTCCTGCCGAGAGGGCTTCAGTGAGGACCTTCCTTAAAATAAGCGGGCCGCCGTGGCAGTGGAGCTCTACAATATCCTCTCCGGTATAAGACCTGGGCCCTTTCATGTAGACGAGAAAGCCGCGGTCTATTGTCTTGCCGTCGGAAGCTGCTATTATGCCGAAATGGAAATACCTCTCCCTTATCTCTTCCCTGGTCTGAAAGAGCCTCAAACCGACGGCAAGGGCGCGAGGGCCGCTTATCCTTATGATGCCTACCCCGCCCTGGCCTTCGGCCGTCGAGATGGCCGCTATGGTATCTGTCATCGATTCCTTCATGAAAAGAAAAACCCCCGGCATGTTCTGCCAGGGGTTATTTTAAATCTGATTGCTGTTATGTTGCAAGCCTGCCATTAAGCCTTTGAAGGCGTCTTGTAGATGAAATACTGCTGCCCTATCTGCAGGATATTGTTAACGAGCCAGTAAAGGACCAGTCCCGAAGGGAAGTTGAGGAACATGAATGTGAATATGACCGGCATGAAGAGCATTATTTTCTGCTGGGTCGGATCGACGCTCATGGGCGTCATCTTCTGCTGGAGGAACATGGTCGCGCCCATGAGGAGCGGCGTTATGTAGTACGGGTCCTTTGCAGAGAGGTCCTGTATCCAGAGATAGAACGGAGCGTGCCTGAGCTCAATGGCCACATAGAGCGCCTCGTAGAGGGCTATGAAGACCGGTATCTGGAGGACCATGGGCAGGCAGCCGCCAAGCGGGTTTATCTTGTAGCGTTTGTAGAGCTCCATGAGCTCTTTGTTCATCTTCTGCTTGTCGTTCTTGTACTTCTCCTTCAACGCCGCCATCTGGGGCTGCATCTTCTGCATCTCGCGCATCGAATGGAGGCTCTTTTTCGTGAGCGGGTAGAAGAGGACCTTTATTATGACCGTAAGGATAACTATCGCGAGGCCGTAATTGCCGAGATACCTCTCGAAGAAATTGAGGACCACGAGGAAGGGCCTTGCGAGCCAGTCGAACCAGCCGAACTCTATCGCGTCCTCAAGGCCCGCCTTCTGCTCGAGGAGCCTTTCATACTCCTTGGGGCCCATGAAGGAGGTATAGCTGAGCGCAACAGCCGCGTTCGGCGCGACATTCAGGGGCAGGTGAAGGGCCGCTTTTGACTGCCCGGCAGCGGGTATCTCCGTGGTCCATGAGAGCGCCGCGTCAGTCGCGGGGATTATCGCCGAAAGGAAGTACTTATCCTCAAGGCCCAGCCACTTGAGCTTGCCGTTGCCCGTGAGCCTCTGCTCGTCCTCGTCCTGCCTTACGAGCTTGTCGTTTGACTTGACCAGGGGACCCTGGTGATAACCAGTCTCGTCAGTGCCGGATACGCTCGCGGAGAGCACGGTGTCAGCGCGGACTGATATGGCAGTGGGCGTCGGGTTCGTTGCCTTGAGCTCGGTCATCACGGCGTAGGAATTGCCCGAGAACGCATACCTCTTCTCTATCACAAGGCCGGTAGACGACCTGCCTGTATATACGAGTTCAGTTTTTTCGCCTTCTCCAATATTGGCAGCGGCCCTGGATGGGGAGAAGGATATGCTCTCTGCGACCCCGTTTATAAAGAGCTCCGTCTTGAATGATCCAAGGGTGCCTACCTTCTGGGCGACATCTATGGTCTTTGCGCCTTCCTCCAGCCCTTCCTTGTAATTCTTGAGCTCAAGCGACTTTATGCTGCCCCCAACGCTCGACAATACTGCCCTGAAAAGCGGGGTCTCGACTGTCGTAAGCTCCTCTTTTACGGGAGGAGGGGCAACCGGGGCCGCAGGCTGAGCTTGTGTAGTAGCCGTGGTACCCGGCGCTGGAGCGGCCTTTTGCGCCTCTTCGGTCTTCTGCCCGACCTGAGGGTAGAACTGCTGAATGAAATAGGGGTAGAAAAATAGCACCGCCATTGAAAGTATCAAGGCGACCCAGACTCTTTTATCCATGCTGTGGCGTCCTGTTCATCTTTTTTTCGGGGGCAGCGGGCACAGGGTCATACCCGCCTTCATGATATGGATGGCACTTCAAGAGCCTTCTCACCGCAAGGTAAGAGCCCTTTGGCGCGCCGTGTTGCTCAATTGATTCTCTCGCGTAATCCGAGCAGCTCGGATAGAACCTGCAGGAGGGCGGCAGAACCGGGGATATCAGGGTCTTGTAGACGGAAATGATCGAAATGAGGATTGTCTTTAGCATCCCAGACCAAAAGGCCGGCCCCTTACGAAAGCGCCTTTTTGAGTTCCCCCTCCACGTCCTTGAGCCCCTTTATCTGCTCAAGTCCCTTTACAATGATGAGCATGTCGGCGGAGGCCGGGAAGAGGGCCTTGTTTAACCGGTAGAACTCTCTTAAGAGCCTTTTTACCCTGTTCCTTTTTACAGCGCCCCCGGTCTTTGAGCTCACTGCTATGCCCAGCCTTCTATGGCCAAGGTCATTGGGAAGGATAAACAGGTTGAAGCTCCTTGTCGAAAGCCTCTTTCCTGTCCTCCTTACCCTTATAAAGTCCTCGGGCTTGAGGAGCCTTTCCTCTTTGGGAAAGGAGAAGTCCTGTCCGTCTCTTCCTGTCATAAGCCCGCACCCGGCCAGCAGGCCAGGCCTACTTGTTGGTGCTTATGGTGACGGAAAGGTGCTTCCTGCCCTTTGCCCTTCTCCTCTTGATGACCGCCCTTCCGGCCTTTGTGGCCATCCTGACCAAAAACCCGTGGGTGCGGAGTCTCCTCTTATTGCTCGGCTGAAATGTTCTCTTCGGCATGGCTTATCCTTTTCTCTTTATTCCTGTTTGTGCTTTTTCGCGTCAGGTGAAAGGGGGACTGCCCCCTAGTCAAACCGTTATTTAGACATAGGGAATCATTGAATGTCAAGCTTTTTTCTCCTATAACACAAGACTCTACCGGCCAAAAATGGCATGAGAGTCGAGGATGAAATCGGCAACTCCTGCGCCAGCACGCCAGCCTTCAAAACTTCGGCTTAAATTCCTTTATTTGTGTCGAAATCCTGTTTATTGATCCGAGAGAATTTTCATCGGTCATAAGGTAAACGCCTTTGGCAATCGAATCAACGATGAACTTGTCGACCTCCGGAGAGTAGTGATTCATATCCTTATAATTGTCCAGATTAAAAGTTATCGTATCCTCGGCTTGAAAATTGAAGACCTTTACATTACCAAAGCCCTTGGTGGATTCAAAAACATATCTGTTGAACTGGAGGGTGTCTTCGAGTATACCAATTTCCTCCATGTTCTTCCAATAGACAATCGAGTATGGAGGGAAGAATATATAAAAATTGATGCCCTTATTCCTTCTAATATGCGGAATTATATTCTGATCGAAGCTCTCTTTAAGAACTGGAAACCTGAACTGCGCCCTGTCGATCTTTTTTTTACGTCCTCGCGCCCCCCATTCCTTCCAGACCTGCGCCGCTGAAAACCTCGAGCTTCCCGCCCAATTATATGCACTATCCATATCAAGCTGGTCTTTCACTCCCCTTATATTAGCCATAATCGAATGGCGGCTCTGGTTCAACAGCGTGTCGAGACTCAGAATGTACATATAGTCATTAAGCAGAGTATCATCGTAAAGATATAATGGAACGCTTCCAGGCCCATATCTAAGCCTTTTGGGGCTGCCCTCAAAAGAGAAGACATCGACGCCCAGGAGGACATTACGAACCCTACCAGTACGTATTGAGGTATCCAGCATCAGGTGTTCCTCATACGCGGAAGCCCCCTTTAGGGAAAGCTTCAGTATTTTCATGCCAAGTTTACGGTCTATGTACGACGGCGCCATATTCTCTGTCATTGACGACCCCACAAGAATGCTGTCATATGCGAAGTTCTTCGCCAGCCCGGGGTTTAAATACCGCTGTTCTTCGCAGAAGCACGTCTTATAAAAGGACGCCTTCCTGAAATGCTGCAAGGGATCAATCAGGAAATTGGCAGTACCCACCAATAAAACGGCGGGGACGACAATGAGTGCGACCTTGAATATCCAGCTCTTATATGCTGCTTTACCGTTCATGTCGGAATCAGAAATTAAAGTAAATGAATTCGGTTACTTTTGTGAGACTCAATATTGCCGCGGTGAGAATGGCAGCCGTAAAGCATGCGTACTTCCAGTTAGGAGTAAACCTTTCGACAATCTGATTTGAGTTCTTTATAGTGAATGAGACTGCCAGGAATGCTAAGATCCAGAAAAAAGTCTTCTGATCCCCCCGTATGTTTACGAGCCATTCGTCAAAGCTGATCCTGAAATATGGATCGATAAAGGCCAGCTTAGCCTCAAGGGCTTTAGGAAGTATAAAGCCGCTCGCGCCAGTCATGCCCTTTAGCACCTTGAGCGCAGAATCCCAGTCTTTGGCCCTGAAAAAAACCCACGTGATATTTATAAAATTGAAAGTCAACAGTATTGCAATATGACGATTCATCTTGAAACCCAGTCGCTGCCAAATCCTGTGAACTACAGTTGCGCACCCGTGAAGAAAGCCCCAGAATAAGAATGTCCAGCCTGCGCCATGCCAAAAGCCGCCTATCAGAAATACGCACATGAGGTTGAAATATATCCTTCCTTCGTCTTTCTTGTTCCCGCCAAGAGGAATGTATATATAATCGCGCAGAAAGCGACTCAGGGTTATATGCCACCGTCTCCAAAAATCCTGTATATTTACTGCCTTGTAGGGGGAATTGAAGTTTATGGGAAGGCGAATATTAAATAACATGGATATGCCAAGTGCCATGTCTGTATAGCCAGAGAAGTCGAAATAGAGTTGAAGTGAATATGAAAGGCTCGCCGCCCATGCTTCAAAAAAGGTAAGATATACCGCGTTATCGAAGCCCTCATTTGCCCAGATCGCGAAAGAATCAGCTATAAGCACTTTTTTGAAAAGACCGATGGAAAAAAGAAATATACCCACTGCAATATTCTTATGATTGAGGACTTTTGCCCTGGCGGAATCGAATTGAGGCATCATCTCCTTATGGTGGAGTATTGGACCTGCCAAAAGGTGCGGGAAAAAAGTGACGAATAAGGAATAATTTATGATGCCCGTTTCTTTTACCTCGCCCTTAAAACAATCCACTATATATGCTATCTGGGTAAATGTGAAAAAGCTGATACCAAGGGGCAGGACGATATGGAGCAGATTATAAGAGGAACTGAAAATTTGATTTATATTTACGAGGAAAAAATCAGTATATTTGAAAAACATGAGCAGCAGTAAGTTCCATGTGATGCCAGCAACAAAAAACAACTTTCGTCGGAACACCATTGAATTGGATTCATCAGCAAAGGTGGCCGATATACGGGTGCCAATTAGAAAATTGACGATAATCGTCAATAGAATTAGTATAAGATAACGGTAATCCCAGTAGGAATAGAAAAAAAGACTAGCAAGCACAAGCCATATACGTGAAGCCTTTGTAAGCTTGTGCCTATTTAGAAGTGTATATACTAAAAAAGTTACCGGAAGAAAAACGGCTATGAAAAAATAGGAATTAAAGAGCATATTTGGTATCAAACAGACGAGGCGTTATTATTGAATCAGTTGAAATTCAAGACCTCTGACTTCCATATATCGATTGAAAAAATGAATTTAAAAGAGATTAGAGGGGGATTTTATAAAGCGAACGGTAAAGAGAAATTACTTTTATTACTAATTAGGTCTCTAAAGCCCTGGGCTTTTAAGCCCAGGGCTTTTCACCATGAAAAGATCAGAGCCTCATTGGCATGATTATGTAGGTATAGTCCTCGCCCTTTTCAGGAAGTATTATACCGGGGCTCAAAGAGTCCTTGAGGACTATTCTGACCTTGTCCTCCGTAAGGACCTCGAGAACGTCCATGAAATAGCGCGCGTTGAAGGCTATGTCTATCTCGTCCTTCTTGTAGTCTATATCCATCTCTTCGGTCGCCTCCCCGATGTCGGGGCTTGAAGAGGAGAGGACGAGCCTTGAATCAGCGAAGCTGAACTTTACGCCCTTTATCTTGTCAGTTGAGAGTATCGATACCCTCTTGAGAGATGAAAGGAGCTCGTCTTTTGTCGCGATAGCCTCTTTATCGTTATCCTTGGGTATGACTCTCCTGTAATCAGGGAACTCTCCCTCCAGAAGGCGCACGATGACGACGGTATTGTCCCTTTTCATTATGGCGTTCTTCTGGGTTATGCCGAGTAAAAAGTGCCCTTCCTTCTCGTCGAGGACCTTCTTCATCTCCATCACGCCTTTTCTCGGCAGGAGAACGCCTTCCTTCTGGCCCTTTGCTATATTATCCCCGTTCCTCACGACAAGGGCGAGCCTGTGGCCGTCTGTGGCCACCATCTTTATCTTGCCCTCTTCCCTCTCAAGCAAAAATCCGTTTATGTTGTACCTGGTCTCGTCCGTCGACACCGCAAACGAAGTCTTGTCTATCATATCCCTCAAGGCCTCTCCGTCTATGGCCTCAAGCGTGCTCTCATCGATTGCCGGGAATACAGGAAAGTCCTTTGCCGGAAGGCCCATGACATTGAACCTGGCCTTGCCCGCCTTCAGGGTTATCTTGTCGTCCTTCCCCGCGGTCACGTCTATCTTGTCCCCGGGAAGCTCTTTCGCTATCTCAAAGAGCTTCCTCGCGTTTACGGTAACTGACCCGTCCTCAGTCACCCCTGCGGGCGCAGCGTCCTTAATGAATACCTCAAGGTCTGTCGCCATCACGTTGACCTTGCCGCCCGATGCGTCCAAAAGCACATTCGCGAGAATAGGCATCGTGTTCCTCTTCTCGACAATGCCCTGTATCCTCTGGAGCACCTTTATAAAGTCATGCTTGGAGATAGTGAACTTCATCATCTTCTCCTATAAAAGAATTTAAATACTTAGTAGTAGATAGTAGTAGGGGCTGTGAGTATGTTGATATCACTCAAAGGTAAGGATATCAGTACTGAATCCGCCCTACTTCCCTGTTTATAAATCCGCTCCCCCGCACACCTTCCCCACACCCTCCAGATTCTCTCCACATCCCAACCACACTTACCAACACCAAACAACCGCCTGTCAACACCCTTGAGGCCGAATGTGGGTAACTTGTTGGCAGCAGCATTAAGTCGCTGAATTATGGGGGAAACTTTCTACAGAAAGGTTCCCCCGGTTCTTTTTTCACCTGATCCCTATATTCTGCTTAAGGGAGCGTACCGCCTGTTTGATCTCGGCATTTTCTTTGAGTTCCCGTTCTATTTTACGGCACGCGTGTATGGCGGTCGAGTGATCTTTGCCGCCAAAGGACGAGCCTATTTCCGGGAACCGAGAAGCCGCCGAACTCTCTGGCCATATACATGGCTATCTGTCTTGGGAGCGCGATGTTCTTGTGTCTTTTTTTGCTCTTCATCTCCGAGAACTTTATATCATAGAATGAGGCTACGGCCTTTTGTATTTCGTCTATTGTGACGACCTTCTCCTCTTTTTCCTTTACGAGGTGTTTGAGGGCGTCCTTTGCCATATTGAGGTCGATGTCCCTGTTTGTGAGGCTCGATACGGCTATTATACGGTTCAGGAAGCCCTCGAGCTCCCTTACGTTCGATTCGCTTATCTCGGCGAGCCAGCCCGCGACGTCGTCGGCGAGGCGCACGCCCTCGACCTTTGCCTTTTTGCGCAGTATCGCTATCTTTGTCTCCATGTCAGGCGGCTGGATGTCCGCGACCAGGCCCCATTCGAAGCGCGAGCGCAATCTCTCTTCCAGGCCGTTGAGGTCTTTAGGGAACTTGTCGCTCGTGACGACTATCTGCTTGTGGTTTTCGTAGAGCGTGTTGAAGGTATGGAAGAACTCTTCCTGGGTGCCTTCCTTGCCTGCCCAGAACTGTATGTCGTCTATGAGCAGCACATCGACATTGCGGAAGCGGCTCCTGAACTCGCTCATCTTCTGGCGGCTGACATAGTTTATGAAGTCGTTTACGAAGCGCTCGGAGGTGTAATAGCAGACCTTTGCGCCGGGGTTTGCCAGAAGGACCTTCTGGCCTATGGCCTGCAGGAGATGGGTCTTGCCGAGACCCACGCAGCCGTAGATGAAAAGGGGGTTGTACTTGCTGCCCAGGTGGTTTGCCGCGGCAGAGCAGGCCGCGTGCGCGAACTCGTTGGCCTTGCCCACGACGAAGTTGTCGAAGGTGTACTTGGGGTTCAGGTTAAGGCCCGCCTGCTTGGGGACCTTGCCTGCATCCTTCTCTTTTTTCTTCGGCGCTGCGGCCGGCTCAGCGGGCTCGTCGCCGATCTTCCAGGATATCTCGATCTCCTTTTTGGAGACCTTGCGCAGCACCTCTTCGATGAGCGGGAGGTAATGGTCCTTTATCCATTCCAGGAAAAAGCGGTTGGGCACCTCGAGCTCGAGGCGGTTGGGTACAGAGCCCGTCGCCTTTATGGGGTTAAACCAGGTCGCTATGTGCTGGGGACTTACGTGGGCTGAAACGGTTGAAAGGCAGTTTTTCCAGATAGCTTCGGAATCCATCATGCACCAAGGGCTCCGGCGTCTGGGGAGGAACTGAGTAGCGAATCTATTTACGACTACCAGAACGCATCACTGCCGGAAGATATTCACAGAGTTATTCACAGATGTTGATAACTGGGGTCTTTTAGTAGGGTGCCAATTTATCAGAGTGGTTCAAGGATTTCAAGGTTTTTGAGCGGAAAAAAAGAAGAAATTTGAAAAGGCTGTAGATTCAGGCAGTTGGGCCGGTCGGAATAGTAGCCTTCTGTTTTTTGTGCTCGACCGTTTCCCCTTTATCCCCGTTTGGTCAGGGGTAGAGGCCTCTTGTCTCCACAGCCTCCGCGACCCTTTTTACGCCGACGACCATTGCGGCCGTCCTCATGTCTATCTTCTTTGAGGCGGATATCAAGGCGACCTCCTTGAAGGCCCTTTTCATTATCGTGGTAAGGCGCGCATCGACTGCCGGCTCGTCCCAGAAGAACCTCTGCAGGTCCTGCACCCATTCGAAGTAAGATACGACCACGCCCCCGGCGTTTGCGAGGATGTCGGGGATTATGAAGACGCCCTTGGATGTGAGGAGCTCATCGGCCTCTGCGGTGAGCGGCGTGTTAGCTCCTTCGGCGATGATGCGGGCCTTGACGGAGTTCGCGTTCGAGCCGTTTATCTGGTTTTCCAGCGCAGCGGGAATGAGCACGTCGGTTTCTATGGATATGAGCTCGTCTACGGTGAGGTCCTCCGCGCCCTTGAAGCCGTGGAGAGAGTCTGCCTCGCGCTTGTGTCTTACTACTTCGTCTATATCGAGGCCCTGCGGGTTGTAGATAGCGCCTTTTGAATCCGCGAGGCCGATTATCCGCGCGCCCGCGTCCGAGAGTATCCTGGCCGCGTTGTAGCCGACCTTTCCGAAGCCCAGGACACTGACAGTGAGGTCTTCGACTTTCATGTTGAGGTGAGCAAGCGCCTCGAGCACGGTTATTACGACCCCGAAGGAGGTCGCCTTGCCCCTGCCGAGCGAGCCGCCAAGAGAGACAGGCTTGCCTGTGACTACGCCGGGAACGGAGTAGCCCTTCATCATGGAATAGGT
>Ga0209431_10000674_pt1 | contig 28602 bp, 27 predicted proteins | sample RifCSP13_3_FD_184021 | JGI IMG/M metagenome (GOLD analysis project Ga0209431, IMG submission 184021) | Soil microbial communities from Rifle, Colorado - Rifle CSP2_sed 13_3 (SPAdes) (version 2) | ecosystem: Environmental > Terrestrial > Deep subsurface > Rock core/Sediment | place: Rifle...
TCAAATCAATTAATGATCATGAACTAGGAGGAATTATAAGATATGCTCAAAAAAATATGGATGTAGTTCACGCTGTAAACTTCCAACCAGTCTCCCTGACTGGAAGAATGGGAAAACAAGAACGTGAAAAATATAGAATTACCATTCCTGATTGTATTCAAAGAATTGAAGAGCAAACTAGCGGTCAGGTTACAGTAGATGACTGGTACCCAGTTCCAAGCTGCATGCCACTAACAAACGTAATTGAGGCATTTTCAAGCAAACCAAAATACGAATTATCTATTCACTTTGCATGTGGTGCAGGTACCTATGTCTTTCAAGATGAGGACACCAAGAAACTCGTACCAATGCCCAGATTCTGTGATATTCAAGGAATGTTAGAATTATTTGAAGACAAAGCCGAAGAGATTCGCTCCGGCAAAAACAAGTACTTTACTATGCTTGAGGTAGTAAGAAAACTCAAAGGTTTTGTTGATACCAAAAAACAACCCGCAGGATTAGACCTTGCACGAATGTTTGGAAGTATCCTAATGAAAAGATCCTTTGAGTCAATAGGATCATGGCATGTTAAGGGATTATTCCTTGGCATGATGCACTTTCAAGACAAATACAATGAAGACCTTGAAAGACTGCAAAGATGTGATATACACTATGTTACTCCCGATCTTAGAATAGTTCCATTCTGTGCATTTAATGTAATCCCAGAATGGTACAGAGATAGAATTCAAAAGAAATACTCTATTACTGTAGAAGAATGGGAAGAACGAGAAGGCGTTAAACTAGAAGACGGTCTTTACAGAGGCCTAATGAGACGTGGAGCAGGAGATGAGCTTGCAGCAGGATGTGCAAAAAGCCAAATGTTCCATGAAGCATCACAAGCAGTGATGTAAAAAGAAAATTTATTCTCAATTTTCTATTTGATATTATAACTTTTTTCCATTAACACTGTATCCACTTTCAATTTCATTAAAGTGAACGATTTTTAATTTAACATCTTTGAACCATTTTCGCACTTGTTTTTCTGTATGTCTATATGCGAATTTAGGAAAGTACCAATCATAATTAGTTGCAACACTTTGTTCAAAAGGAACATCTGGCGACCACCAGCACTTTAAAAAATTCCAATAGAAAAATCTCTGAACATCATATGTTCCAGATTTTATTCCTAGCAACGGAATATCTTTTGGAATCGTAATTTTCTTTTTTAATTGTGACAAGCTTTTTCCTAACAACGTCATATCTTTTGAAAATTCCATGCATTGTTTTTCAGTCATTTTAACCGTTGATTGTCGAATAAAATCATCAGCAAACTCACGCATTGGTCCTTTTTTTCTGTAGATATAGATTGAGATGAGTCCGCCTTTTTTCAATAATCTAGTGAGAATTTTGAATGATGATTCTGTATCCTTGGTATGATGTAACACTTGATCCGAACAAATAAAATCAAAAAAATTTTTCTTAAAAGGTAATTTCCTAATATCTGCTTGTAAAAAATGAATATTTTGTATTTTTCCAAATTTTCTATAAGCAAATTCCATACTTTCACTTGCATCAATTGCAAAAACTTGAGCGTTAGGATTTAATGAAAATAATTTCGCACTATTGCCTACACCAGTTCCTGCGTCAAGGATTCTTGTTTGTGTATTTAAAAAACTCTTAAATTTCGATAATGTTTTCCAACCAAATCTTTCCAAAAACCATTTTCTCTGACTATCTGCCCATTTTTTGTTATGATATGTTTTATTGAAATGCCGCCATTTTGAAGAAAACGCGTCTTCGGTTTTAATGAAATCTTTTTGCTGATCTGATACTAGACGAGGAATTCCCCCTATTATTGGAAAACGATGTTTTTTTGTACAAATGAGTTGTCCTTCAATAATTTCTTTTTTCTGCTTTTTCTTAACCTTAATAGAAAAATCACTTTGACATTCTGGACATATGATCTCATTTACTATTTCTAATTTCAATTAAAAAAATTGAAATTAATAGGTAAATAAAAATTAGTAGTAACTACTTTTGGATCACTGCATGAAAATTATCTAAGCAGCCAGTTCCGTATTCGGATCCATTTCTTTTGTAATAAAAAGTCTATACCAAATCTCAAATGCAAGCAAACCATGAAATTTGTTAACATATCTAACATTAAGATTATCATCAAGATTTTTGAAATGTTTTTGAATCCAATCCCTGTTTATCCATCCATCTTCCACAATTCTTGCGTCAGAAAGATAATGTTCACATAATTTCTTACCATGCGATTTCCAAAGATTTACTGTATTTACCGAAAATCCTTGTTTTTTTGGATTAATCAGATTAGGACTAACATATTTTTTTAAGATAGATCTTAAAGGTAATTTACCTACATTATTTTTTTGATCATATTTTAACTCGAAATTAAGATGCGGAGCAAAGATCAATAATTCTTTTGATAAAATAGGACTAACAGCTTTTAGATCAAAGTATTCATGAAAACTCCTATTCAAAGGAATCCAATTAAAGAGTAACTTTCCATTAATGTCAGCTAAAAATATCTGATTAATTGTAGGCAAAGTATTATTAAAATATGGAATTATGAACGAGTATATTTCATCCCATGAAAATTTAGCTTTTTTTCCAAACAAATTTTCTTGGTCTGGAACCCAATCACGTTCATGACATTCTAAATATAACTTAGTTTTTTCTTTTGGAGTCATCTGAGATTTCATTCTTGATAAAAATTTTTCATAACGAAACGTATAGCCTCCAAACAATTCATCACCACCGTCACCTGAAACTAATGAATTAGAAAATTTCTTAGCAGTTTTTACTACATGATACCAGTGAGTATCCCAGAATGGCATCTTGATTATAGAAATTGCTTTAGGTAATTTTTCTAGAAAATTTTCAATAGGTGTGATATGAAGATTTGCGTCGAATTTGTTGGCAATTTTTGTTGCTAATTCGGTTTCATCAACACTATCTGCAAATCTCACTGAAATTGCATCAATATTAACATCTGGTAATGTCTTTCTGAGAAGAGCGATCACAAGAGTTGAATCAACTCCTCCGCTTAGAGCAACAGAAATGCGTTTTTCTGAGTTCAATTCATTTTTGATATTACTTGTAATGGCGTTCTCAATGTATTCTAAATAATTTGGGTATTCCTTTGCTTCAAAACTCTGCCATCCAATTTTTCCATTACTAATTTCTAGTGAAGGATTGTATCTCAACGTAAGAACATTTTTTATCATTGAAGCATAATTATTCTCATTCATCATTCTGAATTAATTTAAACTTGTATGTTTATATGAATTCATATCAATTTTTTTCTCAAGACTTAAAGATACGATTTAATCAAAAAATTTGTGAAATTTGTAGTAACTGGAGGAGCTGGCTTTATTGGTAGTTATATTGTTAAATATCTAGTTGAGAATGGTTATCAAGTTATAGTTGTAGACAATCTGTTTAGAGGTAAACTAACGAATTTGTCTGGATATGAAGATAAAATAGATTTTCATAATCTCGATATTCTAAATTTTGAGGAATTACGTAAATTAGTAAAAGACTCAGATGGAGTATTTCATCAAGCTGCACTTACATCTGTACCAGAATCATTTACTCAAAAAGATAAATACCAAAATGTGAATGTTAATGGAACAGAAAATATTTTCAAATTAGGAAAAGAATTTGGAGTTAAGATTGTTTATGCTAGTAGCTCAAGTATATATGGTAATCCAAAATCAATTCCTATTAAAGAAAATGCTTTTAAAAATCCTATCAATCCTTACGGTAGGACAAAATTAGAAGACGAAATTCTTGCTGAACAATATTCAAAATTAGGCGTAAAAATTATTGGCTTAAGATACTTTAACGTTTATGGAATAGGTCAAACAAATGATTATGCAGGAGTAATTACAAAGTTTCATGAAGCAATAAAAGCTGATAATCCTCCAATTGTTTTTGGTGATGGGACACAAGTACGTGATTTCATTTCAGTTGAAGATGTAGCAAAAGCAAATCTATTGTCAATGCAGAGTAGTACGGACTTTGCATTTTTGAATATAGGAACTGGTATTGCTACAAGCATTAACGATCTGGCAAATTTGATGATCAAGCTTTCAGGAAAATCTTTTGTGCCTATACCTGGTAATTTGCCTGAAGGTGACGTAAAAAAAAGCCAAGCAGACATCCATCTAGCAAAACAGCTGATTAATTGGATGTTTGAAACAAAGCTTGAAGATGGACTAAAGAAATTCTTTTTCAGCTAATTAGCTATATTCATGAATTAACTAAATCTTCATAAAATTTTATGTATTTTGGAAGTAGAACTTCCCAAGTAAGATTTTTTATAACAAAATCATAGCCTGCTTCGGAAAATCGTTTCATAGATTCTTTATCACCAAGTAATTTGTTAATCGTTTCAAGTAACTGCTCAGGATTTTCTGGTGTAACAAGTAAACCATTCACATTATCATGAATTAATTCTGGCATACCTCCAACGTTGGTTGCTACTATTGGAATCTTAAGATAAAATGCCTCTTTAATAACTTGAGGAATGCTTTCCATTCTTGATGGAATTACAAGTAAACTTGATGCTTTTAGAACAGTCATAGCTTCTTTCCAAGATACATTAGTACAATAAACCACTTTACCATTAATTTTAGATTCAATTTTTCGTAAAATATCTATTCCTTTTTCATGACTATCCCTTCCAATGTAAGCTACCTGACCTTCTATTTTGGATACTGATGGAATCTCATCAAATTTTGAGGTGTCAAGTGGCGCATACATAAATTCAAAATCTAATCCTAATTTTTCTTTGTAAGCTTTTTGAACTATCTTTGAATCAGTAGTTAATCTGTCCGCCCATTTTAGTACATGTGATTCTGCAATGTCTGCCATAGAACCAGTTGAATTAGAATGTAAAGCCTTAACTTGTTCTGAATACACACCGTGAACTGATAGAACTTTTTTCTTTGCTTTAACATATCTCATGGCAAAAGCAGATGGGATGTTAAACGCATGAACAACATCATATTTTTCAGTACTAACTAATGCCTTAATGGAACTCAAAATAGCAAAACTAGGATTCTTCAATTTTTTTATAGGAATATGAGGAACATGCAATAATCTAACATCAAAACCATGTTCTCGTAACTTTTCCGCTACTCTATATGCATGCCCACCTATTCCACCAGAATATCTTGGTGCTATAAACAGAATTTTCATAATGAGATTACTTCAGAATATCTCTATTAATCAATTTATGTAATAAGAAAATTTTCATTACCAACGATTGGGATTTTTTACTTATTCCATATTCATATTAAGACCAATAAAATTACAAAATATGTTAGAATTGAAGTTCGTTGTTGTACTAGGAACAAGACCAGAAATAGTAAAACTAGCTCCTATAATTAACAAATTAAATAATAAGAACAGTGAGATAATTTTCACAGGTCAACATTATGACTATAATATGAGCTTACAATTCATAAATCAACTTGAAATTAGAAGACCAAATCATTCCTTTAAACTCTCAAATCAAGAACCATCATTACAGATGGGAGAAATTATAATAAAATTATCAAAGATTTTAAAAAAAATTCAACCTGATACAGTAATTGTACAGGGAGATACAAATACTGTACTAGCAACAAGTATTTCTTCTTTAAAACTTGGTATACCAATATCACACGTAGAAGCTGGTCTGCGAAGTTTTGATTGGAGAATGCCAGAAGAACATAATAGAATTGCTACTGATCATTTATCAGAATTCTTATTTGCACCCACAAAAATATCAAAAAATAATCTTATCTCTGAAAAAGTTCATGGAAAAATCTTTGTAACTGGAAATACTGTCATAGACGCAATTGATAAATTTGCAAATATGTCAAAAAATAAATCAAAAATTCATCCAGATTTTGATTTTGTTTTAATGACCTTACATCGCTCAGAGAATGTTGATAATAAACAAATTTTATCCAACATTATACGAGCTGTAATAAATTCGCAAAAAGAAATTATTTTCCCAGTTCATCCAAGGACTATTAAGATGCTCAAATATTTTGATCTTTACAAAAAATTACAACAATCAAAAAAAATTCATCTCATGTCTGCTATTGGCTATTTTGAAATGTTAGAGCTCATGAAAAGATGCTCATTCATAATAACGGATTCTGGTGGAATTCAAGAAGAGGCAACTTCCCCAAAAATCTTAAAGAAAGTTGTAGTAGTAAGGAAAACAACTGACAGACCCGAAGCCGTACACCGAGGCTTTTCTGTACTAACAGGGCTTTCATATTCACAAATCATCTCTACAATAAAAAAAGTAGCAAAAAATCCAGGCATGCCAAAAAGAAAATCTCCATATGGAAATGGAAATGCTTCTGTTAAAATAATTAGTACACTTAAAAAACTACTCTAAACACGAAGAATTTTAAAGATAATAATCAAAATAGGCTTGATTTGTATAAAGATGAAGATATACAACGTCTTTATGACGAAAAATACTTTGCAACTCGTTCAAGACCTCCGATGTGGGAACGCAGAGCAGAGTTTATCATTGAAAAATTTCACCCAAATACTGCTTTAGATGTTGGATGTGCATATGGCGAGTTAGTTAAGGCACTAGTAGATAGAGGTGTTGATGTATATGGAATAGATGGTTCTGATTATGTCTTATCTACTGCTAATCCTTCAGTAAAAAGTAGATTATTCAAAGTGAACTTGAATTCAGATCCATTTCCCTTTGAGGATCAGAAATTCGATTTCATTGGAAGCTTTTACTCTGTTGAACATATTCATAATATTGAGTTTTTTTCAAAGGAACTAAGGCGAACATTAAAGGATAAAGGTCATGTTTGGTTTCTTACACCAAATGAAGATGTGAAAGGTAGGAATGATAGAGATGTTTTTACCAACAAATTTGAAGATTGGAAAAAAATTTTCGAGAAGGAAAAGTTTAATGTCACTAAATTTAGTCCACATGAAATGATGGCTCTTAAGGGAAAACTTGGGCGTTACAAGTTTTACAAATTCCCAAACCCAATTCAAAATACAATTAAACGTTTTGCTTATTATTATGCCAATAAAAAAATGAATGATACTTCCTTTATTCTAACTAAAAATTAATCCTTACATTTCTTATACTCATCAATTATTGATTGTGAAATTATTTTCCAATCATATTTTTCTACTATGTCTCTTGATTTTTGACCCATTTTGCTTCTTACATTTTGGTTTTGTAAAAGATCGATTATTTTTTCAGCTAATTCATTTGTATCTTTTACAAAAAAACCATTTTCTCCATCTATTAGTATATCTGGAGATAAAGTACCATCTATAGCTAGTATTGGCAGATATGATGCCATGTATTCAAGAACCTTTATTGGAAGAGCATCCTTTGTAACATCTGTCACTCGAAGGGGACCAATCCCAATTGCACTTTTTGCCAAATACTCTGGAATTTGTTTCCTATCAATCCATCCAAGGAATTTTACATTCTTTGTTAGACTATACTTTTTTGTAAAATCAACTAGTTTTTCCATTTCAGGGCCACTTCCAAGCAAGACAAATTGAACGTCCGGAATTTTTTGGATAACAGTAGATGCAGATTCTAGTAGCAAATCAACTCCCCTATGATAATACATAACACCTGAGAAAATTATCTGATTTGAGGGTTCCATTCTAGAATAAAAATTTCCAGTATCTACACCATTAGGAATTACTGAAATTTTATCAGTAGAGATCTTATAGTATTTGCTCACAAGATTACGTGTACTTTCATTTGACACTAAAATTCTAGATGCTTTACGAAGAGTTTTTGAATTTATCATCTTCTCAATTCTTCTTTGAATTGATTTAAGACCTCGAGATTTTTCATAAATAGCGTCATCGATTTTTATTATTACTGGAATATTGTGTTTTTGTCCGCAAGATACTGCAGCCTTTGGAACTAGGTGAAATGGATGAAAGATTGTTAAAATAAAATCATATCTGCTATTTTTGACAAGTTCATTTGCTTTTTTTTTCATACTAAAATAACATCTTCTGGCTGCCACTTTCATGTTTTGACTTGAAGGAGTTTCTACTCGAATAATAGAAATTCTAGAATCAAGAGAGGGATTGTAAATTTCGCCATTCCAATCTAACTTTGGAGTAAGTATGATTACATCATTTCCTAGCTCTGCCAACTTATTAGCAAGCTCAACAATGACAATAACTCCCCCACCGCTTATCGGAGGAAAATGAAAAACCATAAAGAGAATTTTCATTGTGTTTAACCTTTAATTGATGCACTAAAACGTTATGGTGTGTTGTCAAATTCATACGAAAACGTCAAAGATTGGATATTAAATTCTGGCATTTACGAATCAGATCCAACAAATGAAAACTATGGCGGCGTTCACTCATTTTTTGATGAAAATGAAAACAAATTCAGCTTTCTATATCCTGAAATTACTGGATATTATATTAGCACAATGCGTTTTCTTTTTGAACACGAAAAAAAACAAGAATTTCTTAAGGCAGCCCAATCATCTGCTGAATGGTTGATTAAAATCTATGAGAAATATGGCGCCATAATACAAGGAATAAATAGCGACAAATCAAAAGATTCTCTTAGTTATTCATTTGATACTTCTATTTGTGTAAATGGAATTTTAGATTATTATTTGATGTCTAGCAACATTCAGTATCTTGAATACTCCAAAAGAATGATTCAATCTCTAATCACAAACGCAATAGAAGAAGATGGTACAATTCTTCCTTTTAGAAAACTTGATTCTGAGCAATATTTAGAGAACAAAGATGTATGGTACAAACAAAAAGGTTGTTTTCATATAAAAAACTCTATTTCATTGGTTAAATTGTATAAAATAACATCTGAAAGTCGGTATCTTGAGCATGCCAAGAAAATATGTGATGCGTATCGACAATTTCAGAAAAAAGATGAAATGTTTTGTATTCATCAAGATAGCAAAATTGTTAATCTTCATACTCTTTGCTATGCCTTAGAAGGACTTCTTTATACTTACAATATAACAAGAAATGATGATTATCTTAGTAGTTGCAAACTCGCATTAGACTGGGTCATAAAACAAATACAACAAGATGGGAGCATTAAGCTTTGGTTTAATTCAAAGTATAGAGAAAAGGCTTCATATCCAGTTGCTCAATTGATTCGAATCATGATATTACTGGATAAACTTGAGAAGGATGCTTCCTACAAAAAAACCATTGATAAATTATATTCGCATTTATTATCATTTCAGAAGATTACACATCCTTACAAGGGTGGATTTTATGAGGAATATTACAGAAGCTTGTTTTCGTGGAAGAAAAGACTTCGAGTTAATTCATGGGCATCTATGTTCTCACTCCAAGCAATATTCTTGTATGAAAATTATGATAAAATCAGATTTGATGATGAAATAGAATTATTGTTTTAAACTAATTTCCAAGAAAATCTAATACTGTCTTTGAAGCCGGATTTGTGGAAAGCTTACTCTGACAATCATAAATGAATGGAACAAGTGATCCATCGTATACTTCTTTTAATCTCTTTTTCATCTGATCGTGGTGCTGAACTATACACAAGCAACTTACATCCTTCAGCTGCTTGTCATCTAATTCTTTTAATACTTCAAAGTTTGCTTCTGATATGTTATTTTCAATCAAATACTTGTCTAAAAAATGCATGTTAAAAAAAGGATCATATCCAAAAACCTTGAAATTTCTTTTTTTGAACTCATTTATTATTTTAAAGCTTGGGGAGTCTCTCATATCTTCCACATTAGCTTTGTATGCAAGACCACAAACAATAACAGTTTTTCTAAGTTTCATTATCTCAAGGGATTTTTCTATAGAATTTGCTATGTATGCAGGCATTTGTAAATTCGTGTTAATGGCATTTTCTATGATTGTAAACTTCAGATCATTTTTCTTAGCAGATTCTAGCAAAAAACGTGGATCTTTTGGAATACAATGTCCGCCCGCACCAGCTCCTGGGTAATGCGCAAGAAAACCAAAAGGCTTTGTTGAGGCTGCTTTTATTACGCTATTTACATTAATTCCTAATTTATCGCACAGAACAGCAAGCTCATTTACTAAAGAGATGTTTACAAGTCTGAAAGCATTTTCAAACGACTTTACAATCTCAGCTACCTTTGGAGATTCAACACAAATCAGATTAGCATTATTAACGTGTTGGTAGATTTGTTTGGCTATATCAAAGGTGTTATTATCAGAACAATAAATTACTCTTGGAATATTTTCAATTCCCCACTCCTTGTTGGCAGGATCAATCCTCTCTGGACAAAAACAGAGGCCATAATTGTCTCCAACTTTAAACCCTCTTTTTTCAATAATTTCTTGAACTCTATCGGTTGTTCCAACTTCAATACTGCTTTCTAAGATGATCACGTCTCCTTCCTTTGATGAATCCAAAAATTTTTCAACAGCAGATATTACAAAAACTGCAGAATCTGTATTTTTGTTTGGAATTGGGGTAGGTACACAAATTATTCCAACTTTAGGCATGTCAGTTTTTATTGGATTTGATAAAATCTCCAAATTTTTCTGTTCTTTACATTTTAGGAACTGTTCTCTTAAATAAATTTCAGAATCCATCAAATGATTTTCATTTAGTCTTTTTACTCGATTTTCATTAACATCAATACCTCGTACTTTTAATCCAGATGAAGCTAGTTTTACTGCTAATGGAAATCCTACATAACCTAAACCAAATACTTCAATAGAAAATGATTTTAATTTTCTTGCATCTAATGTTTTTTGCATTTGTATACGTCCTTCTGATTTCGACTTAATTTTTAACTATTTGTATTTTAGTTCAATACGTACTAATCAATTTACTTGGTTTTATCTATCAATTTTCTGTATAATGATAATTCTTCTTCCTCCATTTTTTCTCCACTAATTTTAGTGATAACATTCAAAGATTTTCTTTTTAATTTTTCTTTATATTCAGGATTTGATAAAATTTTGTTAAACGCATTAAAAAAACTTTCAGGATTATTTTCGACAAAAACTACTGCATCATCAATAATTTCAGAATAATCGCTCGAATGTCTTGACATTACAACTGGAAGTCCACAAGCCATTGCTTCAAGAACCGGAATTGGAATTCCTCCTAAATTTTCCATTGGCTGCACATATACATCACAAGATGCATAGTACTGAGGTAATTCATCATTTGGAACTCTTTTTATCATTTCTACTCTGTCTTCTATATCTAAAGTATGAATCATTTTGTTTAAGGATTCAAAATTTGGACCATCTCCAATTAGCAATAATTTTGCATCTAATTCTTTCATGGCTTGAATTAGGTATCTGTGGTTTTTTTGATCAATTAGTCTCCCTACTGATATAATAGTAGGTTTTGTTGACAAAAATTTCTTTTTAACTTCATTTGAAAATCTCTGTGTGTCAACTTTATTATATATTAGATGAATATTTTTTGCACCCATTTTTTTTGCATATGGAATAATAAACTCATAAACACAAACAATTGCATCTGCATTACTAATTACAAATTTTTCTATTCTAGGAAGAATATATTTTAGTTTCATAAATTTGAAAAATTTTCTTTTATCTCTTTCAATTTTTCTTTGTTGCTCATAATTTGTATGAATAGATACAACTAGGGGGATGTTTAATTTTTTAGATGCTTTTGTTGCAAGCCAACCTTGTAGTAGTGGATTGTAAGAACGAATGATATTCGGATTAATTTGTTCAATTAAATCATTTATCCTTTTTTCAAAACGTTGATAATTGAATAAATTGACCTTACCTACATTATGAATTTTTAATGTTGCACTTCCTGCAACAATTTTTACTTTTTCTTCATCCACATCAGATTCAAAGGTACTTAATACATGAATTTCATCAAAAAAATTCTTTGGATTAAAATACCGTGGTTTAATTTCTCCTTTTTTATAATAGGAAAGTAAAGGATCATTAGGAAATACGCATAATTTCATATTTTTCTTCTATTCCTTTATCGCTTCTATGTAAAAAGAAACACTATTTCGTTCCACTCCCTTGTCTTTTTTAATCATTGATCGAATTACTTCATCAGGATCTTTTAATTTTGACATTAGTTTAGGCATTGTATTAGCAAGATTCAATTTTCTATATCTTGAGCTTAGACGTGGAAATGTATTGTGAAAATATATTATAAAATTTTTAAAATGATTTGAAAATGATTTTTTAATTTCGTTATAATCAAGCATATAAGATTTGTAATAAGAATTATTTGGAGTTACTAAATAGAGTTTTCCTTTAGGAGCCAATACTCTATAGATTTCAGCCAATGCCTTCTCTACCGTAGGATATTGGTTGATACGATCAACAATTGCTATATTTTTTTTCTGTAAATCATAGCTTTTTGAATATTGTAAAACGCTTGATGAAATCACACAATCAAAATAATTATCTTTACAAGGAATATTTGTCATATCCCCCATTATGGGATTTATTTTTTGATTTACCTTGGTAATACACTTTTTTAAATCATCAAAAGAATAATCCAAATTATATCTAAAATTACTATCATTTAATTCTCCAGAAATTATTCCAATGCCTCCACCCAAATCAAGAATCTTTTTGTTAGAAATATTTTTAATTTTTGATATTAAGTAAAATCTAACATCAGCATCATCTCCCCACCATTTATTTGTATCAATATTTTGTATTTTTGATTTAATTCTATTACGATCCATTCAAATCAAATTTGTTAATTGATTCAGATATTAAATCGTTGATAGTTAAAATTAAACAATATCTGATTTTTATTTTGATTTTATTTCAGTAAAAATTAGCTTAAAGAATTCTCTAGTTGATTTATCAAACGTATACAATACCCCAAAGTAAATTGTACCCGCGAGTATTATGAATGGTATTATATGGGGAATAAAATCAAAGACACTTTCATAATATATCAAATAATTTTCGATTATAAAATAAGTAATTAATGACGATAAAAGAGCAACTGCACCAAATTTTAAAATAGCATCATATGGGAGATTAATTTGATGATTTTTTCTCAGTAACAATATACTATATATCATAAAAGGCACTATAACTAGAACCACAATTAATGACCAATAAGTAACTAAATCAATATCCTCTATTTCGGTTGTTTGTGTAAAAATCAATAATAAAGCTAGAATTCCAATATAGGAACCTCTTAGTAAATAATCCAGAGTAGGCAAAAAGAATAACTTACTTTTTACAATTTTTTTTATAGAAACTCCCTTGTCAATATCTACATTTTCATAAGATGCAAGGATACCATTAACTACGTTTCTAATTGTGTACATAAATGTTCTAATAGACAAAAAATAAACTATGAAAACTCCCTCAATGTATAAAGGATTTAGAATGTGAAGTGCAGGTTTTGCAAAAACTATTGATGCTGCCAAAAGTGGTATTGCAAAAAATAAAAGTCTTTTTAGATTTTGTCCTATAATTTCTTTTTTTCCTGTTGCTAAAATCTTAGGATACAACGCTTGTGAAATTTGTGCTGAATGAGCTACTAAATTTGATATAGCATTTGCTACTCCCCAATATGCCAAACCTAATAATGAGTTTGTTAATAATGAAAAAATTAAAACATCCAAACTAAATATTAATCCTGAGCCGTTCGTGTATACCGGAAGCCATGATAATCGAAACCAGTATTTGATGACATTAATTTTTATGGACTCTACTAAGGTATCCCAAATAAACACAATTAGAAAAATTGTTTTGACTAAACTTGCAATGATTGTAGCAATTATTGCACCTACTAATCCAATTTGCGCAGAGTAGACAAGTAATAATCCTAAGGGAAGCTTTGCTACTTCAAAAACTATCATACCATAAGAAATTGCTTGTGGCTTGTGACTTAATGCAATTGAGTTAAGTGTATTTGTAAGAAACATTAATGGTACAAGAAAAGCTGCTAAAATTACTGGAAAGAAATCAACATTAAGTGAAGATGAAATGTATAACGCAATACCGCCATATACTACTATGGCTGCCACGGATAACAAGCCACTAGTAGCTACTGATGTTTTAGCTACTTGCTCACCTCTTGCAATTTGTCTTGTAGTCCAAAATGAGATGATAGGTTCTATAATAACTACATAAGAAACTAGGCTTCCTATCAGAGTCCACAAACCCACTTCATCAGGAGTTAACTCTCTAGTTACTATGATTGTAAAAATTATCCCTGTAAAAATTCCAGATAATCCAACTACAAATGCTATTAAACCGGAATAGGTTACTCGTATGAAACTCAAGGAATTCTTACCATTACATATTGCAAGTTTAATTTCTTAATGGTTATAATTAAATTATATTTTCCTGCAGAAAACATACCACCAAACACTTTCAGTAAGATCTGGGTTTTGATGTCTTTCGTGACCAAATACGTCAACTTTAAATTTATTTTCTAACATTCCTTGGATTTCATCTTTATCAAAAAAATATCTTGTAATACCAGAAAATTTATACGCTTTTTCTGAAATTTTAATACCAGTTCCATAATATTTATCACCTGCTTTTTTGGTTGAGAAAATAAACTGACCTTCATCAGCAAGACTATGGTGAATTTTTTTAAAAATTTCCTTAAGTTCATTCGCATTAAAAAACTGAAGTGCTAAATTAGAGTATAGTAAATCAAATTTCTTATTAAATATTAAATCCTTCCTTAAATCATGCACAATAGTTTTGATATTAAGTAAATCTCGATGCTTTGCACTTTCAGAAACAAAATGTATAGCTTCTGGAGAAAAATCTACCGAAGTTACAGAATACTTTTGTTCTGCAAAAAAGAGACTGTCTCTTCCTTGACCACTTCCAAGATCCAAAATTGATTTGACCTTAGTTTTTTTTATTATTTCGTAAGCCATCAATGCCAATTTTGTAGGACCTTCTCCAAAGGCATTAGGAACACTGTATTTTTGATTCCAATACCGTAATTCCTCTGAATTATTTTTAATGGATTTTTTTTCTAACATAAGCCAAACGTGGATGAAGAATTAATAATTCATGAAATAATCTTTCTCTCATTTCTTTATTTTCGTCAATCAAATTAACAGTTTCCTCCTTATCCTGTTCCAAATCATACAATTCTTTACTATTATCATATAAATTCCAAATTAATTTCCAATTTGATTTCCTTATTGCAACTACATTAGGCTCTTTAGGAGGTTTTTCGTTGTGTAGTGGGTTTCCTGTTTCAATAATTGCAGTTCGCTCTTCTTTTATACCATTTATTAAGGGTAAAAGATTTTTCCCAGAGATTTTTTTAAACTCAGGATTCTGTTCAATTTTCAAAATTTCTAAAATTGTTGGCATTATATCGATCGAACGTACTTGTTGGTTAATTTTTGTAGATGGTAAAAATTTTTCCAAAATAAACAATAGATAAGTTTGTATCGTATAGTCATAACAGTAAGCTCCATAGGCTCTTTCTCCCATTTTATCTCCTACACTAATTCCATGATCCGAAATAATTACAATAAGTGTATTTTGTAAAATTTTAAGATTTTTACAATGATTTAATATTGATAATATATAATTTTCAGCTTCTTTAAAATATCCATCATAATTTTTTTCATTATTTTTTTTATTTTCAAAATATTCTTGACTAAAATTATTGTATTTTTTTAATACATTTTTTTTAATGTTAGTATGTATGTTACTATAATGAAGATAAAGAAAAAAGTTTTCTCCATTAGAATTAATTTCTTTCATCTCTTCTAACAAGTCTTTATGTCTTTGAAGAAGATTATCTTTATCCTCATTATGATAATTTAATCGATCAAATCCTTGCGTAGGTAATATTAACTCATTAATTGCATCACCAAAAGTTCTGAATCCATTTTCTTTTAGATATTCTGTCAGCGTTTTGTATTGCTCTTTTTTAAATCGGTAAGTTGACCAATAACTATTAACTCCAGTCTTAAATCCAAATTCGCCACTAAAAATAGCATGCATTGCTCCAATGGTATATGGCGCATAGGTAATTACATTATTAAACACAATTCCATTTTTTGCAATTTCATTAAAGACACTCGATTTTAAAAATCGATCCAATCGACCACCGTCTATAGTAATAAATAATAAATTCAATTCAATACACTATCTTACTTTTTTCTTTGTTTATTTAATCTAGTAGATTCATATAGCTTAAAAAAACTTGATGAATGACTAAATACAAATGACCACGTCTAGTAAACTTATTTTCTTAGGGTTAGACGGAGCAACTTGGATTCAACTTGATAGGTTCATAACATCAGGAAAAATGCCTAATTTAAAGAGCATAATTAAAGAGGGAACCAAAGGTATCTTACTTTCTACTTTTCCGTTTACATCAAGAACCTCTTGGCTTAATATGTTATCAGGAGCTAATCCCGGAAAACATGGTGTTCCACATCATATAGTAGGAGGGAAACACGAAATTCCTTTGGTTCATAATCTTCTTTCAAAAAATAATATCCAATCAATTATTGTAAATCATCTTGTTATCTTTCCTCCCGAAAAAATCAAAGGAATTATGATAACTGGAGGATTTTCTACCCCCCCTTCTTCTAAAAATTACGTTTTTCCAAGACAATTGTATGATGAAATTAATGATACCGTTAATGGATACATTCCTGCTCTTGATCCATCAATTATAACTAAAATAGAACAAGGTGAAATTGAAGAGGCATTCCAACAACTTAATGAATACGGAAAAAAGATCGTGAAAACTTCATTATATTTGGCAAAAAAATATGATTGGCACTTTTTACTAACAATTCTTGAAAACACAGATTATTTACATCATTTCTTTTGGGACAAACCAGAATATTTAGAACGTTTTTACATCTGGTTGGATAACGTTTTACTTGATTTTAAGAAACTAGCTGAGGCCAATAACGCTAATTTCATCATTGTTTCAGATCATGGGTTCGGACCAATTAAGAAACATTTTCTTGTAAATTCATGGCTCAGCTCTGAGAATCTTACGAAACTAGGAAAACCCAATCAAGTAAGAAAGATCTTAAATAAACTAAAAATTAATCGAAGATTTGTAAGGAAAAGTCTTTCTATAATAGGTATGAGAGAGATCGCGTCTAAATTAACTCCAAGTGAATTAAAAAAAATGGTACCAATTGATGAAAATGAAATGGGGTTTATTCAAGAAAACTCAAGTGTTTTTTCAGAAGCCTATAATGAAATTACAGTAAAAATGGATAATCCAGAAAATTATGAAAAAACCAGGAATCTAATAATTGAAAAACTATTGAATCTAGAAGATGAGGGCACTAAAGTCGTAAAAGAAGCCCAGAAAAGAGAGGATGTCTTCTCAGGAACATTTTCTAAACGGGCCTATGACATTCAATTATTACTTAATGAGGGGTATTGTTGGTCACCCTTAATAAGAGAAAATTTTTTTCTTACCAGCAAAGAACTAAAGATAAGTAGAGTAGGTGACCATAGGCCAGAAGGGATTATCATTGCTATTGGACCAGATATAAAAAAATCTCATACTTTGTCTAAAACCTACTTCCATTGGGATATCTGTCCTACAATATTGCATATGATGGAAACCGATATCCCCTCATATTGTGATGGTAATTTAATTCGAGAAGTTTTCATGGAACAATCCCCTTTCTTTACCAAACCAATTTCCAAGAAGGAAATATCAGAAAAGAATTTCTAAAAGATATTGTTTCTAAAAAAAATCTTCTTTAAAAAAATAAAAACTTAGATATTAGAATGAAAATAATGAATTAAATGGAAAAAAAATCAGTAAAAATATCATCTAAACTTTATAATTTAATTAATGAACATATCCAAAATTCAAAGGATGAATTTAACTCAGTAGATGAGTATATAGAATATGCATTATCCCAAATCTTTGATAATGAAATGAATTCACAATATTCAAAAGATGAAGAATATGAAATAAAGAAACACCTCAAGGATATGGGATATATCTAAAATTACATGAATTTTATAATTTCTGGTTTTTAATAAATGACATTAACTATAGAAGACAGTTCAACTGCGGATAAATCTTGGAACAATAGGTTAATTTTAGCTCAGGGAACAATTTTTCAAACTCCTCAATACTTTTCATTCGTTAAAGAAGCTTTCAATTGGAAACCTACATTCATAAAATTCCTAGATCCAAAAGGTGAAATTATTGGGCAAATTGCTTTGGCTATTAGACCTAGGTTTTCTAAATCTTCTCTAAAGAGAATTCTGAGTAAGGTTCCAAGTTTTAAATCCGAAGTTTACCAGTGGGTATATGGGCCTGTAGTCTTTCAAGATGGGTTTAGTAAGGAAATTTGTACTGAATTTTATAATTATTTACGAACAAAAAAATGTCGTGTTAATGGTTCTGAATTTCCACTTGCTAATAATTTTCTGAGTTGCTTCAAACAACCTTTCCAAAAAGTTAAGTGGGCCACTCTTCTAATAGATCTTTCAAAAGATTTAGATGAAATTTGGAAACAAATTGATAACCATTCTGGAAGAAAAAATATTAAAAGATCCCAAGAGCGTGGTGTAGTAATAAAAGAAATTAATGAAAAAAATCTTCAATACTACTATGAAATACTTAGAAAAACCAAAAGTGATTTAAATCAAGATGTTGAATTTTCTACAGTTAAAATCCTGTGGGAAAAATTACATCCTATTGGGCTAGAAGGTTTTTTAGCCTTCTATGATGACGAACCTATTGGAGGGATTATAATTTCTGCTTTTAATAATTACATCAACGAATGGGGTGTGGCAAGATCACCCATTGACAGAAAAAATAATCTGTATTCACAAGATCTTCTCAAATGGGCAATAATAAAATGGGGTAATGAAACTAAAAAAAATTATTATGATTTGTCAGGTGTAAATCCTCACCCAAAAAATGAGAAAGAAAGAGGAATTCTTCGTTTTAAGAAAAAATGGGGAGGAAAATTATATGAGTATAATCGGATTATATCATAATTTCTCAATCAAATTTATTTTTTTACTTTAAGATAAATTACCTTGGAATTGTTTACATTAGAAAACATTTTGGCAAACGCATCTGTTATTGGATATATTAGTTTTGAACTAACATTAACAAAACGAGGATTAGCCCCTATCCTAGGGATAAGAAAATAACAAGGAGAAATTTTTTCAATTTTCAAATTTCCTTTTTCTATTAACTTAATTATGCTACTTAAGTTCATAATTCTACAATGCTCTTTTGTAGTGTCTTCCAATAATCCATAGGCTTTCGCAGAAGGAAAATTGAAAATGAACAGACCATCTTTTTTTAATACCCGGTTTATTTCGTTGAATATTCTTATTTTATCGTCATCCTGTAAAACATGAACTAATACATTGTTACTAATTATGCATTCAATACTATTATCTTCAAATGGCAAATTGTAACCATTACAACAATAAGTTTCATCAAAACCATTTATCTCTGCAACTTTAAGACGTTCATCCGAAATATCTATTCCAATTAATTTTTTAAAACCAATTTTTTTGTAGAAATAAGCCCAAGCTCCTTTTCCACATCCCAAATCGACAATTACATTTAATTTATGACCTTTAAACAAACCCCTTACTGTCTTTATTTCAGATTTATGGTAGTATTCAGTAAGAATTTTTTCTGTTTCCGAATTCCAATCAAGAAATGATCCCCCTATTTCCTTTATGTGATCATATTCAGTTTCTTTTTTCATATTAATTTCCTCAGTTTTTTGATCTAATACATCTGTAATTAATTTTTTTAAGACAAGTTTCACAAAAACAATCTTTATTTTTCTTATGAAGAATTTTTAATTGAATTTTAGATAATTCTAATTTATTACACCAACAACTATCATTTCCAAGACATTCAAATTCGTTATTACATCCCGAACAAACCTTTTTCATACTTTCCATTTATATCACTACTTTTTAAAATTTTCAAGACATTAGAAAATGATTTTATTGTTTAATTAAATGACATTATAATAATGGTCCGTCATATTTCTGATATCAAAGAAGCTATAGCATTATTCGAAGTTTTAAGAATTCTTCGAAATCAAGAAAACAGGAAAGCTAGAAGAGTTATTTACGAGACGTACTTAAGATTTGAAAAAAATAAAATTTTTAATGTGTTTCAAAAACCAAAAATGAGAAATTATATTGATCTTGTCAAAGGAGATTTTGATGAAATAGGGTTTTTGATGTCCATTGGATTATTGAAAAAAGAACCTTTTTTTGATTTGTATTCTGATACTATTCGAAGGTCATGGCGTGCGTTAAAACAAAATATAATTTTTGAACGAAAACAAAGGAGAAAAAAAACTAAATCAAAGGATAAATCTGAACCATTTATGAAATATTTCGAATATCTAGCAAATCAAGCCAAGAAATATAGAGATTCCAAACATCTTTCTGAGCCTGAAATTATTGATTTAGGAAATTTGTAGACAAATTTAACTAAATAGAACAATCACATATTTTTATATTGAAATTAGAAGATGAAAGTGTAAATGAAAGTAAGTCTAGTTAGAGCTCGGTATCCGAGTGTATGGGAACCAACAAATTTGATGTATGTTTCTTCTTATATTAAAAAATATTTTGAAGGGGAGTTAGTTGTTGAAATTTTAGACGGTTTTTTTGATTCTGATGAAAAAATACTTTCCCAAGTTTCAGATTCTGACTTTGTAGGATTCAGTGGTACAACTCCTCAAGTTACTCACATGCTTAAATTATCAAAATTAGTTAAAAATGAAAATCTTAACATCAAAACTATTGTAGGTGGTTATGGTCCATCTCTTCAACCTCATAAATTTCTGAATGAATCATCCGTTGATTTTTTAGTAGTAGGAGAAGGAGAACAATCAATGCTGGATATAATTTCAGGTAAATCAAAAGAAAAACTTGTCAGTACAATTCCAATTGCAGATGTTGATAGTATTCCAAATCCTGATCGTGATTCAATTGATCTCCACAGGTATATCTCAATTGCAGCAAGAGAAGAAGGTAGACGTGTTACTTCCATCATGACTGAAAGAGGATGTGCATTTGGATGTACTTTTTGTGCAGAAGGTCAATTTGGAACTATTTGGAGAAAAGCAGACTTGATCGATAACAAAGTGCAATTTGAAAGACCAGTACGAGTCAGAGGAAGAAATCCCAAGCTAGTCGTTGAAGAAATGAACGAAGTCAAAGAAAGATTTAACATCACATTTTTTAAAATGAATGATGCAGAAACAAATCCATCAAGAGCACATTTTATTAATTTATGTAAAGAAATGGTGGAACAAAAATTAGATGTTCCTTGGGGATGTAATATGCGATGTGATAAAGTTGATGATGAAATATGTCAGTGGGCAGTCAAAGCAAATTGTGAAGAATTTTGGATGGGTTTAGAATCTGGTTCGCCTGAAATTCAAAGACACATTAACAAAGGTACTACTGTGGATATGATAAGAAGGTCATTCTCTGTTTCTAAAAAATATGGAATTAGACGTAGAACATATTGTCTTTTGGGAACCCCTCCTGAATCTTACGAAACGATAAAACAAACAGAAAAATTAATCGAAGAAGTAGACGCTGATATTATTGGATTTTCAATTCTTGCACCGTATCCAGGAACAGCGTATTGGAAAAAGGAATATGATGAAATGGATTGGTCAGAAGTAGACGAATTTTCAAATACTTGGTGGCATTCAGATCATCTCTCGAATAAAGAACTTAGAACAGAACAAGCAAGATTAATTGAGAAATTTAGTGATAAATTGGCTCCAATAATACGTAAAAAACAAAAATTAGGAATTGGTGGAGCTCAAACTCTTGATTCTATCATGAGTCAAATTACCTAAAACTTCTTAAGAATCAATTTTCAAGATTTGGAGTGAATTAATTGATACTACGATTTGGAAAAGAAGAAATCAACGCAGTAATTAGAACTATTCAAAATGCTTCATATCTTTCGGGATATACAAATAAATATCTTGGTGGAGAAGAAATTCAAAAATTTGAAAACGAGTTTGCCAAATTTCATGACTGTAAATTTGGCATATCAGTAAATTCTGGCACCACTGCACTTTTTGTAGCACAAAAGGCAGCAGGTGTAACGACATACAATAAAGTTTCTGTCCCTTGTATTACCTTTACAGCAACAACTTCGCAAGTAATTGCATGTGGAGCAATACCACAATTTGTTGACATTGAACCTCACTCATATTGCATGAATTTTGATTTTAAAAACAAAACAAAATATGCCATTCCAGTTCATCTTCTTGGCCATCCATGTAAATATGAAATGGTAAAACAAATGAAAGATGAAAAGATTTTTGTCATTGAAGATTGTGCTCAAGCGATGGGTGCAAAGTATAAAGGAAAAGTAGTTGGTTCAATGGGCAACTGTGGAATTTTTAGTCTACAAGAAACTAAACATATTACAACTTTAGGAGAAGGTGGGATGATTGTAACCAATGATGAAGAATTTGCAGAAAAATGTAGAAGAATTCGTAATCATGGGGAATACTATAAAGATGATAACCAAGTAGGATACAACTTTAGAATGACTGAATCTCAGGCAGCATTTGGTAGAGTTCAACTAAAAAGACTACCCAATATTTTAAAAACTTTTAGAAATAACGCAAAATATATTTTTAAAAATTTACCAGAAGGAATATCTCCTCCTACTATATCTAAGTCAATACAACACTCTTTTCTGATTTTAGGTTGTAAATATGACGAAAAAAAATTAAAAATTAAAAGAGAAACCTTTTTAGAAAAACTTACAATGAATCGTAAAAAAATTCTTCGATCTGAACCTCAATCTGATATCAAGGGAATAAATTTTAGACCTGGAAAAATAATTGGTGCAGGTTACAGGACAGTACAATACAAAATTCCATTATATATGAAATTTAAACCTAAAAAACTATGTATTCACGGAGAACAATTTGTTAAAGAAAGCTTATTCATAGATATTCATAGATGGAGAACTAGAGATGAGATCAAACATGAATTGGAAATTATTAAAAAAACTCTATCTCAATTTCGGTAGTAGTCAATTTAGTAAACACATTCTTTAAGGTGATTATTTGATAGCAGAAATTGGTGGAGGGATATTCTCAAAAAAAATTGTAGATGAATTAAATAAAAAAGGAATTAAAACAATTTTGATAACTCCTTCGCTTAAAGATTTTAATTTTAAAAACAAACTTGAAAATTTTCCAGTAATTCATTTCACAGGTTCTCCTACAGTAACATTTATTGGAATTCTTACCTTATTACGATTTCACTTCTGGGGGAAAAAAATTGTTGTTAGTTGGATCGGATTTGATATTAGAAGAGTAAAAAGTAATTGGTTCTGGAGAATGACAAGTAAAATCTTACTTGATAAAATTGATGTCAACATCACTGATGATGAAATTGTAGCTAAAGAGCTAAACGATGTGGGAATACCTGCAAAAGCACAACCTTTACCAGTTTATTCTATGTATCCATTAACAAATTTACCAACTGAGAGGAAAATTGTGGTCTATCTCCCAGATCCAACAATTCGTGATTTTGAACATTATCAAGGTAATATGATACAAAAACTAGTAAAAGAATTTCAAGATGTTGAATTCATTATTCTTAGAAATAGTGGTAAGTTCTTTCAAAATGATAAAAATGTAAAATGTTTCAAATGGATAGATAATATGAAGGATATTTATCAAAATGCTATAGCTGTTGTTCGTTTACCTCGTCATGATGCAACAGGTGTAACTATAATTGAAACATTATCCATGGGTAGAACAATGATTGCTTCAGGTACACAATTTCCCTTCTGTAAAATTGTAAATAATTACGATGAAGCAAAATATCATCTACAAGATATAATTACAAACCCTATTCTAAATGAAGATGCCTCAAAATTTGTACATGAGAAATATAATAATAGTAAACTAGCTGACGATCTAATTAAAATTTGCACAGAATTAGTTTGAAAATTCTTACCAGTAAACAATTTAACTGAATCAAATTGGTTGTTTTTGATGGAAACTGTTTTAGTCACAGGTGGAGCTGGATATCTAGGATATCATGTAGTATCTAAATTACTCGCAAATGGATATAAAATCAGAATATTAGATAATCTATCGTTTGGAGATAATGCTCTACAAATCCTCAAAAAAAAGCATAAATTTGACCTTATCAAAGGCGATATCCGGGATTTACGAACTGTATTAAAATCAATGGAGGACATAGATTCTATAATTCATTTGGCAGGGATCGTTGGTGATCCTGCATCTAAAATTGACACTATTGTATCTACAGAAATTAATTATTTATCCACTAAATTAGTTGTTGATGCAGCGTCATATTTTCAAATTAACAAATTCATTTTTGCTTCAACCTGTAGTGTTTATGGTGCGAGTGATAGTAATTTACTCAACGAATCTTCCAAAATAAATCCAGTTTCATTATATGCTGAAACCAAATTAAAATCAGAAAACATAATTCTAAACTCTCTAAGCAAAAAAGTCACTCCTGTAATATTTAGAACTGGTACACTTTTTGGATTATCCGAAAGAATGCGTTTTGATCTTGTGATAAACTTGTTTGTAGGTCAAGCATTGACTGAGCATAAAATTATGATCGAAGGAGGAGATCAATGGAGGCCATTTGTACACGTTGAAGATGCCGCTAATGCATATCTTTTAGCACTCCAACAGCAAAAATCAAAAATTCATGGCATCTTCAATCTAGGTGGAAACGAATTGAATTATCAATTAAAAGATATTGCAAAATTTATCTGTCAAGAAATTCCTAATACACAAATCAGTCACAGTAAAATTAATGATAGGAGAAATTATCGTGTATCGTTTAATAAAATTAAAAAATCTTTGGGATTTGAGCCTCATAGAACAATATCATATGGTATTAATGAAATTAAAAATGCTATAATTTCCAAGAAAATTCAATCATGGAAAAATTCTATTTATTATAATAATAAATTCCCATTGGTGGGGAAAAACAAGAATAGCGAGTATTATTGGCAGTAAATTTATCTTCGTTTATAAATAATACATTTTTTGATTAAGAACATGTACGATCCAAAAAAAGCTACCCAGTATTGGGGAAAAAGAATTAAAAATTTTGACTTGGATCATGCAGTTCTCTCACTGAATACTCCTTCATATCTTAATGACGCGTATTCATTCTGGGAATTTCAGATATTACTATCAAATTTAGGAAAAATAAAAAATTCGAAAATAGTTGATATCGCATGTGGTGGAGGAAGAATATCTGTACCTCTGGCTAAAAAAGGTGCAAAAGTAACTGGGGTGGATATAACTCAAGAAATGCTTGATTTTGCAAAGAAAAACGCACAGAAAAACCACTGTTCTAATAATTTATCACTAGTTAATGCATCTGCATGGGATACAAAACTACCACAGAATTATTTTGATAAAGTTTTACTTCTTGGAATCTTAGAGCATCTTCCTGATAAATTTAAAAATAAAACTATCAAAGAAGCCTACAGACTGTGTAAAAAAAATGCAAAAATTTTCATTGTAATTAATAATAAAAATAGTTTTTTTTTATCTAAAGTTAAAAAATGGAAAAAACCATCTCAAAAGAACTCTGGTTATTATAGTAGCCTTATGGATCCTAAAAAAATAATGGATTATTTGAAAACATTAAAACTTAAAACAAAAGTTGTAAATTCTAATTTGAATTATTCAATTCTTTATCACTTTATAAATTCTTTTGGTCAAAAAAATCTCTCTTCCAAAGAACTTCAAAAATTATCAAATCTTTTTGATTATTATATTCAACTCGATCTTAATCAAATGGGTTCAAAATATTTCCATGAAAAATATTCTGGCATTGAAAACTCTTTTGCTGATCAGTTTTTTATTGTAGCTACAAAATGAATCAACAATGTCTTTAAAAACTAGAATAGATTGAAATAAGAATTAATGAAAAAAAATATTGTTTGTGGTTTAGGAGAAATTGGTAATCCGATTGTTAAATTATTATCAAAATCATCCTTGACTCTTGGCTTTGATATTAATAAGAAACTCATGAATGAAAAAAAATTCTTAAAATATGAATCTCTTCCAACATTATTCCTTCATGTTTGTATTCCATTTAATAAAAATTTTGAAAAAAATGTTGAAAAATTATCTAATCAATTTCATCCAGAATGTATTGTTATTCATAGTACAGTTAGTCCTTATACAATTAAAAAAATTCAAGAAAAAACTTTAGTACCAGTTATTTATAGCGCAACGAGAGGTGTACATAAACGCATGTTACATGATTTAAAACGTTACACAAAGTTTTTTGCAATAGAGCCTAATGCACCAAACGAAAAATGGGCAACAAAGGAATATGCCAATTTGATGAAAAAATGTGGAGTCAAAACAAAAAAGATATCAAATCCAATAACTCTTGAACTGGCAAAGATTATTACTGATACATCTTACTATGGATGGTTGATTAATTACGCTCAAATTAGCAAGATAATAGCACAAAAACACGGCGTAGACTACGACGAAATGTGGTATTTTGCAGATGAAATTCACAAATTTTTAGGAAATAGACCAAAAATGTTTCCAGGCTTTATTGGTGGTCACTGTGTAATTCCTAACTTGAGTTTAATTAATGAAGAATCTTTGTGGCAAATTGATAGAATCAATAATATTTATTTAAAAAAGGTCAAAGATGCAAAATCAATTAATAAAAAATACGATAAATCTAAAAAACAATCTTACGATGTATAATTAACCCAGTCTATCCTTTACATAATCAATGGCTTTGACAGGTGTAGGATCTATTTGGGACATAACTGCACGATAAATGGTTGAATAGTCTAACAAATAGATTAGATGGATGAGTTTTGATAAAATATTTCCATTTACTGATTTAATTTCATAATATTCTATCTTGTTTTCTTTGAAGAATTGTTTTAAAATCATCCATCTTTCTTTAGTTTTGATATAATCTTCTTCTCCTTGGATTAAAACTGGCTTCACTGTAGATGGTTTAGTCCATGAAACTATTCCATTATGACACGCTTCAATCACATCTTCAGTGATTGCATGAATTTTTGCATTTTCTTGAAGGGAATTCTTAAATCTAATTGCTGCTGCCTGTAATCCCAAAGGATAGTAAATTAATGGAATATCTGAAATCCAATTTGCTAATGATAAAGAAGGATTTTCTTCGGTTAAATTCGAAGAGGAAATCTCTTTTTTTAGTTTTTCTAGTTTTTCTATAGAATCTATAACATCTCCTTTCCTAATTGGTAAAACAGGTTCTAAGATCTTTAACATAGAAAATAAAAATGTCGTAAATGAAGCACGTGGAGAATGTCTCATTGGAATATTTCTATAGTTTATACTATTTTCTTGACAGAATTTCTGCATTTTACCTCCATTAGAAAATGCAATTATCCTACTTCCTAACTTTGTAGCAGAATTCAAAACACTGAGAGTTTCTTCCGTATTTCCAGAAATACTAGTGGCAACAACTATACTTTCAGAATCAACTGTTTTTGGTAAGAGATATCCCTTTACCACTTCAGCATGAATGTTAGTTTTTGATAATATTGAGGATAAAATATCACCTATGGCTCCTGATCCTCCCATACCAGCAAAAACAATATGTGAGATTTTTCCAAAATCAATTGGGTTTAAATCTGATTCATACTGTTCTCTGGCAATAAGTGGCCATTCATCATAAATTTCGTACATTTTATTTTTATCAAATTTTTTAAGAGTTTCAATATCTAACAAGTACTAGCCTGAATCAATCTTGAAAATATATGTTTGATGAATTACATAACTTTGGGATTCATTTAAAATAGACAAAGGAAATCATAGACTAAATTGGTGGAAAAATCTACAAAAATTCATTCCTCTTTAAGGACTCTGGAATGGAAAAATAATAGAGTCATAATGATTGATCAGACCAAATTACCTAATGAACTTGTTTTTGTAGAATTTACAGATTACAATGAAGTAGCTAATGCTATACGAACCTTAGTTATTAGAGGAGCACCTGCAATAGGCGTGTCAGGTGCTTTTGGTTTGGCACTTGCTGCATTAAAAAGTAAGGCAATTACCAAAGAAGAACTTATAGAAGATTTAGAAAAAGCCAGAAAAATTCTTTTTGAAACAAGACCTACTGCTGTAAATTTGAAATGGGGGTTAGAAAAAATCATGAAAGTTGCTAATGAAGGCAATAATATATCTGAAATAAAGGAATCAGTAGTTCAAACTGCCAAAAAGATGGCAGAAGATGATGTACAAATCAATATGACAATGGGAAAACATGGATCAGAATTATTTAACGATAATGATACCATAATGACTCATTGTAATGCGGGGGCATTAGCAACAGTAGCTTATGGTACTGCTTTAGGGGTAATACGTGCTACAAGAGATAGCGGAAAAAATATCAAAGTCATTGCTACCGAAACACGACCTGTTCAGCAAGGTTCACGTCTAACTGCTTTTGAATTAAAACATGATGGAATAGATGTTAGTCTAATTCCAGATACTGCTGTTGGTTATACCATGGCACAAGGTTTGGTTAACAAAGTAATAGTTGGGGCAGATAGAATTT
>Ga0209431_10000682_pt1 | contig 28414 bp, 30 predicted proteins | sample RifCSP13_3_FD_184021 | JGI IMG/M metagenome (GOLD analysis project Ga0209431, IMG submission 184021) | Soil microbial communities from Rifle, Colorado - Rifle CSP2_sed 13_3 (SPAdes) (version 2) | ecosystem: Environmental > Terrestrial > Deep subsurface > Rock core/Sediment | place: Rifle...
TCTTCGTGGTCATCGGGGGAAACGGCCCGGCGATCTTCTTCGTTCGGCTGGGGCTCGCGGTGATCCTGACCGGCCTCATGTCCCGGATCTGGAAGCCGGAATCGGAGGTTCCGGGGGTCAGGTAGGATGTATCGGGGCTTCGACATCCGGAGACGCGGCCGGCGACAAGCCATGGAGGACCAGGAGGAGGATGTCCCCTGTGATCGCCTCGATGGAAGCGGCTCCTTCCGGGCGGTACCAGATGTAGAGCCAGTTGATCATCCCCAGGATCAGGAAGCTTGCGATCTGGGGATTGACGTCTCCCCGGATCTCGCCCTTCTCGACCCCGGCGGCGAGAATCTCCGCCAGCATCCCCTGGACCCGGTCCCGCCGCTCCACCATCCGCTTCAGGGTGTCTTCGGGAAGCTGGTCGATTTCGGTGAAGAAGACCTTGATGTGGCCCTGGTAGTCCCTCATGATCGTGGCGTGCGCCCGGACCCAGTTCCGGAGCTTGTCCTGCGGGTTCGCGGCGCTCTCGACAGCGGCGCTCATGCGGGCGAAGAAGGCGTCGAAAAACTCGTCATGGATGTCGGTGAGGAGGTCTTCCTTCTTCCCGACGTAGTGGTAGAGCCCTCCCTTGGTCAGTCCCACCGCCTCGGCGATGTCGTCCATCGAGGTGTTGACGTATCCCTTGCGCGTGAACAGCCGGATGGCCGCGCCAAGGATCTCCTCTTTCATGCTTGAAACCTCTCTTTCCCGCGAAGAACCGTCCCCCGGACGCGGTGTATTCTACCTGTTCGGTCCGGTGGAGTGAACTTCTTTCACGGCGGTTTCCGGGGAATCCGATCCGGCATGCCCGAAACGGGGCGTTGCATGGGAGAGTGGGGCGTCGGGTGGAACCGCCGATATTGCGAACGTTGGTCCTGTGAAACATCGGCTCATGTCCGGTCTGTCTGCCGGCCCCAAGGTGTCGCTCCTCATTGGGAAGTTCTCCCCTGCCATTGAGATAAACGGATTCCAATCAATAAAATAAGATTGATATATAAAAAAACCGACTGGACGGTTTATCAACGCTGCGAGTATATTTATTTTATATATCAATGTGTTATACATGTTTACGATCAATCCACAAAGAATTCCTATTGACATATTTGAGACGAGGTATTATCTGTTAAAAAAACCGACTGGATGGTTGGGACCGGTTGATGAGGTGTTCGTGGGTGTTAAAAAGGTAAAACTGCACTTTATAACAAACCGACCGGTAGGATTGTTGGTGGCCTCAAGGAGCCGGAATGCGTGAGCCGAGCCCAATACGGACGACGGCGGAGGAGCAATGAAATTCGAGACACTGCTTTTCGAAGTCAAAGACAACATCGCCTTCATCACGTTCAACAGGCCCAAGGTGCTTAACGCTTTCAATACGCAGATGTTGCGCGATGGAATCGCCGCGCTCGAAGAGTGCGCTGCGAACAACGGGATCCGGGTCGTCGTCTTCCGGGGTGCGGGGGAGAAGGCCTTCAGTGCCGGGGCCGACATCTCCGAAATCCAGGGGAACGACCCCTTCCGGCAATTGGCGTACAACCGCCTCTGGATCAAGTTCTTCTTCATGGTCGAGAACACCCGCAAGCCCATGATCGCCTCCGTGCACGGGTACGCTCCGGGCGGCGGCACCGAGCTTTCCGTGTGCTGCGACCTGGTCATTGCCAGCGAAGACGCCAAGTTCGCCCTGGCGGAGATCAAGATCGGCGTCATTCCCGGAGCCGGGGCCACCGTGAGACTCCCCAGGTGGGTCGGGAAGGCGAAGGCCATGGAAATGCTCATGACGGGCGATTTCGTGGATGCCGCGGAGGCGCACCGGATAGGCCTCATCAACCATGTGGTCCCCAGGGAGGAACTTGCCGCCGCGACGTTGGCGCTGGCTTCCAAGCTGGCCAGCCGATCGCCGCTCGCGCTGGCGGCCGCAAAGGCGTCGGTGATGGTGGGCGGCGAGATGGATCGTGACCGGGGGATCGAGTACGCCCTGAACGAGTTCCTGCTCCTGTTCGCCTCCGAGGATCAGAAGGAAGGGATGAAGGCATTTCTTGAGAAGCGTTCTCCCGTATTCAAGGGCGTATAGAGGGAGCGATACGGGGAGATTCCCTCTCCGGGTGATGAGAGGAACATGGAAAGGCCCAGCAGTACGAACATGAAGGAAGAGATCCTTGGCGCGGCCATCCGGCTGTTCACGCGCAAGGGATACGTCAACACCTCGATGGACGACATCGCCGAGGCGGTGGGACTGACCAAGGGAGGGACTACCAGGGCCACATCAAGGTCTTCTTCACCGAAATCGACCAGCTTCCCGAAGACACCCTGAAGCGGATGGTGGAGCGGCGGGACCGGGTCCAGGAGATGCTGGCGGAGATTCTCGCCGCCGGGGCCGAGAAGGGCGAGATCCGGGGAGACGTCAATCTCAAGATCGCAAGCTTCCTGATCCTGGGGATGATCAACTGGCTCTACATCTGGTACCGGCCCAAAGGGAAGCTGGCCATGGAGGAGATCATCGACAACATGGTCAAGATCGCCGCCGGGGGGATCGCCGCTGGGGGCAAACAACCGAAAGGAGACATGCTCGATGGAGGCATCCCGGGAGCTCAAGCTCCGCATGTACTCGATGATGCACTTGATCAGAAGGTATGAGAGCCGAACCTCGGAGCTTTTCAAGAGCGGAAAGTTCCCCGGCTGGATCCACGTCTGCATCGGGCAGGAGGCGTCGGTTACGGGAGCTTGCTTCGCCCTGAGGGACGACGACTACATCTCCCCCACGCACCGGGGTCACGGGCAGTGCCTGGCCAAGGGGATGTCCCCGGCGAAGGCGATGGCCGAACTCTACGGAAAGAGGACCGGAAGCAACCTGGGCAGAGGCGGCTCCATGCACCTATGCGACATGGAAAAGGGGATCCTTTGCGGGATCGCGATTCTGGGAGCGGGTCTGCCGTTTGCGGCCGGGGTGGCGATGGCCGAGAAACTGAAGGGGACCGACCGGGTGGCGATGGCCTTCTTCGGCGAGGGGGCGAGCAACGAGGGGATCGTCCACGAGACGATGAACCTTGCGTCGCTGTGGAGCCTGCCGATCGTCTTCTTCCTCGAGAGCAACCAGTACGCCGAGCTCTCCCACAAGAGCTTCCACCACAAGCTGGATACGCTCGCCCGGCGTGCGGAGGGGTACGGGATGCCTGGCGTCACCGTCGACGGCAACGACGTCCTCGAGGTCTACCGGGTCGCCGGAGAGGCGGTGAAAAGGGCCCGCGAGGGCGGCGGCCCCACCCTCATCGACTCGATCACGTGCCGGCTCCACGGGCATTACGAAGGCGACCCCCAGGTTTATCGGATCCCGGGCGACAGGGATGAGTGGCGAAAAAAGGATCCGATCGACAGGTTCGGGAAGAGGATGCTCGAGGAAGGGATCCTGACGGACGAGGAGAGCCGGGAGATTATCGCCGGAATCGATCGCACAATCGAGGATGCCGTGGCGTACGCGGAAGAAAGCCCGTACCCCGACCCCGAAGAGGCGCTGGAATTGGTATATGCCGGCCAGGGCGGACGTGCTCGATCTCTTGAGGGGGGTGAGCGGCGTTGCGGGAGATAAAGTTCTGGAGAGCGTTTCAGGAAGCGGTGTCCGAGGAGATGCGGTCCGACCCGGCGGTCCTCTACTTCGGTGAGGATGCGGGAGGCAAGGTGGGAGGGCCCTTCGCCCTTGCCAAGGGCCTCCAAGACGAGTTCGGGACCGGCCGGGTGTACGACACACCCGACAGCGAGGCCGCATTCGTGGGCCTGGCGGTGGGCCTGGCCGCCAGTGGTTTCCGTCCCATCGTCGACATATCGTTCATGGACTTCACGTTGGTGGCGATGGACCAGATCGTCAACATGGCCGCCAAGCTCGTCTACATGAGCGGAGGGCAGGTGAAGAGGATCCCCCTGGTCATCCATACGATGGCCGGGGCCGGACGCCGGGCCGGGGCGCAGCACTCCCAGAGCTTGGAAGCCTGGTTCGCCCAGGTGCCGGGCCTGAAGATCGCGGCGCCCTCCAACCCCTACGACCTCAAGGGGATCATGAAGAGCGCCATCCGGGACGACAACCCCGTGATCGTCATGAAGCACAAGGCGATGCTGGGGATGAAGGGAGACGTGCCGGAGGGAGACTACACGGTTCCGCTGGGGAAGGCATCCGTCAAGCGCGAGGGCGCCGATGTGACGATAGTGGCCGTCTCCCAGATGGTCAATGTCGCGCTCCAGGCGGCCGGGTTGCTCGCCGGGGAAGGGATCGAAGCCGAAGTGGTGGATCCGGTCACGATCAGTCCCCTGGACACGGAGACGATCGTCGACTCCGTGAGGAAGACGGGGCGACTCGTGACGCTCCATGAGTCGTACAAGCCGTGCGGCATCGGCGCCGAGATCGGCGCGGTCGTGTTCGAGGAGTGCTTCGATTTTCTCCAGGCACCGCTGGTCCGGGTCGCCTCCAGCTTCAATCCGTTTCCCTACAGCCCGGGAATGGAGGATTTCACGGTCCCCGACGTGTCGCGGGTCGTGGAGGCTGTGCGAAAGGTCCTGAAGAACTGAGGAGGCGTCGGGACACCGCAGGAACAACCTTTACCGGGACAGGGGGAAGCCCATGGAATTCGAGATGACCGACGAGCAACGGATGTTGCAGGACATGGCGAGGGAGTTCGCCAGGAAGGAGATCGCCCCCGTCGCCAGGGAACTCGACCGAAGTCGGCAGTTCCCTTATGAACTCTGGAACAAGCTGAAGGAGCTGTCCCTCCCCGGGGTCCTCGTTCCTGAGGAGTATGGCGGGCAGGGGCTGGATCCCCTGACGTACGCGATCATCCTCGAGGAGCTGGCACGCGCTGACGACTCTTTCGCCGCGATCTTCCAGGTCCACGTCCTCGTGACCGAGATGTACAGGCTGTACGCGAGCAAGGAGCAGAAGGAGAAGTTCCTGCCGATCCTGGCGAGCGGGGACAAGCTGGGCGGCTTCGCGCTGACGGAGCCCAACGCCGGGTCGGATGCCGGCGCGATCCTGACCCGGGCGGAGCAGAGGGGCGGGAAGTGGGTCCTCAACGGGACGAAGATGTTCATCACGAACTGCGGGACGGATATAAGCTTCGGGCCCATCGTCATGGCGATTTCCGGGAAGCAACCCGACGGGAAAAAGGAGATCAGCTCCTTCATCGTCCCCACAGGGACCCCCGGGTACCTCATTGGGAGCCGGAACGACACGATCGGTTGGTGCAACATGGACAACCGGGAGTTGGTATTCGAGGATTGCGGGATTCCCGAGGAAAACCTCTTCGGGAGCCGGGGGAAGGGGATCTCGCAGGCGCTGGGGGGGCTCAACCTCGGGCGCATCGCATTCGGGGCGATCTGCACGGGCCTCGCCCAGGCGTGCCTCGACGCCTCCCTGGCATACGCCAAGGAGCGCGTGCAGTTCGGCAAGCCGATCAGCAAGTTCCAGGAGATCCAGTTCAAGCTCGCCGACATGGCGTTCCGGGTGCAGGCGGCGCGCACGTTGACGCATAAGGCGGCGTGGCTCAAGGCAAATGGGCGTTCGCACGCAACCGAGGCCACGATGGCAAAGCTGTATGCGTCCGAAGCCGCCATGCAGTCGGCGCTGGACGGTTTCCAGATCCATGGGGGGTACGGCTTCACGAGGGAGTACGACATCAACCGGTACTACCGGGACGCCAAGATCATGACCATCGGCGAGGGGACGAGCGAGATCTGCCGGATGGTCATCGCCCGGGCTCTCGGCTGCTGAGAGAGGGATTGGAGTGCTTCTCGCGGGGATAAAGGTTCTCGACCTGACGCGGCTTCTTCCAGGGGCCTATTGCAGCATGCTGATGGCCGATGTTGGGGCGGAAGTCCTGAAGGTCGAGGAGCCGGGGCGCGGGGACTATTTCCGATGGATGGAGCCGCGGTCGGGGGGACAGAGCATCTACTTCCAGTGCGTCAACCGGAACAAGAGGAGCATGACGCTGAACCTCAAGAGCGGGAAGGGGAAGGCCATACTCCTCTCCCTGGTGCGGAAATCCGATGTTCTTCTGGAAAGTTTCCGCCCCGGCGTCATGGGCCGGCTTGGGTTTGATTACGATTCGGTCCGCCGCGAGAACCCCGGCATCGTGTACGCATCGATCTCGGGATACGGGCAGGACGGGCCGTATCGGAATCGAGCGGGGCATGACGGGAACTATCTCGGTCTGGCGGGGATCCTGCACATGACCGGAGAGCCGGGGAGGCGTCCAGTCCATCCCGCCGTTCCCCTGGGGGATCTCGCTGTAGGGGGGATCCTGACGGCGTTCGCGGCGAGTGCCGCGCTCGCGAGAAGGTCGCAGACGGGGGAAGGGCAGTATATCGACATCTCGATGCTCGACGGCCTTGCGTCATTGCTCACGGTGTACGCAGCGGAGTACTTCCACGACGGGCGGGAACATCGGCGCGGGCTGAATCACTTCGCCGGAGGGTCCGTGGCGAACACGGTGTATGAAACGTTGGACGGCCGCTACCTCGTGCTGTCCGTCATCGAGGAGAAGTTTTGGCGCAACTTCTGCCGGGCCATCGGGCGGACGGATCTGGAGGAAGGCGATTTCCTCTCGGTCCGGCATGCCTCCCCCCTTGGAGAGGAAGTGCAGAAAACGATCCGCACGAAGACGATGGCGGAATGGGTCGCCGCCCTGGAGGGAAAGGAAACCTGCTGCGAGCCGGTGAACACTCCCGGGGAGGCGTTGGAGAACGACCACCTCCGGTCCCGTGGGATGGTCATCGACATCCCCCACCCGGCGTTGGGAACGGTCCACCAGGTCGGGAATCCGGTGAAGGCCCCGGGTGCGACGCGGGATCGCCACCTCCCTCCGCCCGGAATGGGGGAACACACCCGGGAGGTCCTGCGGGGGGAAGGGTGCAGTGATGCGGAAATCGACCGCCTTCGCGAAGAAGGCGTGATTTGAGGCGACTCCCCCCGGAGAGAGGAGGCACATGGCGACGGAAATCAAGATGCCCAAGCTGGGCATGACCATGGAGGAGGGGAAACTCCTCGAATGGGCTCGCAAAGAGAAGAACCTCGTCAAGAAGGGGGAGGTTCTCCTCACCATCGAATCCGACAAGGTCACCTTCGAGGTGGAATCCCCCGGGGACGGGCTCCTCTTAATCCTGGTCGCGGGCGGGGAGGGCATCCCGGTCGGGGAGATCCTCGCGTACCTTGCCGATTCGGAGGAAGAGTACGCGAGAATCCGATCTGCGGGACGCGCCGCGGCGCCGGCGGAGCCCACCGGGGAGCGGGCCGCGCCGGGATTGTCCCCCGGGGCGCCGGCGGCGCGGGAAGGCGCGGTTCGGGCCACACCCGCCGCACGCGAAGCGGCCCGCCAGAAGGGGGTCGACCTTTCCACGATTGCCGGAACCGGTCCGCAGGGGAGGATCACCCGGGAAGACGTGCTGGCCGCCCTGGAAAAGGGGCCCATCGCCGTATCTCCGCCCGCCCGGCCCACGCCGGCCGCCGCCTGCGCCAACGCAAAGGGGGGCCGCAAGGAACTGGACAGGGAAGAACCGATGTCCGGGATGCGGACGGCGATTTCGAGAAACATGATGGAGAGCCTGCGGAACAGCGCCCAGATGACCGCATTCTCCGAGTGGGATGTCTCCGAGTTGCTCCGCCTGCGCGCCCTCATCAACGAGGGGGAGACGAGGAACGGGTTCAAGGCGACCGTCCCGGGGATGATGGTGGCCCTGTTAGCCCGCGTCCTGAAGGAGATGCCCGTTTTCAACGCTTCCGTCGAGGGCGGGAAGGTTCTCTATTGGCGGAATGTGAACATCGGCGTCGCAGTGGCGGTCCCCGAAGGGCTGGTCGTTCCGGTGCTCCACGACGCGGACCGGATGTCGCTGGCGGAGGTTCACCGGGGATTGGCGGACCTTGTCGAGAGGGCCCGGCAGAAGAAGCTGCTTCCGGAGGAGATTTCGGGGGGAACCTTCACGCTGACCAACCTCGGCAGTTACGGCGGGGAGTGGGAGACGGTCATCATCAACCCGCCCGAGGTTGCAATCCTGGGGATCGGGAAGGCGTCGAAGAAGCCGGTCGTGGACGGGGACCGGATCGTGGTTCGCAAGAGGATGCCCGTGAGCCTCACGGTAGACCACCGCCTCATCGATGGCGAGACCTCGGGGCGCTTCCGGCGAAGGATGAGGGAACTGGTGGAGAACCCGGGACTTCTCTGGGATCGGACCTCGCCGTAGCGAATTCGTCTTCCGGGAGAGAGATGGGAACTGAAGGGAAAAGGGTGGTGGTGATCGGCGGGGGACCGGGCGGGTATCCCGCCGCGATACGCGCGGCGCAGCTGGGCCTCGACGTCGTGCTGATCGACCGGGGGGGACTCGGCGGCGCATGCCTCCACCGGGGGTGCATCCCGACCAAGCTTCTCCTGAAGGAGACATCCGATTACAGGAAGGCGGCGACGTTCACGAGCGACTGGGCGGGGCTCGCGATACCTGCGGCGGATGTGGACGGGATGATGCGGCGGAAAGCACAGGTAGTGGGCCAGCTCGAGAGGGGGACCAGGGGGCTGCTGCGGAAGAACGGGGTGCGGGTGGTCGCGGGGACCGCGTCATTCATCGACCCGTCAAGGGTTCTTGTCGCGGAGACCGGCGAGGTCGTCTTGTCCTCCACGTTTATCGTCGCTACCGGTTCGGCGCCCGCCCGCCTCCCGGTGGAGGGGAGCGACCTCCCCCGGGTCGTGGACAGCGACACCGCGCTCTCCATCGAGCGGGTGCCGCGGAGCGTTGCGATCATCGGAGGGGGCGTGATCGGCGTGGAATTCGCCCAGATGTTCCGGAACCTCGGGGCCGATGTGACGATCGTCGAGATGCTCCCAAGGCTCCTCGCTTCGGAGGACGACGATGTCTCGGGGGCGCTCCAGGGCGCGATGGAGAGCTCTGGAATCGCTGTCCGGACCGGAGTTACGGTCGAGAGGATCGGGAAGACGCCGGCGGGCTTGAGGCTCGAATTCCGAGGAGGGGGTGCGGTTCACCGCCTCGATGCCGGGATTGTCATGGCGGCCGTCGGTCGGAAACCGGTCCTGGAATGCCTGAACCCGGGGAATGCCGGCCTCATCCTGGAAAATGGCGCCATCCGGGTCAACGCGAGGATGGAAACCGGCGTTCCGGGGATCTACGCCGTCGGTGACGCGGTGGGAGGCCTCATGCTGGCCCACAAGGCGACCATGGAAGGGGAGTGCGCCGCGCAAAACGCGGCCGGCGTCCCGACGGTTGCGTCGTACGTGGCCATACCGAGGGTCGCCTACACCGATCCCGAGGTCGCGTGCGTCGGACTAACGGAAGCGGAAGCCCGGGTGAGGCATGACGACGTCCGCATCGGGAAGTTCCCCTTCAGCATGAGCGGCCGCGCGATATTGGAGGGGGTGACCCACGGGTTCGCGAAGGTGATCGCCGAGGGAGAAACGGGTTGTGTTCTCGGCGCGGCGATCGTCGGCCGTCAGGCGGCCCAGGCAATCGGGGAAGCGTCGCTTGCAGTGCGGCTGGAAGCGACGGTCGGTGACTTGGCCGACCTCGTCCATCCCCACCCGACGTTTTCCGAGGCGCTGCGGGAAGCCGCGCTCGACGCGGACGGACGGGCGATCCATATGCCGCCCGTGTCGAAATCCGGCGCCGTTTTCGCCTTCGGACGGTGACGGATCCTCGCATCGGAAGGCATGCGAGGCAAGGGAAGAATAATTTCCCCGAGGAATCCGGGGCAGAACCGAAAGGAGAAGGGATCATGCTCAAGATCGAGAAAATCGAATCCATGGGAGGGCGCGTTCTGCGCACGGACGAGCCGATCGAAGAGCTCGGGATCAGCAGTTACGACAGGCTGCGTGATCTGGTCAAGGCGGGAAAGACGGAGGAGGCCCTCCAGTTGATCGACTACATCCAGCACGAGTTCAAGATGCTCCATGATCTCTACACGGACTGGACATACGCGGACCTGACGTACGTAGCCGAGACGTATGGCGAGGAGGAGATCCCGAAGCTCTTCCGCTACGTCAAGAGCAAGCTGGACCTGGTGGCCTACAAGGGATACGGGAAGGTGAGCCAACTCGAGCTCATCCAGTACTTCGCGGAGGCGATGCGTGCCCACCGGTGCGGCCCCGGGGAAACCGGGTCGTTCAAGGTCTGGGAGGAGAAGGACCGGTACGTGATGGAGTTCAACCCTTGCGGGAGCGGTGGACGCATGCGCAGGACCGGCGAGCTCGACGGGATCCCGCCTCGGACCGGCGAGCCCTTCAATCAAGGGGTCACCAAGAAGTGCTACCCCTGGTCCTGGGGGAAGAAGGGTGTGCCCTATTACTGTGCGCACTGCGCAATCTGGCACGAGATCATGGCCATCGAGAAGGCGGGGGTTCCCATCAAGGTTACCGACTACCAGGACGACCCAAACGCCCCGTGCCGTTGGTACTTCTACAAGAGCAAGGAGGTGATCCCCGAGGAGTTCTATACGCGAACCGGCATGAAAAAGGAAGGTTGACCCTGGTGGCGGATGGAGGAGAGCGCGGAAACCAACGAAAACTAGGAGGGAAGACATGACGAAACGGATCAAGAGAAGGGAATTCCTGCAGACGGCCGGGGCCGCGGGTCTCGGCATGGCCCTTGGCTCCTTTCCCTGGAAGGCGTTCGGCGCCCCCAACAAGGGGGTCGTGCACTTCGGCGGATCCCTCGCCCTGACGGGGACCTACGCCAAGGTGGCCAAGATGTACAAGGACGCCTACGATTTCTACATGGAGACGATCAAGTACAAAATGGTCGTGGGGGGCAAGACGTACGACGTCAAGTTTACCCTCTACGATGACGAGAACGACCCGACCAAGACGGCGCAGTTGACCGAGAAGCTGATCAACGTCGACAAGGTCGACCTCATCGTCGGGGCGTACGGCACCGACCCGGTCCTCGCCCAGAGCGCGATCTGCAAAAAATACAACAAGATCCTGATCCAGGGCGGGGCGGCGACCCGTCGGGTCGACGAGGAGTACGGGGCGAAAAACACGTTCACCCTCGTCAGCACCGGCGACTACTACCACGCCCCTCTGATCGAGCTCGTGGCGAAGGTGAACCCGCCGGTGAAAACGGTGGCGATCATCAAGATGGACGACCCGATCTATCACGAGATCGGCAACGCGGCCAAGGAACGGTGCGAGAAGGCGGGGATGAAGGTCGTCTTCGAGGACGTCCTCCCGATGAACACCACTGACCTCAGCTCCACCGTCCTCAAGATGAAGGGCATGCAGATCGACATGGTGATCAACACGGGTTGGGACAAGATTCTCGCCAGCTTCGTCAACGAGGCGGTCAAGTACAAGCTGAAGATCAAGGTTCTCGACGGGGGGCACGCCACGATCAGTCCGTTCCTGAAGGAGTCTCTCGGGAAGCGGATGAAGAACATCCTCGGCGTGACGTTCTGGCTTCCGGAGGCGAAGACGAAACCGTTGCACTTCAAGGACAGCATCGAGTACGGAGCGAAGTTCCAGAAGCGATTCGGGTACGAGCCCGACTACCACGTGGCCCTCGGGGCACAGTTGCTGGAGCTCTACGAGACCGTGCTCAAGGGTGCGAACCCGAAGGACCCGTTTAACACCGACGCCATGCGGCAGGCGTTGCTGAAAACCGACAAGGACATGATATACGGGCGTGTCAGATTCAATCCGAAGGGGCGGTTGTCCACCGACATGCTCGTCATCCAGTGGCAGGGAGACCCCCCGAGGCCGGTGATCCTCGCCCCGGCGAAGAACGCGGCGGGGAAGCTGATCTACCCGTCCGACCCGCTGGCGGGGTAAGTCGGGGATGAACGGGATGTTGGGAAACCCCCGGAACGCGTACGGCACGGGGAGGGAGCGCGCCGCATGATCTACTTCATCCTCCTGGGCGTCATGAAAGGAGCCATCTTCGCGCTCGCGGGATGGGGGTTTTCCATCATCCTCGGGATCCTTGGAATCGTCAATTTCAGCCACGGGATCTTCTTTATTCTCGGCGGATACCTCACGTTCACCTTCGCCAAGGCCGGCCTCAACCCGTGGATAGCGATCGTCGCAGCGTCATCCCTGGTCAGCGTCTACTCGCTGGCGATCCAGTACTTCTTCATCAACCGGGTGATGGCGCGTTCCCACATGATGGTTCTCGTCCTCACGCTGGGACTCGCCATCGTGGCCCGTGAGGCGATGGGCCTGGTGTTCGGGTACAACGAACGGCTCCTGATCGTGGGGGGGATCAACGAGCGGACCGTCGCGCTGTTCGGGAACGAGTTCCCTCTCCTCGAGGCCGGTGCGTTCGTCCTCTCCGCGGTAGTTTTCGGGTTCTTCTTCTATCTCTTCCGGTACACCGCTCTGGGGCTGCGGCTTCGGGCCATCGGGGAGAACACGGAAATCGCCCGGATTCTCGGGATCAACGTGCGGCGGAACTACGTCTTCGCCATGCTGCTCTGCGGTTTCTGGACGGGGCTTGCGGGGGGGGTGACGATCTTCGTCCTCCCCATGGATCTTCACCAGGATATCTACTGGACGGTCATGTGCTTCCTCGTGGTGATCGTCGGGGGTACGGGGAACCTGGCGGGGACATTCATCTCGGCGATCCTGATCGGGGTTCTCCTCTTCCTCAGTTCGATCTACGCCCGGGGGTACTCCGACTCCATTCTGTACATCCTCCTGTTCCTGTTGATGCTCGTGAAGCCGACGGGGCTGTTCCCGTCAAAGATGATCGTCGAGGAGAGGAAGTAGGCCAGGGCGATGGGGAAAGGCGAACAGGGGATATTTCTCAACCGCGACCGGTACCTTCTCTACGCGCTGGCGGGAGCCCTCTTCCTTTGCCTTGGCCCGGTCCTCCTCGACCCCTATTGGCTCAAGTTCTTCTCTTTCCTGATCATCAGCCTCATCATCGCGTGCTCGTGGAACCTCATCGGCGGCTATTGCGGTTATTTCAGTTTCGGCCACGGCCTCTTCTTCGGCGTCGGAGCTTACACCATCGCGGTGGCCGTCCTCCGCTTCAACGTAAATCCCTACGCCGGGATGCTTCTCGGCGGCTTCATCAGTGCGGCGCTGGCGCTCGTGATGTCTCCCATGCTCCGCCTTAAGGGGTTCAACTTCGCCCTGACGACGCTCGCTCTCCTGGAGGCGACGAAGGTGATCTTCCCGAAGTGGGAATTTACCCGGGGGATGAAGAGCTGGGACCTCGGGTGGTCTTTCCCACCCCTTGCGACCGACACCCGTTTCTACCTCCTCCTGGTCCTGGTCTTCTTCCTGATGCTGGTCTCACACATCGTCTTTCTCGCCTCGCGGATCGGCTTCGCGGCAGCCGCCCTGAAAGAGGACGAACTGATGGCGCGGGGGGTCGGGGTCAACACGACGCGGACCCGGATCTGCGCCTTCGTCCTGTCCGCTTTCTGGGTCGGCGTCACCGGGGCGATCTACGCCCCGATGATCACGTATATCAGTTCCCAGGCGATCTTCAACCTCTCCTGGTCCGTGAAACCGATTATCGTGAGCATCTTTGGGGGAATCGGAACGCTCGCCGGTCCCATCGTCGGGGGGGTGATCCTCGTTTTCATCGACCAGATTCTCTGGGAGCGGTTCCTGGAATATCACACGCTGATCTACGGGGTCCTGCTCGTCGTGATCGTCATGTTTCTGCCCGACGGCCTGCTCAGCTATTGCGCACGGGTGACGTCCCTGTTCCGCCGATCCCGGCCCGTACAGGACGCGAAGGAGAGCCATGCTCCTTCGCGTTGACAATGTCAGCATTTCGTTCGGCGGAGCCCGAATCCTCTCCGACGTCTCGTTCCGCGTGGACGCGTCCGGCGTCAAGGGACTCATCGGCCCGAACGGGGCGGGGAAAACGTCCCTCTTCAACATCATCACGGGGTTCTATCGTGCCGACGCGGGGGAGGTTTTCCTTTCCGGCACGGGCCTCACAGGCCTGCGTTCCCACATCGTGGCGCGGGCGGGGGTCGGCAGAACGTTCCAGAAGCCGTCACTGGCGTGGCATCTCTCGGTCTTCGAGAATGTTCTTCTCGGAAGCATGAACAACCGGGACCTCGGACTCGTCACGCGGCGTGCCCGCCTGAGGGAGTGGACGGAGCAGTGCCTCCGGGCGTGCGGCATACCACCGGAGAGATGGCAGGAGCCGATGGCGCGGGCCGGGATCATCCTGGTGAAGAAGGTCGAGTTCGCCCGGGCGGTCTCCCTGTCACCGAAGCTGATCCTCCTCGACGAGATCTGCTCCGGTCTCTCGAACGACGAGACGGACGAGGTGCTGTACCTCATCCGGGAGTACGGCGATCGGAACCGTTGCGGAGTGCTCTTCGTCGAGCACGATCTCCGGGCCGTCCAGAAGATCTGCGCGGACGTCGTTGTCCTCGATTTCGGTGTCGTGATCTACGACGGCGGCATCAAGGGGGCGTTCTCCGACCGGCGGGTCGTCGAGGCGTACATCGGGGGACAGGATGCTTAAAGTGTCGGCCCTCAACGCCTGGTACCACAAGGCGATGGTCCTGACCGACGTCAACGTGCACGTCCGGGAGGGATCCTTCGTCGCCATCGTCGGCCCGAATGGGGCGGGGAAGACGACCCTCCTCCGAAGCATCGTAAACCTCCACGAGAAGAAGTCGGGGCGGATCGAATTGGGAGGCGTTGACATCACGCGGGATCCCGCGCACCGCATCGTCCGAAAGGATGTCGCCTATGTCCCGGATTACCGTGGGATTCTCCGGACCCTCACGGTAAAGGAGAACTTGCTCCTCGTCCGGGACCGCTACGGGAAAGCGTCTGATTTCAAGGAGGCAGTGGACGATATCCTGGAACGATTTCCTCACCTGAAGGGACGATACAACCAGTTGGCCTCGCTGATGAGCGGCGGGGAGCAGCAGATGCTGGCCATCGCGCGCGCCCTCCTACTCAAGCCCCGGATCCTGCTGATCGACGAGCCGTCGATTGGACTGGCTCCCCTTCTCGTGAAGGAAATCTTCCTGCATCTTTCCGGGCTGATCCGGCAAGGGATGTCGGTCTTGATGGTCGAGCAGAACATCGTCCGCAGCCTGGGAGCGTCGGATTACTGCTATGTCATCGAGAAGGGACGGGTGGTCCTTGAAGGGGAAAGCCGGTTGCTCTCGGCACGGGACGATCTCCAGGAGAAGTATTTCGGTAAATCCGCGGGTTAAGGAACGAACAGGAGGAGGCGGAATGCGCTACGAGTTGACGCAGGAGCAGCAATTGATCAAGGAGAATGCGCACAAGTTCGCGCAGGAGGAGATTGCACCGAGGGCGGAGGAACTGGAAGAGAGCGGGAAATGGCCGTACGACACGTGGGAGAAGATGCGGGCGCTCGGGTACACCGGGGTGAACATCCCGGAAAAGTACGGTGGACCGGGCTTGAGTATCCTCGATTACGTGCTGATCCTCGAGGAATTTGCGCGGGCCGATGACGCCTTCACCACCTCCTACCAGGTGCACCAGCTTGTCAGCGACATGTTCCTCCTGTTCGGGTCCGAGGAGCACAAGGCGACGTATCTCCCGATTCTCGCAAGCGGGGAAAAGATGGCCTCCTTCGCGTTGACGGAGCCGAACGCCGGTTCGGACGCCAACGCCATACAGACCCGGGCCATCCTCAAGGATGGGGAGTGGGTCATCAACGGGACAAAGATCTTCATCACCAACGCCGGCCTCGAAAACAGCCTCGGCGTTGTCCTGATGGCGATCACCGGGCTGAGGGAGGACGGACGGAAGGAGATCAGCAGCCTGATCGTTCCGAAAGGGGCGCCGGGGTTCCACATCGGGAACAAGCTCAAGAAGATCGGCTGGAACATCATGGACACGCGCGAGCTGGTCTTCGACGATTGCCGCATCCCCGAGGGGAACCTATTCGGGGAGCGCGGGAAGGGGATCGCCCAGGCGCTCGGGGGGTTGAACCTCGGGCGGATCGCCTTCGGCGCGATCGGGGCGGGGATCGCGCAGGCAGCCCTCGATTATTCCTTAAATCATGCCAAGGAAAGGGTCCAGTTCGGCAGCCCGATCTGCAAGTTCCAGGCGATTCAGGCGAAGCTCGCCGAGATGGCGGTGAACGTCGAGGTGGCGCGCCTTCTTACCTACAAGGCCGCGTGGCTCAAGGACCGGGGGCTTCCGCACCACATCGAGGCAACGATGGCGAAACTCGTCTCTTCGGAGATGGCGGTGAAGAACGTCATGATGGGGTTCCAGATCCACGGCGGGTACGGGTTCATGAAGGAGTATCAGATCTCACGCTTGTACCGCAACGTCAAGATGATGGAAATAGGCGAGGGGACGAGCGAGATCTGCCGGATGGTGATCGCGCGGAATCTCGGATGCTGATCGATTTTTCCGGAACGGGAGGAGGATGCATATGACGTTCACCGATTGCCCGTGGGATAGGCGTTCCATCGCTGCCATCCTGAGGGACAGGGCCGACACCCACGGGGACCGGGTTTTCTTTCACTACGTCGACCGGTCGTATACGTACGAACGGCTGCGCAAGGAGTCCGATAGGCTTGCCGCGGGAATTCGCGGGATCGGCGTCGGCAAGGGAGACCGGGTGTGCATCATGATGAACGTTTCGGACGACTATCTGTTCCTATGGTTCGCCCTGTCCCGGCTTGGCGCGGTCGAGGTCCCGATCAATACGGCCTACAAGGGGGATCTTCTTGAGTACATCCTCAATTTCTCGGGCGCGAAGACCCTGGTGATCGAGGAGGAATACCTCGAACGCCTCCTGCCCATTGAGAGGAAACTCGAGGGGATCGAAAAGCTCGTCGTCCGCTCCGCCGCGCCGGGGGCTCTGTGGACGAACCCGGCCCGCTTCACCCCCGTATCTCTCCGGACTCTTTTCCTGGACGGGGTAGACCTTCCGGAGGTTCCCGTCCACGCCTCGGACATCTGCTCGATCGTCTTCACCTCCGGAACCACCGGACGCTCGAAGGGGGTTCTGATCCCCGTGAACTTCAACTATCGCCTGGCCTCGCGGCACGTCGAGATCATGCGCTACTCGGAAGAGGATGTGCTTTACAATTTCCTCCCGTTCTTCCACGTCGCCGGGAAGTTCCAGGCGCTTGCGGCGATGCTGGTCGGGGGAAGGATGCTTCTGCGGGAGAAGTTTAGCGTAGGGCAGTTTTGGGACGACGTCCGGCAATACGGCGTCACGGGATTCATCTCCGTAGGGGGGATCCTCCACATGCTCAACAGCCAACCCCCGCGACCCGACGACTCCGATAACCCCCTCCGGAAGGTATATGCCGTCCCCATCCCCAAGGAGTTCCGCGATGCCTTCGAGCGGCGGTTCGGGGTCGGGATGCAGGAAGCCTACGGTGCCACGGAGGACGGCCTGGTCCTTTCGACGCCGTGGGACGAAAGGCCACCGCCCGGGTCCTGCGGAAAGCCTTCCTGGCTCTACCAGGTGGATGTATTCGACGGGAACGACCTCCCCTGCCCTCCGAATGTTCCCGGGGAGATCGTCGTACGTCCCAACGAGCCATTCGCGATGATGGAGGGGTACGACAAGATGCCGGAGGCCACCCTCGCGGCGGTCCGCAATCTCTGGTTCCACACCGGGGATCGTGGCGTCAAGGATGAGAACGGTTGGTTCTTCTTCCTGGACCGGACGAAGGACGCCATACGCCGCCGGGGGGAGAACATCAGCTCCTACGAAGTGGAGAGGGTGATCAATTCCCACCCGAAAGTGGCTGAATCGGCCGTCGTTCCGGTTCCGTCCGAATTGGGCGAGGACGAGGTGAAGGCCGTTGTGATCCTGAAGCCGGGGGAGACCCTGGCCCCGATGGTGTTAGTCCGCTTCTGCGATGAGAGGATGGCCTACTTCGCGATTCCCCGCTTCATCGAATACGTGACGGAGCTTCCCCGGACGCCGACGCAGAAAGTCGAGAAATACAAGCTCCGGAACGAGGGGATCACGCCGGCCACCTGGGATCGAAAAACCGACAGGGAGCATTCGTGAAGTAGGGGATTGCGGCTGCTCCCGGAGTTCCGGCGGCCTCCTCCGACAGGGATGATCGAGGCAACGACACGCAGGGAAAGGAGAGGTTGATGAGCGGCACGGACATCACGAAGGTCAACATGACGACACGGGAGTTGATGCGCGAGGCGACCCGCGCCGCCAAGGACAAGCCGTGCCTCTATTACGTGCAGACGGGATGCCGGGACACCTTCGGCGAGTTCGAGACCAAGGTGAACCGGATATCGAATCTCCTCGTGAACCGCTACGGGGTGAAGCAGGGCGACAAGGTATGCACGATGGCGGAGAATATCCCGGAGCTTCTCTACACGATCATGGCGATAACGAATATCGGCGCCGTCTGGGTTCCGATCAACACCATGCTCATCGGGGAAAGCCTCCGCTACATCATCGACGCTTCCGACGCATCGTATGTCTGCGTCTCGGCGAAGTTCCATGACGTCTTGTCCCAGGCGATCGTGGACTCCGCCAACCGCGTGACCTCGCTTCCCCTCGAGAAGTTTTCGGAGATGGCCCGGGACGAAAAGACGGAGTTCGAGAGTCTCGCGAAGCCGGACGACCTCTCGATGATCATCTTCACCTCAGGGACGACGGGGTTCCCGAAGGGCGTGATGCACACCCACAACACCTTTATCCGGACCGGGGTGCGCGGGCTTGAGGAGCTCGGGACGGATGAAAACCACCGGATCCACGTCTACCTCCCGTTCTTCCACGGGTGGGCGTACCTCATTTTGCTCGGGGCACTCTACTACAAATGCCTCGTGGTGATGGAAGACCGGTTTCACCCCGAGACGTACTGGGAGACGATCGAGAAGTACGGGATCACCCAGGACCACTGGACAGGGACGGTGCCGCTGAACCTGATGAAGCTGCCGAAATGCGATTTCGAGCAGAAGGTCCGGCTGAGAATCGTTGGAACGTTCGGCGCCATGTACGCGATCATGAAGGAGCGGTGGCCGAACCTCAGTTTCCAGAGCCTCTACGGGCAGACGGAGCACCCGTTCATGACGGAGGTTCCGCAGGATCAGATCTACCCCGGGTCGGACGGACTTCCGAAACCCCCGGACGAGATAATGATCGTGGGGAACAATGGAGAGATCCTCCCCGAGGGTGAGACCGGCGAGATCGTTTGCCGCTGCCGCTGCGGCGTCGTGATGAAGGGGTACTACAAGAACCCCGAGGCGTCCGCCTCCAGCCTGAAGGTCGGGAAGGGGCGCACGGACCTCCACACGGGGGACTTGGGGAAGCTCGACCCGAAGGGGCACCTCCACTTCGTCGGCCGGAAGAAGGACGCCCTCCGCGTGCGCGGGGAGATGGTGTCGGTGGAGCACATCGAGCATCTCCTGAACGGTCACCCGAAGATCGCGGAGAGCGCCATCGTCGGCTATATAGCGCCGGAGAAGGCGGAACTGAAGGAGGAGGAGATCGTTGCGCACCTCGTCGTCCGGAAAGGCGAGGCGCTGGCGCCGGAGGAGTTCCACGCCTGGTCCGAGAAGAACCTGGCGCGGTTCATGCGTCCCCGTTACATCGTGATCAGGGAAAAGCTCCCGAAGACCGCGACGGAGCGGATCCAACGATTCAAGGTCCGGGAGGAGGGTATTTCCGGGGCCGTGAAACTGTATTAGGTCCGCCGGGGCGATCGGGATGGAACTGACCACCCATGGAGTCTACGAGAGCCTGGCGAAGGAGCAGCTCGTTGAGCTCGCGAAACTGTACGGACGATTGGGCCTTACGCTCGGGAGCTTATGGTTTCTGGAGATGGAGAAGGTCACGGATCCGGAACGGGCGACGAAAAGCGACGCGGAGGTCTGGCGGAGGCAGGGGGAGCTCGAAGCGAAGTACCTGAAATCGTTCTTCGGGAAGGAGACGATGACCGACTTGCGGGACGTCGGGAAGGCGTTCCTCCTCTCCCCGGTGTGGGGCAACCTTGGCGGGAAGGTGGCGGTTAAAGGAGACCGTTGCCGTATGTCCGTTACCGATTGCCGACCCCAGAAGAGCCGGCGGCGGAAAGGGCTGCCCGAACTCGCTTGCCGGCCCGTCGGAGAGGCATTCTTTGAAGGATTCCTCAAGGGGCTCAATCCCGATCTCCGCTTCCGTTGCGTCACCTGCCCGCCGGACGCGCGTGCCGAGGATCTCTGGTGCAGCTGGGAAGCGTGGTACGAGAACCCTTGACCCACGGGGAAATGACGGAGGACGGGAAGGGATGGGATTGTACGAACTGGAAGGGCGTGTCCCGCGCTTGGAGGAAGGGGTTTACATCAGCCCGAACGCCCAGGTCATCGGGAATGTTCGCATCGGGGCCGGTTGCTGGATCGGCCCCGGGGCGGTACTCCGCGGCGATTTCGGATCGATCACGATCGGCGCCTACACGGCTGTGGAGGAGAACTGCGTCATCCACTGCTACCCGGACAAGGAGTGCATTGTGGGGAAGTACGTTACCATCGGTCACAACGCAACTGTGCACGCCGTCCGGATCGGTGACTACGCCACCATCGGCATGGGCGCCGTCATCGGCGTAGATGCGAAGGTCGGCCAATGGTGCATCGTGGGGGAAGGGGCCGTTGTGCGATCCCGTCAGGACGTGCCGCCCGACACGATCGTGGCCGGAGTTCCCGCCGAGCCGATCGGCGCCCTCGACGAGGCGAAGAAGGACTTCCGGATGATCGGGAAACGATTGTACGCCGACCTGGCCCGCCGGTACCGGGAGGGGCTCAAACCCCTTCCCTGAAACTTCCGCGGCCGATCCCTCCGGGGGGGATGTTGTTCCGCGGCGGCGGGAAACTGGATTTGGGATCGCGAAGATCCAGAAAGAGGAGAAAAGGATGCGAGGAGTCTCCATCATAGGTATCGGCACGACGCCGTTCGGGGTCCTGGAGGGGCTTGGGTTGAAGGCGATGGCGATCCAGGCCGCCAACCAGGCGCTCGCGGATGCAGGTCTCGACCGAAAGGAAATCGAGGCGCTATACGTCGGAAATTTCATCTCCGGGGTCCTGACGGGCCAGGAAACGATCGCCCCGCAGATCGGGGACCTGCTGGGGTTGCGTAAGGACATTCCCTGCACAAAGGTGGAGGGTGCGTGCTGTTCGGGGGGGATCGCCCTGCGGCACGCCTACTCCCTCATCGCGTCGGACCAGGCACAGTTCGTCCTCGCGATCGGGGTCGAGAAGATGACCCACGCCTCTACGGAGAAGAACACCGAGGGGCTGGCGACGGCGATGGACCACGATTCGGAGGGGAGAACCGGGCTGACCTTCCCCGGATTCTTTGCGCTCGTGGCCAAACGCCACATGCACGAGTTCGGAACGACCGCGGAGCACCTCGCTCTCGTGTCTCTCAAGAACCACGATAACAGCGTGAACAACCCGAGGGCACGCTTCCGGAACAAGGTCGCCATCGAGAAGATCCGGGAGTCGAAGCTGGTGGCCGACCCGCTGCGGATCTACGACTGCTGTCCGATCAGCGATGGGGCGGCCGCGGTGGTCCTGTGTTCCACGGAAATCGCACGCCGGTTCAACCCAAACCCTGTCGAGATCATCGGTACCGCGCAGTCCACGGGATACACCACCCTCTATGACACCCCGAACCCGGTGACCCTCGACGCGACGGTGATCGCGGGCAAGAAAGCGTTCGCCATGGCAGGGATTGTCCCTGCCGACGTGGACGTTGTGGAGTTGCACGACTGCTTCACGATCGCCGAGATCGTCGACAGCGAGGATCTCGGGTTCTTCCCCAAGGGGCGGGGGGGATTTGCCGTCGCCGAGGGGCTCACGCGAGTGGACGGGAAAGTGCCGATCAATCCCAGCGGAGGACTGATCTCCAAGGGGCACCCCGTGGGGGCCACGGGGATCGGCCAGGTCTACGAGGTCGTCCGGCAGCTCCGAGGAAACCATGAGAACCAGGTAAAGGACGCGGAGATCGCCCTGACGCACAATCTCGGCGCGACGGGGCAGGTCGTCACCGTGAACATCTTCCGGAGGGCGTCATGAAGATCGACGAAAAGACCGTTCCGGTATTAAGGTGCACAGGATGCGGGACACCGGCGATACCGCCCCGGTACGTCTGCGGAGCGTGCGGCGGCATCGGTTTCGCGCAGGATAACCTGGGTGCGCAGGCGACGATCTACTCCTACACCGTGACACGGGTCGCGCCCGAGGCGTTCCGTGCCGACGTCCCGTATACCGTTCTTCTCGTGGACCTGGCGCCAGGGCTTCGAGTCACCGCAAGGCTCGCCAGTGACAAGGAAGGGGAAGGGTTGTCGATCGGACAATCCCTGACATTCGAGAGAGTGGACGGCAGGGGCGTCTATTGGTTCCGCGCGGCGTGAAGGGGAAATCCACGTGTGTCGCAGGCCCCGTGGGGCTCGAACGCTCCGAGGAACACGGAGTGGTCGTCCTGACGATCCATCGCCCGCCAGCCAATGCCCTTGACAATGCCACGGTGATGGCGCTCCGGCGGACGTTGGAGGAACTCGCGCGGCGTGGGAACGAGGTGAAGGGGATCGTCCTCACCGGGCACGGGGACCGGTTTTTCTCGGCCGGCGGGGACGTCAAGGAACTGGAGGGGCTGACGGTCCGGGGAGGGATCGCCCGGGTCCTCGCGTTCCATGACGTAATCAGCCTTATGGAGCGGATCGACGCCCCGGTCGTCTGCGCGGTCAACGGATATGCCGTCGGCGGCGGGGCGGAGTTCTGCCTGTTCTCGGACTACCGTGTTGCGGTCCGATCCGCGCGGTTCGGACTCCCGGAGGTGAATCACGGGCTTCTGCCGGCGGCGAAGAGCATCCGGCAGGCAGTACGGGTGATGGGACTTCGCGAGGCGCGCAAGGTCCTGTACGGGGGCGCCATCATGGACGCCGAGGAGGCGCTGCGCGTCGGCTTCGTCGACGACCTCGTCGATGACCGGGTAGAGCTCATGGGAAAGGCAATCTCCTGGGCGCAGTCTGTCGGATCGAAGCCCAGGGCGCTCACCGGGGCGCTGAAACGGACGATGCTTCACACCGCCGGTTCCACCGACACGGAAATGAAGCGGATGACCGTCGACGATTTCCGGCGGTACTTCGGAACGCCGGAGGTGAGGGAGCAGATGCGCTCGGTCCTGCAGAGGTGGGAGCGCCCGCGACGGGGAAACCGCAAGGGGGAACCCCCCGGTGGGACGGAATGAAGATGGACAACGGTCAGGTCGATTGGCCGGCCAGACAATTAGCGGCAGCGGGAGCTTGACGCTCCCGGGGTGAAGTTTTTTTTTTTTTTCATAAATAACCAACCGTCCGGTAGGTTGGTAGCGGGAGAAACAACCGAGTGAAGATCCTGGTCGCCATCAAGCCGGTCCCCAACCCCGACGAGAAGGTGAAGATCAAGGGGGACGGGAGCGGGATCGTTCTGGAGAACATCAAGATGGTCGTGAACCCGTTCTGCGAGATCGCGGTCGAGGAGGCGCTGCGGATCCGGGAGAAGCTGACCGGGGAAGTGGTCGTTGTGACGGTGGGCCCGAAGGTGGGCGAGCAGCAGGTGCGCACGGCGCTGGCGATGGGCGCGGACCGCGCGGTGCTGGTCGAGGCGGGGGCGGACCTCGACTCGCTGGCGGTGGCGAAGGTGCTGGCGAAGGTCGTCGCCGACGAACAGGCCGAACTGGTGCTGATGGGGAAACAGTCGGTGGACGACGACAACAACCAGGTGGGGCAGATCCTGGCGGCGGTGCTCGGGTGGCCGCAGGCGACCTTCGCGTCGAAGGTGGAGCTTGCCGCGGACAATAAGAAGGCGAACGTGACCCGCGAGGTCGACGGCGGGCTGGAGACGATCGAGGTGGGGCTGCCGGCGGTGGTGACCACGGACCTGCGGCTGAACGAGCCGCGGTACGCGTCGCTCCCCGGCATCATGAAGGCGAAGAAGAAGGAGTTGAAGGTCGTTCCGTTGGCGTCGCTTGGCGTGGACACGGCCCCGAGGGTGAAGGTGCTCTCGTACTTCGCGCCGAAGCTGCGCGCGGGAGGCGGCCGGGTGGCGGATGTCGCGGAGCTGATGTCGAAGCTGAAAAACGAGGCGAAGGTCTTATAACCCCAGAACCGGGACGTTCACAGAACTCCCACAGAACTGGGACAGAGATGGAATACGACCAATCCGGAGGATTCGTATGGCGGACATACTGGTAGTCGTCGAACATCAGGAAGGGGTCTTCAAGAAGACGACATTATCGACGATCTCCGCGGCTAAACAGCTATCCGCCCTGACAGGCGGCGCTGTAGATGCTTTGGTGATGGGGATTGGAATCGCGTCGGTCGCATTTACGGTGGCGGAATACGGTATACGATTGGTCCTCGTTGCGGAAAGCCCTTCGCTCGGGACATATACCGCGGAGGCATTTGCGGCGGCGGTGGCGCAGGTGGTGAAAGAGAAAGGCTACGGCGCGGTGTTCGCTCCGGCCTCGACGTTCGGGAAGGATTTCATGCCGCGCCTGTCCGGGCTGCTCGACGCCCCTCTGGCGAGCGACATCGTCGGGCTGGAGAAGGACGGGGACGCGTTGCGGGTGAAGCGCCCGATGTACGCAGGGAATGCGATCGGCACGGTGGCCCTTTCCGGCAGCCCGCTCCTCTTCACGGTGCGTCAGACCGCGTTCGATTCGGCAACCACATCGGGTGTAAAGGCCACGGTAGTAGGCACGACGGTGACCGTAGATGCAGGTCGGACTGCTTTCCTGTCCCGTCAGGAGACGAAATCGGAGCGGCCGGAGCTGACGGAGGCGCGGGTGATCGTCTCCGCGGGTCGCGGGATCAAGGCGCAGGAGAATTTCAAGATGGTCGAGGAGCTGGCGGACCTGCTCAACGCGGCGATCGGCGCGTCGCGTGCGGCGGTGGACGCGGGGTGGGCTCCGAACGACTGGCAGGTGGGGCAGACCGGGAAGATCGTCGCGCCGGAGCTCTACGTCGCGCTGGGGATCAGTGGAGCGATCCAGCACCTGGCGGGGATGAAGGACAGCAAGGTGATCGTGGCGATCAACAAGGACGAGGAGGCCCCGATCTTCCAGGTGGCGGATTACGGGCTGGTGGCCGACCTCTTCAAGGCGGTTCCCGAGCTGATCGCGGAGTTGAAGAAATCATTTGTCGCTACTGTCTGAGCGGAGAGAAACGATGCCGTCTTTCCTTAAATCACATGATGTCGCGATATTGCTGGATCTAAGCCCGGACGACGTAAACATCATGGCTCGGAAAGGTCTCATCAAGGGGAAAAAAATCGGGAAGCGGTGGCGTTTCCGGAATCACGATGTGAATAAATTCCTCGACAGGTGGAGCCTGATGCTCCCATCGGCATCTCCACCTGTCGGATGACCCGCTCCGGGAAGAGCGATGAAGTTAGTGAGCAGATGGCCACGATGAAGGAGAGCGGGCCAATCGGGACGCTCTGATCCGGCGGCAGAACCTGAAGAACGGCGGAGGCGCGGTGATGGAAACTCTTGAAGACATAAGAACCAGGAGGAGCGTACGCAAGTTCCTGGACAGGCCGGTCGAGCCGGAAAAACTCCATGCGGTGCTGGAAGCGGCGCGGGCAGCTCCTTCCTGGGCAAACCTGCAGTGCTGGCGGTTCGTGGTGGTGCAGGATCCGCAGGTGAAGGCGCGGATCAGCGAGCTGTCGTACGTCGAGGCGTACTTCGCGACAAAGAGCTACAAGGCCAACCCTGCGCAGAAGGGGCTGGCCCAAGCGCCGGTAGTGATCGTGGCCTGTGCGGACCCGGACCGGTCGGGGAACCTGCGAAATAAGCATTACTACATGACCGATCTCGGGATCGCCGCGCAGAACCTGATGCTCGCCGCCCATGCCGTAGGGCTGGGAACCGTTTTCGTGGGGGTCTTCAACGAGGAAGGGTTGTCCGAATTGCTCGGCATCCCCGCCGGCATCCGGATCGTCGGGCTCTTCCCCGTCGGTTATCCGCAGGAGGCAGGCAAGCCGGGGCCGCCGCGGAAATCATTGGACGAGATCGTCTTCTATGAGAAATGGAAGATAACCGGGGAATCCAAGGTATAGGCCGTCATCGTGGCGATCAGCAAGGACGAGGAGGCCCGGATCTTCCAGGTGGCGGTACTGCCTCTGGTGGGCGGCCTCTTCAAGGTTGTGCCGGAGATGCTCGATGAGATGAAGAAGTTGAATCGGCGTAGTCTCATTGGCGATCGATTGCTCTTGAGGAGGCAGACAACGTGAAAACGCAGGCTGCAAGGACGGATCGAGTTGGTTGACCGGGGTTGGACCGTCCCGGGTGTTGGTATCCACTGGGTCATCCGGTACGGGTACATCACGGTCTCCCTGATTTCGTGACCCCTGCATGAAGCACCCCAGGGTATGCAAGGAGTGTCAGTTCTGGGTGACCCTTGCCGAGGATGACGGGTATTGTCGCCGCCCGGACCCTCGCACGCCAACCGGAGAACTGCCCCCCGACGAGGAAAACGAGCCTCCGGAAAACGGAGAACTCAAGGAAGACTGACCCTCTAGAATTTTTTGGCTCCCTCCCTGAGGAGTTCCTGGGTGGTTTCGATATACCAGCAATCGAGAAGTTCCTCGATCTTGGCTTCGTACTTTTTCTCATATCGGGAACGAATAACCTCTACCCTGTTGGCCTTCACCGCTGCGAATGCCTTTGGCTGGCGCTTGCAGAGTTCGGTAAGTTTCTCCAATGCCCTGCCTTCCACCTCTTCCTTGGGCAAGACTTCGTGAAGGATTCCGACCCGTTCCGCCTCGGTAGAACCGATGAAATCACCCGTGTAGAGCATGTCGGAAGCGATCCGGTCACCGACAATTTCCCGCAGCAACATATCGGGCAGATACGGCACGGGGAGGCCCAGTTTTATCTCGTTAAGCCCGATCAAGGTTTTTCCGGCTGCGCCGAAACGATAATCGCAAGTAAGCAGGAAGGTCTCCCCAGCTCCAAGGCAATGGCCTTTCACTGCGCATGCCGTCGGTTTCGGCATCGTGAACAGATCCAGGAGGATCCGATTGTACCGATAGAACAGATCTCTCAATCCGGATCGATCAAGTTCCAGCAGTTTCGGCACATCAAAACCGATGCAGAAGAATTTCCCTCCTCCCGCAAGCAACATTCCCTCGAATTCGTTTCGTATTTTCCCCAACAGGTCGGAAAGCTCGATTGCGAGCGCGGGGCTCACCGCGTTGGTTACCCCATTGTTCAGGCGAATAATTACTACCCTGTTGTGTTGCTCCAATGCGACAAGTCCCATGCTACCCTCCTTCCACAGAATGCACGTAGATCTCACGGGTCGATCCGGAAACGGTACGCGTCGAAGCGAAGGATACTACATCCACCGCCCGCCTAGATCAGTTATGCTCGTCTCGAGAAGGTTGGTGGGAGTGGTTGAGATCTGGAAGCCTGCCTGAACCGCTTCCTCCGTCGGGATCATCCATTGAAGTGATTCTCGAAGCGCAGGAAATCTCCAGGGAGCGAAGGATGAAGACAGGATATCGGACGCAATGGCTGTTAGGCGCGGCGCTGTTCGCCATGATCGCGGGGGGACCGACTCCCTCCGCCGGGGAGGAACCGTTGGTCGAAAAATACGTGCTTGGCAACGGGCTGACGGTCGTGATCCGGCCGAACCCGTCGTCGCCGGTGGTGGCGGTGCAGGCCTGGGTCAAGGCGGGCAGCACCACGGAGCCGGAATCCCGCGCGGGGATGTCCCACATCCTCGAGCACATGGCGTTCAAGGGGACGAAGCGCCGGGGGCCCGGGGAGATCGCCCGGGAGGTCGAGTCGGTGGGGGGCGAGATCAACGCCTACACGAGCTTCGACCAGACGGTCTACCACATCACCCTCTCCGGGCGGTTCCTCGAAAACGCACTCGACATCCTCGCCGACACGCTCGGGAACTCGGTCTTCGACGCCGGGGAGCTTGCGCGGGAACTCGAGGTGATCCTCGAAGAGGTGCGGATGAACGAGGACAACCCGGGGCGGGTCGCCTCCAAGGCGCTCTTCCGGGAGGCGTACAAGGTACACCCGTACGGGCGCCCCGTCATCGGGTATGTCGACACCATCCGGCAAACCACGCGGGACGACCTCATCGCCTACTTCCGCGCGAACTACGTTCCGGGGAACATGGTGCTGGTTCTGGCGGGGGCCGTCGATCCGGTGACGTCCCGGCCGCTGATCGAGAAGACGTTCGGGCGGCTCCCCCCCGGTTCCGCGCCGAAAGGCCCGATGCCGGCCGAGCCGCCGCAGGAGGAGACCCGGGTCGTCGTCAAGGAGAAGGATGCGCGGCGCGCCTACCTCGACATGGGATTCCACGGGCCCTCCATGCGCGATCCGGACGTCTACGCGTGGGACCTGCTGTCGATGATCCTCGGGAGCGGTGAAACGTCGCGCCTCTACCGCGCGGTCAAGGACGGGAAAGGGCTGGTCGACTCCG